>OMGT01000483.1_pt1 | contig 23423 bp, 22 predicted proteins | sample 1646101 | NCBI WGS metagenome assembly OMGT01 (sample SAMN05578593, study PRJEB25193) | human gut metagenome | biome: Human Microbiome; feature: human-associated habitat; material: feces | host: Homo sapiens | place: USA:Birmingham | reverse complement strand
TGACACCGGGATATTTTGAGTATGTGACAGGTGAGAATCCGTTTGACTATATTGGTGTCAAAGGAAAGGAAACGAATGCCGGTGATGCTTTGGATGATACTGAGAATATGAATGATGCTGCGGCAAATGAAGATAATGCATATGAAGATGCAGCAGATCAAGATGCAGAAAATGAAAATACAGATGTAAAAAATGATGGCACAGCAAACGATACTACAGCAAACACTGCCTCAAACCAATATGAGTCAGGTGATGGAAGTGAGAATGCTTATGGTTCACAGTCAGGTGCGGATAAACGTACAGCTGCTCAGAACTCAAAAACGAGACTTCATATACCACCGGTGATTTTAAAAACCTCACTCTGTGTGATTTTTCTGACTGCACTTACAGCCATCATAGTTTATATCAAAAGGCGAAGAAATATTTTGTGGGAAGCAAGACTTGCAAAAAGGGTAAAAAAAGGCCGTTACAGCAGGGCAGCAATAATGATAAACAACCGCATCTACAAAGGACTGGGACATCCTTCAAAAAACAGGACAGATGAGCTTTATCTGGCTAACCTTAAGGAAAAATACTGCGGACCGGATTATTGCGGAATCCACTGGGACGAGTACATGCGCATCATACAAAAGGCTGTGTATTCATCAGAGGGTATCACAGGTGAAGAATGCTTTATGGTGATGGAAATATGGAGGCGTCTGGAGAAAAAAAGATATTAGACATAATTCACAAAAAAACATGTATAAAAACAGCATGATTAACAAAAAATAGACTTGTAAGGAAAATTGTGTTGAAATAATAAGGCTTCTGTGATATAAACTTAAGCAGACGTGTTACTTTTAGGGAGGCATTTGTCGTACATAACTTTTAACAGGGTTAGTGTATGATAGGTGCCTCCTTTTTTGTCGCTGGAGCAATAAAAGACTTACAGGTGCAAATCAATACATACCCAGCATTTATAGGAGGAAAAGCTCATGAAAGACAAAATTTTTGGTGTCCTGCAGAGAGTAGGACGAAGCTTCATGCTTCCAATTGCAATCCTTCCGGTAGCAGGCTTGCTGTTAGGACTCGGAAGCTCATTCACCAACACCACAACAATTGAGACCTATGGTTTACAGTGGCTGCTCGGAGATAAGACTATACTCCATGCACTTCTTGTAATCATGAATGCGGTCGGAAGTGCCATATTCGATAACCTTCCGCTCATTTTTGCGGTCGGAGTAGCAATCGGAATGGCAAAGAAGGAAAAAGAGGTGTCAGCACTTTCAGCAGTCATAGCATACTTTGTTATGAATGTATCAATCAATGCGATGCTCAAGATTTCCGGAAAAATCCTTGCAGACGGAAGCATTGCTAAGGATGTGCTTGATGGAACCATCACATCAGTATGTGGTATCCAGTCGCTGCAGATGGGCGTGTTTGGCGGAATTATCGTAGGACTTGGAGTGGCAGCACTGCACAACCGTTTCTACAAGATTGAGCTGCCGAATGCATTGTCATTTTTCGGTGGAACAAGATTTGTGCCTATCATCTCAACCGTGGCATATCTGTTTGTAGGAATCCTAATGTATTTTATCTGGCCTACTGTGCAGAACGGAATTTATGCACTCGGCGGAGTGGTGACAGGAACAGGATATTTCGGAACACTTCTCTTTGGTATCATAAAGAGAGCACTTATTCCATTCGGACTGCACCATGTATTTTACATGCCGTTCTGGCAGACAGCAGTCGGTGGAACGATGGAGGTTGCAGGACATATGGTTGAGGGTGGACAGAACATCTTCTTCGCACAGCTTGCTGACTCTGCAAACATCGCACATTTCAGTGCCGGTGCCACAAGATATTTCTCGGGAGAGTTCATTTTCATGATTTTCGGTCTTCCGGGAGCAGCACTTGCAATGTATAAATGTGCAAAGCCGGAAAAGAAAAAACAGGCAGGAAGCCTTTTACTTTCTGCAACACTTGCATGTATGTTTACAGGAATCACAGAGCCTCTTGAGTTCTCATTCCTTTTCGTAGCACCGGCTCTCTTTGCAGTACAGGTAGTGCTCGCAGGAAGCGCATACATGATAGCGCATATTTTAAACATCGCGGTAGGACTTACTTTCTCAGGAGGATTACTTGATTTCTTCCTGTTTGGTATATTGCAGGGAAATGAAAAGACAAGCTGGCTGCTCGTGATTCCGGTGGGAATAGTATATTTCTTACTGTATTACTTTATTTTCAGCTTCCTTATAAAGAAGTTTGATTTCAAGACTCCGGGCCGTGAGGATGACGATACAGAGACAAAGCTCTACACCAAGGCAGATGTAAATGCAAGAAAAGCTGCCAAGGATACAAAAGCTTCTGACGACAAAGCGGCTGTAGACGAGCTCTCGCAGACTATATCACGAGGTCTCGGCGGCAAAGCCAATATCTCAGATGTGGACTGCTGTGCGACAAGGCTTCGTATCACAGTAATAGACCCTGACAAGGTAAACGATGCGCTTCTTAAATCAACAGGAGCATCAGGAGTCGTGCACAAGGGACAGGGAGTACAGATTATCTATGGACCAAGAGTAACAGTGATAAAATCAGATCTGGAGGATTATCTTGCGAGTGTGACAGAGGAGCATTTCGAGGATGATGCAGCAGAAAATAATACAGCAGGCGCAGATGAAGCAAAGAACGAAAATGCAGCTTCAGATAAAGCACAGGAATCTGATGTGAAAGAAGCACAGGAAGCCGACGACGTAAAAGAGCCGACAAGCACAGTTATAATATCAAGCCCTATGACAGGAATAGCAGCAGACCTCTCAACAGCGCCGGATGAGGCATTCGCCAGCAAAATGATGGGAGACGGAGCGGTAGTCACACCTGAGGAGGGCGTCGTTGTAGCACCTGAGGATGGAACTGTTTTATTCGTTTTTGATACAAAGCATGCTTTGGGATTTACAACCGACTCAGGAATTGGTATGATAATCCATGTAGGAATCGATACAGTAAAGCTCGAGGGTAAAGGCTTTGACGTAAAGGTTGAGGCAGGACAGAAGGTGAGCAAGGGCGACGTGCTTATGAAGCTTGATCTGGATTACTTAAAAGCAAACGCACCATCAGTTACCACTCCTGTCATCTGTACAGAGCTAAAGGATAATCAGAAAATCCGCCTTATCGCAGATGGACCGATTAAGGCAGGAGAGCCTCTCTACGCAGTTGACACCTACGAGAAGTAATTCATACTTCATGATAATTGAATTGTCCGGTTATGTTAATAATAAATAGTTCGTATAAATTATCAGGAGTACATTAATAAATGTCAGGGGAATGATATGTACAGAATCACAAAGGTCTTAAATCACAATACAGTGCTTGCGGTAAAGGACAAGAGCGCAAGAGAATATCTTATAGTCGGAAAGGGTGTGGGTTTTGGAAAGAAAATTACACAGTCTGTCGAGCCAACGGAAGAGGATTCACTGTATGAGCTGACCCAGACAAGGGACAGAGGTCCGGCAAAGGACATAGTAAAATCCATCGAGCCGGAGTATCTTGAGATTGCAAACACACTGCTCGATAATGCAGAGCATGAGTTTGGACATATAGACAGAAGCATATTGTTTCCTATGGCAGATCATATAGCATTTGCTGTAAAGCGTATGGAAAACAAAGAACAGATCAGCAATCCTTTAAACGATGACATCCGTGTGATGTTTTATAGGGAGTACAAGATAGCTGAGAATATACGCCATATACTAAAGGATAAAAAACAAATTGATATAATTGATGATGAGATCGGCTACATTACTCTTCATATTCATACATCCTTAAACAATTCAAAGGTATCGGATGCCATGGAGATGGCGGCAGCAGTTCGAAAATGCGCCACATTTATAGAGGAAAAGATTGGAAAGCACATAGATGTCACTACTATGGCCTACAACCGCCTCATGAACCATATCCGCCACATGGTATCAAGAGCCGCGACCGGAGAAAAATTAAAGGTTGATCTCAATCAGTTTATCGAGAAAAATTACCCGGAGTCATTCGCACTGGCAGGTGAGATATGTAAGGAGCTTGGAAAGGACTTAAATCATGAGTTTTTGGACAATGAGACAGGCTACCTTGCCATACATATCGAGCAGATTAAGTGTGATGAGATGGTAAGTGAATAATAAAATGTGAAAACCTTCCTGCACATCAGGTTATGTGAGGGGAGGTTTTTTCGTAAGATTATATACAAATCTTTTACAATGTGGTACACTACATAGTTGTATCAACAAACATCCGATACACAAAATACATATGAAATCAATTTAAAGGAGATATATATACCATGAAACTCGGCATAGTCGGACTTCCGAACGTCGGAAAGTCTACATTATTCAACTCACTCACAAAGGCAGGAGCGCTTTCAGCAAACTATCCTTTTGCTACAATCGACCCAAACGTAGGTATTGTTTCAGTGCCTGACGAGAGAATCGTAAAGCTCGGAGAGCTCTATCACACAAAGAAGGTTACACCTGCAACAATCGAATTTGTTGATATCGCAGGTCTTGTGAAGGGAGCCAGTAAGGGTGAGGGACTTGGAAACCAGTTCCTTGCAAATATCCGTGAGGTAGATGCAATCGTACACGTAGTGCGCTGCTTTGAGGATACAAACATTATCCATGTAGATGGCTCTGTAGATCCTGCAAGAGATATCGAGACAATCAATCTTGAGCTTATTTTCTCGGATGTTGAGATTCTCGACAGGCGAATTGCAAAGATTGCAAAGCAGGCAAGAATGGACAAGACACTTGCAAAGGAGCTTGAGCTTGTTGAGGCAGTAAAGGCTCATCTTGAGGACGGAAAGATGGCCAGAACCTTTGAAGTGCCTGATGATGAGGATGCACAGCTTTGGTTCAAGGGCTATAATCTCCTTACAGCAAAGCCTACCATCTACGCTGCAAACGTATCAGAGGACGACCTCGCAGATGACGGCGCAAGCAATCCGCATGTTGCAAAGGTAAGAGAGATGGCAAAGGAAGAGGGCGCAGAGGTATTTGTTATCTGTGCACAGATTGAGCAGGAGCTTGCAGATCTCGATGAGGACGAAAAGAAGGAGTACCTTGAGGATTTAGGTGTTGAGTCAAGCGGTCTCGATAAGCTTGTAGCAGCCAGCTATTCACTTCTCGGACTTATTTCCTTCCTCACAGCAGGAGAGGATGAGTGCCGTGCATGGACTATAAAGAAAGGTACAAAGGCACCACAGGCAGCCGGCAAGATACATACTGACTTCGAGCGTGGCTTCATCAAGGCGGAGGTAGTCAACTATCAGGATCTTCTCGACAACGGAAGCCTTGCAGCCGCAAGAGAAAAGGGCATCGTAGGCATGGAAGGAAAAGAGTACGTTGTTAAGGACGGAGATGTAATTCTTTTCAGATTTAATGTATAATTTTATGAATAAAACTCTTTTATAAGCACAAAATCAAAAAGAAACGCATAAGATAGACCAAGGGAGGTCTGTTTTATGCGTTTTCTGGATTTATGCGAAAAAGAGGTTGTGAGTGTGGAAGAGGGCAGGTTCATAGGGCATGTGCGTGACCTTGAGTTTGACCCGGTTTGCGGCAAAATCTGTGCGATTATCGTGCCGGGACCGGGAAAATATATGGGAATATTTTGCAGGGATTATGAATATTGTATTCCATGGGTTAAGATTGTGAAAATTGGACCCGACATAATATTGGTAAATATATGTGAGTCTGATATGCGGCGCAAGTTGTTATGATTTTATAAATACAAAAAAATTATAAAAAAGTCAAAATCAGTACAAAACATATTGACAACGAAAATTAGTATATATATACTAAAATATGTATAGGTCTTTTTAAATACAGATGATGATTTGAAGTATTATAATGAGAAACAAAGATATTTTGCTTCTTCATACTATATGATACCTACGGAGGGTACAGCATGAAGTGTCCATTTTGCAGTAGTGACAACACAAGGGTAATAGACTCAAGACCGGCTGATGACAACAGCTCTATCAGGCGCAGAAGGCTGTGCGATGATTGCGGCAAGCGTTTCACTACATATGAGAAGGTGGAGACAATCCCACTCATCGTTATAAAAAAGGATAACAACAGAGAGCAGTATGACCGCTCCAAGATTGAAAAGGGCGTGCTTCTTGCATGTCACAAGAGACCGATTTCAGCAGATACAATCTCAAAGCTTGTAGATGAGGTCGAGATAGAAATCTTTGCCAGAGAGGAAAAGGAAATCTCTACATCACTCATCGGAGAGCTGATTATGGACAGATTAAAGGACCTTGATGCGGTAGCATATGTGAGGTTTGCGTCGGTTTACAGAGAGTTTAAGGATGTCAATACATTTATGACAGAGCTTAAAAAGATGCTTGACACCAAATAGTGTTTAGGTAGCAGGATTTATTTAAAACATGATGGGAAGGTGCGTATGAACATTTCCGGTATTCGCCCGAGCGAAGGCTTTTATTCATACAATTCCATAAGGGTAAACGAGCTTAGAAACAGCCAGATTATGAGTTCGAAGCAGGCAGTGGATGACACAGCTTCACAGCAATCCATTGCTGATGATACGGCTGATCATGAGGCTGCAAGGGCAAGGCAGAGCTTTACCTCGCTTGATTATGCAAATACATATGATTCCAATGCGAGCTATGAGCTTAAGGGTGCTGACAGTGATATCAGCACACTTGATGTCGCAAAGGCTGTATCCGATTTAGACAAGGATAAGGTATTGCAGCAGTATCAGCGTTTTGTTGGCAGTGCGGATGTCACCGTTATGCAGCAGGCAGCCTTGAATGAACAGATTAACAGGGAGACAGAGAATTTTATACTATGAGTTTTTTATACCCGGGAGAGTACATTGACTCGACATACAGCATAGATTTTGATAAATTATATAAGGAGGGCTACAGGGGCATTATTTTTGATATCGACAACACCCTTGTGACTCATGGTTCGCCTGCTGATGAGCGGGCGATTGCTTTGTTTAAGCACCTTAAGGAGCTTGGTTTTTCGTGCCTTGTGCTCTCAAACAACAAGGAGCCGCGTGTGAAGAGCTTTGCTAAGCAGGTTGGGATAAAGTATATCTACAAGGCAGGAAAGCCCAAGCCATCAGGCTATCGTACAGCAATGGAGAGGCTTGGCACAGATACGAAAAACACTCTTTTTGTGGGAGATCAGATATTTACGGATATCATCGGAGCCAATCTTACGGGCATCAGATCAATACTTGTAGCACCTATTGACCCGCATGAGGAGATACAGATTGTGCTTAAGCGCTTTATTGAAAAGCCTGTAATTGCATGCTACAAGAGGCATTTAAAGAAAGTAAATAAATAATTTTTAACTAATAATTTAAAATTTGGAGGCATATATATTATGAAGATTGCAATCGGAAACGATCACGCAGCAGTTGAGCTTAAAAAGACAATAATGGAGTACGTTGAGAGCATGGGTCACAAGGTGACCAACTTCGGCACAGATTCAAGTGAGAGCTGCAATTACCCGGAGTATGGTGAGAAGGTGGCTAATGCAGTGGCGTCAGGCGAGTTTGACTGCGGAATACTGATATGCGGTACCGGTGTAGGTATCTCAATAGCAGCAAATAAGGTCAACGGAATCCGTGCGGCAGTTTGCTCAGACACAGCCACAGCACGCCTTGTAAAACAGCACAACAATGCCAATATCATAGCCTTTGGTGAGAGGATTGTAGGTGTTGAGCTTGCAAAGGATATCGTAAAGGCTTATCTGACAGCCGAGTTTGAGGGCGGCAGACACGCAAAGAGAATAGCTATGATATCGGATATCGAGGCTAGAAACTAATATAAAACCAATACAAATTCATGCAATAGAAAATAAATACTTGAAATGTATTGTTTTTTATTGTAAAATGGACGAATGAGAGAGCTTAGGCTCGCACGATTTAAGGAGGAAGTAACTAATGATTTCAGCAGGAGATTTCAGAAACGGTGTTACTATCGAGTTCGAGGGAAACATCTATCAGATTATCGAATTTCAGCATGTTAAACCAGGAAAAGGTGCAGCATTTGTACGTACAAAGTTAAAGAATATCATCAGTGGTGGTGTTGTTGAGAAGACATTCCGTCCAACAGAGAAATGCCCTACAGCACACATTGACCGTAAGGATATGCAGTATCTTTATGCAGATGATGATTTCTATCATTTCATGGATGTTGAGACATATGACCAGATTGACTTACCAAAGGATGAGGTTGGCGATGCTCTCAAGTTTGTAAAAGAGAATGAGATGTGTAAGGTTTGCTCACACAAGGGCAATGTATTTGCAGTTGAGCCACCACTTTTTGTTGAGCTTACTGTTACAGAGACAGAGCCTGGCTTCAAGGGTGATACAGCAACAGGTGCTACAAAGCCTGCTACAGTTGAGACAGGTGCTACAGTTTATGTACCACTTTTTGTTGAGACAGATGATGTTATCAAGATTGATACAAGAACAGGTGAGTACCTTTCACGTGTATAATCTGTAGTTTTATGAGTCTGCACATATTCCGGTATGCCTGGAGTATGTGCTGGCTTTTTTTATTTGTGTGCTGTGTGGCAGGTGAGAATCCCGACAGCAAGTGTCATAAACACATGCGACACAAGCATAGCCCACAGATATGCATCTATCCCATAGTGGGGGACGAGAAGCATAATCATCAGGATTCTTATCGCACAGGTGAGCAGATTGACAAAGAGCACCTGCTTTGCTTTGCCCAGACCGTGCAGTATGCTGCAGAGCATTCCGCTTATGTGCATCAGTGGGCACAGAAAACACAGTCTTCTAAGGAAATATCCACAAAGCTTCGATGAGAAAAGAAAAACCCCTATAAAATCCGACAGCAGATAGAATATGCATGTAAAGATAAGACCAAAGCATAGTCCGAATAAGGCACAGGAGTTTATGGTTTTAGTGATTTTTGCATCCTTTCCGGCGGCATTCGCTTCAGAAACAGATGGCAGAAGCATCACGCAGGCACAGCTGCAAAGCACACCGGGGAATAAAAGCACAGGAAGGGTGAGTCCGGAAATGGTTCCGAATATGTCAAGGGCCAATGCCGGTGATAGTCCGTAGAGCTTAAGAGTTCTCGGGATAAGCACATTTTCGACGGAGGATGAAAAGCTTGTCAATATGTAGTTTAGTGATAAAGGGATGAAAAGCGCAGCCATGCCATAGGCTGTTGTTTTCAGGCTTTTGACGGATATTTTAAAGTATGAGAAATCTTTTTTTATTGTGATAACGGAAAAGACGGTTGCGCTCGCTTCGCCTGCCACGATACCGTATATAGAGTATACAGGCTTAAAGCAGCTGCCACCGTCAGATAGTATTGAGTATATCAGATAGCAGGTGCCAATGCGTGCGGTCTGCTCAATTAATTGAGTGGCAGCTGGAACGGCTGCTTTTTTCAATCCATAATAGTATCCGTTTATGCAGGAATGGATAGCAGCGGGCAGAATTGAAAAGGACAGCGCCTTGACAAGCTCTGTACAGCGTGGCTCACTTAAAATACAAATGCTTATGTAGTTGGCATTGGAATACATAATAATTGTGAGTAAAAGAGCAATGGTGGCTGACATAATTATTGCGCAAATGAGTATAATCTGCCTGTTTTGAGGCTTTTCGGCAACGAGCTTTGATGTAGCGGTCTGAAAGCCGTTGCAGCAGAGTGACATGCATACGGACATGAGTGGAATCACAAGCTGATAGAGTCCCAGACCTGTTGAGCCCATGACGTTATTAAGAAATATGCGAAAGAAAAAACCCATAAACCGACTGGTTGTACCGGCAAGTGTCAGGAAAATAGTTCCGGTCACAAGTGGATTGGATAAATAATTTTTTACAATCAAAAAATCACCTGTCATATGTTGTCTTAGAAGTATATGTGCTTCTTTGGATATATATGACAGGTGATTATTTATTGTGTGTTAAACAGCTATTTTGCGCTAAACAACTATTATACTCTTATATGACCGGTATCGTTATATTAAATTTGTGAGATTAACCCATAAAGTGACGGATAGCCTTGGCTACGCCGTCATTTTCGTTTGTGTCGGTGACGTAATCAGCCTGTGCCTTAAGCTCATCGGTTGCATTTCCCATGGCCACGCCGATGTGTGCGGCTTTTACGATAGCCATGTCGTTTTCGGTGTCACCGACAGCCATTGTCTCATCAGCTGCTATATTCAGGATTTGAGCCAGCTTGTGAAGTGCCACACCTTTGTCAACGCCTGCTTTTGTGAATTCCAGATTACCGTAGCCACCGCTTACGAGCGTGATTTCAGGGATTTTTTTCAGATGCTCAAATACTTCGTCGCGGCAGTAGTAGTTATCATCTACATCCTTTGGAAAATTGATGGTCATTTTCTGCATATGGTAATTGTTTTCGCGCATCATTTCAGTGATATCGTTCACGCGTTTTCTGGTTGTCATGATGTATTCCTTTATAGAAGGAGGCATTTTGAGATCCTTTGCATCCTCGAGACACTTGTATGGAGAATAGCCACAGCCGTTTATGAAGGCATCCATATGAACGCGCTTTGTCATCAGGTAATCAATTATTGAAAACGCTGTCTCATCAGAAAGGCAGTTTTCGTAAAGACATTTTTTTGTGTCAATTTCGTAGATTGCACTTCCGTTTGCAGTGATAGCGTAGCGGATGCCGGTGTCCTTAATTGCCTCAAACGGCAGCCCTCCGAATGGACGGCCGGTGGAGATGACCACATTTATCCCGGCAGCAGTTGCCTCTTTTATAGCTTTTATATTTTCCTTGGATATCTGACTTTTGTTGTTGAAAAGTGTTCCGTCAAGATCTAAAGCGATAAGTTTCATAAGAAATCCTTTCTTTTGTTTGAAAAATATAGTGTTTTAGTATATTATGGTGAATAGACTATTGATTTTTGTGTTTTAAAATCGGTTACAATGATAATATAAATTATCACAAATTTCAAGGATGAAGAGCACATAGCTTTTGCTTTGAAATATTTTACACTGTGGAGTGAATAACAGCTGAAACAGAAAAGGAAACGAAATGACAAGAGAAGAATTCAGAAAATATATCAGAGAAAATATAGTTATCCTGGATGGAGCGACCGGTACAAACCTGATGGCAGCAGGTATGCCGGTAGGAGTGTGTCCGGAGGAATGGGTGATGGAGCATCCGCAGGTGATTCTTGATTTGCAGAAAGCTTATGTCGATAACGGCACGAATATTGTTTATGCACCTACATTTACAGGAAACAGGATTAAGCTTTTAGAATATGGTTTACAGGAGAAAATTAACGAGATAAACACCACGCTTGTTGGCCTGTCAAAGCAGGCTGTCGGGGATAGGGCACTTGTAGCTGCAGATATGACGATGACAGGCAGACAGCTTTTTCCACTCGGGGATCTGATGTTCGAGGAGCTTTTGGAGGTGTACAAGGAGCAGGCGAGGATTCTTGATGCGGCAGGCGCAGATGTTTTTGTGGTTGAGACAATGATGAGTCTTCAGGAGTGCAGAGCGGCAGTGCTTGCTATAAAAGAGGTAAGCGACCTGCCTATTATGGTGACACTCACCTATAACGAGGATGGCAGGACTCTTTTTGGTACACCGCCGGAGACAGCAGTTGTTGTGTTGCAGTCACTTGGAGTGGATGCTATCGGTGTGAACTGTTCGACGGGACCTGCTGAGATGATAGCACTGGTTGAAAAAATGGCAGAGTACTCTACAGTGCCTCTTATTGCAAAGCCAAATGCAGGGCTTCCGGAGCTTGAGGATGGTAAAACTGTATACAAGATGACTCCGGATATGTTTGCCGATGCGATGAGAGGGCTTGTGGAGGCGGGGGCATCCATTGTCGGAGGCTGCTGTGGCACCACACCGGAGCATATACGTGCTCTCACAGAGGCCGTAAAGTCAATGCCTGTTCATAAGCCGCTTGAGCATCATAGAAGAGTGCTTGCGTCCGAACGAAAGAATGTAGAGATAGACTTAGATGGCAACTTTACTGTCGTCGGAGAGAGAATCAATCCTACAGGTAAGAAAAAGCTGCAGGCACAGCTTCGTGAGGGAAAGCTTGACCTGGTGCGCCAGATGGCTATGGAGCAGGAAACAAATGGTGCGGGAATACTTGATATCAATATGGGCATGAATGGTATCGATGAGAAGGAGATGATGAAATCGGTTATATATGAGGTCTCATCTACCGTGGACTGTCCACTTTGTATTGATTCAAGCTATGTGGAGGTAATAGAGGAGGCTCTTAAGATTTATCCGGGAAGAGCTCTAATTAATTCTATTTCCCTTGAGACAGAAAAGATGGAAAAGCTTCTGCCTCTTGCGGCAAAATACGGAGCGATGTTCATACTTTTACCGCTTTCGGATGCAGGTTTGCCGAAGGATGTCGAGGAAAAAAAGCAGATTATAAATACTATTTATGACAAGGCACTTTCGCTTGGAATGGCACATGAGGATATCGTGGTGGATGGACTTGTTGCGACAATAGGTGCAAATCCAAAGGCAGCAATCGAGTGCTATGAGACCATTGCGTACTGCAAGGATGAGAAAAAGCTTCCTACAATATGCGGACTTTCAAATATATCCTTCGGACTGCCTGAGCGTATGTACGTGAATACAGCGTTTCTTACAATGGCCATATGCAAAGGACTCACCATGGCTATTGCCAATCCATCACAGGAGCTTTTGATGAATGCTGCATTTGCATCGGATATGCTGCTCGACAGACCTGACAGCGATATAGCATACATCGAGCGCATGAGCAGGCTTGCGGAGGAGAAGGCCCAGTATGAGACTGTTGTTGTGAAAAAATCGGACAATGATGCGTCTGCTTCAAACGGCACATGCGCAGCGGGCAGTAAGGATGCGGTATTTCAGGCTGTCTTAAAGGGAAACAAGGGCAGTATAATTGATGAAGTAAAGAAAATGCTTTCTGATGGTGCAAAGCCTGACGAGATTATTAATAACAGCCTGATTCCGGCTATTAATGAGGTGGGAGAGCTTTTTAACCAGAAGAAATATTTCCTGCCACAGCTTATCGGCAGCGCAAATACCATGAAGCTTGCTATAGAGCATCTCGAGCCACTGCTTGAAAAGAAGGACTCGGGTGATGATATGCCGACTCTTGTCATTGCAACGGTAGAGGGTGATATTCATGATATAGGAAAGAATCTTGTCGTGCTTATGCTTAAAAACTATGGCTATAACGTGATTGATATGGGAAAGGATGTGCCTTGTGAGGATATTGTCAACAAGGCGATTGAGACGAATGCGGCTGTTATCGGACTGTCAGCTCTTATGACCACCACCATGATGCGCATGAAGGATGTAGTGGAAATCTGCAAGGAAAAGGGCTGTAAGAGTAAGGTGGTAATCGGTGGAGCCTGCATTACACAAAGCTTTGCAGACGAGATAGGAGCTGACGGATATTCAAAGGATGCGGCAGAGTGCGTGAAGCTTGTGGAGAGACTTCTGAATAGTTAAAATTTTTTTAAATAAAATGAAAAAAGTTGTTGACAATAAGGTGCCGACTGTATATAATAATCAAGTCGGTTGACGACATGGGATCTTAGCTCAGCTGGGAGAGCATCTGCCTTACAAGCAGAGGGTCACAGGTTCGAGCCCTGTAGGTCCCATCCTTTTAAAGGTATCAATCAAATATGGCGAGGTGGCTCAACTGGCTAGAGCGTCCGGTTCATACCCGGGAGGTTGAGAGTTCGAGTCTCTCCCTCGCTACTTGTTAAGACTTGCAGTTGTTGCAGGTCTTTTTGTTATAAATAGTTACGAAGCAGAAAGGGATAAGCATGATAAGACCTAAAATAGGACTTGACTGGGATGATGTGACAGCCCCATTCAATAGCATAGCCATAGATATGGCAAACAAAAAATATAATATCACCCCACCTCTTGCGCTGGATGATATAGATTCCTGGGAGAATACCGGCAGAGCCTCTGTCATAAAGGAATTTTACCGGGATAATGCACTTTACGAGAGGCAGAAGCCTACAGAAGAGACAAAGCGGATGATAAGAAAGCTCATGGATATCGGAGAGGTCTATTTTATCACTGCGGTGGCACCGGGCTTCATGGGAGTGAGAGCGAGTCAGATAATGGAAGCATTTCCTGATTTTCCGACAGAAAATATCATACTTGGCAATGCAAAAAATCTTGTGCAGTTTGATATTATTTTAGATGATGCCATACACAATGTGCTTGAGACACCGGCCACATATCCTGTGCTCATGCGAAAGCCGTGGAATTCAAAAATGACAGGACTGTTATCGGTCAATAATATCACAGAGTTTGTATATCTCGTGGAGCAGATAATAAATGCGTCATTATATAGAAATAAAAATATAAAAAATCCGTCAGTTGTGGCACTTGTCGGACCATCAGGTTCGGGAAAGACAGCGCTCTCAGACAGCCTGTGCGCCATGGAGCAGTTTGAGAATCCGAAAACCTACTGCACCAAACCAGGAGATAAGCACAGGTACCTGACGGAGGATGAGTTTAATGCACAGGATTTCTTTGAAAAGACAAGGTACGCAGGAATACAGTATGGCACCAAAATGGAGGATATAGAGGCAGTGCTTGAAAAGGGGCACTTTGTCGTGATGCCGCTTGACATGTGCGGCGCCATTGCCATGAAGCGCCATTTTCCTACTGTTATAGTGTATGTGGCACGTGATAAGGAGATTTTAATCCGGGATATCATAGAGCAGGATTACTCGATAGAAGAAAAGACACTGCGTATTCTGTCGATAGATGCAGAGAAACGCAACCGCCAGATATGTGACTATGCTGTAAATAACATGGATATTGGTGCAGCTACTAGAGAGCTTTCTGATGTTTTGAAAAGCAATTGCTTATAAAATATATTTATAGCAAGCTCTCAGTTATAAGTATTAACACTTTTCCTAGAAAGATGGTATGATATATTTAGTTCAAGGGAACAGCATCCCGGAATTAAAATTAAAAACAAATAACATTAACATATCATTAATAGGAGGATATTAATATGAGCAAGAAACATTATGCAGACAGAAATTTAAAATTTGAGACATTACAGTTACATGTAGGACAGGAAACACCTGATCCGGTTACAGATGCGAGAGCAGTTCCAATCTACCTTACTTCATCATATGTGTTCCATAACAGTGAGCATGCGGCAGACAGATTCGGACTTAGAGATGCAGGAAATATATACGGCAGACTGACAAACCCTACAGAGGATGTATTTGAGAGAAGAATTGCAGCACTCGAGGGTGGTGTGGCAGCACTTGCTGTTGGTTCCGGAGCAGCGGCACTCACATATGCTTTCCAGGCAGTAGCACACGCAGGTGACCATATCGTTGCAGCAAAGAATATCTACGGCGGTACATACAATCTCCTGGCACACACACTTCCTGATTACGGAATTGAGGCTACATTCGTAGATCCATTCGATTATGATGGAATCAAGGCTGCCATCAAAGAGAATACAAAAGCTATTGAAATCGAGACACTCGGAAATCCAAACTCAGAGGTAGTAGATATCGAAAAAATTGCAAATATCGCTCATGAGGCAGGAATCCCACTTATCGTAGATAATACCTTTGCTACACCATATCTTGTCCGTCCGATTGAGTACGGTGCTGATATCGTGGTTCACTCAGCAACAAAGTTCATCGGTGGACACGGAACAACAATTGGTGGAGTTATAATTGACAGCGGTAAATTCGACTGGACACAGAATGATAAATGGCCATGGCTTGTAGAGCCAAACGTATCATACCACGGAGTAAGCTTTGCAAAGGATTGCGCACCGGCAGCATTTGCGACATATATCAGGGCAATTTTACTTCGTGATACAGGAGCAACAATTTCGCCTGTTCATTCATTTATCTTCCTTCAGGGACTTGAGACACTTTCGCTTCGTGTGGAGCGTCATGTTGAGAATGCACTCAAGGTAGTTCAGTACTTAAAGGATCAGCCACTCGTAGAGAAGGTTAATCATCCATCTATTTCAGAGGATAAAGAGCAGCAGGAACTTTACAAGAAATACTTCCCTAACGGAGGCGGCTCTATATTTACATTCGAGATTAAGGGCGGAGCAAAGGAAGCACAGAAATTTATTGACAACCTTGAGCTTTTCTCACTGCTTGCAAACGTAGCTGATGTTAAGTCACTTGCTATACATCCGGCTTCTACCACACACTCAGAGTGCAATGAAGCAGAGCTCTTAGATCAGGGCATCAAGCCAAACACAATCCGTCTTTCAATCGGAACTGAGAATGTGGATGATATAATTGAGGATCTTGATGAGGCATTTAAGGCACTTGCAGAGTAAACGGTTTTGTATGATAAATACTCCTTAAACGAATAAATAGTGATCATTATAAAAGGAATCGGAAAATATTAATCCGGTTCCTTTTATTGTGCCATGAAATATCATGGATTGGATTTTTTCGCGAACATCTTGACAACCTTTTAACAATTATTGATATTCGAGAAAAATAAGTATATTATAGTCAGTGGTGTGAAACCAGATATAGTTTTAAATAATAAATAATATACATAAAGGAGACATTATCATGTTTGGATTTGGTCAGTTAATCGAAATATTAAAGAAAGACCCAAAGAAAATCGTATTCACAGAGGGAGAGGATCCACGTATTCTTGAGGCAGCTTCGCGTTTACTTGCAAGCAACTTCTTACATCCTATCCTTGTCGGAGATCCTGAGAAGATTAGTGCAAGCGCTGAGAAGAGCGGTTTCAATATCCGTGGAGCAGAGATTATAGATCCTATGAACTTTGACCGTATGGATGAGATGGTTGAATTATTCTGCGAGCTTCGTAAGAGCAAGGGTGTTACACCGGAGCAGGCTAAGGGAATTCTTTCATCAGCTAACTACTTTGGAACAATGCTTGTAAAGATGGGTATCGCAGACGCACTTCTCGGAGGAGCTACATACTCAACAGCAGATACAGTTCGTCCGGCATTACAGCTTATCAAGACAAAGCCTGGCAACACAATCGTATCTTCATGCTTTATCCTTGTTCGTCCATCTGCAACAGGTGAGAATGAGGTGCTTGCAATGAGCGACTGTGCTATAAACATCCATCCTACAGAGGACGAGCTTGTTGAAATCGCAGGAGAATCAGCAGAGTGTGCTAAGATCTTCGGTATCGATCCAAAGCTTGCATTCTTAAGCTACTCAACACTTGGCTCAGGAAAGGGCGAGGACGTTGACAAGATGAGAAACGCAGCTCACAAGGCAAAAGAGAAATATCCAAATCTTCCAATCGAGGGAGAAATCCAGTTTGACGCAGCAGTTGCACCACGTGTAGCCCGCACAAAGTGCCCACAGTCTGAGGTTGCGGGTCATGCAAATACATTTATCTTCCCTGACATCAACGCAGGAAATATCGGATACAAGATTGCACAGAGACTTGGTAATTTCGAAGCATACGGCCCAATCCTTCTTGGACTCAATGCTCCAATCAATGACCTTTCTCGTGGATGTAATGCAGGAGAGGTTTACTCAATGGCTATCATCACTGCAGCACTTGCATAAGCATTTAATGGACTATTTCCATTTTAATAAAGACCGCTCCGGTTTGTCCGGGGCGGTCTTTTATTTGAAAATAGCTTAAAATAATATCTTGGCGCAACAGAAGAAATAAGGTATACTATAGTTAAAAACTAAAATACAGAGCAATGACAGTTGACAATAACATGAGGTGTTGTATCTGATAGAAAGAGAGACGATATATGAGAGTAGGAATGGGCTATGATGTGCACAAGCTTGTTGAGGGCAGAGATTTGATTTTAGGAGGAGTGAAGGTTCCGCATACACTCGGGCTTTTAGGCCATTCGGATGCCGATGTACTGTTGCATGCGATAATGGATGCACTCTTGGGTGCAGCGGCACTTGGCGATATCGGAAAGCATTTCCCGGATACCGACCCGGCATATGAGGGTATTTCGAGTCTTAAGCTTTTGGAGCATGTGAGAGACCTCATTGCAAAAAAAGGCTATGTGATAGAAAACATAGATGCGACAGTAATTGCACAAAAGCCGAAGCTTCGTCCGTATATTGAGCAGATGGAGCAGAATGTGGCTGATACGCTGCAAATCGCAAAGGAGCAGGTAAATATAAAGGCAACGACCGAGGAGTGGCTTGGTTTTACAGGCCGCGAGGAGGGGATTGCATCACAGGCAATCTGCTCACTTACAGGTCTTTATGAGGCAAGCGTGCAGGTCGGAGGCGGATGCAGCGGCTGTAGCGGCTGTCAGACTGATTGATTTGAATATATAGGGAAAACATGCTAAAATAAAAAGATAGTTATAAATCATCCAAAAGGAGATATAAATAATGGAGAACAATTTCAAGTTTTACAATACACTCACAAGACAGATTGATACTGTTGTTCCGCGTGTTGACGGCAAAATCGGCATGTATACATGTGGACCTACAGTTTACCATTTTGCACATATCGGAAATATCCGCTCATACATCATGGAGGATGTGCTCGAGAAAGCACTTCGCTATGTGGGCTATGATGTAAAGCGTGTCATGAATATCACTGATGTGGGACATCTCTCAAGCGACGGAGATACCGGAGAGGACAAGATGCTAAAGGGCGCAAAGCGTGAACACAAGAGCGTCATGGAGGTGGCAAAGGAGTACACGGACGCTTTTTTCAAGGATTTCACGGCTGTACACAACAGGATGCCTGATGTCGTAGAGCCTGCAACCAACTGTATTCCGGAGTTTATCCATATGGTGGAGGTGCTTATCGAGAAGGGCTATGCCTATTTTGCAGGAGGCAATGTATATTTCGATACATCAAAGCTTGATGATTATTTTGTGTTCTCTTCAGCAGTAGAGAAGGAACAGCTTCAGGTTGGAGTGCGAGATGATGTCGAGGAGGATGTAAACAAGAAGAATAAAAATGATTTCGTACTCTGGTTTACACAGTCTAAGTTTGAGGACCAGGCTCTTAAATGGGACAGCCCATGGGGCGTCGGATATCCTGGCTGGCATATAGAGTGCTCATGTATCAGCATGAAGCATCTCGGAGAGTACGTGGATATCCACTGTGGCGGTGTGGACAATATTTTCCCACATCACACCAATGAGATTGCACAGTCAGAGAGCTATCTGGGACACGACTGGTGCAAGTACTGGTTCCATGTCAATCACTTAAATGACAGAGCCGGCAAGATGAGCAAGTCGAAGGGTGCAATCCTCACAGTTTCGGTGCTTCAGGAGAAGGGCTACAATCCGCTTGCCTACAGATTCTTCTGTTTACAGTCACACTACAGAAAGCCTCTTGAGTTTTCTTTTGATGCGCTCGACAATGCAGTTGCGGCATACAATAAGATTGCAAAGCGTGTGGCAGAGCTTAAGGATGAGGGTGATATAGATGAGACAGCTTTTGCTGACTTTAAGAAGAAATTTACTGATGCAGTTTCAAATGATCTGAATACATCAATGGCTATAACCATAGTGTATGATGTGCTTAAGGCTGATATCTCAGACAGGACAAAGCTTGCACTTATCGGTGACTTTGAGCAGGTACTTGATCTGGGACTTAGGGAATCAGGAAAGGCCTTACTTGAGGCATCGTCATCTGTAGACAGTGAGCTTGAGGCATTTATCAATGATAAAATTGCAGAGCGTGCAGCCGCTAAAAGGGCAAAGGATTTTGCGACAGCCGATGCCATAAGAGATGAACTTCTGGCAAAGGGGGTTGCCATAAAGGATACCAGAGAGGGAGTAAAATGGGAGCTTGTATAGTATGAAGATAGACTCATATATTAAGGAACAGTTTGGAATAAAGGATGTTGATATAAGGACATACTCGCCGCTTACACTTGCGTATATCGGTGATGGCATATTTGATATTGTCATCCGCTCAGTTGTGGTGGGAAAAGGCAATACAAAGGCAAATCTGCTTCATAAGCACACAAGTAATATAGTAAAGGCACATACGCAGGCTCTCATGATAGAGGCACTTTTACCTCATCTGACAGAGGAGGAGAGTGATGTGTATCACAGGGGGCGCAATGCCAAGTCACCTTCCATGGCAAAAAACGCTACAATGGCTGATTACAGGAAAGCTACAGGGCTTGAGGCGGTCATGGGCTATCTTTATCTGAAGGATGATTTTGAGAGGGTTGTTTCACTCACTAAGCTTGGAGTGGAGCTTTTAGGAATTGAAATATAGCACAAAATAAGAGGAAAATATGGATAACAACAATAAAGAAAAATTTCATGAGAATTATATAGAGGGCAGAAATGCTGTGCTGGAGGCTTTCCGTTCAGGAAAGACAATAGACAAGCTTTTTGTGCTTGACGGCTGTCAGGACGGACCAATAAAGTCAATCACAAGAGAGGCCAGAAAGCATGATGCAATCATAAACTATGTTGCAAAGGAAAGACTTGATCAGATGTCTGAGACAGGCAAGCATCAGGGTGTCATTGCAGTTTCAGCAGCATATGAGTATGCCGAGGTTTCGGACATACTGGAAAATGCCGAAAGAAAGGGCGAGCCGCCTTTTATCATCATACTTGACGGTATAGAAGATCCACACAATCTTGGTGCAATAATCCGTACCGCAAATCAGGCGGGTGCACATGGCATCATCATACCAAAAAGGCGTGCAGTGGGACTTACTCCTACAGTGGCAAAGACGTCTGCAGGTGCGATAAACTATACACCTGTTGCCAAGGTTACCAATATCTCAAATACTATAAAGGAGCTTAAGGAAAAGGGCATGTGGTTTGTATGTGCTGATATGGGTGGCACTACCATGTATGACTTAAACCTCACAGGTCCTATAGGTCTTGTAATAGGCAATGAGGGTGACGGAGTCAGCAAGCTTGTAAAGGAAAACTGTGATATGACAGCTTCTATTCCTATGGTGGGCGATATTGACTCACTGAACGCATCGGTTGCGACAGGCGTGCTTGCATATGAGATAGTCAGACAGAGACTTAAGAGTGGAAAGTAGATTACATGTCGCGGGATGAGTGGTGTGTATTATGAATTGTATATTTATAGAATAGGAAGCATATAGTGGAAGATTACAGCGCATATACGGATGAAGAGCTTATTATGAGGATTCATAATGACAAAAATGACCATGGTGACAACAATGAAATCATGGACTATATATTGGAAAAGTATAAGCCGCTTGTGCGTAAAAAGACGAATGCACTCTACCTGATAGGCGGTGAGAATGATGACCTTATTCAGGAGGGCATGATTGGCCTGTTTAAAGCGGTCAGAGACTATAAGAGCGACAAGGAAGCATCTTTCTACAGTTTTGCACAGCTATGCATCACAAGGCAGCTTAGCTCGGCGCTTGAGGCTTCAAACCGAAAGAAACATATGCCGCTTAACACATATATATCCTTTTCACAGAGTGACAGTGATGGTACAGAGTTTGAGGAAATGCTGCAAGATGATATTGCAAGTCCTGAGCAGCTTCTCATAGAGAAGGAAAAATTTAAGGAATTTAAGGAACAATTGTGGAATAAACTGAGTAATATGGAGAAAAAAGTGCTACAATTGTATCTGGAAGGAAATAATTATACATCGATAGCGCATATGCTTGGAAAATCAGATAAATCAATTGACAATGCACTATCCCGTATCAGACAAAAGCTAAAAAGAAAGTAGGTGAAGCTTGTTATGGAGTTTTCAAGAATAGGTGAACACACTATAAAATGTGTTATTTCAGAAGAAGAAATATATGATCTGGGATATACAATGGATGAAATTATGAGCAATGGCGAGCGCACCCAGGAATTCATGAACCAGATATTTGACATGGCTTCAGAAGAGTTTGGAACTGATTTTAATTCGGGAATCAAGACTGTGAGAGCAGATTTTTTGGCGGATCACACACTTTCTCTGACATTTTCTGAACATCCTGCTACTGAGGGAATGATGGAGCATCTTAAAGATATCGTTAATGGATTGCTTAATTCGCTGCCGGCCGAGGCTGCAGAGAATGAGAAAAATAAAAAAGGCAGGACAACTGCAAAAAAGCAGGATATGGTGTCTGTTGTAATGTTCATTTTTGAAAAATTTGATGTGGCTGTCAGATTTGCAAAGATGATTAAAGGACTGCCAATGCCATTCTCACAGCTTTTTAAGTTTGAGGGAGAGTACTTTATGAGCATGGATTTATCGGGCTATGATGAGCATGAGCTTGAAAAGATGTCTGTCATAGCAGATGAGTATGCAGATGATATCATTGCAGGGGCTGACAAAAGGGCTTTTCTTATGGAGCATGCAAAGGTTATTCTTGATGATAAGGCTATTGAGAGTCTTGCGCAGCTGTGAAGGTACTGAAAAGTTACAAAAATATAATAAAAACAAGGTCTGTCAGCTATACTGACAGACCTTGTTTTATATGTAAATATTATCCAAGTACTTTTCTGATTGACTCGATAACACGGTCAGCCTGAAATGGCTTAACGATGAAATCCTTGGCACCTGACTGGATAGCGTCAATAACCATAGACTGCTGTCCCATAGCAGAGCACATAACGCATGTAGCATTTGGGTCAGCTGCTTTAATTTCCTTTAAAGCCTGGATGCCATCCTTATTTGGCATAGTGATGTCAAGTGTTACAAGATCAGGCTTGAGCTCATTGTACTTTGCAACTGCCTCATTTCCGTCAGCAGCCTCGCCTGCAATCTCGAATCCACCCTTTGTAAGGATATCCTTCAGCATCATTCTCATAAATGCTGCATCATCAACTATTAAAATTCTAGCCATGTTGTTAAACCTCCTGTTTGATAATCTGTTTTACTATGCTTATTGGATACAACTGTAAGAGATCACTGTCTATTAAATCTCCAACAGTCAGCCTGAATGTCACCTTGACAATATCTGTTCCGTTACACAACTCGTCCGGTATATCAAAGGTCTTCTGATAACTTGAATTGATAAGCGGAAAACCTATGTCGGTTGGCTCGTTTAAGAGCGAAGACATTGATGTAGCTATTGTACCACACATCTGGTTCATAGCCTCCGATATGGCGGAAAGTGTGATTTCATCAAGTGTCATATCAGAAACATTACTTCCGTTGCCTCCCATCATGAGATTGGCAATAACCAATGCATCATTTAATTTTATAATAAGTAGGTTGGTTCCGTCAAGTCCTTTTGTGTAAGGAACCTTAATTAAAATTCGATCATCATGATCGAGAGCATCCTCTTTTTTCAAAACCTCTACAATCGGAGTCGTAATATTTGTCGGTTTTTGTAGAATCATGCTCAGTGTTGTGGCTGCATTGCCTATGCAGATATTGGCTACTTCGCCTATGATATCGGCATTTTCCCGAGATATATTTTGCATTATTTTATCCTCCATATGACTGTGGTACCTATTTCCTAACA
>OMGT01000470.1_pt1 | contig 23873 bp, 26 predicted proteins | sample 1646101 | NCBI WGS metagenome assembly OMGT01 (sample SAMN05578593, study PRJEB25193) | human gut metagenome | biome: Human Microbiome; feature: human-associated habitat; material: feces | host: Homo sapiens | place: USA:Birmingham | reverse complement strand
TTTACGGGAATCGACGGCAAGATTGGAACAAACGGCACCTATCTCAAATAAAACAGTAAGTTGGAATGCAATGAACCGGCGGGATATTTCCCGCCGGTTTTACCTTTGCTGAAAGAGGATATGGTAGTGATGAAAAAATTTCACAAAAAATCCTGCCTAAGTTTGTTTCTGGTATAATAAATATAGAATTATGTGGATGGACAAGGCCGCGCCTTTCCCTTTGAGGGAAGGCGCGGCCTTTATTTTTTATGTTTATAGTTTGTTAACGGCATCCACTATGGATTGCGCCGTCAAATCCTTTTTTTACGGAACAGCAACACGCTCAGTACTGTAAATAGGACGGTTCCTCCCGCCGCGAAGACAATCGGGAGAGTGAAATCGCCCGGGGGAGCTCCCGCGTTTAAGAGCGCCGCACAGCCCGATGCAAGCATTACGGGATTAACCCTCTGCGCCTGCGGCAAAATATTCAGCAGGAAAAGCGCGCCGGTAAAGCCAGCGGTAAGGAGCAGGCTGCCATAGCTGTTTTTAAACAGCACGCCGCCGAGAAGGGTAACCGATAAAAGCAAAACGCCGAACAGCCAAAGGCACAGCGCCGCTAAGCCTAAGCCTGTAACGCGCTCCCCCGGAAAAAGAAACACGGTATAACCATAGGTCACGCCAAAGCACAGAAGGTAAGCGCCGCTCCAAAGCAAAATAGAGCATAAAAGCTTTGCAAGCACCACGCTTGAACGCGTAAGCCCCTTAGTCAGCAGGTTTACAAGCGTTCCGTTTTGCAGCTCGCGCGGCAGCATGCCGCTGAACACGACGACAAGCACGATTAAACCAATTTGGGGGACATTTTTGAAAAACTGGAGATAGGAGTCTAACGCCTGCGGCTGCGCGAGCGCAATCGTCATGCCCTCTGGCATCATCGCGTTTACAAGCTCGGGCAGGAATTTCGCGGAAAGCGGGTTCATTATGCCTAGCAGGAGGAACACCGCGCCGAGAATCAGGATTCGGTAGGAGCGCAGCGCTTCCACCCATTCTTTTCTGAGAAAAGCCGCAAATCCGTTCATTTTACCGCCTCCATAAAAAGGTCCTCTAGCGCCGGCTCAAGCGTTTCAAGTCTTAGCGGCTGGACGTTTTGCCGAGAAAGCGCATCAATTATATGCGACTGTGTACCGCGCGGGTCGTCCGTTTTTAAACGGAGGGAGCACTCTGTCTCCCGCGCGCCGCGCAGGAGGGGGCGTACCGCTTCATCAGCGGAGAAACGCGATTTATCCTCCGGCGTATAAAAATCGATGATGACCGTATGCCCGGCCGTATGAGATTTGAGTTCTGATAGCGTGCCGTCGCATATCAGCCGCCCGCCGTTCAGGATAGCGACGCGGTCACAGACGCGCTCGGCATCCGGAAGGATATGCGTGGAAAACAGTACGGTCGTTTCAGCCCTGACGCGCTCTAAGATAGAAAGCACGTCGTTCCTTCCTACCGGGTCTAACGCGGACGTCGGTTCGTCACAAATTAGCAGCCGCGGGGAAGACAGCAGCGCCTGCGCAATGCCAAGGCGCTGCTTCATACCGCGGGAATACCCACCGATGCGCCTTTTTCTGTTTGAAAGCCCCACAAGCTCCAAAAGCTCAAGGCTTTTTTTCTGCGTTTGCGCCCTGCCAAGCCCCGAAATCCTTCCGCACAGGGTCAGGTATTCCATAGCGCTCATATACCCGTAAAAGGCAGGGACATCCGGCAGGTACCCGACCATGCGGTTGGTTTTTGTTTCCCCGTAGGTAACGGGCTCCCCGCAGATGGTAATTTTTCCGCCGCTGGGCCTGAGCAGGCCGAGTATCAGCTTCATGGCCGTGGTCTTGCCCGCGCCGTTTTGCCCGAGAAAACCGTAAATACAGTGTTCGGGTACGCTGAGTCCAAGCCCGTCGAGCACGGTAAAGTCACCAAAACGCATTTTTAAATTTTCTATGGTCAGGATATTCATTCTTCTTCCCCTTTGCCAAAGATAAAGTATAAAACCGGCCCGATTATCTGCACAAACAGTACCACGGCAATCCACACGGGCTTGTTGCCAAACCGGTAATGCGGATGGCGTATTACATGAACGAGCGCCGTAATCGCCAGGGTAAGCTGGATGATTAGTACCGGAATCAAAAGCGGCAGGTATGTTAATATTTGTTCCATAAAAACACCTCATTTTTCAGCGGAGCCGAGCTTATCCAGGATGCTTTGAAAACGGGGGTCCTGCTTAAGCGGGGCAAACGCCGGATTTTGTACAACCACATCGGTTATGCTTTTGCGCACTGTTTTTTCATCGCGCGGGATTAGCGTACCAAGCTCAAAGCTTTCAAACCAACTGCCGAGCAGGTCAAAATAACCGTCTCCGTGCAGCTCGAGCTTTGCAGGCAGCTCCTGAACGAGGGAGCAGTACCTTTTCAGCATACCGATTGCTTGCTCCGTCTTTCCGAGCGCGCAGTAGCCCTGTGCCGCGGTAAGGACAACAGATAGCAGTATGGTGGGATGGAGCCGCTCTACCTGGTACAAATCGCACAGCCCGATTGTACGGTGGACGATTTCCTCAAATTTGTCCGGGTCGTCCAGGTACAAGGAAAAGAAAACAGACGCGCCGTCTATTAAAGATATGAGATGCTGGTAAGCGCTTATCTGCATGGTTTCCTTTGCTTTTTCCGGTTTGCCGAGCAGCATATATGCGTTTGCAAGCAGCGGCTCCGGCGAAAGCATGGGGACGGTCGAGTTTTCCAGCAGGCCGAGCACCGGTTCCGGTTCCTTGAGCAAAATCTGGCAGAGGGCCTCCATGTGGATGGCCTGCCGGCACAGCTCGACGTCTCCGCTTTCCTCCTTAATCCGGATAAAAAGCGCGCGGCATTCTTTAACCAGCTCCCCCTGCCTTTCCTGCCCGGCAATTGTTATGCTGTAGTTGATAAGCAGCATGGCCATCTGGAACAGCAAAGGAAAGCAGGAGTAATATTTTTTGATAATGCAGCGGCATTTTGCAAGTACCTGGTCGAACGGCTCGCTTGCAAATTCCCCGCAAAGCTTACGGTACAGCTTGCGGATATCCTGTGTCGTCATCTGCGGCTCATAGCCCACGAGCTCGTCGATACTGATATTAAAATAGGCGGCAAGCTGGGGGAGAAAGGTAATATCGGGATAGCTTTGCCCTGTTTCCCATTTGGACACGGACGCCTTCGACACGCCGATATATGCCGCAAGCTCTTCCTGTGTGACGCCCTTTTCCCTTCGCCGCGTTAAAATTGCTTCTGCGATATGGAGTTCTTTCATATAACCACCCCTTTCTCTTCATTATATGGATTTATAAAGGGAATTCAAAGGATTTACAGTTAACTTTCCTTGACAAAATCAACCATTGGGAAACGCATACGCAAAAAAGGCCGCCGGATATCCGGCGGCCTTCCAAGTATATTTGTTACATGCTTTCGGGGGCGGTGATATTAAACATCTCGAGCACGTTATGGATGACTGTGCGTACAGCAGTGCAGAGGGTGAGCCTTGCCTGTGTCAGGCTTTCATCGTCTCCCTTGACCCTGCACGCATTATAGAATTTATGGAAAAGCGAAGCAAGCTGCAATACGTAGCGTGTGATTTTTGTGGGGTCGTAATCGCGCGCCGCGGCAATGATTTCATCTGTGAACGCGGCGAGATGGTGAATTAGCTCCCTTTCCTCCGGCGCGTTTAAAAGCAGCAGCTCTTCATCCGTGCAGCGGCGCTGTGAAACGCCGTCCGCGGCAAGCGCCTTAACGATGCTGCAAATGCGCGCATGCGCATATTGGACGTAATACACGGGGTTTTGGGAATCCTGCTTGACTGCAAGGTCGAGGTCGAAATCCATCTGGGTGTTTGCCTCGCGCATATTGAAAAAGAAGCGCGCCGCATCGACCGGGACCTCGTCGAGCAGGTCGGCAAGCTGAATTGACTTTCCCGTGCGCTTGCTCATCTTGACGGGCTTGCCGTCGCGCACAAGCTTGACAAGCTGCATCAGTACGACGTCGAGCCTGCCGCCGTCAATGCCGATGGCTTCCATGGCGCCCTTCATGCGGGCGACATGCCCGTGATGGTCCGCGCCCCATACGTCTATACAAAAATCGAAGCCGCGCTCTAAGAGCTTATTGCGGTGGTAAGCGATATCGGCTGCAAAATAGGTGGGGTTGCCGTTCTGGCGTACGAGCACGTCGTCCTTGAGCTCAAGCTTATCGATTTCCTCCTGTGTTTTGCCCAGCGCAAGCAGGCGCTTTGTCTGGAGCTCCTTGTTTTTATACCACAGCGCGCCGTCCTGTTCGTACACCATGCCGTTTTTCTTTAAAATCCCAATTGTTTCATCGACCGCGCCGCTTTCATGCAGCTCGCTTTCAAAGAACCATTTGTCGTAGGTGATACGGTATTTTTTCATATCTGCCTGCATTTTTTCAATGTTGCGCGGCAGCGCAAAGCCAACAAGCTCCTTCCTGCGTTCCTCCGAAGGGCGGGAAAGCAGACTGTCTCCGAAGGCGTCGGCATACTCCTGCGCGCGCTCTCTGATGTCCGCGCCCTGGTATCCGTCCTCGGGAAAGGGGACGTTATCTTCGCCCTTGAATATCTGGAGATAACGCGCCTCGAGCGACACCGCGAATTTTTCTATCTGGTTGCCCGCGTCGTTTACATAAAACTCACGCCAGACATTGTAGCCCGCGGCGTCCAGTACTGCCGCCAGGCAGTCGCCCAGCGCGCCGCCGCGTGCGTTGCCCATGTGCATAGGCCCCGTGGGGTTTGCCGAAACAAATTCCACCATCACCTTTTTGCCTTCGCCGTAACCGGAACGGCCATAATCCGCGCCTTTTGTCTCGACGTCGCGCAGCACATCCGCATAATACTGCGGCTTGTAGAAAAAGTTGATAAATCCGGGTCCCGCAATCTCGATACGGCCGGCATAGGTGCCTTCCAGGTCAAAATGCGCTTTGATTGCCTGCGCGATTTTAAACGGCGGCATATGAAAGGCCTTTGCGCCAACCATCGCGGCGTTCGCCGCAAGGTCTCCGTGCGCGCGGTCCGCCGGCATTTCTATGATAAACGCCGGCAGCTCCGCCTGCGGGAGCTCGCCCTGCCCGATTGCTTTTTCCACTGCGTTTTTAATTCCGGCTTGAATTTCGGCTGCCGCCTTCTTTGCAATCTCTGACATAATATTTCACCCTTTGTACGTATTTTAAACTTCCGCAGCGCCCGCGCGCTTGATATCGATATGGAATTCGTTCCGGCTTGCAAGGTCTGAATTGAAGTCGAGCGAGTAGCTTACGTCGAGCGTGCCGCCCTCGTCGTCGAGATTCATGGCAATGCGGTCGGTAAATACACCAATCATCAAATCGCCCGCAAGCGTCCTGTAATGGCACTGGTGGCGGCGCCCAAGCTCTAAAAGCAGGCGCGACTCATACAGCCCCGGGCGGATAATGGCAATTTTCCCGCCGCTCTCCACCTTGACGATTGTCGTCTTTTCCTGGCCGCTGTTTTCGTCGTCGTATTCCTTATACATAATATAACGGTGCCCGTTTTTCTCGGTATAATGGCCGAGCGTCATGACCTCGATTTTATCCTCTTCGCTGTCTATAAATTGCTTTCCAACAATGTTGATAACAAAATCCTGCCGCATGATTTCTCCTTCTTAGCCCGCACAGGGGAAATTTACCTATTCGTATTGCTCAATATCGATGCGTAAAACATCCTCTTTGATTTCCCGGTTTAAAAACATACCGGCAATATGTGAAAAGCCCTCCGGCGTGTCGCTGACATAAAAGCTGCACCTGCCAGCCTTTTGCCCTGTGTTTTGCAGGCCGCGCTCCTTTAACTGCTTTGCGGCATAGAGCGCCGTTTCCCTGCCGGAGTCGATTAAGGCCGTATTTTCTCCCATAACATCCGAAATAACGTCCCGAAGCAGCGGATAATGGGTACAGCCGAGGATAATAGTGTCCGCCCCCACAGCTTTAAGCCGCTCGAGATAGTGCTTTACAACCATGACCGCAATCGGGTCGTCCCGCCTGATAAAGCCGTTTTCCACAAGCGGGACAAAAAGCGGGCAATCCTGCTCATAGACGCGTATTTTGTTATCTAAGCGCTCTATCTCCCTTTTATAGGAGCCGCTCCTTATGGTGGCGGTCGTGCCGATTACACCGATTTTTCCAGTTCGTGTAGCGTTTGCCGCCGCCTGGGCCGTCGGCGCGACGACGCCTGTAAACGGCACGGCAAAGCATCCGCCCAAATCACCCGCGACAGAGCTGACGGTTCCGCAGGCGGCAATGATATACTTAACGTTTTTGGATAGCAGGAATTGAGCGTCCTGCTTTGCGTATTTCATGATGGTCTCCCGGCTTCTGTTGCCGTAGGGTACCCTGCCCGTATCGCCGAAATAGACAATGTCCTCATTGGGCAGTACATGTAAAAGCTCCTTGACGGCGGTTAAGCCCCCAAGGCCGGAATCAAATACCCCGATGGGATCGCATGACATAAGCGTGTAAGCCCCCTGTCCGGAATTAGCGCCGCGCAAGCGGCAATATCTAAATTCATATAATAGCATAGAATCATCCGTCACGCAATAAAAAATAGTTATTTTTTCAGCCGGTAACGTCTTCTCCATAAGCTGAAAACCGCATGGTTGCTTGGCTCCTGTAATATGTAAAGCGGCAAAATGGTGCCGATTGTGACAGTAACATGAAGTTGTGATACGAAATGAGCTGTTTGACATTTCCGCACGCTGATATTAGAATGGAAAGGGTTAAGTTGTGTTTGTTTTTGGCAGAAAAGGCAGGGTAGTGGAGGGCGTCTTGATGTTTAATGAAATCTGTATTTATGAAGTAAAAATTGACAAGCAGGATGAAATTGAAGCTCTGATGAAAGAGGTCGCAGAATTTTATCTTTCGCAGCCCGGAGTTATTGATGTAAAGTACATCAAGCGTACCCATCGGCAAGAGGACTTCCATGCCGTGAAAGAGGGGAAGCCGCCCATTCGCCTGACGAAATGGATAGGCAAAGTCACTTATATTTTGCACTGGACACTTGAAAATGAAGACGTTCATGCACAAGTGTCCAAGCTCGGATTGGAACAGTTTTATAAACGTTGGAATCGCTGTCTTACTACCATGCCTAAAATACTGCTTGGTGAGAATATCGTGTAGGTATCTTCTTGAATTAAGGCACACTACGCTATATTTGTTTTCAATAGTGGCTCGTAGTACACACGAAACGATTTTTCACTTTTTCGTCTTCGCAAAAACCTGTAAAATCTGCTAATGGATATTTCAATAAAATTTCTCGTGACAAACCTGCAATTTCGCTGTATAATAAATCAGAATAAGCGGAAAAACTGAGGTTAGGAATGATTTGATGTTAGAAAAGGCTTTTCAATTAATAAGCGATAAAGTGGAAGAGGCGCTGAAGCAGCAGGGCTTTGAACGCGTCGGCGTATCCAATACGGACAGCAGCGAAATGGTTACGCTCTATACGTCGGAGGCCATCGCGTACAGCGTCGTCTATTATAAAAGGAAGAAGCACATGGTGCTTGAAACGTGCGGCATGACGGACGAAGGCCCGGATAACGACTGGAAGACGCTCGCTACCTGGATGTTCGACCCGGAAACCGATACGGAAAAAGACGCCCAGAGTATCGCAAACGACTTTGTAGATACCATAGCCGCGCCTGTCAGGAAAAAGGCGACAAAGGGCGCAAAGAAAAAGAAGAAGGACGAGGAGGGCAACGCCGACCCGCTCTTTTTCTCTAAAAGGCTTTTCAGCGTGTTCCCTGAGCTTAAGGAAGAGGTTAAGGCCGAAGAGGACTGCTACGACCCGTTCCGCGGCGTGACCTTTGCCAAGGCCAGCATCGTCCCAAAGGTAAACGAGCTGCTCAAGTCCGGCTCCAAGCAGGACATTACCAAGCTTGCCGCCGTTTTAAACGCGCAGTACGATGCGGGCGACATGGATACGCGCTCCATTATTACAATCGTTATCCTCAATGGAATTGAGACAAAAGAGCAGGAGGACGCCCTGCTTGCAGAGCTGAGCGATACCCTGCAAAAGGCCTGGGGCAACGCCAGGCGCTTTAAAGGCAAAGCGGTAAAGCCTGAAAAAAAGAAAAAGCCGAAAAAATCATTTGTGCCTACGCTGAACCAGTAATGATAAATCAGCCGCCGCCGGATACCGCTAAGGTCCGGCGGCTTTTTGCTTTTTCCCTTGACTGGAATATTCTGCCGAGCTGCTTACGCCAAACTGCATAAAGTTGAAAAAATCCTTGACGTATTGTAAAGATTATGATATAGTATTACTACCTCAAAAAAGGGGTTTATTTTTTTGTACCCATTTTGAGGGAGGCTGAATAAAAACCGCAAATCGGGGGTGCCGTTAAAAATGAGAGTAAAGATTACATTAGCCTGCACAGAGTGCAAACAGCGCAACTACAACACAATGAAAAACAAGAAGAACGATCCGGACAGGCTCGAGATGAACAAGTACTGCAGATTCTGCAAAAAGCATACTCTGCATAAAGAAACCAAATAACGCAGCGGAGGGAATGACAATGGCTGAAAAAAGCGCCGAGAAAAAGGTTCCGAACAAGTCCGAAAAGAAATCGGACAAAAAGCCGAACATTTTCTCTAGAATAGCGAAATACTTCCGTGACTGCAAGGGTGAAATCAAGAAGATTACTTGGCCGGCGCCGAAAACCGTGTTTAAAAACATGGGTATCGTTCTCGTCGTAATCATAGTAATCGGCCTGTTCATCTTCGGACTCGACCGCGGCCTTTACGCGCTGCTTGGTCTGATTATGAATGTTGCTACAACCTAATAGACACGGAAGGGTGGATGACAATGCCTGAAGAAGCAAAATGGTACGTTGTTCATACCTATTCCGGGTATGAAAACAAGGTCGCTTCCAATCTTGAAAAAACTGTGGAAAACAGGGGACTTCAGGATTTGATCCAGGAGGTCAAGGTTCCGACTGAAACCGTGGTGGAAATCAAAGATGAAAAAAGCCATGAGGTCGAACGGAAAATCTATCCCGGATATGTATTTGTCAAAATGATTTGTACCGACGAGACGTGGTATGTCGTACGCAATATCCGCGGCTGTACCGGGTTTGTCGGTCCGTCCTCAAAGCCTGTTCCTCTTTCTGATGAAGAGGTCTTGAGAATGGGAGTGGAAACCAGGAATATTGAGGTTTCCTACGATGTAGGGGATTCCGTGCGCATTATCGACGGTCCGCTTGAGGACTTTGTCGGAATTGTGGACGAAATCGATAAAGACAGGAACATCGTGCGCGTGACCGTTTCTATGTTCGGGCGCGAAACGCCGGTCGAGCTGGAGCTTGCCCAGGCGGAGCCGATGGAATAAGAAGGTTAATAATCCGGTTTTCCGGTTATTATGGAGGGGCAACGCCCCTTGTGGGAGGAACGATTAAGAGCAACCGTTCCGCTGTTGAACCACGAATTATGGAGGTGCAAAGAAATGGCTCAAAAGGTAGTAGGCTTTATCAAGCTGCAAATACCTGCCGGTAAGGCGACCCCGGCGCCGCCAGTCGGTCCTGCATTGGGACAGCACGGCGTCAACATCATGGCGTTCACGAAGGAATTCAACGAGCGCACAAAGAACGACGCGGGCCTGATTATCCCCGTCATTATCACGGTTTACGCAGACCGTTCGTTTACGTTTGTAACGAAAACGCCGCCTGCGGCAATCCTGATTAAGAAAGCATGCGGAATCGATAAGGGTTCAGGCGTGCCGAACAAAACAAAGGTTTCAACGATTACCCGTGAGCAGGTCAAAAAGATTGCAGAGCAGAAAATGCCCGACTTAAATGCCGCGACCATTGAAACGGCGATGAGTATGATCGCAGGTACTGCGCGCAGCATGGGCATTGATGTTGTCGATTGATTAAGCCCGGGTGGGAGGAAATAATCCGATTTTACCACTCAATAGGGAGGAAAACCAATGAAACACGGTAAAAAATACGTCGACAGCGCAAAGCTTGTCGACAGAGCAAAATTATATGACACTGACGAGGCGCTCGACGTCTGCGTCAAGACGGCGAAAGCCAAGTTTGATGAGACGGTCGAGGTCCACGTAAAGCTGGGCGTCGACAGCCGCCACGCTGACCAGCAGGTCAGGGGCGCAATCGTCCTGCCCCACGGCACAGGTAAAAACGTCCGCGTCCTTGCTATCTGCAAGGGCGAAAACGAAAAGCTTGCGCAGGAGGCGGGAGCCGACTTTGTAGGCGCGGAGGATATGACGCAGAAAATCCAGAGCGAAGGCTGGATGGATTTTGACGTTTTGATTACAACGCCCGACATGATGGGCCTTGTAGGACGTCTCGGTAAGGTCCTCGGTCCGCGCGGACTCATGCCGAACCCGAAGGCCGGCACTGTTACGCCCGACATCGCCAAGGCAATCAAAGAGGCGAAGGCCGGTAAAATCGAGTACCGTCTCGACAAGACAAATATTATCCACTGCCCGATTGGAAAGGCTTCCTTCGGCGCGCAGAAGCTGCAGGAGAACTTCGATACCCTGCTCGGCGCAATCGTAAAGGCAAAGCCGTCTGCGGCAAAGGGACAGTATATCAAGTCCTGCGCCGTAACGACCACGATGGGCCCCGGAATCCGCATCAACCCGAATAAGGTCGGCGGACAGAACGAAGCCTGATTTCAGGTTTTCAGCGGCTTGCCGCAATCTTATAAAAATACTTGACAGGGCGCCTGCCCTGTGGTAGTATTATACACGCTGTTCTTTTCCTAAGACAGCAGGCGCATTGTGCGTAAAGGTTTTACCTGCCTGCCGAGGTTTAGACTTGTGATTGTTATAAAGCTTTCTTACGCTTTATTGTGATTTTAAGTCCCCTCTGCAAAATGCAGGGGGGCTTCTTTTATGCATTATCCTTTATTTGGAGGTGAATTCATTTTGCCAAGTGAGAAAATTCTCGAACAAAAAAAGGCTATAGTCACAGAGTTGGCTGAAAGGCTCAAAAGCTCCGTAGCAGGCGTGCTTGTCAACTACAAGGGTATTACGGTTGCCGACGATACTAAGCTCAGAAAAGAGCTCAGGGAGGCGGGCGTTTCCTATACGGTTGTAAAGAACACACTGCTTTCCAGAGCTGCCGAGCAGGCGAACCTCGAAGGGCTCAATCCTGTTCTGGAAGGAACGACGGCTCTTGCAACCAGTCCTGAGGACTACGTTGCCGCCGCGAGAATCCTTTCTGGGTATGCCGAGAAAAACAAGGATTTCCAGATTAAAGCTGGCTTTGTTGACGACGGCCTGCTGAGCGTAGAGGAAATCAAGGACCTCGCAAAGCTCCCAAGCAAAGAGGTGCTCGTTGCGAAGGCTTTGGGCGGGCTCAACGCTCCCATCAGCGGTTTTGTTACTGTGCTTAACGGTAATCTCCGCGGCCTTGCTTGTGTTCTCAACGCAATTGCGGAACAGAAGCAGAGTGCGTAAAGCTACACAAAATTGTGCGTGTAAACGCGAACATTAAAATTATTTTTGGAGGTTTCAATTATGTCTGATAAAGTTGTAAAGTTAATCGAAGATGTTAAGGCTCTTACCGTTCTTGAGCTCAGCGAGCTCGTAAAGGCCCTCGAAGAGGAGTTCGGCGTTTCCGCTGCTGCTCCGGTTGCCGTTGCTGCTGCTCCTGCTGCGGGCGGCGCTGCTGCTGCTGAAGAGAAGACCGAGTTCGACGTTGTCCTCAAGGCTGCCGGCGCTGAGAAGATTAAGGTTATCAAGGTTGTCAGAGAGATTACGGGTCTCGGCCTGAAGGAAGCTAAGGAGCTCGTCGACGGCGCTCCGAAGACCCTGAAGGAAGCTGTTTCCAAGGACGACGCGGAAGCCATGAAGGCAAAGCTTGCTGAGGTTGGCGCAGAAGTCGAAGTAAAATAATTCGTTTGACTGCAAACCGGACAGGGTTTCTACCCTGTCCGGTTTTTTGCATTTTTTGCCGTTTATGGTTGCCGTCCCTTTAAAACAATAGTATAATTATATTAATATTTTGGTTGTTTAAGGATGATGTGAATGAATGGTTCGGCAAAAAAACTGGCATGCCTGGTTACAACGGTGCTCCTGGTCACGGTGATTCTCGCGGCTGTCTGTCTGAATGCGGACGCTATGAAGAGCGTCCAGCCAGAAAATAACAGCCTGGAAGCTATGGGACAAGCTGCCGTACAGGGCATGGCGGTACGCGACGACGGAGGCGACCTGATATACCCCGAAGACCTAATGAGCGCTGGCTATATTTACAGCGGCGACGGCGCTAAACTTGAAGGGGATTACCGCAGCGTGCGTTTTTCAGCATCTGACCTTGATTTTGAAAAGAAGGAATACCGTATCAATGCGGGCTGTTATGTAACCTTCTGGAAAAATCCCGGCGAGTTTGCAGGCGGATATGAAATCAGAAGCGCGTCGAACGACCACCCGGCGCAGATTACCCCTGTTTCAGAGGGGTATGATTATATTCTGATTGGCCTGCTGGGTGAGGATGCGCGGATATATGCGCTCGGCAAAGGCGCGCTTACGGTGGATTTTCAGGAAAAATTCAAGGAGAGCCTTCCAAACCGCTACCGGCTTCAAGATACGGTAACAGACGCCGCCCTGATAGATTCCTATGAGATTTCCCCGTACGGCAACCTCATTGATAAACGGATGCTTTCCAAGGGCGCCGCGCTTCTCGACAATGGAACAGAGAAAGAGGATGGCGGCATTAACGAAAGTGCCTTTGTGGAGCTTTCAGACAATACGGAATACCTGCTCAATTTTGAATCCTGCATAACCTTTTTTGATGAAAATAAAAATTTTATCGGCGGCTATACAGAGGCCGCGGCCAGTGTAGAATGCCCGCAGGCGCTGAAGGACATTCCTGATAATGCATGCTTTGTACGGCTTTCGGTGAAAGCGACTGATACGGAGACGGCGGTATTTGCGCGCAAAGACTGCTTTTCAAACAGCCTTCCCGCGCTCTATACGCTTGGCCCCGTTGGAGAAAGCGGCACTTATCTTGCTCAGAAGGACATAAACCCCCTGTATGGAAAGACGGCGGTGTTCTTCGGTGACAGCCTTTGCCAAGGGAAAGGGGATGCTTTTGGAGGATGGGCGAGCTGGATTCAAAGGGAAAACCCCTCCATGGACTGCGTCAACTGCGGAGTAGGGGGCTACACCTTCCTGCAGGGCAGCGAAAAATGGTTTGACGGCGGGGAAAACCAGGCAAGCCTTCCGGATGACGCCGACTATATTATCATCCAGGGCTACACCAATGGGATGTACGGGAAGAAATCCAAAAAGCCGCTCGGCACAATCGATGAGGACGACTATACCGTTACAGTACAAAACTGCGACACAAGTACCTATTCCGGGGAGATGGAAAAATTCATCCTCCAATGTTTAGACCGCTGGAACGGGAAAAAGCTCGGTTTTATTATCAGCTATAAGGCGGCTGCGCATCTCGACAGCGGCAATCCGTACCGGCAGTTTACCAAACAGATGCTTGCGTGCTGCCGGAAGTACAGCATCCCTGTCCTGAACCTGCAGGAGGAAAGTACGATTCCATGCTATACGCAGGAGGATATTGACGAATACTTCTATAAAAAGGAGAATGCGGCGCATGGGGACGGCATCCACCTCAATTCGAAAGGCAACGCCATTATTTCTTCAAAAATTGAGGCATGGATGAAAACACTATAGAATAATAGCAGGCAATAGACAGTTTTTATATTGCCAATTCATATCACCAAAGAGCAGATATCCCAACAGCCCCGCAGGCACGCCCTGCGGGGCTGCGCCCTTAGCAGACGAATGCTGCGTATAATATTGATAAAAAAAAGAACCGGAATGGAAGAAAAATGTTGAATTTTATCCAGCCGGAGAGTATAATAAAAATATTACGGTAGGAGACCTGCCTGCATGGAATAAGGAGGACTTGATAATGGTTTTAGGAAAAAAGGCGTTGTGCCTTGTGCTGTCCGGTATGATGGCGGTATCAGTCGTTGTCTGCGGAACCTTGTCCGCAGGAGCGGAAATCATTAAAATAGGAGATGTAAACGGCGACGGCGAAATCAAAGTTGCGGACGTTTTGCTGACGCAGAACTTTATTGCGAAAAAAATCACCTTTACCGACAGGCAGAAGCTTGCCGCAGATGTAAACGGCGACCGCGAGGTAAAGGTAAACGATGTCCTGATTATGCAGAACTTTATAGCAAAAAATATCAGTGAATTCCCCGTTCCTGATATTGAAGTTCCAACTGAGCCGCCGACTGAGGAGCCTACGCAAAAGCCGACTGAGCCGCCAACCGAGGAGCCCACGCAAAAGCCAACTGAGCCGCCGACCGAGGAGCCTACGCAGAAGCCGACCGAGCCGCCGACCGAGGAGCCTACGCAAAAGCCGACTGAGCCGCCGACCGATGAACCCACGAAACCAAGCGTTACGGTCAACGGTACGCAGGCAAGAGTGGGGGATACAATAAGGGTCGTATTTCACACGAAGGGAGTCAACGACGTGGCCCAGGCGATTCAGGCTTATGTTGAATTCGATGCGCAGCGGCTTACCCTTTCCGGCTACCGGCTCGACACATGGAGCAATTGTATGAAAAACGATTCCGAACCGGGCAGGCTGTATTTTACGGCGTCCGATATTGCGGCAGGCTTCCCGATAACAGACGATACGGACATTGTATCGCTTACGTTTATCATAAAGGAAACAAATACGGATGTCAGCACGGACGTTGTTTTGCATGTCGAGGAATTTTTTGGGGAATCAAGCGGGGACGGTAATTTTAAATATACCGTCAGCGATGCAGTAACAATCGAATAATAAAAAAGCGGATGCCCCCAGAGGGCATCCGCTTTTTATCAGGTTTTATAGGGCAAGCCTGTAGATTTCTTCAATATCCTTTGCCTGCAATACGCTGAAATTCCCGACAGGCGCCGCTTTCTGCGCCATTTCTTTCAAGCGGCTGCCGTCAATTTGCAGCTCGCTTAACCGAACGGGAAGCCCGATGGAGGAGAAGAAGTTTTCAAGCCTGCGGATGGCTTCCTGTATAATCGAATCCGGGTCGCCGAACGCCATATCCACGTTCATGACCCGCACGGCAAATTGTAAAAAGCGTGTGACGTCCACCTCGTGCTGGTATTTCATCCACGCGGGGAATATAATGGCAAGCCCCGCGCCGTGGGCAATGTCGTAAATTGCGCTCAATTCGTGTTCGATATCGTGCGACGCCCAATCGCCGATTCGCCCAAGCCCGAGGATGTCGCAGTGCGCAACCGTGCCGGCCCACATGATTTCGGCACGCGCGTCATAGTTGTCCGGATTAGAAATGACCTTCTGCGCGTTTATCATAATCGAGCGCATTACGGCCTCACACATACGGTCGCTGACATCGACGTTCCTGACCGTAGTGAAGTACCGTTCCATAATGTGCGCAAGCATGTCCGAAATGCCGCATGCCGTCTGGAACGGCGGCAGCGTGAAGGTGAGCTCCGGGTTCATGACGGCGAACTGCGGGCGGACAAGCCCGTGGGAATAGCTGCGTTTGAGCCATCCGTCCTCGTTTGTAATCACCATGCTTGCGCTCGTCTCGCTTCCGGCAGCGGGAATAGTCAAAACAACGCCGATAGGAAGGCATTTGTCAATCGGACGGCGTACCTTGAACAAATCCCATACGTCATGCTCGAGGCACGCGCCCATCGCGATGGCCTTAGCAGAGTCGATTACGCTGCCGCCGCCTACGGCCAGGACAAAATCAATCTTTTCTTTTTTGCAAAGCGCAATCCCTTCCCGGACAAGGGACAGGCGCGGGTTTGGCCTTACGCCGCCCAGCTCGAGATAATCAATCCCGCTTTTTTCAAGGCTTTTGGTGATTTCGTCATACAGGCCGCTCTTTTTGATGCTGCCGCCTCCGTAGTGCAGCAGCGCCTTCTTGCCGCCGTACCGCTTTAAAAGCTCCCCCGTCTGGCTTTGCGTCCCTTTGCCGAACACGATTTCCGTTGCGTTTTTATAGGTGAAATTAACCATCTGGAATCAACTCCTTACATTGTTTCAAGTAATTGCGGCGCCTTTGCGGCGGAAGCAATTACATAATCTTCATGAAATATTGTATAGCTCCTTGTATCCATATTGTTTTCGTATCGCCGAAGATATTTACCGTCTGCTTCACTCTTTTCTTTGCTTTGTTAAAACTCCGGTACAAAGGCAAATTGCTGCGATGACAGCTAGCGCGATTACCATGATATCTGACATTGGCTGTACAAGGCGGTTAATTAATATGACAGCCAATAGGATGCCCCATCCCAGGACTATAAAGAAATTTTTCATGCCAAGCCTCCCTGAACTCCGATATATCATGCGCGCGGGCAACACATTCCCGATATCACAAAAGATATTAGAAATGTACGGCTTTTATACTGTGAGCTTTTTACCCGCTTTGAGGTTATTATACTACAAAGATATGCGCATTCCTATGTTTTTCTTTGAAATAGGGAAAAGATATGATATAATTACCCTGTAAATTTATACCCCTGTGCCTAAAGGCGTGGAAGAAAGGACGGGACGGTATGATTCTGCATGACATCTCTAAAAACATTTTTACTGCGAAATTATATGACGGGGACCCTGCGCCAAAAAGCGGTTGGCTTTCGCGGATTGAATACGGGGAGGACTGCAACTTGTCCTCCGTAGAGCTGTGTACGCACACCGGCACGCACATCGACGCGCCGCTTCATTATCTGGAGGACGGCGGCGCAATCGATGAAATACCGCTTTCCGTGTTTTACGGCGCCTGTACCGTCGTTACCATCGAGGGGCTTCTGACAGGCGAAGATATGGAAGAAATCCTCCCGTTTTGTAAAAAAAGGCTTTTGCTCAGGGGGCGGGGCCAGGCGTTTTTAACGCAGAGCGCGGCGTTCGTGCTTGCCGATTACGGAATCCGCCTTATCGGGACCGACGGCTTGTCTATTGCCTGCAGGGATGAGGAATTTGAAATCCACAGGGAGCTTCTGCTCCATAATGTCATTATATTAGAAGGGCTTGAGCTTGCTGAAATCAGGGACGGGGACTATACGCTCGCCGCGTTTCCCATAAAGCTTTCAGGACTGGAGGCGGCGCCTGTGCGGGCGATTTTGCTGGAACAGGAAAAAGGGATTTAAAAACATCCATGGTGAAAGGATGGAAATGTCAATGAAAAAAGGGATAAAGCTCGTACTGCTGCTGTTGTGCGCCGTACTGTTTACCGGGGTAGTATCCGGCTGTGAAAATACAAAGGTACAGGTGGAAAACCTCATTAATATGAACGCGCAGTTCAAGGGCAGCCGCAGCATTACGGTCAACACCGGTTTTGTCTTTGAAGGGAAAGAGGATTTAAAGGCGCAGTTTGACGAGGCGGTAAAAGAATTCTGCCCGTCTGCCTTCAAGCGGGAGGTTAAAAACGCGGACGACGGCCTGAAATATATTTTTACCATTGAATTCGATTCGAAGGAAGATTATATCAATAAAATATCCTCTGTGCTCGACCGGCAGGCAGGCGCCGCGCTCGGAACGCCGGACAGCGACCTTGCCCGCGGCTGGCACCTCAGGGAGGACTTCGACGGCATGGAGCTTATCAAATGGCTTCAGGACGGGATTGCTGAAAAAAAGTACAATGACATCAATTTTGAATACGAAAGCGCTTCTAATATCGTTAACCTCGACGGAGATATCCAAAGCAGCCAGTCAAGCCAAATCGATATCAATACGGTGGAGGGCTACCCCGTTACCGCCGTTTCGATTGAAACGACTAATAACAAAAAAGACAGCTACGACAGGCGTTTTACGCTCTCTGTTCCGCAGTCCACCTATGAAAAGATGGGCAAGACCCTGCAGACCATCATGCGTGAGCGCACGGCCGCAGAAGCCGTATACAGCGGCTGGACGCAGCAGGGCAACAACCAGGAGTTTCAGGTGCTGTATCAGGGTATTACAGCCGCGCAGCTTCAGCGCGTGACTTCTCTGTTCCTCGACTGCAAGGAATCCTCTGTTTATTACGGGGATGAAAACAACAGCAGTACGCCGCTGGCGGAGCAGCTCGTTTTTGAAGAGAATATCGACGTGCTGAGCTTTGTCCCCAAAAAGGACGGCGAGGTTGCCTTTTCCTATAAATATTCCCTGCCGCTGAAAACCACATATGGCGAGGGCCTTGTTTTCAGCAAGGGCGTGTGGGAAAAGCAGGGCAGCTGGGTTGACGGCGTTTACACCCTCAATTCACGGAACAAGGCGTTTACTATGCGTATTCCGGATGGTATCCAGTATGATATCGAAGGGCTGGCGGTAACGCTTGAGAATAACGGCTCAGACAGCTACACGCGCTCCCTTGATTTCCTTTACAACAAAAAAGACGGGGAAGAGGGTCGCAATTACGCGTACCAGTTCTTTAAAAAACAGGGCGTGTCTGTTTCGCAGAAACAGGAGGACGACGCGCTCATTTGCCGTATTGCCATGAAGGGAACCGCGCAGCAGATTAGTAAGCAGCTCGACGGTTTGTTCGGCGGCGGCAACTCGCTCGAACGCACGGAAAATACGAGCACCATGGCGGTCGTAACCGATATAGGCCTTAGGGACAGCGTCAATCTGTCCTATATGCTGACAGGCGGTAACGCGGAGGTACCGTTTACGTATACGCTTATCAATAAGGGCGGGGAAAATATTATTTCCTTGAACGGCGAAGGGGAAGCGAAGAAGGACTCAGCCGCGGTTGCGGAAAACGACGGATCGTACCGTGTTACGCTGCAGGGCGGGGAAAACACGATGGAGCTGAGCGCCACGGTTCCCTATGTGCAGGGCGTCGCGACGTACTGCGTTGTGGCGGGCGCCATGTTCCTGGTCGCCGTGCTGCTGATTTTATTCTTTATCCGTAAAACGAGGCGCGTCAAAATGAAGGAAGAGCAGGAGCAGCAGCGTAAGCTCCATGAGGAAGCGCTCAAAAAAGAGATGGAGAAGGAGCCGGAAAAGCTGCCGGAAGAGCATACCGGCTTCCCGGACGGATTCTAATTCCTCATTTCAGATATTTTTAAGGATTTGATACCCATGTATAAAGCAGTTGTTTTTGATTTGGACGGTACGCTCGTCAATTCCCTTTACGACCTTGCAAGCAGCATGAACAAGGCGCTTGCCGCCTGCGGGCTGCCTGTTTACCCGGCGGACGCCTACCGGCAGTTTGTCGGAAACGGCAGGACGGTGCTCGTGGAACGCGCCGTAGGGGGAGAAAGGCTTACGCCGGAGATAAAGGCGCGTGTGATAGATTTATTCGACAAGGACTATGCCGCCCATTGTATGGACAAAACGAGGCCCTATGAGGGCATACGCGAAATGCTCGATGCATTAAACGCCGCGGGTGTGAAAACCGCGGTGCTATCCAACAAGCCGGATGAGTTTGTAAAGGAAATAATCGGAAAGCTGTTTCCTGGCTTTCCTTTTACGCTTGCCTGGGGCAAAAAGCCGCAGTTTAAGGAAAAGCCGGATTCCGGCGCGCTGTTTGCGATGCTTGATGAAATGGGCGTTTCAAGCGGGGAATGCCTCTATGTGGGCGACAGCAATGTGGACGTATATACCGCAGAGAACGCGGGCCTTCCCTTCTGCGGTGTGGAATGGGGCTTTCGCGGAAAGCGGGAGCTTATCGGCGCGGGCGCCGCGGCGACGGTAAAAACCGCGCGGGAGCTGCTTCTTTTTATCAAAGAAGGGGATGAAGGATGAACCCCAGGAATTATCAAAAAGAGCTGGATACACTGCTTTCACAGCACATAAAAGAAAACAAGACGCCGTCACTTTTCCTGCATAGCTGCTGCGCGCCGTGCAGCAGCTATGTGATAGAATATTTGTCCGATTATTTCAGCATAACGGTTTTTTATTATAACCCGAATATTTACCCAGACGAGGAGTACCTCCACCGCAGCGCGGAACAAAAGCGTTTTATTTCAGAGCTGCCCGTAAAGCATCCCGTTTCCTTTGTGGAAGGGGACTTTGACAAGCGGCGGTTTTATGATGCGGTCAAAGGCATGGAGGCCCTTCCGGAGGGCGGCGAACGCTGTGAAAGGTGCTATACGCTGCGCCTTTTGGAAACCGCAAAGCAGGCTAAGGCGCGCGGGTTCGATTATTTTGCGACGACCCTCACGATAAGCCCGCTGAAGAACGCGCGGACAATCAATACGATAGGGGAGCAAATTGGGGGACAGCACGATATTTCTTACCTTTGCTCCGATTTTAAAAAGAAAAACGGGTTCAAACGCTCCACGGAGCTTTCAGCACAGTATGGCATGTACCGGCAGAATTACTGCGGCTGCGTGTTTTCACAGGGAAGGGAAGGATGAGTATGCTGCCACAGGGCTGCCTTTCCGAGGACGGCTATATTATCAACCAGGGGATGCTGCGGGAAATCCCGTTCGGCAATTACCCGTCAAGCAAAAATGGGTGCGGCTGGATTGCCGTATATAACCTGATGAAAGCGCTCGGCAACGAAAAACCATATGAAGAAATAATGGAGGCCCTTACGCCATATACATTGTTTAAGGGGCTTCTCGGGACAAGAATGCCGGGAATCAAAAAATATATCCGCAGCCAGGGCTACGCGATGGACACGAGCTTTTTCAAAAGCAGCTTCGAGCCGCTCGCCTTAGGCTCGCAGGCGGGTATCATATATTATGGGACAGGAAAGACATATCATTTTACGGCGTATCAGCCTACGGAAGAAAAGACCTTCCGGTTCTTTAACTCGGTATACGGCAGGCAAAACGATATCCTGACCATGGAACAGTTTATTAAAAGAATCAAAACGCCCCTTACTCACATCGTCGCGGTGCGCGCGTAAGGGGGCCATAGGGAGGTTCCTTTCGTTCGTTCCGCGTAAAAAACGCGGGAGGGCGAAATGGAACCTTTTCTTCTTTATTTCTTTTTTGTATTGGGGCTGCTGCTGATTATCAAGGGCGGCGATTTTTTTGTGGACGCCGCCGTCTGGCTGGCTGAAATTACGCATGTGCCGCAGTTTGTCATCGGCGCGACGGTTGTAAGCATTGCAACGACCTTGCCGGAGCTTTTTGTATCGTCGATTGCGGCCCTGCAGGGGAAAACCGATATGGCGGCGGGCAACGCCGTCGGCTCGGTCATTGCGAACACCGGCCTGATTTTTTCGCTCGGGATTTTGTTTATCCCGGCGTTTATCAGGCGGCGCAGGCTTTTGCCGAAAGGTATGCTTTTTTTGTCAGCGATTACGCTGCTGTGGCTTTTTACCCTGTCCGGCAAGATTACACTGTTCGGGTGTGCCGGCATGTTTTTGCTGTTTGCTGTTTTTATAGCGGAGAATATCCGGGAAGCAAAAGCGGAAATGCGGTGTGCTGCGCCCCCACGCGGCGGAGCTGTTCCGGCGGGCAGGCGCGCCTGTGCCGTTCATATTATGAAGTTTGTTTTGGGCGCCGCCGGCATTTTGCTCGGCTCGCAGCTTCTGGTGGACAACGGCAGCCTGATTGCCGAGAGCTTTGGCGTCTCTGAGCGGATTATCAGCCTGACCGCCGTTGCGATTGGAACCTCCCTGCCGGAGCTTGTCACAACGGTTACCGCGGTCGCCAAGAAGCAGGCTTCGCTTTCCGTTGGCAATATCATCGGCGCGAATATCATCGACGTAGCGCTTATCCTGCCCGTGTGCGCCTTCCTGTCGGGCGGCGCGCTCCCGGTTGGGGCGCAGACCTTCCGGGTCGATTTGCCCGTCTGCCTGCTTATCGCGTCCGTCATGGTTGTACCGGCGCTGTTCAAGGGGCGTTTTATGCGTTGGCAGGGTGTTTTAATGCTCTTTTGCTACGGCGCTTATTTGCTGGCTGTTTGTAATTTGTAGAAAAAGGGAAAGCAATATTTGCTTTCCCTTTTTAAATCTGATTTATATTTTTTCTAATCCTTCAGTATTAAGCTTTTGATAAAAATTTTAATATTTAATCAGTGAGGAGGGAATAGTTGCGGCTGTTCCCTCTTCTTTTTTGAAGCGACCTGCTTCTTGGGTTTTTGAGAAACGTCCCGTTTTTTTTATGAAGCATACTGCTTCTTGGGTTTTTTCATAAAACTTTATATGTTTAATCAAAAGGGAAAAACAATTCGCTGTTTTTCCCTTTTGCAAACCCTTTTCATCGACAAGGGAAAACCTCGTCGCAGGTTTTCCCTTGACCCTTTCCAGCCGAGCAAGGGGCTGCACCCCTTACAAACCCCACACGATAGAAACCATGCAGTTCCTCGTTTTATGTGCAGAGTGTAGTAATGATAGTACGGGACCGCTGTGCGCCGCGCCTTCGCGCGGAGTACTTCGTAAGTGAGGTACTTTGTATACTTTTTTATCTTCTACGTTTTCCTACACGATTTAATTCAATTAAGGTGCAGGCCGTTTTCTTCCAGGGGGATTTTCAAGGGGCTTCGCTCCCCCCATCGGCTCTGTGGAGGGATAGGCGGAGGGCGGCGCAGCTTTAGCCGCCCGTAAGCCGTAAGGGAACCCATCGAATGTATATCCCAATAAGATAGGTAACAGAAAACCCATAGACATAGGTAACAAAAAAAGGTAAACTCAAGGCATAAAAACTTGGGAAAGGGAGCGAAAAAAATGCCTTGGGAGGAACGAAAATTGAAAGATTTACGTAGAAAATTTGTACAAGCCTGTTCAACCGAAAAAATTAGTATGAGCGCCTTGTGTAAAGAATATGGAATTAGCCGAAAAACCGGGTATAAATGGTTAAATAGGTACCAAACAGGGGAACAGTTGGAAGACCATAGCCGCAGGCCCCTGTCTTCCCCCAATAAAACCCCGCTGGAATTAGAAGCATTAATTATTCAAACCCGTCTCAGTCATCCAACATGGGGAGCGCGAAAGCTTTTGCGTCTTCTGCAAAATCAGGGATACCATTCGCTCCCCTGCGCAAGTACTGTATGCAATATTCTCAAACGCAATGGTCTAGTTTCTCCTCGGGCCAGCGCTATGCATACTCCCTACAAACGTTTTGAACGAAAACATCCCAATGAGTTATGGCAAATGGACTTTAAAGGTGACTTTGTCATGGAAAACGGGAAACGTTGCTATCCTTTAACGCTTCTGGATGACCATAGCCGTTATTCCCTATGTATTTCTGCGCAGCCTAATCAACAATGGCCTGGGGTTCATCATGCCCTTCAGGAACTTTTCCAAATTTACGGCCTGCCGGATGTTATTCTTTCAGATAACGGACCTCCTTGGGGAAACGGACATAGGGGAATCACTAAATTCGAGCTATGGATGATGAAATTGAATATTCTTCCAATCCACGGGAGGGCTATGCACCCCCAGACGCAGGGGAAGGAAGAACGTTTTCACCGTACCCTGAAAGAAGATTTACTTCTGCGCAGTTCAATCAGCGACCTGGCACACGCCCAGCGTCTCTTTGATGCTTACCGCCAGGAATACAATTCGGTGCGTCCCCACGCAGCACTTGATATGGCTACACCAGATGAATTCTATGCAACCAGTAGCCGAAAGCTCCCTTTCCGTCTGGAAGTGCCCGCATATCCTTCTAGCAGTATTACGTGCAGGGTCAACTTAAAGGGTTATGTTGTTTACAAAGGTATTTCCTATTACATCAGCGAGAATCTTGCGGAACATACTCTTGCTATCCGGGAGCTTCCTGATGATTGTATCCAATTTTGTTATGGCAACTTTGAAGTTGCCAAATATGACCTTGTTGAACATCTCCTAATTTCCCATAAAATCTCCCGCCTTGATACTCTTTGAATCTGTTACCCTTGTCCCTGTACTTTTTGTTACCTTTGTTGGGCTTGACATTCGATGGGTTCCCTTACGGCTTACGGGCGGCAAAGCATCGCGCCGCCCTCCGCC
>OMGT01000463.1_pt1 | contig 24116 bp, 20 predicted proteins | sample 1646101 | NCBI WGS metagenome assembly OMGT01 (sample SAMN05578593, study PRJEB25193) | human gut metagenome | biome: Human Microbiome; feature: human-associated habitat; material: feces | host: Homo sapiens | place: USA:Birmingham | reverse complement strand
GTGACCTTCGCTCACAAAAAACACCTCGCGGGATATTACCAGTGAACAGTAACATAAATAATGCATTTAAGACAGTTTCAGGTTTCACACTCTGATGGGCCGGATTAAGATTCATTATTTACGAGGATTGCTATAATCACATCATTTTATCACATTCATCTCATTTTTTCCATACATAACAAAAAGCAGCCGGCAAAATCGCAAAAATTTCACCAACTGCTTTCCATTACTATTATTGTTTGCTGCTTTTCACAACCTGTGCAGGGGACTTCCCTGATTCGGTTAAATCCTTAAGAAGGATACATCTTGGCAGACCTCCGTAACAGAGTGCCGTTCTCTTAACTTCATATCCATGGATTTCCATATTATGTCTGCTGAACTGATTATCCGGATGTATGGTGCACATCAGATAATAATATTGGTCTGTATCCAGCAATCTCTCCGCTTCTTCCAGCATATGCCCCTGCAGCCCGTTTCCCCTGTATGCACAACACACAACTGCCGAATCCATGACTGCAACATGGGAAAGCTGTTCCTCATCAAAATCAAGATAAGTTCCCAGATTATCTTCCCTGTTTTCAGGATATTTAATAAGGAAGAAACCCGCAACAGAACCATCTGCTGTCTGTGCCACGATCACAAAACCCTGTTCTTCTATATGTGTCCTGACATATTCCTCATCATCAGATACAAACCAGTCCGGATGCTCTTTATCATTCTTCGCTTCATGCATAACAGCCATGATCTCATCCACATCTGTCATCTCTGCTTTTCGTATCCTGAACAATACCTTTGCAGAACCATCCTTATTCTCTGAAATCTGCATGATGCTTTGATTATTCTGCATTTTCCTCGCCGCCTGCAGTCTCTGTGGAATCTGCATCCGTTGTATCATAAGTCTCTGTGCTTTCTCCGTAGAGTTTCTCAAAGAATTTCATTGTTTCATTATATAAGGTCTGTCTGTCATCATCTGAAAGTTCTCCAAGCTCCGGACTTGCCTGTGCATCTGCACTTAATCCGAAGATTTCCTTCATGGACTTATCTACCATATTGAGCTCTGTACTCATGTAAATCTCTGTTCCATCTGCCTGATAAGAAGCTGTGCCTTCTGTAAGAATTTTCAGATATGCCTTCTCCACATTCTTAGCAAGAGTTGCACCATTTTCAGCATCAAGAGTTACGGAAGCTGTTGCTGTTTCATCTTCCATAGCTGTTGTAAGAGCAGTGGTATCGCCTTCATATTCTCCCTTGCAGAAATTCTCAGCTTTATCAAACATGGTTTTCTGATCTTCTGTCAGTGCAGAAGTATCCAATTCATCTGATGTGGTATCATTTTCTGTATCATCTGTTCCTTCATCGGAGTCTGTATCACCTTCATCTGTATTTCCAAGCGTACTGTCATCCGTAGTTTCATCACCATCCGGCTCCTGCGGTTCCTCTGTTTCGCTGAGGTCTCCGTCACTCTGATCGTCCCCGTCGTCCTCAATCAAACCTGAATCCTCCTCCAGCGATGGATTCTCTGTGGAACTCTCTACGATATCTCCGCCTAAAGCACTGTTATCCACATTATTCAGGATATCATCACCATCTGCTGGATCACCTGCATTTACAGTGTCATCCTCTTCATCATCAATATCACCAAGCTCATCATTATCACCGGATGTATTCTGTTCTACCTGCTCCAGTGTTGCTTTTACATCATCATAATTGTACTCCTGCTGCGCAATCTGTTTCAGAAGCTCTACAATCTTATTAATCTGGTCAGAATCCAGATTTACATTATTCTGCTGAGCAACATTTACTACGATATTATAGATATCATCCACATTCTGGACATTATCTTTGATAACCTGTATCTTCGAGTTATTCATAACAGTAGTTGCATCATTCTTTCCAACCTCATCAGCCAGATTTCCTGTCACTACCATTTCCTCTGTAGCAAGTTCTTTCTTCGTGCTGTCAAGCTGCTCCCCTGTAGCTGTCTCGTACGCCATCTGAATACCTGTAAGCGCTCCGGTGCCGGATACCTCAAACGGGCAGGCGGCTACAACTTCACAATTCTTGACACCTGATGTGGAAAGTGACGTTGCGATCATGTTACATGTTACCCAGTTAAGGTTGGCTGTTCTTACTTTGATACCGCCTGACTGAGTCGGCTTTACATATGCACAGCTCACTGTTCTAGTTCCGATCTGCTCTAACGGTACATAAGCACTCAGATGGTCTCTCTCATCCTGATTAGTGATAGTGAGAATCTGTACCTGGTTACTGTCTACATTAAAATATTTCATCATTGTATTCTTCTGGTCCTGAGTAAGATCAGCTCCCAGCGTCACAACCTTCACTGAATCTGCCATTGTCGGTACAGCAGTTCCTGAAAGTACCAGACATGCACTGCATAAAAGTGCTGCTGCTGTTTTTACTTTTTTCATAATAGAAACCTCCCTGATATGTTATTTAAATTATTCAGGCGGATAATCATTTCATGCCTGTTCATTAATAGTAGTATTATAACACGTTTGAGTTGAGATTTGTAATTATTATTTATATCATTCCCAGTCCTTCCAGCAGGATTTTTGTACCTATGAGGATAAGGATAATACCTCCGCATAATTCCGCTTTGGATTTGTATTTCATTCCAAAAAGACTGCCTATCTTTACCCCTGCTGCTGAACAGACAAAGGTGATCACACCGATAAAGGATACTGCTGATACAATCTCTACTTTCAGAAAAGCAAATGTCACTCCCACTGCCAGTGCATCAATACTGGTAGCCACTGCAAGGATGAACATGGATTTTATATCCATATCCGCATTTACATGTTCTTCCTCTTTCGATTCTTTGATCATGCCGGCACCAATGAACACCAGAAGGACAAAAGCTACCCAGTGACTGTATCGAGTAACCTTATCTGCAAAGAATCGTCCGCCAAAATATCCCACAAGGGGCATTAATGCCTGAAATCCCCCGAACCATGCGCCTGCGATACACATATGCTTTGCATTGATTCTGCCCAGGGAAAGGCCCTTACAGACAGATACTGCAAATGCATCCATAGACAGGCCTATCGCCAGTATAAAAAGTTCAAAAATATTCATGTGTTTTTTGCTCCTTTTCCTGTATAAAATAATTTTTCAGTAACATAGAACCCTTCCCTGAAGACTTTTTTATGTTATCTGAACTGCTGTAATGTTCCTGCAGCATAAAAAAAGAGACACACAGACAGCTGTTTTAACTGTCCATGAGTCTCATCGTTTACTGTAATACCGGGTGCATATGGCACCATTATGTCGATAGTACTACACACTCTTCAAAACATATCTGAAAAATGTTCCGGAATATGCCGATTACTCCCTCGCGGAGAATGGCCTTATTTTATCATATTGATCTATATTTATCAAGTAGATTTTTTGTCAGTCTGGAGCTCATAAGCACCACCTCGTTACTGTTCACAGCAACACGCTTCACGATGCCAAAAATATGCACCTCCTAGTCAACAAATATCAATCATGTATTGACTCAAATGATGATTCTTTAAATTCCAGTCATCAGTTTCCCTGACATACGTTGACTTATATGACAATTCTTCAAATTCCAGTCATATGCTTTCCCGATATTCGTTGACTTATATGGCGATTCTTCGAATTCCAGTCATCTGCTTTCCCGGCATTCGTTGACTTATATGGCAATTCTTCGAATTCTAGTCATCAGTTTACCCGGCATTTGTTGACTTATATGGCGATTCTTCGAATTCTAGTCACCTTCTCATCCAGTTTTTATTCTAGTTTAGACAATAAAGCGCAACTTTCAGCGGTACTTTCTTTGTCCCAACAAAGTTCCTGTGTCTCTCTGTCTCCAAAATACACCGGAAAACGGAACTTTATGTGCTTCAGGAATCTGCCATCTGGCTGCTCCTGCTCATAAATATCCACCTGTTCCACAAAGCTGTTAAGAAATTCTTTCTTCTCCAGGTCGGTGAACTTATCATATAGTTTATCAAAATATAAAAGAAATTGATAGACGTTTTCTTCTGATATTTTCTGTTGCCGGATATTCAGCAGACGATTCTTAACTTCTTCTATACTGTTCTCCACGCCTTCAATTTCATCATACAGACGATATAAGCGTGTCTCCATATCCTGATATTTCTTTTCATAAAATTTATCCATGATATCCAGACTGTCCATCTGCTGTCCAAGTCTTGCTTTTGCTCCGGTCAACTGCCTGTGCTGCTTTTCCAATCCTTCAATCTCTTTTTCTATTTCTTCTGTATCAATTCTTGAACCGATTTTATTCAGAATTGCTTCTTCAAATTTCGGATTCTTCACCAGCTTCCGAATAACTTCTTCCACTGCATTGTTAATCTTCTCTTCGCTCCATTGTTTACGATATCCACATTTATGACCATCTACCAGGCGACGATGTTTGCAGGCATAATAGAAATAATCCTTATATAAAGTTCCGTCTTTCTTTTTCTTTCGGTTCACGTTTCCATACATACCGCTTCCACATAACGGACATCTCAATATTCCGGATAAAATATGCTCATGATCGAGGCTATGTGTCTTTTCATATTTCACACCTGTTTTTTCCCGTTTTTGATGAGCCAGCTCCCAGTCTGTTTCTGAAACAATCCCTTCATGGATACCATCGTGCAGCATATAATTTTCCTGCTTTACAATGCGGTATTCATTTCTTGTACCAGAAACTTTCTCGTTTTTCCTTCGTCCATAAGCCAGCTTTCCACAGTATACCGGATTATCCAGAACGCCTTTTATAAATGAAGCGGCAAATGCGTCCAGTGTATTATTCTGTCGTTTTTTCTTTTTATATCCATGCTGGTTCAGCCATGTAGCAATCGCAGAAATTCCCATATTGGTATGAATAAATTTATCATAGATCAGACGAATAATCTCTGCTTCGTCCTCTGCGATCTGCAATTCTCCATTTACCAATTCATAACCATATGGAGCAAACCCGCCGTTCCATTTTCCTTCCCTGGCCTTCTGCTTACGTCCTTCCATTGTTTGAACAAGGATATTCTCTCGTTCAATCTCTGCCACCGCAGACAGAACAGAAATCATCAGCTTTCCGCTATCTTTTGAGCTGTCAATTCCATCTTCTACACAGATCAGATTCACTCCAAAATCCTGCATCCTCTGCAAAGAATTTAAAACATCTGCCGCATTACGACCGAATCTGGAAAGCTTGAACACCAGTACAAACTGTACCTCATCTGTTCCATTCTCAATATTATCCAACATTCTCTGAAATTCCGGTCTGCCCTCTACGCTTTTTCCAGACTTACCTTCATCGGAATACTCATTTACGATTTCCATGTTCTGAAATTCCGCATATCTCTTGAGTTTTTCTTTCTGAGCATCCAGACTGTAGCCATCTACCTGCATGGTTGTGGATACTCTGGTATATATATCGCATTTAATCTTTTTACTCACTTTTCCTCCTCTCCTCAGAACATCCCAAAGCAATTTCCAACAATTCCGTTGCAACTTGTGAATTTCTGATACGCATTAAGTTATCCCAGACATCAGCTTTTCCAAGTAGATTCATCCCACCATGCCATACTATTTCATCATCAATAACAGCAAAACATTCTTCTACTTCTGTTCTTGTTATCACATTTATTCCTACCAATTGCATTGTTCTGATTAATTCATAACATACATCCGATTTTCCATAAGTAATATCTTCCGGATCTGTTGTAATAACTGTGACCTTTACCCCTACTTCCTGTCTCTTCTTTATTAGTAATAAAAATCTGTCAATTTTATCCTGTCTGATATCCGGACTGGAAATTACCACCATTTTTTCTGACTCTACAATATCTTGCTCAAATTTTTCGGTATAATTTACAGAATCAAATATTGCATTTACTAGTTGTTTAGGTTGCGACTCTTGCGTCCAGATTGAAAATCCTGTCTTCCTGTATGTTCTCAATCTTTTTGCATACATTTTATCAAAATAACGCACATGAGAATCGATATAATCATACACATAAACGGCTTCTTTTCCGACATAATCTCTGTTTAATCTACCTACATACTGTTCCAGGCGTCCTTCAAAAGATACAGGTGCTGCAAGCATTAATACATCCAGTCTTGGAAAATCAAATCCTTCTCCTATCTTCTGACCGGTTGCCACTAATACAAGTGATTCACTTCCAGGTACCTGTTTTAATCTTCCTCTTATTTCTGTATTTTCCTTATCAGAATTATCACCATATAAAAGGAATACATGATCAGCTTTTCCCTTCAGGGCATCATATAAAAATTTTGCATGTTCCTTAAATCTCGTTAAAATTACAGGAGTCTGTTTTCTCGTAATACAGGTTATAACATCATCTACAATCATTTCATTACGCACCTTACTGGTACTAATCAAATTATATGCTTTATTAATATTATCCTTGCTTTCTACCGTATCAACTACTCTTGTGTATCTTGGGACAAAATAATGTCCAATCCCCTGTTCCTTAGCCCTCTCCAATGCAGTAAATCTATGTCTCAAAGGTCCTAACAGCATATAGATGATCCGATCAAGACTGTCACCACGTTTAGGTGTAGCAGAAACACCATACACGTATTTTGCATTTATTTTCTGCAATAATTCCATAGATGTGTTAGAAGCTGCGTGATGACATTCATCCATAATTACCATTCCGTAATAATTAATCCGTTCATTAAATTTTCCTCTGCTGTACATTGAACCAACCATTGCAACATCTATAATCCCTGTCAATGTATTTTTATTTCCGTGCAAAACGCCTATCACACTATTTCTTTTTTTCTTTCTTCCTACTACAATATATTTATGGTTAATATCCCTTACATCCAGTAAGGAATTATCCATCTTGTTGCTTAAGCTGTTAGAATGTAGGTAGCAATTGGATATCTTTTTCTTCCTTGGACTTCGCGTCCGTAAAACAGACTGATAACCAGTTCCTCATTCGCAGCGTTCGTTTTATGCAGGTTGAATCACCTTAGGTGCATTCGTGTCACACCACAGTAGATTGAATAGGCAATGAGTAAAACTGGTACTTATCCATTGCAATAATCTTAAGGAGTGACAATTTATGAACGCAGTAGGTATCGATGTTTCTAAAAGTAAAAGTGTGGTTGCTATTATGCGGCCTTTCGGTGAAATTGTTTCCACACCTTTCGAAATCAAACACACAGCCAGCGATATCCATTCACTTATAGAACTCATCAACTCTGTTGAAGGTGAGTCTCGAATCGTAATGGAGCACACAGGACGTTATTATGAAGTCCTCGCTCATCAGCTTTTGGAGGCAAATCTTTTCGTCAGTGCCATTAACCCAAAACTTATCAAAGACTTTGATAATGATTCTCTTCGTAAAGTGAAATCTGACAAAGCGGATGCTGTTAAGATTGCCCGATATGCTCTTGACAAATGGCAAAACCTTAAACAGTATAATGTTATGAATGAATTACGCAATCAGCTCAAAACCATGAATCGCCAGTTCGGCTTTTACATGAAGCATAAGACAGCTATGAAAAATAATCTTATCGGCATCCTTGACCAAACCTATCCTGGTGTTAATACTTACTTTGACAGTCCTGCACGCAGTGACGGCAGCCAGAAATGGGTTGATTTTGCATCTACATACTGGCATGTGGACTGTGTCCGTAAAATGTCCCTGAATGCCTTTATCGACCATTATCAAAACTGGTGCAAACGCAAGAAGTACAACTTCAGTCAGTCAAAAGCTGAAGAAATCTATGGAAAAGCAAAGGAACTTGTTCCTGTACTTCCAAAGGATGCCATTACAAAGCTTATTATCAAGCAGGCTGTAGACCAGCTTAATAGTGCCTCTACAACTGTTGAGTCACTACGCACTCTCATGAATGAAACTGCATCCAAACTCCCGGAGTATCCTGTCGTTATGGCTATGAAAGGTGTTGGAACTTCACTTGGTCCTCAGTTGATGGCTGAGATTGGAAATGTTTCCCGTTTCACTCACAAAAGTGCTATTACTGCATTTGCCGGTGTAGATCCCGGTGTTAATGAATCCGGAACCTATGAACAAAAAAGTGTTCCTACCTCAAAACGAGGTTCCGCTGATCTAAGAAAGACTTTATTTCAGGTAATGGATGTCCTAATTAAAACGCATCCTCAAGATGATCCTGTTTATCAGTTCTTAGATAAGAAACGTGCTCAAGGCAAGCCTTACTATGTCTATATGACTGCAGGTGCCAACAAGTTTCTAAGAATCTACTACGGACGAGTGAAAGAATATCTCGCATCTCTTCCAGAGTCTTAATTATCCACCAAAATTTTCAGACCAGCACTGGCGTGGTGGTCTAATTTTGATACCCAATTTTCAACCTGTATAAATTTTTCAATATTCTTTCAATTTAGCCTTGACTTTTTATTTGCAGGCTGTTTTTGTTTCATATTCCGGTGGTTCTTCTCTTATCTCTAAAAAATGATTCAATTCATCAACCCACTGATTAAGCAAATCTTTACTTTGCAGCAAAATGAGCGTATTTACTTTTCGCTCTGCAATAAGGTAACTACATACTACAGTCTTTCCAAATGCAGTTGCCGCACTCAGAACCCCATCTGAATGTGATAATAATTTTTCTGCTGCTAATTCCTGTTGCATTCGCAAATCACCTTTAAAAGATACTCTGATAGGTTGTCCTGTTTCTCTTTGATCTGAAACATCAACTGAAATGCCTGCTTTTTCACATTCCTGTATAATATTTTCCCGCAGTCCTCTCGGAATCTGTATATATCCATCTATATCCTTACCTAAATATACAGCACTGAAATTATAATAATTAGAATATCCCAGCCTTTTATTTTTGTAAAATTCCGGATTATCAAATGCCGCCAAACTACGAATCTGATTTTGTATTCTTGGCATAAGATTCAGAGTATCAACATAAACTCCATTGCCCAATACCATGTGAAGCTTGCCCACAACATCTGACTTACAAAACTCACATTTCTTCTTCCATGGTTTCGGTCTGACATTCTTCTCAATATTAGTAAGCATTCCTCTGACTTCTGCTAATTCTCCCTGCCATTTTGCCATGCATTGTTCAACATCTTCTATTCCCAGCTTTCTTGTTTTATTAAAAAGAGCATCCCATTGATCAGGATATGCATTCCAATTTTCATCTACAAAAGCACTATTTCCATTTTTAAGTGCCTGCCCCTGTAATGGCAATGCAATTAAATTACCTATGCTGCTTGCCACATCCTGCGAAGGATACATTCTATCATAATAATGAAACGATTTCAGATTGATGGAAGTTGAACCCTTGTCTAACAGGAGAAATCCAAAATTCCTTGCTGTTGCCGCAGGTATTGCTTTTTTAAAGAAAATCCATACATGGGCACCTTTTCCAGATCGAGATCTCTCAACTAAAGGTCTGATACCATTAAGCTCACACATTTTTCTAAGCGCATCCACTTCTTTATGCCACTCATTATCCGTATTTGCAAAGTCCGTAACCTCTGCTCCCTTTTCGTGATTATCAAAATCAAATACAATAAATCTGCATGTACCATTTGACAATAAAGGATATACACCAATTACATCTGATCCATCTTCTTTTGTGCCTAACAAATGAGCAATTATTTTTTTACATCCAGACTTATCCATTTAGTATTTTCACATTCATCACAAAACACCTTCTCTTTACGTTGTTTAGGGCAAAGCCGGTCATTCCAACGATTCGCACATTGTGGAAAATAGCCCCCGTTCTTTCCTCTTCTGGCATATACATCTTCTCTTCCCCAAAACATCGAAAAGAAACGCATTGCCATTTTCTCTGTAATATACGGTGGATTTACAATACGATTCCCTTGATCTAGGTCATATTCTTCTGCACTTTCTATTTTTTCTTCAAAAGGATTCACCTCTTCATATGAAATGCCTGCTTTCTTCAATTTATCTTTTAATATCTTGTTCTCATATTCAAGCAACCTAACCATCTTTCTCAATGAATCTGCATCATATGCTTCTATGTTCAAACCTTCCACCTACAATTCTTATTATCTCGTAACATAACTTCCATTCAATGTCCCAACTTTATTTTAGTATTTGTTCCAACTATTTTCAATGCTTATTTTTCTTATTGACGCACTTCTCTGTCAATCGTATAATTAATACACAAAAAAACGAAAAGAGGAGGTGTTCGTATGGCTACTTCAAGTATTACTCATAATTTTGTCATATCCAATCCAAATAGCGTAAAACATTTTATCGCAGCGATTGATGAAGCTGACCGTGACCGCACACCAAAGCAGACACTTCCCGGACGTCAGTTGACAAACCCACAAGAAATCTTAGCTTTAATGTCAAAGAGGAAAAAACAAACTCTTAAATATTAAAATTCTTCAATAAAAAATCCTCTAAGACAATAGGTATTTCACTATCTCTTAGAGGATATTTCTTTAATTTAAATGGTATCTGGTAATATTTTTCCAATTTTTCGGGAAACCCATTTTATTCAATAATTCAACTTCACTTATATGCTCTACTTCTCTGTTTACTCGGTCAATCTCTTTTATGAGCTTTCTTTTAAATTCCAGAAAATCTTTTCCAGGTAATAGATATCTAAAAGCAATCGCCACAGCAAACAAATCTTGTTTTCCTTTTTCGTACTGATTACCGCTCTGTGGTAATGAAAGTTTTTTATGAAGCGGTGTATCCGCAATAGCATCTACTGTTCTGTATGTAAACAGTCGTTCCCCATGGGCACATACATTCCTATACTTAGTGAGAACAGATAGAAACTGTTCCATCTGATGCTGATTCAAAGGTTCAAAGTTTTTTGATACTTTTGATTTTAAGGACTGCGGAAACACTCGGAACATTTTTGATAAGTTTCCAAACGTAAGTACATTTGCCAAAACCCATAATGGAATTTCACCATATGTCTTGCGGTAATAGTTGATATATGTATAATCTGTGGTCGTTGTTGCTCGTTTCAAGGTCGCTATCAACTTTACGATTGTTGCATGATTTCTTTTTGTATTATTATAATTATTAGCGTCCAGGTACTGCTTCTGCTCTGCTCCATACATTTCAGTAAAATAGTATGACATCAAAGAACGCATCTGTCGCTCAATCTGCAGTAAATATTTAAAGAACAACTCTCTAAGCTCTGCATCAAACTTATACAGACTGACTATTTCTTCAAAACTTGTTCCTGCTTTATATTTTTTTGTGTTTGATATTCTAAAAAGATGTTTATATCCTCCCATAAGAGGAAAATATCCTATTTGGCGTAACATCTCTTCCGCATATTCTCTGTCTTTTATTTTTATTCCCTTTTCATCACTGATCCAGGAAACCTGGTCACTAAAAGAAGAGAATTTTTTCGGTGTCTGCATCTCATTTCTCCTTAAAACAAAAGAGGGAGAGACCCGCAGGCTCTCCCCCGCCTGTAGGCTTCTCAAGTTTCTACAGAACGATCACTGAGCTTAGTATACGTCATTTTAAATGTCCTGTCAATATGTCAAAACATTCTCAGCCATATCCGCTCAGAAGTATTCTATGCTATTTTTTCTTCTTTATTCTGTTTTTCTTCCTCCAACTCCCGGAGGACTTCTTCGCCGTACTTATCAATCATCCGTACCAGAAAATCAATACACGGGAGTTTGACAGTTAAATATAAGAAAAAATGCTCGCAGGCCTTATGGTACCTGCTATTTTTACGTCAGCTTTTCTGTTTTGTTTTATAGTATTTTTTTATTACCGGCTTCAGCTCGATAAAACCTGCCATAAATTAAGAGAGAAACATAAATTCAAATATACCTTTGTTGATGCCATGTTGTTTTCTCCTATCTTCCCACCAGCTTTAAGAATTTCTTATCATTCATCTGCTCATTCGTAACATACTCCCCATCACAAAATAGTGCATAAGTCGTGATTGGCGTTGGTACATTCTGAGCATCCTTCCTATTTTCAATCTTCACAGCTTTGAGTGGAATACCATTCTTCTGAGCGGTTTCTTCCAAGATTGGTACATACTTTGCATTAAAAGGACATTGGTTTGTATAATAAAGAACATAGCCGCTTTCATTTATATGATGGTGTTTTGCACATTCCTTGAACACCGGTGGCTCAGTTTTCTCTTCAAACGGCAGATACCATAGCTGGATTCCATTATCAGCCTCATCACAAGCTTTAAATCCTTTATATTTTAGAAACTTCGAATCGGCCAGAAATGGCTTTTTCCTTGCTGCTGCAAGAATACATAGGCCTTTCTTCCCCTTTTCTTTGCTGTCCTCAATACACTCGGAAAGTAAGTCACTTGAATATCCATGGCCTTTGAAAGATCCGGACACCCACAAACAATTAATATACATATAACCAGGTGCTTCGATTGGATTCCATGCACACTCCGCAGGTATGTACTCAATAAAGCACTTGCCGCGTTCTACGCTCTTAAGAAACACAAGACCTTCATCAAATCTATCCGCAAGCCATGCCTTTTTTGATGATACCTGAATATCTTTATTGTTGGAAATGGCGCAGCAAATGTGCTCCTTTTCAAGATTTTCTTTCGTAACTCTAATATATTCCATACCTTTAAGCCCTCCTTATCGGATGCCTGACCACAGTCTTGCGTTTCTCCGGTGCCACCCTCCGTGCATCACTCAAATAAATTTCGTGGTGCATTCTCTGATCAGTAATATCCAGTGCATATCCTTGTTCTTCCATAAATCTGTGCATCTCATCTACTGTAGCAGGCTCATCGTCATACGATCCGATATGCATACACTGTACACACAGACCTTCATCATACGAAAAGAACTCAACTTTGGAGAAATCCTGTTTCTTTTTCTCCGTAGCTTTTCTGACTGCCCAGTCAAAATCTTCCCTGCTAACAAAATCAGGCAAGCGAATAACAGAAATCCACTTGAATTCTTCCTTGCGCGCATAATCGATTCCTGACACGCCTTCTTGCCACCAGAATCCCTCTAATGGCGGCACCACATAATCGAAATATCCGTCAATCTGATGGTCTTCCTTTTTACTCATTTTTATCGTAAATGCAATTCCATACAAAAGTCCAATAGACTGCTTATATTCTCCATCTGCATCATTTGGATTACCGCTTCCCCTCACCGCTATATAATTCATTTTCGGGACTCTGACAATAGACGGTGTTCCCTTCGGCATGTAAAACTCTTTGTATTCCTTTTTATAATCAAACGTCATTTTCCTAATCCTCCATAGCTTTTTAATGTTTCTTCCGCATTCCTGCGGATAATGTCCCGTGCTTCTTTCGGCTCAAGCACCTCAGCCTTTGCTCCAAATGTCATGAGCCATGTCACAAGGTTTTCCATATCTGTATAATCCGCCGAAAAAAGCAGCCTTCCATCATCCGTCCTGGTAAAGCAATGCGGTCCAAATTCTTCAACCAACCGCCACTTTACATCCGGGGCGAAAAGGACTTTTACCTTTATCCCGCCCGGAAATATCTTCTCATTTGACAAATTCGGCATTGGTACATTTCTGCACATAAAAAACTGCTCCGATTCTGTAACGCAATCCATACGGTTCAACTTAAACAATCTGTAATCTTCACGTTCTAAACACCACCCCCATACATACCAGCTTGACCACCTAAAAACCAGATAATACGGTTCTATCCTTCGGTTGCTGTCTCCAGATGGAGCATAATACTTAAACTGTATAGTATGCCTGTTTTCTATTGCATTTTGGATTACTTCGATTTTCGGAACAAGAGAGCCTTTATACCATGAAGACAAATCAATCAACATAGAGTCTCTTTCACTGATAAACTCTGATGATCCGGTCTGGATTTTCTCCATCAACTGACCGTAGTATCGGTTTCCACTCACACTGTCAAGACTTCTCAGCCCCGCAAGGATCATCTGCATATCTTTGGATGTCAGAATCGTCCTATCCATACGATATCCGTCCATAATACTAATACCACCACCGGTCCCCTGTGCCGTCCTTATTGGAATGCCTGCTTTGCAAAGGTCTTCAATATCCCGGTTTATTGTCCTGCGGGATACCTCAAATTTTTCTGCCAGTTCAGGAGCCGTTGTCTTTTCTTCCTGCAGTAAGATTGACAATATCCCAATAAGCCTATCTGTCTTCATAGTTTCCACACTCCATACATATCATATCTAACACAACACGACAACTATATGTCATGTTTATTATATCCACGAAAAATTTTTCTGTAAACAAAAAGCCTGCAAACATAAGGTTTTATTCCCAATGTCTGAAGACTCAATAGCATTAGTTAAATTTTCTCCCTCTCGGTTCTCAACCAATGCATTCCAAGCCATCAGATAAACCTTTATCAATGTTTCTTATTTCATTGACGCTCTTTCCGCTGGTGCTTTGTCCGAAATTGAACGAATACTCACCATTACTGTAATTCCGTACAGGCTTATCCCTCGCCTGACCGAAACCAAGCAAACTTTTTATACCCATCTGCTATCTCTTTCTTTTTGTTCCTGTCTGTGATAAAAACGATTCCATAGATATCGAAAAAAGTTCATAAAATTTTAGCAATTAAAGGCATTGGTTTTTTACTGTAAATTGCATATAATAAAAACACAGATAGAAATATCTGCGCAGCGGTTAGAGCGTCCAGTTAAAATGCTCGGTTAAAAGCGGTTAGATTGTCCAATTAAAACAATCGGTTAACAGCAATGGGTGGAGTAATCCACCCGCTACATCAGGTTGATCTGCTCACTCCTGCTGAAAGAAAAATCACAGAAAAAGAATATTGGGCACAACGCCGTGGACAGGAAAAGCTCGATGAACTGAATCAGAAAATGAAAGAAGATGGAATCACACCAAAGGAAACACGTTACCAGACAGAAAAACAATTTCTTCGTGACGCTATTGATGATGCTGCAAGCACCGCCCAATCACCAGAGGAATTTTCAAAAATCCTTGATGAAAAATATCACATCATCTTCAAGATCAGTCGAAACCGATACAGCTATCTTCACCCTGGCAGAAAAAAATATATCACTGAAAGGAATCTTGGAACCAGATACACAGAAGATTTTCTCTTGAAAGCATTTGAGGAAAACACGAAATCCCATAGAGAACAGAAAGAAGAAATTCTGGAACAGCAGTCTCCGAATACTTCCACAGATTTACCAACTGTTCCTTTCTCTGATACTTCTGCTATCTCTACACCATTCATTTTCATAAAATCAGATCTCCGGCTTGTCATAGATCTGCAAACCTGTATTAAAGCACAGCAAAGTGGAGCCTATGCTCAAAAAGTAAAGCTCACCAATTTGAAGCAGATGGCTCAGACTGTTGCCTACATACAGGAACATGGCTATGATTCTCTTGATGATTTCCATGTAGAACTCAATCAGGCATCAGACCAGACCAGTGCTCCCAGAAAATCTTTAAAAGATACTGAACAGCAACTTAAAGATGTGAATGAACAGATTGAAAAAGTAAAAGATTTATAGACTGTTATTTTTTATCGGCATTTGTCATTTCAAAATTCAGGTATTGAGGATTACTATTTGCCATGTTAAAATAATGATACAGGAATCCATGTTTACTATGTCCCATTCTAAAGGAAAGCAGGTGGTGTTTTTACAATGGATAATACAGAAGAAACATTAGATTTTGAGCAAAAACATAAAGAAGATCTACAACGTCTTAGGGGGTTCCGTCTTTTAGATGATGATTTTATGAGTAAAGTTTTTGAGGATAAGGCATGTGCGGAATTTTTGCTTCAAATCATTTTGCAAAGACATGACCTTAAAGTACAATCTGTGCAGGGACAATACGATATAAAAAATTTACAGGGACGTTCTATTCGCTTGGATATATTAGCTGTCGATACCAATAACCGCACTTATAATATAGAAATCCAAAGAAGTGATCGTGGTGCCGGTGCAAAACGCGCAAGATATAATAGCAGTCTTATAGATGCCAATATAACTGAAGCTGGCGATAAATATGATGCCCTCACTGAAACCTATGTGATTTTTATTACCGAAAATGATGTATTAAAAGCCGGGCTTCCAATTTATCATGTTGACCGCATCATCCAGGAAACCGGTGAACCATTCGGTGATGAAGCTCATATTATTTATATAAATTCCCAAATCAAAGATGAAACAGAACTCGGAAAACTAATGCACGATTTTTCCTGTACCAATCCGAAAGACATGTATTATAAAATCCTTGCTGACAGAGTACGTTATTTTAAAGAAGATGAGGAAGGAGTTTTGACTATGTGCAGAGAAATGGAAAATATGCGAAAAGCTGAACGCATTGAAATTGCTAAACGTATGCTGGCCTCCGGTAAACTCACTTACGAAGATATTGCCGCTTTTACAGACCTGACCTTAGAAGAAATCGAAGCGCTGGCTGTACAAAAAACCGCATAACAAAAAGAGGAACCATCTCGCTATATCCAGATGTGTTCCTCATTTCTTTATAAATAAAAGAAAAAACTGAATCATAATAAAAAAACGCAGGAGAAATCTAAGATGAAAGCACATAAATATTGGTCACTTGGTGCATTGGCAGCAATGATTGGAATCTTTTATACTGGCTATAAAAATATGAAATCCGCTCATAAGTATTTTGCTTGTAGCTATCTATTCTGGGCATGAAATGATTTCTGGTAAGTCTAAAAAAAGAAAGACTCTGTTTCCCATGGAGAATAGCAAGCCGAACCTGTGAAAAGGAGACTTCGACGGTCTTACAAATGCTATGAAAAGAAGTATTCTATGCTGTTTTTTCTTCTTTATTCTATTTTTCTTCCTCCAACTCCCGGAGGACTTCTTCGCCGTACTTATCAATCATCCGTACCAGAAAATCAATACACGGGAGTTTGACAGTTAAATATAAGAAAAAATGCTCGCAGGCCTTATGGTACCTGCTATTTTTACGTCAGCTTTTCTGTTTTGTTTTATAGTATTTTTTTATTACCGGCTTCAGCTCGATAAAACCTGCCATAAATTAAGAGAGAAACATAAATTCAAATATACCTTTGTTGATGCCATGTTGTTTTCTCCTATCTTCCCACCAGCTTTAAGAATTTCTTATCATTCATCTGCTCATTCGTAACATACTCCCCATCACAAAATAGTGCATAAGTCGTGATTGGCGTTGGTACATTCTGAGCATCCTTCCTATTTTCAATCTTCACAGCTTTGAGTGGAATACCATTCTTCTGAGCGGTTTCTTCCAAGATTGGTACATACTTTGCATTAAAAGGACATTGGTTTGTATAATAAAGAACATAGCCGCTTTCATTTATATGATGGTGTTTTGCACATTCCTTGAACACCGGTGGCTCAGTTTTCTCTTCAAACGGCAGATACCATAGCTGGATTCCATTATCAGCCTCATCACAAGCTTTAAATCCTTTATATTTTAGAAACTTCGAATCGGCCAGAAATGGCTTTTTCCTTGCTGCTGCAAGAATACATAGGCCTTTCTTCCCCTTTTCTTTGCTGTCCTCAATACACTCGGAAAGTAAGTCACTTGAATATCCATGGCCTTTGAAAGATCCGGACACCCACAAACAATTAATATACATATAACCAGGTGCTTCGATTGGATTCCATGCACACTCCGCAGGTATGTACTCAATAAAGCACTTGCCGCGTTCTACGCTCTTAAGAAACACAAGACCTTCATCAAATCTATCCGCAAGCCATGCCTTTTTTGATGATACCTGAATATCTTTATTGTTGGAAATGGCGCAGCAAATGTGCTCCTTTTCAAGATTTTCTTTCGTAACTCTAATATATTCCATACCTTTAAGCCCTCCTTATCGGATGCCTGACCACAGTCTTGCGTTTCTCCGGTGCCACCCTCCGTGCATCACTCAAATAAATTTCGTGGTGCATTCTCTGATCAGTAATATCCAGTGCATATCCTTGTTCTTCCATAAATCTGTGCATCTCATCTACTGTAGCAGGCTCATCGTCATACGATCCGATATGCATACACTGTACACACAGACCTTCATCATACGAAAAGAACTCAACTTTGGAGAAATCCTGTTTCTTTTTCTCCGTAGCTTTTCTGACTGCCCAGTCAAAATCTTCCCTGCTAACAAAATCAGGCAAGCGAATAACAGAAATCCACTTGAATTCTTCCTTGCGCGCATAATCGATTCCTGACACGCCTTCTTGCCACCAGAATCCCTCTAATGGCGGCACCACATAATCGAAATATCCGTCAATCTGATGGTCTTCCTTTTTACTCATTTTTATCGTAAATGCAATTCCATACAAAAGTCCAATAGACTGCTTATATTCTCCATCTGCATCATTTGGATTACCGCTTCCCCTCACCGCTATATAATTCATTTTCGGGACTCTGACAATAGACGGTGTTCCCTTCGGCATGTAAAACTCTTTGTATTCCTTTTTATAATCAAACGTCATTTTCCTAATCCTCCATAGCTTTTTAATGTTTCTTCCGCATTCCTGCGGATAATGTCCCGTGCTTCTTTCGGCTCAAGCACCTCAGCCTTTGCTCCAAATGTCATGAGCCATGTCACAAGGTTTTCCATATCTGTATAATCCGCCGAAAAAAGCAGCCTTCCATCATCCGTCCTGGTAAAGCAATGCGGTCCAAATTCTTCAACCAACCGCCACTTTACATCCGGGGCGAAAAGGACTTTTACCTTTATCCCGCCCGGAAATATCTTCTCATTTGACAAATTCGGCATTGGTACATTTCTGCACATAAAAAACTGCTCCGATTCTGTAACGCAATCCATACGGTTCAACTTAAACAATCTGTAATCTTCACGTTCTAAACACCACCCCCATACATACCAGCTTGACCACCTAAAAACCAGATAATACGGTTCTATCCTTCGGTTGCTGTCTCCAGATGGAGCATAATACTTAAACTGTATAGTATGCCTGTTTTCTATTGCATTTTGGATTACTTCGATTTTCGGAACAAGAGAGCCTTTATACCATGAAGACAAATCAATCAACATAGAGTCTCTTTCACTGATAAACTCTGATGATCCGGTCTGGATTTTCTCCATCAACTGACCGTAGTATCGGTTTCCACTCACACTGTCAAGACTTCTCAGCCCCGCAAGGATCATCTGCATATCTTTGGATGTCAGAATCGTCCTATCCATACGATATCCGTCCATAATACTAATACCACCACCGGTCCCCTGTGCCGTCCTTATTGGAATGCCTGCTTTGCAAAGGTCTTCAATATCCCGGTTTATTGTCCTGCGGGATACCTCAAATTTTTCTGCCAGTTCAGGAGCCGTTGTCTTTTCTTCCTGCAGTAAGATTGACAATATCCCAATAAGCCTATCTGTCTTCATAGTTTCCACACTCCATACATATCATATCTAACACAACACGACAACTATATGTCATGTTTATTATATCCACGAAAAATTTTTCTGTAAACAAAAAGCCTGCAAACATAAGGTTTTATTCCCAATGTCTGAAGACTCAATAGCATTAGTTAAATTTTCTCCCTCTCGGTTCTCAACCAATGCATTCCAAGCCATCAGATAAACCTTTATCAATGTTTCTTATTTCATTGACGCTCTTTCCGCTGGTGCTTTGTCCGAAATTGAACGAATACTCACCATTACTGTAATTCCGTACAGGCTTATCCCTCGCCTGACCGAAACCAAGCAAACTTTTTATACCCATCTGCTATCTCTTTCTTTTTGTTCCTGTCTGTGATAAAAACGATTCCATAGATATCGAAAAAAGTTCATAAAATTTTAGCAATTAAAGGCATTGGTTTTTTACTGTAAATTGCATATAATAAAAACACAGATAGAAATATCTGCGCAGCGGTTAGAGCGTCCAGTTAAAATGCTCGGTTAAAAGCGGTTAGATTGTCCAATTAAAACAATCGGTTAACAGCAATGGGTGGAGTAATCCACCCGCTACATCAGGTTGATCTGCTCACTCCTGCTGAAAGAAAAATCACAGAAAAAGAATATTGGGCACAACGCCGTGGACAGGAAAAGCTCGATGAACTGAATCAGAAAATGAAAGAAGATGGAATCACACCAAAGGAAACACGTTACCAGACAGAAAAACAATTTCTTCGTGACGCTATTGATGATGCTGCAAGCACCGCCCAATCACCAGAGGAATTTTCAAAAATCCTTGATGAAAAATATCACATCATCTTCAAGATCAGTCGAAACCGATACAGCTATCTTCACCCTGGCAGAAAAAAATATATCACTGAAAGGAATCTTGGAACCAGATACACAGAAGATTTTCTCTTGAAAGCATTTGAGGAAAACACGAAATCCCATAGAGAACAGAAAGAAGAAATTCTGGAACAGCAGTCTCCGAATACTTCCACAGATTTACCAACTGTTCCTTTCTCTGATACTTCTGCTATCTCTACACCATTCATTTTCATAAAATCAGATCTCCGGCTTGTCATAGATCTGCAAACCTGTATTAAAGCACAGCAAAGTGGAGCCTATGCTCAAAAAGTAAAGCTCACCAATTTGAAGCAGATGGCTCAGACTGTTGCCTACATACAGGAACATGGCTATGATTCTCTTGATGATTTCCATGTAGAACTCAATCAGGCATCAGACCAGACCAGTGCTCCCAGAAAATCTTTAAAAGATACTGAACAGCAACTTAAAGATGTGAATGAACAGATTGAAAAAGTAAAAGATTTATAGACTGTTATTTTTTATCGGCATTTGTCATTTCAAAATTCAGGTATTGAGGATTACTATTTGCCATGTTAAAATAATGATACAGGAATCCATGTTTACTATGTCCCATTCTAAAGGAAAGCAGGTGGTGTTTTTACAATGGATAATACAGAAGAAACATTAGATTTTGAGCAAAAACATAAAGAAGATCTACAACGTCTTAGGGGGTTCCGTCTTTTAGATGATGATTTTATGAGTAAAGTTTTTGAGGATAAGGCATGTGCGGAATTTTTGCTTCAAATCATTTTGCAAAGACATGACCTTAAAGTACAATCTGTGCAGGGACAATACGATATAAAAAATTTACAGGGACGTTCTATTCGCTTGGATATATTAGCTGTCGATACCAATAACCGCACTTATAATATAGAAATCCAAAGAAGTGATCGTGGTGCCGGTGCAAAACGCGCAAGATATAATAGCAGTCTTATAGATGCCAATATAACTGAAGCTGGCGATAAATATGATGCCCTCACTGAAACCTATGTGATTTTTATTACCGAAAATGATGTATTAAAAGCCGGGCTTCCAATTTATCATGTTGACCGCATCATCCAGGAAACCGGTGAACCATTCGGTGATGAAGCTCATATTATTTATATAAATTCCCAAATCAAAGATGAAACAGAACTCGGAAAACTAATGCACGATTTTTCCTGTACCAATCCGAAAGACATGTATTATAAAATCCTTGCTGACAGAGTACGTTATTTTAAAGAAGATGAGGAAGGAGTTTTGACTATGTGCAGAGAAATGGAAAATATGCGAAAAGAAAGCTCACATGAAAGAGCCGTAGAAATTGCAAAACGTATGTTAGCATCCGGTAAATTGACACTGCAAGATATTGCTGACTTCTCTGGTTTAACTATTGACGAAATTAAAATTCTTAGCACACAAAAAAGTGCTTAGGTGAGAAATCTTTATAAGTAGTCTACTAATCCACTGATTAATAGACTACTTATAATCATTTAATATTATATAGTTCTTCCAATAAATTTCCTATATTCTGGCGTATTCGATATGTTTGAGGAGCTAACTCATCTCTTAAGTGATCGCCTTCTTCAATCGAACTATTATTAAACATTAACCTTCCATTCTCTATATAATGCATATAAACTGGCGATAAGTATTGACACAATTCTCCCAAACATTGACATATCTTATTTTTCAAATTTTCAATATTTTGTTGTCTAAAAGAATATTTTTTCTTACTCCATTTTCCTAATATAGAACAAATTTCATCTGCCAGGTTAATATCAAATGGTTCAGCTGAGAAATCTGTTTCTATTATGTATTCCATTATGTAAGTTACATCTGATTTAAATTCTTCCAATAAATACCCATCTTCTGAAAAAGGTAAATAATATTTTTCTATCATTTTTAAATCATCCATTGTTACTAGCAGCACAGGAAAAATCTGATTAAAAGGTAAGTAGGTAATCATCCGTATCTGTTTTTTTGTTTTTTATTCTGCTACAATCTCCTTAAAACTCAGGAGGTATTCTATATCACTATGAATAAAGAAGAAAAAGCAAAACTCTGCCAGGTTCTTTATACCTTCATCCATCTCTTCTTCATCTGGCATTTCTCTCTCCCACCATGAAGTATGATTGATTCGGTACATCTTATCTGGATCATCTCTCCATTCCTTTACTCTTGGATCGTCAATCTCTAATACTCCATCTGAAATATCATGACTGGCAGCTCCGCCAAAAGTAAAAAATTTTAAATCGTCTATATCAAATACTTGTCCTCTCATAAGATGAATTACTGATGGCTTAATAAAATGTACCTTACCACCATGCCATTCTTCTACCGGATAAGCATCTAATATATCGTAATTCTCATGGTTTCCGTCAATAAAGAGTGTAGTAAAGTTTCTCTCTTCAAGCCAATTCAGATACCACCTTTGCTGAGGTGAATCTCTCCATATCCCAAAATCTCCAAGAACAATTACATAATCTTCTTTAGTCATCTCTCTTTGTTCCGGGAACGAGTCCATATTTAATCTATGGATCCAACCCCCATGTGTATCACCCGTAATCCAAATTATTTCCACCACCTCCAACAATATGTAGCAAATGAAAATCCTACAAGAATCATGAAATATGCTATAGGTATCGCAAAGAACATTTTCATAATTGAAATTAGTAAAATACACAGGTTTAATTTTTTATCTGCAATCATGTTTAATATTGTTACTACTGGCAAAAGCATTAACTTCCAACCACTACATATAGCTCCAATTACTCCACATATAGCAGAAATCCATCCCATGGTTTGCTTAATCACTTAATTCCTCCTAAACTATCAATCCATTGTTTTACCTTGCCATTATCGTATGTTTTTGTAATCAATACGGCAGACACTGTTTGCCCTATTCTTCCATGATATTTACGATATGTACTTTCATCACTAAGTGAATATTCAGTTCCGTTATAATTTACCGTAATTTCATATTCAGCATAATCAGTTCGAAATTGCGGAACATGATTAACCATACCTGTAAAACGGGTTTCTTTAGGTTTATAATATTCATTTACAACTGTGACCTTCACGCTTTCCTCTTTTTTATCAATGCATTTAGCGCAACCAGTTAATGTTGAAATACTTATCAATAAAACTCCTAAAATACTTAATACTTTCTTTTTCATAAACTCTCTCCTACATTTGTAGTTAAGGTCCAATCTTTCTGAGTTCCATAAGGATAAGAAGTTCCATAAGGATAAGAACCATATGTTATAGTATTATCCTCAGTAGTTTCAGTTCTGGTCGTCTCCTCAATAAGATGGCCTTCTTTATCATATTTCTTAGTAGTTTCCGTAATCGTAGTTTTTACCATTGTCTCCTCCTTTATATTGACAAACCACCTCACCTAAAGTACAATACTATTGATCCCAGGTCTGTACCGGGTGAGGATCTTCTGAATGGGTAATGTGATATGGGATTGTATCACACATTATTTTTGAAGGAGGTGTTACCTATGGTAGCAGATATCATAACTATACTTACTTGCTTTGGCCCAACATTACAATTCGTAGTTGTTAACGTTATCCTCACCTTACGCAGCCACCTCTTTATTACTGACGCAAAATCCCTACGCTACCGTCAGTGTGGTATATGTCCACAGTTCTCACTATACGTTACCCTCATTATTAATTATTTATTTTCAACAGTTGCTACATTGCCTGATGTTAATTCTCCTGCGTCAACAATTGTTGCAGCATTTCCACCTTGTACCTTAGGCACATCACCATTCCACTTATCAATCTTCTGTTTCTCAATAAGTTCTGGAGTAAGTGACTCAGCGATCTTTTTATTTGCTTCTGCTTCAGCATCCGCTTTAATTCTTGTAGCTTCAGCTTTACCTTCCGCAGTGATTT
>OMGT01000451.1_pt1 | contig 24343 bp, 18 predicted proteins | sample 1646101 | NCBI WGS metagenome assembly OMGT01 (sample SAMN05578593, study PRJEB25193) | human gut metagenome | biome: Human Microbiome; feature: human-associated habitat; material: feces | host: Homo sapiens | place: USA:Birmingham | reverse complement strand
AAGTGCTTTTGTATTTCTCAAGTATAAAGTCTGATTCTTTAATAAATTTATAAATTCGATCGGAAAGGGGAATATGTTCATTATATAAATCAATAAACATCTTTCTTACATCTTCAGGGGCAACCGTCGCAAAATTCTTTATCATGCGTCTAGGGAAATAATGTTGTGCTCCTAGAAGATTTAGAGTTTTCGAAAGAGAAGTTTCAAGCATTTGTGTGAAATTTGGGGACTCGATATCCCAATGGGATTGAAACCAGCTTACTGCTTCCCATTTATACTTTTCATCTTTCCAAGAGGAGAAGAAATTTGCCTTGTAATCTTTTATTTCCTTCTCTAACTTATTTATGTCTATATTCATAATAGGGTATTTTTATTGTTGTTCTTTGGGGTATAATATTCAACTCTTTCATCTGCCGCCATTGGAGGATATGTTTCGTTATGAAAATCATATTTTTTAGTTTCGTTGAGTGATGAGTTGTAATTATCAGAATCATTATCAGTCCATTGTTCACATTGATGAATAACTGTTTCCAGTGCATTTTCAGCTTCTTCTGGTGGATATTTGTATTTTTTCAGAAGTCTTTTTATCATACGACGCATCCCTGCTCTGGCGGATTCTTTCTTCTGCCAGTCGATTGTACGATTTTTGCGTAGGGCGTCTGTTAACTCCTTTGTCATCGCAACTAGTTGTTCGTTCGTATATATATCTTGTACTGCTCTCGGTTTGGTCAAAGCATCGTAAAATGATTTTTCTTCTGCAGTAAGTCCTAATTCATTGCCTTGATTTTCTGATTCCGAGATTTCTGCAGCAAGCTTTAATAACTCTTGAATGACTTCTTCATTAGTAAGTAATCCTTTCAAATAGTTAGATAATGCTCTGTTTAATAAATCAGAAAACTTTTCCGCTTGAACTAAATTAGTTTTTTGATATATGGTAACTCTTTCCGCCAAAAGTTTCTTTAATAGCTCTATTGCTATATTTTTCTCTTTCATTTTGGATATTTCTTCCAAGAATGCTGCGTCAAAAATGGAGAATTCGGCTTTTACATCCGAGAATAAATTGATTACACCTTCACTTTTTACACTTTGTTTGATAAGTTCGCCAATACGGGCGTTTATTTCTCTTTTGGAAACTTTACCTTTACCTGTCATTCTGGATAGTAATATGCGTACTGTCTCAAAAAAAGCTGCTTCATAGCGTTGTTGCTCATTAAGCAGGCTACGGCATAATGTGATTGAACTATGTAATAAGGATGATTCCTTTTGGAATAGTTGCATTTTATCATTCTTATTACTGTCCATGAGGAAGTTGACTCCACCTTTGATAATTTGTGCACGATCGTTATCTGTGCCGGATTGGAATTTGCTATAATCAAAACCGTGGAAGATATCTCGGCAAACTTCCAATTTCTCTTGAAACTTAATAAGAGCAGTTTTTTTGATATCGGGATTGCCGAATCTTTTTTGATCTCGTACTGTATAATCGTGCATTGCTTGTTTCAATGCTTTGGCTATCCCGATATAGTCGACAACAAGACCACCAGCTTTATCATTAAAGACGCGGTTCACACGAGCTATTGCTTGCATGAGATTGTGCCCACTCATTGGCTTATAGATATACATTGTCGCCAGAGATGGTACGTCAAAGCCTGTAAGCCACATATCTACGACTACGGCTATTTTCATAGGGTCATTGTTGTCTTTGAATTTCTTGGCAAGTTCTTTCTTGTATTGTTTGTTGCCAATAATATCATGCCACTCTTCCGGATCTTTATTGCTACCTGTCATTACCACCTTCACTTTATCAGTCCAGTCGGGGCGAAGTTCTAAGATTCTATGATAGATACTCATTGCGATAGGGCGGGAATAAGCGACGATCATTGCTTTTCCTGTCAATTCAAATTGCCTGTTTTCTTCGTAATGTTTTATAATATCCTTGCACAGTGAATCTATGGTAGCAGGTGCGCCAAGTATCTCTTCAAGGTGCGACATTTGTTTTTTACTCTTTTCTATCTGTTCTTCAGTAGCACCTTCTGACACAAGTATTTCATATTCGTCATCTATTGCTTTCAATGTATCTTTGTCAAGATTCAGGTTGATAACACGAGATTCATAGTACACAGGACAAGTTGCACCATCGGATACTGCTTGTGTCATATCGTATATGTCGATATAGTCGCCGAACACTTCTGTTGTATCTCGATCTTTAGTAGAAATGGGGGTTCCTGTGAAACCTATAAAGGACGCATTTGGTAATGAATTATGTATAATTCTTGCAGTACCGATTGATATTTTCCCAGTTTCTTCGTTTACTTTTTCTTCAAATCCATATTGTCCTCGATGTGCTTCATCGGTCATAACTACAATATTTCGTCTTAGAGACAGAGGTTCGTCAGATTCTTCAAACTTCTGCATTGTAGTGAAGATTATTCCGTTGGCTTCTCGTCCGGCTAATAGTGATTTTAAATCTTCCCGACTTTTAGCTTGTATGGGTATTTGGCGCAAGAATTGTTGGCATTTGGAGAATTGAGTATAAAGTTGATCGTCCAAATCATTCCGGTCGGTAATAACTACTATAGTTGGTTGACTTAATTCATCCTGAAGAAGATGAGCATAAAATACCATTGATAGTGATTTTCCGCTTCCTTGCGTATGCCAAAATACTCCGATTTTTCCGTCACCTTGTGTTGCCTTTTTAGTTCGTTCTACTGCTTTCTTCACAGCAAAATACTGGTGATAGGCGGCTAAAATCTTTGCAGCACCTGATTCTTCTTTAGAAAAACAAATGAAATTCTTGATAATGTCAATGAAACGTTCTTTTATGAATATTCCTTCAAAAAAGGTATCATAATCAATAAACTGGGAACTTTCATATTTCCCGTCTTTGGTTTTCCATTCCATATAACGGTCTTCATTGCTGGTGATTGTTCCCGCTTTTGAGCACGCCATGTCACTCATTACGCAAAAGACATTATATACGAAAAGTGAGGGAATTTCTTTCATGTAATTACGTAACTGAAGATAGGCTTCGGATACATTTGTCTCTTCTCTTGATGGAGATTTTAACTCAATCACAACGAGTGGCAAACCATTGACAAATAGAATTATATCAGCACGCTTTTCTGAATTTTCAACGAACGTCCATTGATTAATAACTTTAAAGTCATTACGCTGGATGTTTTTGTCATTGTAATCTATCAGGTAGATGATATCGTTACGTTGTTCTTTTCCGTCGAAAAAAGAGACTTCGATTCCATGTTGAAGATAGTCCATGAAAAGCTCATTTCTCTGTGGCAGGCTACCTATTTCGATATCTTTTAGTTTAGATATGGCTTCGTCAATTGCCGGGCGAGGTTTTCCATAATTGATAATAGTTAAGCTTTCAATTAATTGTTCTTCATAAAAAGGTACATAATAGTCCCGTTCAATATTGGGACCATATTGATGCTGATAGCCTAAGTTCTCGAAGAGAGCTATCAATGCTTTTTCATAACTACCTTCTGTAAATGACATATTTTCGTTCTTTTTCTAAGTTATCTAAATATGAAAAATATATTTCTTTGTATGCTTGATAGTCTTGTTTATATAATGCTTCGGAAGCAGATAAAATAACTCCACCTAATTCTAGAGGATTTTCTTCGTCAAACAGTTCGTTAAATTCTTGGCAGTCTTCATAATGTATGCGTGAGTCTCTTTTACTTGCATGATTTATATAATAATGTATAATAAATCCACCTAACACATCTGTTATTTTGTATGCCAGCAAGGACATTGTTGTACTCATTGAGACATGGTTAATGTCTTGACCGTGAGACGCAAATCCGGAAATATTTCTTATTTCCGCTAGTTTTTGGGAGACTGACGCGATTCTCCTGACGAGTTCACATAAATCATCTTTATAGCATTCATTTGCATCTATCAGACAATTTATTGTTTGCTTTACTAAAGCTTGAAATTGCCCATAGTTGTCATGTTCGATATTTTGATTGGCAAGTATTGTTTTGCAAATGCTTTCAACTAAACTTTTACAGGTTTCTATACATAATGCAGGATTCGTTTCAACTGTCTTTTCGATGGTTGAAATATGAGTTTCAAAGTTGTTGAAACTCGGTGTTTGATTAATATATTTTCGAATCCAAAGCATAGTGAATATTAGGCGATTAATTTTAAATTATCATTTATCCGACGGTTCAACTCGATTTTATCGTCGAGGGAGGAAAGAATCGTAGATATTAGTTTTTGCTGCTCTAAAGGAGGAATTAGGCAAATAATATTCTCGAATGTATTTTTCGTTATAGTATCAAATACTGCTCCATGAGATGCATGTTGCAACTCTCTAACCTTTGTTTTTGTTAGGTAATATAGATAATCTGGGAGAATACGATTATTATTAGCTCTTATTCCAAAACAAGATTGGTTAAAGGCCATTTCAAAAGGTAGCATAGCAATTTCTCCCACTGTTCCTCTAGCAGAAATTATAATGTCATCTTTGTTTAATAGTTTGGTGGAACTATTTATGAGGCCTAAATCTGTTATAGTCTTTTCTGTATTATAAACGTATTTAGAACCACCACAGAAATCTTTTACTGAAAGCCAAGGAATACGACCATTCCAATATGCCTTTTTAGTAGTTTCGGGTGTACCACCTCCAATAAGTGATGCTATCTCTGTATATTTATATTCTTTCCACTCTTTCATGTCATTGAGGATTTTCAAAATAACTATCAATATTATTTTTCAGGCTTTGTAAGCCTTCTATTTTTGTAAAATCAAAAGAATTAATCCATTCTAAAATATGCTTTTTTACATTTGGTATGTAATCAGTTACAGAAACATTACCACTGCTAAAATTTATATTAAATGTAATAAACCCTGCACTTGTTGTGGAAATTAAAAAACCACTGCAATAAATTTGATTAGATTCGTTAGAAAATAAACTCAGATTCCATTCTTTATTTGCATCTTTCGACCTTATGCAAGCATACATAGCCATAATTCCAAGTGGTGATGCTAAATTTATATATCCTTTAATATAAGCATCTAAGTCAAAATTCACAAGATGATTGTTCGCTCTTTCACCTGATATTGATGAAGAAAAGGATGTAAGTCCTAATAATCTATCAGTTTTTTCTTCGACACGATTTACTGCCATAATTATTTTTGAAATATTTTCTTGCAGACTTTCGGCTGATTCAGCATATGATGTAGTCGCTTTTTTTACACTTTCAGCCGCTTTGTTTAAAGTTTCAACTTGGCTTGCTGATTGACTATTGCTATAGAATGAATATATTATTGTTATTACTGCTAAAATTATTGATATCAAAGCGGAAGCTAGTGATATGAAATCCAAAACATTTCTATTCCCATAAAAACAATAAGAGAATATTGATATTGCAAATATAGACAATATACTTGCATAATATATGTATGATCCCCAACCACGTTGTTGTCCCTTACTGACTCTATATGCAGAAACAGCTATTGCCATTATTATAATAATGGTGCAACAGATGATAATCGTTTGTAAAATACAAGGTGTTAAAATCGTATTCATAATCATATTTTTATATTTTGTTCATATTATAGTCTTCATGAATAGATGACTACTTAATCATTAATTTCAGTTAATACCAATTGTTGCAAAAGACGTAGTTCCAAATCATGGCTTATTCTCCTCTCTACAGTTCGTAGATAGAGATTTTCGTATTCTTTTTTCTGTTCCATAAATGAGAATTTAGCAGTTGGTTTGACCATCTAATTTAGCTTCTATTTCTTTGATGGATGGCATTGTACCTTCCACTTTTTCGGGATAGAGCTTTTCAAGCTCATATTCGGATATTCCGAGAGGCTGGCTACTTGATTCCAAAGCATATTGAGCCAAAGTATTGTTTTTCTGCTTGCAAATAAGTAATCCAATTGTCGGATTATCGCGTCCCTTCTTGCGAAGAAGATGATTGCAAGCTACAACATAGCCACCTAACTGACCGGCATCGGCAAAGTCGAATTCACCGATTTTCACCTCTACCACCACATAGCAAGACAGTTTGAGGTTGTAGAAGAGTAAGTCTATAAACTTTTCTTTTTCTGCTATTTGTAGGCGATACTCTTTGCCAACATATGCGAACCCTGTGTCAAGCTCCAATAGGAAGTTTGTGATGTTATTCAGCAATGTGTCTTTCAATATGCGTTCATTATATTTTCCACGCAAACCAGTGAAAGAGAAGTCGTAGGGGTCGCGTGTCAGTTCCTGTGCCAAATCGCTATCTACATCAAGGAGTGTACTCTTGAAATTTGTCAGAGCTTTGCCGCTGCGTTCATACAGATTTGTACCCAATACGTTGAGTAATATATCTCTGCTCCAACCATTTTCCAATGTTTGACGGACATAGAACAACGCCTTGTCGGAATCATTTGAGCATTTGTCAATGATATAGCGGTGATGCCCCCAAGGAATTGAGAACAAATCGGAATACAATCTTTCCACAAGTTGTGGAAGATTTGCCTTTTCAGATTCTTCCACAACTTGTGGAAGAATTATAATCTGTTGGTTATAAAGAACATAAAAACGTTTTGCGTAGCGGATAGAAGTTTCGGACAGTCCTTCGACATCTGGCATTTCATGGCGCAAGTCACGGCTTAGTGTAGCGTAAAACTTACTGCCATACTTGTTGTCCGCCTGTTTTTCCTCTATGTCCTTGCCAAGTTCCCAATAATAGCGAAGTATTTCTTTATTCACCTTTATTGCCGCCTTGATTTGGCTGCCACGATAACGCTTTACAAGCTCCTTGACCCATAAAATGTAATCCTTATCTAATATGCCGATAGATTTACTCATAATTATATTTCTATTTCACTGATTTTTAGTTTGCCAGACATTAACTTCGGAAGAAGTGTGTCGCGCATTTTGGCCAATCTTGCATTTTCGAGACTGTTAGAAAGTATCGTTTTGATAAAAGGAAGAACTATTTCTCCAAACCTTTTTACATATGGACTTTCTTTTGAGTAGATGGGTAGACATTCAACATCTTTTGTATTTATGCCAGGGATTGCAGCCTTTCCTCCATTTGAATTAAATTGGTTCATAATGTATGGTGTATGCATATAAAAATATGCAAACGCATTATAGCCATTATCCATTAAGTCTAAAAGGAAGACATGCTCGTTGATATACATTTTGCTGAAAGGAAATCCTTCTCCAAAGATAGAGAAATTTGGAATAAAATATCCCGGCTTGCCTCCGTCTTTGTAAATCAATAGTTCATATCCATTAATCTTTCCCTTTTTTATAGTTTGGGCATATTCTTGGGGAATATACTTTGTCTTAGAATAGTCATAATATCCCAATCCCTTAATATTTTCCGCACCAATGCTCGGAATACCTTCTAAGGTAGCACCACCTTTCGGTCTCTTTCCACTTTCTATATTGTGAGGTATATTTTCAATGTATACTATTGGTAGCTCCTTGGGGGTAGTTCCCAGCTCTGAATCCACAAATTTGCCATTCCTGAACGGCTCAAAATCCACGAACCAAGACTTGAACAACGCTTGCGCCTGCTGCTCTAAATTATCATTTATCCGGCGATTCAGTTCAATCTTATCATCGAGAGAGGAAAGAATAGAAGCTATTTTTTCTTGTACCTTCAATTTGGGAACTTCAACTTCATAGTTTGAGAATGAACTCTTGTTTATGATAGGCACTGCGGTAGAAGTCTTGCTAAGATAATTCAACTCTTTGCCAACCAGTGTCATAAGATAATACACAAAATCAGCATTGAAGTTCGTATTGGGAATAATTGAGTTAAACTGCTGATTCGTAACAGTCGGTTCTATGGTCATTACCACCTTCCCCAAATCAGAGCCTATACAGCTCACACATACAGAATGTGGCGGAAGTAAGCAATTTCTTACTTCATTTAATCCTTGTTCCGTAAGTGTCTTAGTCATTTTAGGGGCAGACTTATGTGAAAGGTTGTCTGAGGGGGTCAGGAAAGGTATATCTCCACCATAGTTTTCCGCAACAGATGTCCTTGGCGTTTTTCCCGTAACTACCTTACCAATGTCTGATATATGTATTTTCTTTAATTCCATAAATGAGAATTTAGCGGGTTAAATCGTTAATTTTAGTCATTAAAAAATCCTTTATCTTTTAGACGTTTCATTTAGCTGTGTAAATCTTTAATTATTAGCCTACCAGACATGAGTTTAGGCAAGAGCAAATCTCTAGTCTCTGATAATCGCTTATTTTCGTCTAAATTTATTTTCGCTTTCAAATATAAGGAAGAAATACACTCATTAAAAGAACTGAATACATTTTGATTTGGAACAATGACCTGTATTTTATTTAAAATATCTGTAGTCATACTTGGAACGGCCGAGCCTGAATTCATTGAAGCCAAATCTAGTTTCGATAGCAATAGGTGACAATATTTGGCCACATTAGGTACTTTCTCTATTGAATAGAACATTGTGTCAACAGTCCAAAAAGGCCAATTAACATATAATACATTGTTTAATGTGCCTTTACGGGGAATTAGTACGGATTCTCCATTGTATAGAATTCCATCAGCTAGTCGCATAATTCCGCCTGATCCATAAACAGGAATATTGCCATCATTCAATTTTTTGTGGTCTTTGCCATATCTAATATCTAAAAGGTCGAATAGCGTTCCTACTTTCCATCCTTTTGGTATCATTCCTAACTGTGATTCCACGAATTTTTCACCCCTGAACGGCTCGAAATCCACAAACCACGACTTGAACAACGCTTGCGCCTGCTGCTCTAAATTATCATTTATCTGCCTGTTTTTGTAAAGCAGATGATTCTTATTGTTATATGTATTGTATCTTATCCGCATTTTAATTAATGTATTTACGATGAGATAGTTTTACGTTATTTTGATTAACCATAGCATAATGCATGGTAGTATCAATTTTTACATGACCGAGTAACTTCTGTACTTGTTCTACAGGCATTCCTTTGTCTATAGCCATCGTTGCAAGTGTTCGTCGGAATTTGTGAGGATGGACACGGGCTATTTTTGAAGAATGTCCAATTTTACGTAGTCGAACCTCTACACCCGATATTTGCAGTCGATTGTGTGGCTTGGCAAGAGAGACAAATAATGCTTTGTTTCTGTCTTTACGGGAGCTAAGATATTGTTGCAAATGTATTTTAGCTCTTGCATTGAAATATACTATTCTTTCTTTGTTGCCTTTGCCAAAAACGATGCATTCTCGTTCGTTAAAATTGATGTCTTCTCGGTTTAGTTTTACTAATTCACCGACACGCATTCCGGTTGAGCATAAGAGGTCAATCATTGCAAGGTCACGAATTTCCGTACAGTTATCGCGAAGATGTTCGATGTTCTCATCAGTAAGCACTTCTTTGATTTGTGTGCCGGTTTTTACTTTATGGATTCTATGTATAGGACTCTTTATAATATAATCCTCTTCTTCAAGCCATGAAAAGAAGGAAGAAAAGATTCGTCGAATATTATCTATTGTCACTTTACTGGACTTATGCTTGCGTTGGAATACAGCCAAATATGCTCGTATATCTTCTGTAGAATAGTTTACTACTTTTTTAGGCATAGTCTTGAAAAGTTGTTTGACTGTTGAACTATAATATTTGATAGTCGGAGTAGTACAGCCTTCAACTTGCTTTGCGGACAAAAAGATTTCAAGCAGACGGTCGTTTGTAGCAGCATTTTCATGCTCTTTCTCACCGTCTTTTGTAATAGTGTATTTACTAATAACTTGAAGTAATACTCCATTAAGTTGAGCCATTTGTTCTATACTTAAAACATCTGTCATCGCATTGCTAATTTCTTGAATCAAATTTTCTTTCATATTCTTCTATTATTGGGTTAATTAATAAATCGAAGAATATAGTAATATTTATTTGATTGTGAATCCTATACTAGATAATTGTTTGCGAATTTCTTCTTCGAGGTCATGGGATTGTGCAAATAAATCAGATAATTCAGAAGTCAAACGTTCCATTTTTTCTTGAAACGGTTCTCCGTCATCTTCTGTTTCTGCAATTCCTACATACCGTCCCGGGGTGAGGATATAATCTTGTTTAGCTACATCCTCTATTGATACAACAGCACAATAACCTTTTTCATTTTCTAAAGTTCCTGAATTGAAAGCATCAAAAGTACCTGCTATTTTCATTATATCTTCTTCGGATAATTCACGGAGTTTGCGAGTAACCATACTACCCATATTACGGGCATCAACGAACAGTATTTTATTCGTCTGCTTTTTAGCCCGGTTGAGGAACCATAAAGAGACCGGAATACCTGTCGTATAAAAAAGTTGGGAAGGTAATGCTACAATTCCTTCTATTAGATCTGCCTTTATAATATTTTCGCGGATAGTTCCTTCACCGCCTGTTTGCGAAGATAGAGAACCATTGGCAAGTACCATTCCTATACGTCCTTTGGGGGAAAGATGATGAATCATATGTTGAAGCCAGGCAAAGTTGGCATTTCCAGCAGGAGGTATACCATATTTCCAGCGTACATCATCCTGAAGTTTGTTAGCTCCCCAATCACTTAGGTTAAACGGAGGGTTTGCTAGAATGTAATCAGCCTTTAGTGTAGGATGCTGGTCATCAAAAAATGTGTCAGCGTTGAATTTTCCAAGGTCAGGCTCAATGCCTCGAATCGCCAGATTCATTTGAGCCATTTTCCATGTAGTAGGATTGCTGTCTTGACCGAATACTGATATGTTATTGATATTTCCATGATGTCGTTCGATAAATTTGGCTGATTGTACAAACATACCACCAGAGCCGCAAGCCGGATCGTATACGCGTCCACTATATGGCTGAAGCACTTCAACTAATGTACGGACAATACATGAAGGTGTGAAAAATTCACCGGCAAGCTTACCTTCCGCTTCTGCAAATTTGGAGAGGCAATATTCATAGGTACGCCCCAGTATATCTTTGCTGTCCCCATGTTCTTTCATTTGAACGTTTGTAAATAAATCTACGACATCTCCTAAGCGGCGTTTATCTAATTCAGGTCGTGCGAAGTTTTTAGGAAGAATCCCTTTTAAACGAGGATTTTCTTTCTCTATCAGTCGCATGGCATTGTCGATGACAGTGCCAATCTCCGGAGTATGCGCTGCTTCTGCTATGACCGACCAACGAGCCTCTTTGGGTACAAAGAAAATATGCTCACAAGAATATTCATCTTTATCTTCCTCAAAGCCTTCTCCTTCATTGATAAGAGCTTGATGTTTTGTTTCAAAACTGTCTGATATATATTTAAGGAAAATAAGTCCTAGAACGACTGATTTATATTCTGATGCATCCATGTTGCCACGTAATAAATCAGCAGCTTTCCATATTTGTTTTTCGAATCCTAATTCGGCTGTATTTGTCTTTGCCATACTATTATATTTTTGTCATTGTGATTAATGTTTATTTATGTACTCACTTTAAGTTCTCAGAAACTTTTAATGAGGTTGATGCAAAAGTAGAAAATAATTTCCATAGTGCTGTCGTACTTTAAATGAGAAGTAAATGTAGGCATTATTATTGATGTGATTGTTATAGTTGGAGTAAAATTTATTCTTTTGGTTGTTAGAATATGCAGAAACTCCTATTCTAACAAAAAAATATGATTTGCAATGAACATTCTAATGCAAGTTTAATACTTCACTTAACTTATCTCCAATAACTTTCTTCTCATTACTACCAATAGTAGACAATCTCACTAACGGAATTCCGTACAACTCTAAAATATGATTCTTTTTAATATCACGTTCTGACTGACTCGTCCCCGATTTGTGGAATGCATAACCATCCGTCTCAATAGCCAATACCGGTTGTTTACTCACACGATTATAAATTAGAAAATCAATATGAGTATTTATATTTGCAGCATATTTGCTTTCCTCTTCATTCAATAGAGAATAATCCTGAATCAACATATAGAGTGGTAAATGGCAAATGATATTCAAATGACGCATATTGATATTCTCTTTCAGAATATCTTCAAGTAAGGCAAATGTAAGATTCTCGGAATCGTATTCGGATATTTTCTTGTGTTTCTTCAAATAGGCAATTCGGGCATCTGTATATTGCTCATATAGATAATCGAATATAGAATGAATCTTACTGGTGGAAACAGTGCCATTGTTATATTCGATATAAGCGATCAAATCGCTGATATTGCAGTCTTTGGGTTGTTCGTTTCCCGATACGACTAAATAGAATTGTGACTTAGCCCGCGAAACAGCAACATTGAGCAGGTTTGGATCGTCGGAAAAGGAAGTGATGACATCGTCGACAGTGGTCATAATGATAGCATCCTTTTCTCTTCCCTGAAACTTATGGACTGTTGCGACATCAATATCCTCTTCAAGTGCGGATTTTACTGCATCTACTTGTTTGTTATATGGAGCTATGACGCCAATTTCATCTGTTTCATAAGATAGATTCGGTAGTACTTCCTCTTTGATAACATCTATTTCCCGTTGATTCATGTGACTGCGGGAGTGATTACCTTTGGCTGTCCGTATGGCACAAATGACATCCTCTTCTCCTTTATCACGTGTCATGATGACGAGATCTCCACCATAAAATTTCTGATTACAGAAGTTGATGATTCGGGGATGGCATCGATAATGTTCCCGTAACAAGGTCTGCGGTACAAATGACCAATCGGGGATAAAGTTTAGATGACTTCGATGGATGGCGCTTTCTCGTCCAAAATTGGCATATGTTTTTTAAGCGCTTCTATAATTCTTTCTTTTTTATCCGTTTTCATCATTCTCAGAATCAATTTAGGATATTCATTTGATGATAACTTTAGAATACTTGAAATTTGGAGGTGTAAGCTTTTCCGATTATAGATTTTCAGTAGGTTATCATAATCTTGCGATGTAACTATGGCATCAATTTTCTGTTTAGATTGGTTATATATTTGCGGAATATCAATAGAATTCACAATCTTTTGTGCTTGCGCCTCTAAAGCTTCCATTGTATTTTCACTAGGTTTTGTGTAACATTGAAGTTTATGGCGGATTTCTCTAGAACAAATTGAACATAGTTGTAAATCATATTCTCTTTTAAACTTGTTGAATAAAAACTGTTTTACCTGATTAAATGTTTCATTAGGTTCTAATGCTTGGTTCTCTGCCACTAGTTTTATTATATCCTCGATTAGGTATAAATTTTCGACTTCAGCCACATCTAGCGTGTAAATATTCGATTCCTTATAGCATGAAATCTCCGCTTCCGTCATATAATCACGATCTATTAGCCCTTTTATGCTATAATTATGCATGTTTTTTATTCGCTCATTATTGAATGATTTTGTCATTTCTATGACTTTAGAGCAATCATGGCATGGAATTATGTTATAGTTACTGTAAACGAAAGGGTATAATTGATTATCGTAACTTCCTCTTTCTCCTTCGACAAATAGAACAGGTTTTCTATTGCCTAATACCTCAAACATTAAACTATCAGGAATATTTTCATCGGGATCTAATATTTTAATATCCCATCGGTTATTGCCAAAATATGACTTAACCCATATTTTAGTTGCTTCTTTTCTTGAAGCAGCAAAGTCTAAATCATGAGTTATATATATGAATGTTTTGTTTGGACAGAATTCTTCAATTTTATCCCATAAACGATACATAATAGATTTGTGCAAATGTATTTCAGGTTCATCTATTATGATTGTCATATCATTCGGCGCAATAAGGCATTGACCTAATAGATAAATTGTTACTCTTTCTCCATCAGACATTTCTTTGGCATGATATTCCTCTGATGAAGTAGTTTTGGCTTTTATCTTTGCATCCTCAAGAATAATTTGTCTATGAGGATATATAGCATTCCATATAGAAGTAATTTTGTCTATAATCATTTGTGGAACATCGGCTTTCGTTTCACCTCTTTTTTCTTTATCCTTACAGTCTATAACATAAGCTCTATCCTCTTTATTTAAACGAGCAAAGATAGCAGATAAAACGCTGTCATAATCATCTATTAGTTTAGTAGTTAATCCATTCCCCCAATTCCATTTGTAATTTTTATCATGGTGAAGTTCTTCACCATAATATATTTTATTCCATGCCGCTTCTTCGCTTTTGATAGTGATACTATCCGGGATTGACAATGCTCTTTGAGCTGAAATTCTAAGGACTTCTCCATTTGCTGATTGCTGTTCAATCCAAGCACCTAGATGGCTTTTTCCACTTCCATTTGCGCCTACAATAACAAAATTTTGTACACTCTCAATTTTTGTAGGTTTATTGTTCACAGGTATGATTATAGACTTGTTACTCATTGTTTTTTTTCTGATAAATTATTGTATTTGATGTTTGGTTCAGCAGTTATGGTGTATGAACTGCTTTCAGGAAACTCATATTTCTTCGGGGCTTTCTGATAAAGAGGTTCTGAATCATCATTATCCGTTCATTGTTTGCATTGACGAATGACTGTTTCCAATGCATTAGCAGCTTCCTCGGGCGGATATTTATATTTCTTCAGCAACCGCTTTATCATTTTGCGCATTCCGGCTCTGGCAGATTCTTTTTTCTGCCAGTCAATGTTAGTTATCTCTTAATTTAGCTTCTATCTCTTCAATGGTAGGCATGGTACCTTCCACTTTTTCGGGATAGAACTTCTCCAGATCATATTCGGAAATACCCAAAGGTTGGCTGCTCGACTCCAAAGCATACTGAGCTTGTATGCGGTCTTTCTCTTTGCAAATCAGTAAGCCGATGGTTGGGTTATCCCGTCCTTCCTTACGCAGCAAATGATTGCAAGCTACCACATATCCACCTAATTGACCGATGTCGGCAAAAGCAAATTTACCGATCTTTACCTCTACCACTACATAGCAGGAAAGCGAAAGATTATAAAAGAGTAAGTCGATAAAGTTTTCCGTTTCGCCTATTTCCAAACGATATTCTTTGCCCACATAAGCGAAACCTGTACCCAGTTCAATCAGGAATCGGGTAATGTTATTCAGTAGAGCATTTTTGAGCAATCGTTCATTGTAACGCCCAGTTATACCCGTGAAAGCAAAATTGTAGGGGTCTTTGGTCAACTCCTGTGCAAGGTCGCTCATCGCATCAGGCAATGTTTTTGTAAAGTTAGTCAGTGCCTTGCCCTGCCGCTCATAAAGGTCGGTGCTAATGAAATTGAGCAGCATACTACGACTCCAGCCGTTCTCCACCGTCTGGTGAACATAGAACAGAGCTTTGTCTATATCGTCTTTCACTTTATCCATTATCAAACAATGGTGTCTCCATGGGACTTCAAATATTCCACCAACTTGGTGGAATAATTCCGTTTCATTTTTTCCACCAAGTTGGTGGAAAGTTTTCAGAGCATCCTTGTATAACAAATAAAACTTCCTACAATAGTAAATATTGCTCTTTGACAAACCAGCCGCATTGGGTATAGCTTCACGTAAATCTTTGCTCAATCGAGTGATAACACTTTCGCCCCAGCGTTCTTCTACGTGCAATTCAACAATGTCACGACCTAAAAGCCAGTTGAATTTCAACTGTTCCACATTTACTTTCACCGCTGCCTTTATTTGGCTTTGACGATAGCGACCGCAAAGGTCTTTCACCCATTGCAGATATTCTTTATCAAGTATGTTTATTGACTTGTTCATCGTAATCTATAATACTTCAGTTGCGTTAATTTTTAGTTCTCCTGACATCAGCTTCGGGAGAAGTGTGTCGCGTAGAATTGTTAACCTAATACTTTCCTGATCATTTCTTAGTATTTGGTCGAAATACGGTTTATTTATCTGCCTATTTTGGTAAAACAGATGATTCTTATTGTTATGTGTATTGTATCTTATCTGCATTTTAATTAATGTATTAAAAGTAGAAAATAATTTCCATAGTGCTGTCGTACTTTAAATGAGAAGTAAATGTAGGCATTATTATTGATGTGATTGTTATAGTTGGAGTAAAATTTATTCTTTTGGTTGTTAGAATATGCAGAAACTCCTATTCTAACAAAAAAATATGATTTGCAATGAACATTCTAATGCAAGTTTAATACTTCACTTAACTTATCTCCAATAACTTTCTTCTCATTACTACCAATAGTAGACAATCTCACTAACGGAATTCCGTACAACTCTAAAATATGATTCTTTTTAATATCACGTTCTGACTGACTCGTCCCCGATTTGTGGAATGCATAACCATCCGTCTCAATAGCCAATACCGGTTGTTTACTCACACGATTATAAATTAGAAAATCAATATGAGTATTTATATTTGCAGCATATTTGCTTTCCTCTTCATTCAATAGAGAATAATCCTGAATCAACATATAGAGTGGTAAATGGCAAATGATATTCAAATGACGCATATTGATATTCTCTTTCAGAATATCTTCAAGTAAGGCAAATGTAAGATTCTCGGAATCGTATTCGGATATTTTCTTGTGTTTCTTCAAATAGGCAATTCGGGCATCTGTATATTGCTCATATAGATAATCGAATATAGAATGAATCTTACTGGTGGAAACAGTGCCATTGTTATATTCGATATAAGCGATCAAATCGCTGATATTGCAGTCTTTGGGTTGTTCGTTTCCCGATACGACTAAATAGAATTGTGACTTAGCCCGCGAAACAGCAACATTGAGCAGGTTTGGATCGTCGGAAAAGGAAGTGATGACATCGTCGACAGTGGTCATAATGATAGCATCCTTTTCTCTTCCCTGAAACTTATGGACTGTTGCGACATCAATATCCTCTTCAAGTGCGGATTTTACTGCATCTACTTGTTTGTTATATGGAGCTATGACGCCAATTTCATCTGTTTCATAAGATAGATTCGGTAGTACTTCCTCTTTGATAACATCTATTTCCCGTTGATTCATGTGACTGCGGGAGTGATTACCTTTGGCTGTCCGTATGGCACAAATGACATCCTCTTCTCCTTTATCACGTGTCATGATGACGAGATCTCCACCATAAAATTTCTGATTACAGAAGTTGATGATTCGGGGATGGCATCGATAATGTTCCCGTAACAAGGTCTGTGGTACATTCGGAATAACTTTGCAGATGGATTGCAAAAAACTCATATTGGCACAATCATATTCCGGCTTAATCAGGCAGGCATTAGCGATAAAGTTTAGCTTTTCCTTATTTTCTTCCGTGACCACATTGGGAAGTTGCATGGTGTCGCCGACAATGATTGCATTTTTAGCACATGACAAGGCTAAAGCTCCGGTTTCAACGGAAACCTGCGACGCTTCGTCCATAATGATATAATCATATACAGCATCTCGTTGCAAACTGCTTAATGATGAAAAGGTCGTACTTAAGATAATAGGGTATTCTTTCTGTACCTCTCGCCAATTATTTTTTAGATCAGGGAGCGTAAAGATGGGCTTGTCATGGTTATTGCCATAGGTATGAAATAACTGATTCTTTAGATATTTCATTGATGTATCGGCCATTTGTCTAGCCATTTCTGCTGCATCTTTGTTGGCAAGCTCCTTTTCTAATGTGTCTATTTCGACTTCCAGCTCTGCATACTTTGTTTGGTAGAATAAGATTTGGAAGTCGGCGATAATCAAACTCATCTCCCGTTTATAAAAACCTTTATCGGGGATTTTACAAATCGCTTTGCTCCTGAATTTAAAGAATAACCATTTCAACCGTTGAATAAAAGCAGCTATTCCCCGAAGACTTGATGATTGCTCTTTTTCTGCAAATTGTTGACATTCATTCCATAAATTCAGAAGGTCTGCCGAGCTGGAATTTTTCCGTTGTTGGAGAGTAAATTCTTTTGTTCCGAACTCTTGCAGATAATGTTGCCACTCTATTTTTAAAGCTTGTATTTCCTGTCTTGCCATGGCAAGGCGTTCCTGTTTGTAAAATATGCTTTTTAGTTCTTCTGTCTGATGATGTATCTGATTGAGAAATTGAGGTTGGTCGACATCCGTATCATGCCATGACTCAAAGTGCTCCGGATATTGTTTTTCCTCTTCTTGAGTCTCGATGAATTTCTCTTTGTTAGCTGTGCTGCCAAGCAATGCAACAATGAATCCCATATCGTATTTGGATAACTTCTCAAGTACATTGACAATGGCGGAGTTATTATTAGATACTACCTGAACAGTCTTACCACGCACAAGGATATTGGCAATGATGTTCAGAATCGTTTGGGTCTTTCCAGTTCCCGGAGGTCCTTGCACAACACTGATTTGATTCTCAAAAGCTGCCTGGACTGCTTTTTGCTGGCTTGCATTACAACCGAAAGGAAAAATCAAGGTTGAGGCAGTCCGGGTCTGCATTTTATATTTTTGAGGATTCAGATATACAGCAATAGCTCTGTTGTTTGCGATGAAATGAATCTTTTCATATTGTTTTGCCAATAGCTTCGTTCCGTCATCAGCTTTCAATTCGTTCGCATCGGCAACTTTCTTCAAATATTCGAATATACTTTTCGAACGACTCTCTCCCAAGCATGATTCGATAATTTCTAAGTCTTTTTCTCTGTAATCATACTCTTTACCATTCAGAAAACGAATGTGCCAATAGTTGTGTGATCCGGTCTTAAAAATAGATAAGGCTTTGATGTTTGATAAAGTTCTCCCTTTACTGATTATTTGATAATTATTGGGGTCCGGTTTGTCCGGATCAGTCAGCCAAAGGACATTTTCTTCTTTGTAAGTATACGCACTGGGAACATTCCGGAATACTACCTTATAGTTGCCATTATGATTTTGGCAACTTTCTATTTCAGGAGTCTTGATTTGACCTTTTATAATAATCAGATTTTCGGAAGTATCTATCATAGGCTTGTGTGTAAATATAATAAGTCATGCTGCTGTTTTTATTTATTATTTAGGATATAAAAGTAAGAATATTTTCCAGAATATCAAAGCTGAAGTAGAAAAAACAGTGAATGACTTTATTCAGCTTTGTATTGTTATAAATATAGAGTGAGATTCGGTTTGGGAGTATTGAACGTGATAAAAGAGATTTGTTTTGCCAATGAAATCATTATCTTTGCAAGGTATATATTAATGAACGAGGAGGATATTATGCTTGCATACACATATATTGAACACGGAAAGTTTGAATTGCAGGAGAAAGCAAGACCGGAAATAAAGGATTCACGGGATGCAGTCGTGCGTGTAACACTTGGTAGCATCTGCACCAGTGATCTTCATATTAAACATGGCAGTGTGCCGCGTGCTGTGCCCGGAATAACTGTCGGGCATGAGATGGTAGGTGTGGTAGAACAAGTAGGGGCTGATGTCACTTCGGTGAAGCCTGGTGACAGGGTGACTGTGAATGTCGAAACTTTCTGCGGTGAGTGTTTTTTCTGTAAGCATGGATATGTGAATAACTGTACTGATCCTAATGGCGGTTGGGCTTTGGGGTGTCGAATAGATGGCGGTCAGGCGGAATATGTCAGAGTTCCTTATGCGGATCAGGGGTTGAACCGTATTCCGGATACAGTGAGTGATGAACAAGCTTTGTTTGTCGGTGATGTGCTTGCAACAGGTTTTTGGGCAGCACGCATCTCGGAAATTACCGAGGAAGATACTGTTCTTATCATCGGTGCCGGACCTACCGGGATTTGTACTTTGTTGTGTGTGATGCTGAAGAAGCCAAAACGCATTATTGTCTGTGAAAAGTCTCCTGAAAGAATTCGGTTTGTCCGCGAGCATTATCCTGATGTGTTGGTGACTGAACCGGAAAACTGCAAGGATTTTGTTCTCAAGAACAGTGACCATGGTGGAGCAGATGTTGTTTTGGAAGTGGCAGGGAGTGACGATTCTTTCTATTTGGCTTGGAATTGTGCCCGTCCTAATGCTATTGTCACGATTATAGCCCTCTATGATAAACCACAACTTCTTCCTTTACCTGATATGTATGGCAAGAATTTGGTTTTTAAAACAGGTGGAGTGGATGGCTGCGATTGTAACGAGATTCTCAAGCTGATTGAGAAAGGTAAAATTGATACTACTCCTCTTATTACACATCGATTTCCGTTGAATGAGATTGAGGAGGCCTATCGTATCTTTGAAAACAAATTAGATGGAGTTATTAAAGTAGCTATATCAGGAAATAAATAAAAATAGAATTTGTGTATGAAGAATATACTGATAGTAAGTAATAATGATATGTGCCGCAGTCGTATGGCACAGGAAATTTTGAACTCCTTCGGTAGAGGGATGAAGGTTAGTACTGCCGGTATTTTGGCTGGAAATTCTGTTCTTGACGTTGTTTGCCAAGTGATGGAACAAAATGGATATGACTTTTCGCGTAGAAAGCCCTGTGACGTTGCGACGTATGCCCAACAGACGTGGGATTATGTCATTACCCTTTGTCCGGAAGCGGAGGAAGTGCAAAAGGAAATGCAGGGGGTAGTGAGAAAATACGTTTCTTTCAACTTTACAGATCCCTTTCAGGGAGGCATTCATGTAGAAGATGAGCAGGAAGAACGGGTTAGGGCACTATATGACATCATGCATAAAGAACTGTATGAGTTCTTTCGGAGTGAATTGATGGAAAAATTGTTGCCTCGCTGTTCCTGTGGCGCAAATACGTATTGTAGGTGTGAGTAGGTATTAAGTAATCATATATGTACATCATCCGGTAATGGTGGCAGAATTGCGTCATTTTGAACGCGAAGTTGCCAGAAAGCAATAGCGGATGCGGCGGCTACATTGAGAGAATCGACACCGTTTGCCATAGGAATGCGGACTACATAGTCCGCTTCATTAATTGTTTCGTTTTGAAGACCGTCTCCCTCTGTTCCCATTATGATGGCTAACTTGGGTTCGGTTGCTAAGATAGGATTATCGATAGAGATTGATTTCTCCGTGAGTGCCATAGCGACTGTACGGAAACCCAGTTTGCGCAACTCATTGGGAGAACCGTCCAACCAAGTCCATGGTATCAGGAAGACAGAACCCATCGAAACCCTGACTGCACGTCGGTTTAACGGATCACAAGAATTGCGTGTTAATAATATAGCATCTATCCCCAAGGCGGCTGCGGAACGGAAGATGGCTCCGATATTAGTAGCGTCTACCACGCCCTCAATGACTACGATCCGTCGAGCTTTCCGACACACCTCCTCTGCACTTGGTAGTGCTCGACGACGCATGGCGCAGAGGACACCGCGCGTCAGTGTATATCCGGTCAATGTGGCAAGTAACTTTCTTTCACCGGTATAGACAGGTATATCACCACAACGTTCAATGATGCCAGCGGCATCACCAGTGATATGCTTCTGTTCACACAAGAGGGCTAAAGGCTCATAACCAGCATTCAGAGCTACATGGATAACTTTGGGGCTTTCTGCAATAAACAATCCTTTATCAGGCTCAATACGATTGCGTAATTGAGCTTCGGTGAGGGTACTGAATATTTCTACTCCGGAGTCTGTTAAGGATGATATTTCTATAATGGGCATAGTGATTTCTTTAAATGATCTATTTTATTGCAGCAATGATAGTATGCGCTTCTTACTTGCCGATGCAAAAATGTTGAAAGATATTTTGAAGCACCATATCATTCGTAACCTCCCCCGCTATGTCCGAAATAAAGAAGATACACTCTCGTATATCTTGCGAAAGAAAATCTCCGGAAATCTGCGAATCAAGTCCGTTTTGTACTCTATGAATAGCTTCCAAAGCTTTGTTTAAAGCTTCGTAATGCCTTACATTTGTTACAATAATATCATTCTGTGTCACTGTAGGCAAGTGTGCTGCATCAATAAGCATTTTTTGTAACTCACTTGTATTCTCCCGTTGTTTGGCCGAGATGAAAATAGATTCCGTAGATTCTTTGGGGAAGTCTTTTAATAAAGATAATAAATCCTCTTTCTGTTTACCTTCAATCAAATCAGCCTTATTGAATACAACAATCAAATGTTTTCCTTCGCAACGTGGAATTATTTTCTCCGATAACTGTTCAATTTGAGAGGCGGCATTCACAGCATCTATCATCCAAAGAACAATCTCCGCCTGATCCAACTTCTGAAAAGTCCGTTCAATACCCAAACTTTCAATCGTGTCATTGGTTTCCCGGATTCCGGCGGTATCAATGAACCGGAAAGTGATTCCTCCGATATTGACAGTATCTTCGATTACATCACGTGTTGTCCCGTGAATATCACTGACAATGGCTTTATCCTCATTCAATAATACATTCAGTAAAGTCGATTTTCCGGCATTTGTTTCACCGATGATAGCTACGGGAACACCATTCTTAATGGCGTTGCCGACACTAAATGAATGAGCCAACCGTGAAATGACCTGTTCAATTTCATCTGCCAGTTTCCTTAATGCCGAACGATCGGCAAATTCCACATCCTCTTCGCTGAAATCCAACTCCAATTCAATCATGGAAGTGAAATTCAACAACTTGTTGCGTAGATCTGTCAGCTCTTTACTGAATCCACCCCGCATCTGGCTCATTGCCAATCGGTGAGTGGCAGCAGATGAAGAAGCAATCAAGTCCGCCACAGCTTCTGCCTGACTTAAATCCATCTTTCCATTGAGGAAAGCACGTTGTGTATATTCTCCCGGCTGGGCCATGCGGCAACCGTTTTTAATAAGCAACTGCATTACCTGTTGAAGAATATAAGTGGAACCATGACACGTGATTTCCGTGCTGTCTTCTCCCGTATATGAATGAGGAGCACGGAAAAGGCTGACGAGCACTTCATCAATCATCTCATCTCCGTCATAAATACGTCCGAATGTCAAAGTATATGGTTTTTGTTCGCTCAATAATTTGCCAGCTTTGGCTGGCTTGAAGATGCTGCCGGTAATAGAAATAGCTTCCGGACCGGAAACGCGGATGCTTCCGATAGCACCGCCTTGAGCGGTAGCGATGGCACAGATAGTATCTTGAATCATTCTTTTTTCTTTTTGGATGAGCAAAGATAATTGTTTCTAAGTAAAAAACAGAAAATTGAGCACAACTTGTGCTTTATTTGTTTATATTTGCTGCCGTGCAGTGGTACACCAAACAAAATAAAACAATAATGCTTATGGAACCAGCGATTAATTTATATTCTTCCAATGAAAAGAGTGAACTCATACGGGAGAACTCACAAGAAATACTTTCTGTCCTTGCAGCTCATCAAATAGCTTTGTGGGAATATGATATCATTACGGGCAAATGCTCCTTTTCAAACGATTATTTTTTTACACTGGGATTAAAGGATGCCGGGATCATTTTTGAAGATATAGATGATTTCTATCGGTTTATTCATCCGGAAGATATTGAATTCTATAAACAAGCCTTTGCAGAAATGCTTTCATCAGACTCTAAGACCTCACAAATTAGAGTTCGTTGTATAAGTGAACAAGGGAAAGTAATTTGGCTGGAAGATCATTTTCTGTCTTACAAAGAGAGTTGCGAAAGTCATCCGGGTAAACTGCTGGCATATACGGTGAACGTCACTTCACAATGCGAAAAGGAGCAACATATCAAATATCTGGAAGAGTATAATCGCAAAATAATTGAAGCATTGCCGGAATTCATTTTTATTTTTGATGATAATTTCTTTATTACCGATGTCCTGATGGCACCGGGAACGATATTGCTTCACCCTGTGGAAGTGCTACGCGGAGCAGATGGACGATCTATTTATTCACCGGAGGTTAGCGACTTGTTTATTTGTAACATTAGGGAATGTTTGCGTGATGGTAAGTTGAAGGAAATAGAATATCCGCTTGAAGTGGATGGAAGTCTGCATTATTTTCAGGCACGTATCGCCCCCTTTGAAGGAAACAGGGTACTTGCGTTGATACATGATATCGGAGACCGGATTCAGCGTTCGCAGGAATTGATCGAAGCTAAACGTCGTGCGGAAGATGCTGATAAAATGAAGTCGGTCTTTTTAGCTAATATGAGCCATGAAATTCGTACTCCGTTGAATGCTATTGTCGGTTTTTCGGAGATTATCGCAGTGACAGAAAGTGAAGAAGAGAAAATGGAGTATCTGGAAATTATTCAGAAAAACAGTAACTTGTTATTACAGTTAATCAATGATATTTTAGACCTTTCCCGTATTGAATCCGGCAAATCGGAAATGCATTTCCAGCAGGTTGAGATTGCAGGACTAGTGGAAGAAGTGGAAAAAGTGCACCAGCTGAAGATGAAGTCGAATGTAGAATTGAAAGTGATTCGTCCCGAAGGAGAATACTGGACTTCTACTGATCGTAACCGTGTGATGCAGGTATTGTTCAATTTCTTGTCGAACGCGATTAAAAATACGGAAAAGGGAAGTATAACTTTAGGCTTGAAACATGAAGGACCCTGGCTGAAACTGTATGTCAGCGATACGGGTT
>OMGT01000422.1_pt1 | contig 25301 bp, 21 predicted proteins | sample 1646101 | NCBI WGS metagenome assembly OMGT01 (sample SAMN05578593, study PRJEB25193) | human gut metagenome | biome: Human Microbiome; feature: human-associated habitat; material: feces | host: Homo sapiens | place: USA:Birmingham | reverse complement strand
CATGTGTTTTAAACTTCTCTACATCCGAAGGAGGAACTCCTGTATACCCTGCCATCGCCCCCAAATCCCGGTCCATCATCGGCCGTTGATCCGAATGGTTGCCATACGTAAACTTCAGTTTTCTTTTAGTCAACGGTTCCTGCACATCCACATTACCCGTAGCGTCCGGATGATAATCCGTCACCCACACATGCCAGCTCCACAGTATGTTATCACTACTATCATAAGCCGCAATCACACCGCTTCCGCCCGTCGTGCCCGGAGCCACCCGGCAATAAATGCGGCATTGCCCCTTATCGGTAACGGGATTCTGTCCCACTGCCGTTCCGTCCGTACGCTTGATGTCTACAATGTTCGTATGGTCCTCAGCAGAGTTGACGATACCCATCACCGGCTCGCCGATGTCCCCGTCCTCTTTCGTCTGCCAGAGAAGTTTCACCTTAACGATGCCTCCCCCTTGGCACCAGCCCTTCAAGGTTTCATTCGTTTTCTCTGTTCCGTCACTCTGATAAACCAACGGGTCGAAGCAGAAACCCCCACCGGGAGCCACCATAAAGCAATTGGCCGTCGGAACCGGATTGTCATTGTTCTCAGAAGCGGGCACGGGATCGATGTAGGTCACACGTTTGTCATTCGTCGGGATACCCGTATGGCTAAAACTCACCGCATAGCTGTACTCCGTATTATTGTTCAGGCTGAAATCCGAGGACGTTTTCCCGCCGATGTACACACGATAATCCAGTTTCTTTTTGGGATCCGTGGTATTCACGGCTACAAAGTTCAGAAAAGAGCTTCCCTTCGGCGCGTTCGCTTTCGTGCGTTGCAGATCGGAGTTTGCCGCAGGAGATTCGCCGCGTACATTGGCCGGGATCCAGCAAGAATAAGAATTGCCTTTACTCATATCGATCTCTACTGTATGAAACTGGTCCAGAATAGAGGGATAAGTGCCATTCGAGTCTGCTGTGGGAACCAGCGTATAGTTCAACGGGACGCTCTGCAACAGGACTTGTTTCAGTTCATAACCGCTCACGGTGTAGTTCCAGCTCACCGTCAGTCGTGCAGCCAGGCGCTTCAGCAAGAGGCGGGTATCATAACTGCCCTCCGGACTCTGAATGACAGCCTTACCGTCAGTTCCCGTCACCACGTTTACATGTTCCAGATGGAGCACATAAGGCATGGCGTCGATAGCGTCTGCTGTCGAAGGATCGATCTGATTGATTATCGAAGCATCTATATCCATACTCTTTACCCCCTTTGTACTTTCTGTATCTTCCAGATTCTTACCAACTAAAGTTTTTACCGCATCCTTGTTTCCACGTGCCACCACCAGCAATTGACAGTCATTCATCACATTCAGCGTCACATCCAGGTGGGTGCCGAGTTCTACAGTGCCATAACTGTTACCATTCTGATAGGTCCCGTTTCTATTGTATTGGAGTATCTCCAGATTATACAGCTTAGTGGGAACGGCCGGGACGCCACGGGTAACTGCGTCCACTGCCTGAGTTACATCAAAAGCGGCAGCACCTGTTTTTAACGGCGAGCCGTTGAGGCGAGCCGTTGAGGCGAGCCGTTGACCTCCTTCATTATTTGAATCTTCGGCAAAGCCGAAGACCAGCGATACCGTCACCTCTTCACCTTCAGGAAAAGGAACAGTACCCTCCGGACGATCTTCACATCCACTCAACCCTCCAAGAAGCGTCATGCCTCCCAAGAGCATTAACCATTTATTCTTCCAAATCTGTTTCATATCATTATTATTCTTGTACACATCGAAACGGATAAGGCTCACCGATCATTCCCCAAGCATTATTCGGAGTACTCAATTCTCCTGCTGCTATTTTTGTATAATATATCCGGTAATTATTGCCATTCTTTGCTATCGTATTCGTTCCTTCGTATCCGGCTGCACTTCCATTAAATATCAATTTTCCATCGCTAAAGGATCGGTATGCCGTAACCGGAAACCAGGCTGTATTATCTTCTGTACGAGGAGAGGGCACACCATTCCCACCGGATACATTATACAGACGTCCACCCCGATCGTGTGTACTACCATTTTCCACAAACGTTCCATTCACATTAAACCAATATGCCTGGCTCTTGCCCCAGCCATTATACACTGTTTGATGGGGAATCTTCCATCCTGCCGGACAAGGGTCATAAAGAGTTTTAGAGTTATTATACAAATACTGATAGTCCGCAGTAGTTTCATTCAAACTATACCAAGAGCATTTGCTTTGGTTCTGATCGCTGCTCGAACCTGTTATAATATGGTCGGGATGTTCAATGACATATTGCAGCGTATTGCCATTTACTAATGTTATATCGGAGTAAGCGACCTTTTCCAGTTGTACCCCTCGTCCTTCTCCATCATAAATAACATTGAGTTCATTCGCCGTTCCGTCTGTCGACCCCAAGAACGGATCCTTGCGTCCCCAATAGTACAAATAGCCTATCCGCCTTGCAAATTCCAGCAATGAAGCATTCTCACCGGGAAATCCTCCGGCAGTCGCGCACAGGTTTCGGTCCATAATCACCTTCCCGACATGCATTCCACTGCTTTTGAAAGCCGCAGTGGCATATTGATGCACGCTTCCGTTCTGTGTCAACTGTTGTGCCTGGGCATAAGTGACAGAGGAAGTAATCCCCTGCGGTACATAATCGGTTATCCAGAGATGCCAGCTCCATACTATTTTACTGCCGGAATAGGCGGCAATCAAGGCATTTCCTCCTTTGCTCACCGGCACTTTGACGTGGATACGGGCTTTTTGCAAATCACCTCCGTCAGTGATACGCGCCAGATTCGAATGGTCGTCTCCACTGATGGCATACCCCATCACCAAATCGCCCGATGTAGCATCGTCTTTCGTCTGCCAGACCAACTTAACATCCGTTATTTTTTTGTTATCGGCCAGCGTCGAACCATCCGTCAGATGTGTATTCCAACCACTCAGCGGAACATTGTAACCATTCATCTTCGCTTCATGCTTATACGGATTAAAACAGATATTCGTACCGGGTTTCATCATGAAGCAGTTGGATGTCTCCACCAGATTGGTGCTTTGCACCGGACTTTGGTCCAGCAGTTGAATGCGTTTATCCGTCTGGTAAGCCGTCGATTTGACGGAAAGTTTCCACGTGTAATCCTTGTTTTCATAGAGGTTGAAGTCCGTTGATTCCTGTCCGCCCAAGTAAGCACGATAATAGAGCCGTTCTTTCTTGACGGCATTGTCCACCACCAGTTCTACATACGATGCGGCGGTGGGGGCATTCTCTTTTGTACGGTAATAAGGTGAAGTGGCCTTCGCCGAAGTGCCGCGCACGTTGGCAGGTATCCACACGGTCTTCTTTCCCGCCGCCAACTCTGAGGCATTCGTCAGCCGATAGTAATCGATAAACTCAACTACTTCGGACGGATAGGTCATACCCCACTGCGTCTCCACCGGTGATGCAAGCAACCGGAAGGCTGCGGGGATCTGGCAAAGTTTCACCTCTTTCAGGGCATAACCCGCGTTTTTCAGCGCAGCATCTATTTCCCAGTTCACCGTCAGCCGTGTTGCCAGCCGCCTGAGCAGCAGACGGGCGTCATAGCTCCCGTCCGGACTTTGAAGTTTACCATCGCTCGTCACGTTCACGCACGGCAGATGGAGCATATAAGGCATCTTGTTGATATCATCCTGCGTAAAACCTTCGGCGGGAATCGTCTTTTTGAAAAGATCGGCGTCCATCACCTGTTGTTGCACATTGGCGAGGCTGCCGCCGATACTCGGGGTCGTATTTCCTTTCCCGCAGACAATCACCACCAACTGGCAGTTCGTGGCCGGTGTCAATGTCACCAGGGTAGAGAAATCCGTTCCCGCAGTGATCTGCTCTTTGGATTGCACACTGCCCATCAGAGTCCCGTCAGCCTTATATTGCATCAAATAGAACTGGTACAGCGCATCCGGATGACTCGGTTCCGTTGCACGGGTCCGCACGGCAGGCACCGGCCGGGCAGTGAACGCACCGTCCTGCCCGGAATCACTCCCCCGTGTGTCGGCAGAGGCAGAAAGGTTATACCCGTCCTCTTCATCGGCAAAGCCGAAACATAGGGATACCTCCACGGGCTTCGTGTCGGCATCGACCGGCACGACATCCGCCCGCTCTTCACAAGCCGCTATGCCCAACAGGCAGACAAGCACCGGTAGCTTCCACAGATTTTTAGAAGTATGTTTCATATTGGTATGTTTGTTTTAAGTTCACCACAGATTACACGGATTTTCACTGATTAATTATTTATATTCCGATTAATTATTTATATTTCACTGATAATCAAGCTCAATCGAATCAAAGATTCGGTGTTGATCTGTGAAAATCGGTGTAATCTGTGATGAATCAAGTTCATTTCTGTCTTTTATTTGAAAACTACATTGTTCACCGGAAGCACCTCCACAGCATCAAACATCACTACGTTACCGTCCGTGATCGTCACACGCACATCGGCGCTGTTGGCGCCACTGATATTGACGGTGAGGTTATAAAGGTAATCTCTGCGGATGTTGTAGTCAGTCATCAGGTTGCCGCCCAAATGCAGGAGATAGTTCACGCCGATAGAGTCTTTTGCGCCCGCATACACATATTTACCCGACAGCTTGATGTACGTACAGTAGTCCAATGTTCCGTCCGGCCCTTTAGCCGGAATGCTCTTTTCCATAAACGAGGCGGCTGTTCCCATTCCCCGTAAGTTTTCCGGCATATAGAATTCGAAAGAAGAAGACGAAGCCCAATTAGTAGTGATCTCTGTTCCGTTTGTGGATGTGATAGCCGTAGAACCATCGTTATCCGCAGGATACTTATCTTTAATACTTCCGCCTCCCCGCGTATAGAGCGCCATGTGTGTGGGTACATTGTAGAGGGAGACGGACTTGACGACAAGGTTACTCGGATTCTTTGGGTCTGCCAGATCTCCCATTTTCTTCCAGGACAAGGAAATCGTGGCGTAAGCCCGCCGCAAGGGAACCACCAGCGGTATCACACCCGGTTTATTGGGATCGGGCTTATATTCCAGCGGCCCCGATGTCAACAGGGACGGCTTGTTCCTATAACCGGAAAAGGGCACCGTTTTCGCCTTCAGTTCCGCTTCGGTTCCGGTGAAGCCGCTCAGGAACGACTGGTCCACATTGGCAATGACATAGAAGCGACTCTCCGCCTGGACGAAAGCAACATCATCATTCTTGGTGTTGACCTCAATCGTCTGATTGCTTCCCGGATTTCCAATCGTACCAAAAAAAGCTTTCTGCTTCAGCTTTGACACTCCGCTCTCGGTGGCGTATTGCAGCACCCAGATCGTGTTAACAGGAATATTGTTAATCTCTCCGCGCGTATCCACCGTCAGCTCCGGAGGCAGTTTCAGAACTAATCGAAGCTCCTCGGAAGTCTCTACGGATTCCTCGCTGCATCCCGCCAGCAAGCCGGAAATCGTCCATAGGCCGGAAACCGCCAGCAGGCAACCGAGTGCCCATTTGCCCGTCCATCGTCGTATGTATTGTCTTTTTGCCATTCTGTTTTGATCTGATTCTAAATATGATAATTGTATATGAATATGCCGGTTATTTTCCCATTTCATCCGAATCGAGCGTTACGGTCGATTCATATTCGCCTATCGCCAACGTCAAGTCGGCGGGGTCGAGTATGCCATAGAACGTCAGTGTGAAGTCGAACGTATAGGTCATGCCCGGCAGCAACACCTTCTGGATCTCCGCCGGATAAGTCTCGGTCAATGTCTTATCCCCATTATCTTTGTAACCTACCGTCAGATTCACATCAAAAGAAATCATGGCCGATCCGTCTACCGGAAGCACCACAACCGGCGTACTGACTCGTGGAATGGTAACTGTTTGCCCTGTCGTATTATATGTGAATCCGGTGAAGGTCTGAGTAGTGGCAAATGTTTCATTCGCTACCGTCCCCCAGGCAGTACTGCCCAACGTGTAAGGCAACGACGCCCGGAGTCCTCCCATCTTGAAGGAGTTCACCACCAAGCTGGTAGGAGTAACCGGATGGGTTCCACTTTTTGCCGCCACACTCACTTTAATCTGTGCTCCCAAGCGTTTAAAGGGAGCCGGCAGCACTACGTCCATCATGTTTTCTCCCGTTTGGTTGGGTTGCACCACGATCCCTTTCAGGCTGGTGTACATAAAGTCTTTTCCGTTCGACACCTGAATTGTACCGTCCGTTTTCAGTTCGGGCACTTCCGTCGAAGAGTTGTACGATACCAGATAAAGGTCGTACGTTCCGCGATACAGATAGAGTTCGCCCGTAGCCACTCCACCCTTTACCGTATATACTTTATGATCCAGCGGTTCCGTCGTCGTGGTAGACGCACCTGCGGGGAAAGCATAGATACAGAAAGTCTTTCCATCCGCCATATCCGTTGCCGCATCGGCACGGGTCGAAGCCTCGTCCGCCTCCGCCCGGTAAAGAGAGAAGCGGAGCGATACCGGATCTCCCTCCTCCGTGCCGGGTTCCCCGGGAGCCTGTTCCGAACATCCTGTCAGTCCCGGCGCTCCCAGCAAGCAAAGGCAACACCCTATCCAAAGTTTCAGTCTTTTATTCATCGTTTCTTGTTTTAGTTCACCACAGAGTACACAGAGTAACACGGAGTGGATCGTTTTCCACTAAATCCCGATACTCGTGTTCTGGTTCGCATCGTTCTTCCAGTCCTCTATCTGTACCGAGCTCAGGGTACCTCCCATTTTGTCCACCGTAATCAGATAGACATAATGCTTTCCCGCCTCCCACTGCGCTGTCAGCGATTGGGTTTCAAACGTATGCGCTTTCGCGGCAGCTTCTCCGTCCACACATACTTTGAGCCGGAACGAGAGCACCGTTTCTTCTTTCGCCATCGGCGCCACGAGGCAGGTCACGTTCGGTCCTTTCTGGTTTTCTTTCAGCTTCAACTCCACGCCACTCGCCTGCGCCAGTGTCAGTGTCGAAATATCCGACAGACTGTTCAGCAATCCGCTTTTCAGGTTCATCGTCCCGATGCCTGTCCGCAGACGGTTGGTTCCGCTCAGCACATCCACCTGTATCAGCTTTAGCGCTTCGGTGGCCGAAGCCGACTTCACGATATGGAAACTGACTTTGGCCAACGCGTGCTTCATCTTGAAGCTGACGGTTCTCGAGGAAAGTGTTGCCGTGACGGGGGCTGTCCCCGTATCCGTACCCACACCGTAGAGATAATCGGCCTGCCCGGTAGCGAGAAAATCAGTCAATGACGACGGAAGGTTCACCGCCGTCGTATGTTCACCGTCACCGGACGCTTGGATGGCTGCGGGAGGATAATAGGCGTATAGCAAGGCATCACCCGAAGTGCTGTTCATGATCGTCTGCTTGTCCGGAGTCCAGACTCCTTCTTTCAAGGAGAATGTCATCAGTGGATTGTCTCCATACGCCTTGTGTGCGGTATTGGTGGCATACACGTCCACCTCGGTGATAGCGGTTGCTTCCGCACGGGTGATGCTCTCCTCTCCCTCCACTTCGATCCGCTGCAATTCCAGCGCGCCTTCATCGGCGGCGAATCCGTCGTCCGAGGCGCATGAAGCCGTCAGGCATATCCCCGCTCCGAGGGCAAGCGCCATGTAGAGGCGATTCGCCGGCTTCTTCATTCGATTGTATTTTTGTAGGTTCATATCCGTTTTCGTATCTGTTTTTCATTAAGTGGCGTTTCCCACGTCTGTCTCCGTTGTCTCTACGAATCGTTCTACGGTGATACCGTTCAGGATCAATTCATTGGTGGACGTAAAGTTATACTGGTAGTTGTATCCGGCCTTCAAGGTATGGGCCGCCTTATCGGTGTACTTCTTCTCCGTTTCGCCGCTGTCGCCGGCCTTCACCTTGATCACAAACGTTCGGGAACCGGGCTTGACGATGGCCACATACGTATGCTGCAGAGCGGAAGTTCCCGCTGCCGAGGCGCCATAGGCGTTGATCGTCTCCGATGTAGAGACATCGGTGGCAATCCCCGTACCCTCCAGGCTTGCCGTGCCGGGAAGTTTCTTGTCACTATCATTATTTCCATACTTCACCACCAAGGTCACCTTCGCCGCTTCCGGAGCGAACGAGAACGTAGCCTTATTGCCATCGAGTACTCCTTTAGCCGTCAGCCGGTTGCTTTGCCAGAAATTGATGGCTGTGTGCTGATCGGCTAGAATCCGGGTGAACGCCGTAGGATACGAAGCCGTAAACGTTTCACTACCGGTGGTGGTAAGCGCTGTTTGTCCGCTTGCGGGTTGCCAGGTGCCGGTTGTGCCGGTGACCACCCGTTGGTAGTTGGCAGATTTCGTGCCATCCGTAATCCGGATGACATCACCCGCTACAAATTCTCTTTTATCATAATCATCGGCATGCGCATCCGTCGCACGGGTAGCGGGATTCCCCACCTCCGCCGATACTTCCAACGGACGGGGCAAAGCATCCTCTTGCGAGCAGGCGGCCAGCAGAACCGGGAAGAACAGGCAGAGAGCCGCCCCGGATACCGATAGGATTCTATTCTTTTTCTTTTTCATGGGGTTACATCAACTAAGGTTCCTGTTTGCGATTCCCCGCTTTGCCACTCTTTGATCTCCTGACCGGTGGGAACCAGCACATTATTTTTCAGGGTGAGCGTATAGGTGTAGTGGCTGTTCGCCGCCCTTGCGCAAGTGAGGGTGATGTCATAGACCACTCCGTTAGCATCCGTCACCGATACCTGTATCGACTGTTGGGAAGTAAGCGGGGCGATAATGCCATGCCAGGTATATTTCGCATCGCCTGTACCGCCGGGGTGATACAGGTAGACGGTTTCATCCTTGCTTGCTCCTCCGGAGTAAAGCCCCTTCCCGGTTACGGTCATACTCGTAAAATCCTTGGACAGTGTATGCTTTCCCGAAAATTTCAGGGTCAGCTTCACGCCTTTGTGCACAAAGGCGCTCTCGCCTGTAAAGGAGAGGGTTCCGTCACGGCCGATCGCCACCTTCTCAGGAGTCTCCAGCAGATTGCTCAGGCGGTAGTCCTCACCTCCCGCCTTTCGCTGGTCGGCACGGATACCCGAGTATTCGATAGGGTAACTCGCCTGGTAGGTGGCTCCGGACTCAACGAGCAGCTCCGTACCCGTACCCGTCACCGAAGGTTTCCACTCGCCCGTACTGTTGCCGGAAGAAGCGGAGTTCAATGTATAGTCCACCGGAGTGGATGACGAACCGTTCCGCGAGCGGATGATACGGATTTTGTCACCTGCGGCAAAGGTGCTGCGGTCGTAACCGTTGTCGGCTGCCACGGCACGGGTCCCGGCTGCCACGGCCGCCCGGGTCTCAGACTCCCGGCCTTCACCGGAAGCGCAGATCGCGGCGGACACCGTAAGCGGAGTCCCTTCGGGCAACGAAGGGGTCAGCGCATTGTCCGAACAGCCTGCGGTAAGCAGCAGGCAGCCTAAAACCGTTTGGTATAATCTATCTGTTTTCATACTGAATCATTCATTCTGAATCATTTGTCATTCTGAACCATTTATTGTTCTGAACCATTTGTTTCATTGCCAGCCGGGATCTACGTCACTGCTCCCCCCGGAAACTTCCGTCCACCCTTTTATATCGACAGGTTGCAGGCTGATTCCCCGTTCGCCGAGCGTCAAGGTATAGACGTAGCGGTATCCTTTCTGCCATGCCGGGTTGAAGGCATTGGTCGAGAGGGTAAGATCCCGTTCGGTAACGTCCGAGCTTTGTTCACCCAGTGTCAGCGTCAACGTCACCTGCGTGCCCGAAGCTGCCTCAGCCTTCGGAGCCACCAACCCGTAGGCCACTGTAACGGGGCCCGAGGTGCCGACCTGTTGCGGACGGGCCGATGGGGTAAAAGAGATTTCACCCACCGCGTCCAGTCCGGACAAAGCGCCATCCGTCAGGGACATCGTGCCGGCCGATCCGGATCCGGAAGCAGTCGTACAGTAGAAAGGAGTAGCGCCGCCCGCTGCCGTAAGCTTAATCTTCTTTACATAATCGTATGTCGGATCCGGGGTGCGGTCGTTCGCGTTCTGAATGCGGAACACGACTTGCGACAAGGCGTGTTGCAGATAGAGGGTCGGCGAAGCAGACAGGCTGTTGGCGGTAACCGCCGTAGCCGAACCTACGGTAGCGCTGCCGGAACCGTAAAGATAATCGGTGGTAGAGCAGTCGTAGGTATTTCCTCCGTCGAAGGTTTGCCCGGCAGGCACGCTGACGGGGAGAGCAGGCAAGACAGTACTGCTGCTGCCACCGCTACCGCTGCCACTGCCGCTACCACTGTTGCCTCCGCTACCACTGCCGCCATCGCTCTTCAAGGCTGTCGCAGCGGGTGCCCAGGCATAGACCGTTGCTTTTGCAAGGCTGACGTAGGTAGAAGGAGTGCTCGTCCAATTGGTACCGGAAGCCGCTTTCGTGAAGGTCGCTCCCCCGGCGTTGCTGCCCGGATAGAGACTGCCGTCCGCAGCGGCGAGGTAGATGCCAATGGTGCTGATCCGGTCTGCACCCGTACCAACATCGTTGATCATGCTACGGGTGGAGGCGAGCGTGGCACCGGCATGAACACCGGGCTGCAAGAGGACGGCATCGCCGTCGGTGAGAACGGAGTTCTCACCGGAACAGGCTATGCAAAACAGGGATGCGGTCCCAAGGAGCAAAAGAATGAATACGTTCTTCATCTATTATCTTGTTGAGTTTTTCTTCTATCACTTTATATCCAGATCTGTGCTTGAAGCAACCGTTGTCCATTCCGTCACGGTCACACTCGAAATGACGAGTTCGGAGCCACTGAGCTTGACGGTGTACAGGTAATTCTTTCCGGCCTCCCATGCACTGTTGCTACTAGGCAGGGCGACTTTATAATCCTGGTTGTCAATCGTCAGCGTAGCTTCCACGGTCGACTTATCGACCGTGCTTTCAGGCAGGACGAGGATACTGGCTTTCTTGGCGTTATTTTTGGCGGTGGTTGCAGCAGAAGCATCGCTACTCTCTGCTTTGGGCAACGTATAGTTTGCTATATCACGTGTATAGGTCACTGCCGCCGGACTCTGACCCACAGTGATCGTACCATCCTTAATTTTCATGGTAGGGCTACCTCCATTATTTAATATAGTTGTACCTCCACTTTTATTGGCTAATACCAGTCTGGTGAATGCACCGGTATTTTTATAGGTATGATCCGCATATACCCGGAAGCTGACCATCGCAAGGGCGTGCTTCATGGCGAGCGTCACCTTTCCGGTTTTATTCGTATCACCGTTTTTATAGCTGGCTTTCACCGCAGTACTCTGATCGGCATACATATAGTCCACCTCTCCGGAGGCTGCGAGGATCTTAGCGCTACCGGAGGAGTTACTCTCCGAATTGTCAGTGGATTGAAAGTCGATCGTGGCGTTAGCCTCTCCGCCCTTCCCCGGAAATACAGAGATATTGATCGTGGAATTATCAGTGTATTCGCCACTCGAATCAGTAGCCTTCAGCGCAGTACCGCTACTCTTAAATTCACCATTACTATCCAGTTGATACGCCGGATAATGCGCATAGATCGTAGCCTCTTCCGCCGAAAGATAGATTTTATCGGTCGCACTGCTATTGCCCCATGCCGAAGAGCTGTAAGTGTACAACCCATAGTTATTCGTTGTCTTATTCGTCGTTGTGCTGTTGGCATACACCGCGATGCTTCCTAATGCATTCCCTACAGCCGATGCATCCGAGCCGGCATCTATCGCGCCGCGTGTCAACACCACCTGTGGCGACACCTGCAATTCCGCCACCCCGGTATCCTGTCCTTCGGGCAAGATGCTTTCACTGCATCCGACAGCCAACAGCAATGCCGGAAGGGCCATAAGCCAATGATATTTCGTTTGGTTAATCATCATGTTCGTTTTATCTTTTTTTAAATTCATGTATCTAATCCGCATCCAGAGTGCCGTCAACAGTCACCGGAGCCCACGCCTGCACCGTTACCGAAGTGATTCCCAGTTCATGGTCGCCGATGTTCAGCGTCACTACGTGTGACATGCCCGCCTGCAACGGATTTTTCCCGCTTGCGTTGGAATCACCGAACGTAAGCGACACATTATCGAATGTACCTATTGATGTTTCTACTTTCAGCGTATACGTGCTGCCGCCCTCGAGCGGCGGAACCTGTATCTTTCCCACTTCCACAGGAGTGGTGCCGGTCACTTTTTTCCCTCCGTCACTACTGACGTCCAGAGTCAACCCGACAGGATGCTCCGTAGTAGCAGTGAACGCGGGGATACCGGTAGACAGAGGTAGAGAGACACAAGGTTTCGCCTCGTTCACCTTGATTTTAGTGATCTGCACCTCTACTCCGTCAGCGATAGCCTTGCAGGCTTTGAAGCTGAGCTGGGTGAGCAGATGACTGAACTGCAACGGACGGTCCGGTTTCCATCGGTTCCCGGCAAAGCGCTCGCCTTCCCACTTGTTTCCCCGAAGTTCGGGGGCATAGAGCAAGTCGGTTTGGCCTGTGAGTACAAAAGAGGCCACACCGCCTGACGGAACGGCAGTCGGAGAGAAAGCGGTCAGGTAGAGCCAGTCGCCCGAGGAGGGATATACCGGTACGTCACTCCCCCCTGCCGTTTTCCATTCCATCTTACCATCCGTCTTGACGGCAGCATTCCATGTACCCTCGCACGCCTCCGACAGAGAAGCATAGTCACCCTTAGCCGTGGAAAGCGCCACGGTAGCTTCGAACTCCTGTTCGGGCAGATTACCGGCATCAGATGCCCTCGACAGCACTCCGTCACGGGCGCAAAGCTGTACCTGTACCCTTTCCTCGGACAAGGAAGAGTAGCCGGCATCCGCACAGCCGGCAACCCATACGCTCAGCAGAACGAAAAGGCTTGGCACTATAGAAGAGTGTTTCGTTGACATGACCCGCAAGAATGATTATTCTAAATCTGCGCTACCCGCAGCACCCGATTTCCATGGAGTTACAGTCGCTGTAGCTGACACAACGGTTGCTCCCGAAGCCTTCTTCGGCTCTTTCACCGTCAATGTGATCAGATGGGCTTTACCCGTCTCCGTAGTCAGATCCTTGCCTGAATCATTCGCATCCTTAACGGGCACATTGTGGAAAGGAATATCGGTTCCACCTACAGTGATAATCGCACAAACCGTAAGTTTGGATGCGGGACGGATCATGACCGGTACGCCTACTTTCACACTCTCTTTCCCCAATGTGTTGTTGGAGATACCCGGAACCGGAAGAGTTCCGCTATTTACATTATCCCAAACCACGTCACCACTCTTCGCGTCTACACTGACAGGGCGATAGGCTTCCTGCACTTCAATGCTTTTCAGGCTGACAGTTTTATCGGTCCATTCACCCTCCGAATCCGCCGGTTGCAGTTTCATGGCAAAATTCAGCTGGGTGGTCAGGTGACCGAAAGTGAGAGCAGCGGTTTGTACACTGTTACTATTGCCTGCTTCCGCTTCCGGAGCGTACATCACGTCCTGCTGTCCATCGGTCTGCAGAAGTGTGACCACAGTTCCATTAACCTCACCGGCAGGAGATACGGCAACCAGGAAGGAGTTCTTTGTTTTGTCCGCAACGTCATAATAAAGCGTGGGATTCAATCCCAATTTAACGGCACTGCTCCCTACCGTGAAGGTAGCGTTCGAGACCGTAGCACGGGTGGTCAAGGTGTTATCTGAAGCGTCAAGTACGTTTTTTGCGACAGCGGTAAACCCCGTCCAATCACTCGCCGTTCCGTCATGCATCAGCACCGTAGCCGTCACGGAACTACCCTCGGCCACCGCCGCGCGGGTCTTCACCATGCCCTGCACGCTTTGCGACACTTGGATAGGAGTCGCGTTCACCGGATTCTCGGGCAAAAGGTCACTGTCATTGCTTGAGCAGCTTGCCAGCAAAAGGGCCATAGCCGCCACACTTAGTTTCGTTTTCATTGTTTTCTAAAAGTTTTATAGTTAATAAATATGTTTATTGTTCTGTTTCGGCAGACCGATTGTCCACCAGTTCCCCACTGCCGGAGTCACCCTCCTGCCACCGTCCGACCGTAGCGACAGCTACAATCTCCACCGGATCGGGAATGACGGGATCGGGAAGTTCCACCCGGACGGTATAAGCCGTTCCGCCTTCCCCCTCCCCGCCTTCGAACCGTACGGGAAGGGCACGGTATTCGCGGTCGTGTGTCCGGTCATCGTCTACCGAAAGTACCAGGTCGATGGTCAGCGTAGCGGAAGGCTGTACCAGCACATAGCCCGGCAGCGTCAGCTTGTTGCCGTCAAACGGAAGGCCCTCCGCCTCTTCGCCCGCTTCATAAACGGGCACGCTCACCGTGCGCTCACCCGGCAAGAGCGACTCTTCGGCCAGGGAGAGGGTCACCTCGTCCGTCAGTCCGTTCAGATGGAGCGACCGCACGCGGAGCGCCCCGGTATCTTCGGCCTCTACCGTGAGTGTAAAGATCAGTTGCGTCAGCAAGTGCCGATACAGGAGCGATTGGCTGTCGGACTCCCCGAAAGGAGCGGAAAGCGATCCGTTCTGTTCGCCCGTCAGCATCAGGTCTTCTTCTCCCGTCAGGCGGTAAGTCAGCCGCCCGTCAGCCGTCAGCGGTGCCGGAGGATAGTATCCCCGCAGATAGAGCGCCGAGCCGTCCGACGGATAGTAGCGTTCGGGCATCAGGCGGATCTCGTTGTCCGTGGCAATGCCGTCCCAGCTCCCGTCGTACTGTCCAGTACGTACACCGTAAGCGACACACACCGGGGTATCGCCGAAAACGTCCACCGTCGTACGGATACCCGTAAAGAGACGGATGGGAACCGGCTCCGGTTCCGGACGCGGTTCGAGCGAGCGCTCCGTACACGAGAAGAGAAGCTGGGAAAGAAAGGCAGCTTTCAGTATGTATTTCAGTTTGAGTATCATATTCCCATTGTATTTCTAAAACCTATATCCCAGCCCCAGGTTGATCCCCGTCAGACCCCAACGGACGAAGGAGGCCGGATGGTGATAGTATGCATGGGGAGGTTCGTTATCATAAGCCTTGGCGGACGAATGGAGGTATCCCCCGCGCACTCCCGCCTCGATGCCCCAATGACGGGACAGGGGGACATACACGCCTGCGGAGAGTCCCGCATGCCGGTAACGTCCGGTGCGGCTTCTGCCTGTGGCGTCCGTATCGCCTGCGGGCGAGGGACGGTAATCGAAATCGCCCGACTGACCGTAGACACCCAGATAGAACCAACGGTAACGCCCGTCACCTTTCAGCCACAAACGGGGCTCGAGGCTGTAGCCGGAGACGCCCCAGAAACGGTGATCGCGCCCGCCTTTCCAGTCTGAATACGCCGCAGAGGCCATCACAGACCAACGGCGGGCAAAGTGAAGCTCCAGCGCCAGGTTGGGCCTGAAAGCTCCCAGGCGGCCTTCCGCCGTCAGCCCCGACCAGTCGGCAAGGTTCGTCTTCAGGGAGAAGAGCATCCGACGCGGGTTTTCTGCTCCCGACCCCGCAACCGTACCGGGATGACCGGCCGGACCGACCGGTACAAAAAGAATGGGGGGCGGGCACGGGCGGTTGTCCGGAGCAGATGGGACCGCAGGAGGCAAAAGCGGATATCGGGAGGCATACATGCCATAGTTGCGGCGGGCGGCGGATAAAATATCCGCACCCGCAGGCTCGCGCAGGCAGACAATCACCACGTCGCGCTCTTCGCCGGGATAGCAAACGGCATGGTTGTGAGTCACGAAATACTCCTCTTTCATGCCCTTGCGGGTGATCAGTTCGGACTTCACACGGCTGCTACGCACATAGGCCAGCCAAAGATTGTCGTGTACGCTCCCGCCCGAAGTGCAATGACCGTCTACATAGATACGCATCTTCCCGTCGGCGATAGGGCCACGGAAAGAAGAGACGGCGGCAAACAGGCGTTTCAGCTCGTGATTGTTGCCTTGATAGTCGGCATACAGAACGTCACGCCCCTGTACAAAACGGAACGTGTGCAACGAATCGCAGTCCGAAACCGCACGTGTGCCGACACCCCGACCGCAGACCGGTGCGGAGAGCAAAAGGATATATCCGAGCAGCAGTAAAATTCTGTTCATGGCGGCAATCTCTAAAAAACGGTTTACAAACAAAGTTCTGTCAAATGGATTTCACTGAATATGCTGCGCATCATCTGGTTGACAACCCCCATACGGGAGGCCACCGACCCATAACGGCCATAGACACGCTGCTCGTCTACATCCGGAGAAACCGGACACACCCCCTCGTGCAGGATCAGCAACAAGGACAGCAGGTCGATGGAGCCCAAAGGCTTGCACAGTTCATAAGAAACGGGACTATCGGGAGATTCCGGGCATATACAGCGAATCAGCCCTCCACGCTCCAACAGGGGAAGGAGGACAGAAACATTCCGGAAAGCGCAATCGGAAGAATCAGGAGGACAAGATATGCCGGCATCACGGTAATAGATGTAACGAAGCACCCTGATAGCCTCCTGGGTTAAAATTGTAAGCATAACTTTTTGTTTTGTTTGTGAAGACCGTTACTTTGTAGGTAACGGCATTTAACAAATATCTGAAACAGACAGCGTTCTAAACCGAATAATTAGATTTAAACAATAAAAGGCATCCGATGATGGCAATAAAATGTTCATCCACGTTAAATTACACCAACGCGGACAACCCTTCTTATTGCTTTTTTAAGAGAAAATAGGGAAAACTAATGCTAAGCATGCATCTTTTTTAAAATTAATTATCTTTTTATTGAAAAACTTGCCTTTTTATTTGTTTGTGTGAAAAATAATGTCCAATTTTGCAGCAATAAAGCGATGCCGTTACCTACAAAGTAACAGACTACCTACACTACTGATTATAAGCGTAATACCTTCAATACATTCTACCTTCAAACCGCACTTAGCACATAGTTGAGTATCTTCCTGTTTGTCCGGTCTACTTCCTTATCACCGAAAGGTTTCAGGTAAGTTTCCGTAACTTTTACCGAAGAGTGTCCCAGTCCACGGCTGATCACTCCCACGGGCGTCTCCTGATGAAAGGCAATCGTGGCCCACGTGTGGCGCGCAGTGTATGAACTGAGCCTGCCGCCCAATCTCAAATCCACCGACACCCGTTCCAACCGGCGGTTCAGGTTACGCAACGCATATTGGTACTCCTGATAAGGAGTCAATGCCTTCTTTGTATGCCGCTTTCGGGTGCGGGGCTGCCCCAAAATAGGTAACAGATAACTCGGATGGCAGTTCTCAACCATCCTCCTATTGATAATTTCCATCGCCTCACGAGGCACGCTAATGCTGACCTCCTGCCCCGTTTTATGCCGGCAGTAGGTCAACACCCCCTTATCAAGATTGCTCCTGCGCAAGTGTGCCAGATCGACAAACGGGATGCCCCGCAGCATAAACATCAGTACAAACCAGTCCACAGCCTTCGCCGAGGCCGATTCATCCGGACACCCCGACATGCGGATCATACGCCCCACCGTGCGGGCATCCACGGCACGCTTCACGTCGGAGCGCGTACCGGTGTATACCTTGTCGAAAAGCCCGGTCACATATCCCGGACGCCCCTTCATCCCCCGGTTGTAGCCCGCACGCAGGGCACGCATGTAAGTAGACACCGTGTTCCAGCTAAGCCCCCGGCCAAGCAGCAGAAATTCGTAATTCCCCAGAAATGCCGGGGTCACCTCTTCAAATCCTATCTCCTCCTTTCCCGCGCTCTCCCTGAGCAAACGCAGCATGTTGTGGTAAATGCGCCGGGCGGACTCACGGCCCTCTTCACGGAGCCTTTCAATCTCCGAAATCATAAATACTGTTAATGTTTCATTCATCTTATTCATTGTTTTTAATTTACAATATCCCCTTAAATATAAATTGTACAGAAAGCCGGATAACCGAACCTATATCTTTACAAAACACATATAAAGAGACTTTACGGAACAATCCTTGGGACGATATGCTGTACACTTTTTGTATATCTTTGCCGATCCTAACGTCGTTTTAACAAACATTGGCATCCAGCCATCCCATACAAACCTCAAAGTAAGATGAAAAAGAGCATTCAAGACCTGAAAGAGTCACTAAGAAAGAAGGAAGAGAAACAACAAAGACTGCACGAACAAGAAGAAACGGTAAAAAAAGACATCCGTGTGCTGCGGTACCTGATAGCCAAGGAGGAAGAGGCCGCCTCACCACAAGCCCCCCGGAAACGAAAAATCCCCCAAAAGCAGATAAACGACTTTTTTACCCGGATCGCCCTGTTTTACGAAGATCTGCAAAGGCGCCTGAACCTGCGCATCACTTATCGCTGCTTCTGCCGCTGGCTCTGCACCCGCTACGAGTTCGAATCACGCTATCACGACCGCCACAAACTGTCGCCTTGCACGATACTGGGGTATTTTAAGAGAGAAAGAGGAGGATGAAAGCCGTATACATAGAGACTAAACTAAAAACACTCTCTATGATTTATCCAGGATGAAAGATGCACACAGATTACTCTGCCATCCGACTTGCCGAAATCACCAGCGAGCACGAAGACTCTCCCAGAGCTATTGTGCTTCGTCACGGATCCATCGTCTCGCACATAGCATCCATCCTGACTGCTTTGTGTCAGTGTGTATGTTTCCTTAAAGAGGAATCATAAGGACGCATCATTCTCCTATCACCCACTCTCCAATATTCCGTTCCTCCTTCTCGAAGGCTACACCCACCTTCACTACTTTCCGTCCGTCCGCCTGATAGGGCAGCAGATATCCCTTTTCATCAATCTGCCTCAAGGCAGCCTCGGCACTGTCGTTCAGCTTGAACTCAAACACGTAGATGTAATCCGGTGTCTTCACCACCGCATCGGCACGCCCCCGGGCACTCCGGACCTCCGTCTCCGTAAACTGCCCCATAAGCTGGAAGACGAGGTAGAACACCGTCTGATAATGCCGCTCCGTGCGGTCGTTCAGATCGTAGGGGATACCGGCAAAGAAGCAGCGCAGGCGCGTGAGGAAAGCGTCCACATCACCGCTCTCCAACTCGCGGATGAACTTGCCGATATAGAACGAGGTGTCTGTCTGGGCTATAGGAGTGTAGAAGGGACTGACGAAGTTGAGGAAACCATATTTCACCTCCTCGTTGGGGAACCCCAGCGTGTACATCCGGAAGCGCTCGTCGTAGTCCTTAATCGTCAGATATCCACTTTGATAAATCATGGGTATCGGATTGTTTATATCCGCGCGGTCGTCGCTCAGCGAAGCCTCATTCACCTCAATACCCTCCATCTCCCTCAAGTCGAAATCAGTCTTCTGCAGCATCTCCACCAGGAAGGTGGGCGTGCCGCTGGCAAACCAGTAATTGCCATACGAACGCTTCTGCAAGGCACTCAACACGCTGAAGGGATTGTACATGGAGGTGAATTCCTCGTCTTTGGTGAACCGGTATCCGTCATATTGGCGAGTCAGCCGGTCCATCACCTGCCGGCAGGTCGCATTACTTTTCACTGCCAGGGCTTCCAATTCTGGAGAGAAGGTAGCTTCTATCTCCGCACGGGTCATGCCGCAAAGGGTGTTATAGTCGAGGTCAAAACTGATATCGTTCAGTTGGTTCAGATTACTGAAAATACCCATTTGCGCGAACTTGGTCACTCCGGTGATGAAGACGAACTGCAACCAGGGGTCGGCATCTTTGAGCACAGTATAGAAAGCGGTCAGCGTCTCCCTGAAGTCGTGTTGCAACTCCTGACTGTCGAACGAACGCAGCAAGGGTTTGTCATATTCGTCAATAAGCACCACCACGCGGCGCCCCGTCTGTTCGCAGGCGCGCCGGATGACGGTCATGAAACGTCCGGAGTGCGTAATACCTTCCCCTCCCGTCCGGTATAACTCTTCCCACTGCCGCAACTGCCGCTCAAGTATATCGATCAGCCCCTCACGACTGTCATACTTCTCCGCATTGAGGCTGAGATGCAGCACGGGATATTGTAGCCACTCTTTTTCCAATTTCTCGATAGCCAATCCGCGGAAGAGTTCCTTCTTACCTTGAAAGTACGCCTCGAAAGAAGAAAGCAACAGGCTTTTGCCAAAGCGGCGGGGACGGCTCAGGAAACAGGGATTGCCTGCTTGAGCCAGCCGATAAATCAATGCGGTCTTATCTACATAAAGGAAATTTTCGGAGCGCAGTTTCTCAAAACTCTGTATCCCTATCGGGAGTTTTCTAAGCGGGGCATTGATCGGTGTATCCATGGGGCATTGAAGTTAGTCTTTTGCAAATGTACACAATTATTTTTTAGATTCTCACACTTGGTTACAAAATGTAAGGGATGCAACAATTGGCACTCTTCTTTATTTTTCTTATACTCGTAAATACAAAGATAACATTTTCTTCTGTATTTTACGTGTTGTACTACCAAAGATACCACCCGGATCTAAATACCTATTATCAGTAAAAGGCCAAGTAGCACTTCGGTGACGATGACGGGCCGGGGCCCAAACGGCAACATACATGGACTTCAAAATTCGTGGTAAATTCCGGAGAATGCCCGGTGCGGCGGATCGGGTTCAAAAACTGTTCGCCGACCGCAAATTCGACTGATATATTTTATATATCTTTTGTTTATTATTTATTTATGTGCAGGTCTGCATGTTGGCGGCCTCTAAATTCATCCGCACAGAAAGCTGAGCAACAGCGCATTAGGAGTACCAAAGCATGTTGGTGTCCGTGTTGGTGGTTTAGAGGCTCCGGATGATGGAAACAGAGGTTCCGGAAAGGCCCGGACGAGGCTCGGTTTCACCCCCGCAGAGCGTGCGCTGCCCTGCAGAGGACCCTGTGACTTTTTGCGCCGTAATGCGGCACTCTGCATCACTTTCTTGCATCACCGGCTGTCCGTGCTTAGCTTTGTCACACCGTTCGGGAAAGAGCGGTACACTCGATAACCTGTAAAATGAAATACTATGAACGCATCGACTGAAACAATTCTGAAAAAAGGATATATCCTGATCCCCAAATCCCTGATCGAAGATTTCCTCAAAGCCGGATTGGGCACAGAGGGCTATCTGGAAGCGTGGATACGCGTATTGGCGCTGGTCAACTATTCGGATACGGAGATCTGTGTGCAAGGCAACCGGATGATCTGCCGACGGGGAGAGACGGTATACACCTACAGCCACTGGGAAAAGGTGCTGGGATGGAGCCGCTATCGCACCCGCCACTTCTTCGAAACCCTGTTTAAATCCGGAATCATGGAGGCCGTGGAGAACTCCGCCGGAATCACCCTGCTACGGGTGATAGACTATGACCTCTGGACCGGACAGAAAAAGGCGGCCGCCACCCGGAGCAACCATGCCACGGAGGGTTTCGACGACTTCTGGGACCTCTACCACCGCATCACCCAAAAGGACAAGATAAACATAGCCCGTGCCCGGAAAGAATGGAATAAACTGACGGCAACGGAGAAGAAGCTGGCCTTGGAAAACATCGAGGAATATTATGCCCACCAAAAAGATATACGCTTCTGCAAACAGGCGGCCACGTATCTGGCGGATAAAGCGTTCCTGAATGAATATGAGTTTTAAACCCACCACAAATCCAAATCATTATGCTACAACCCCAAGCACCCGAACTCGAGGAAACCATCCTCGGAGCCTGCCTGATCGAAAAAGAAGGCATGGCACTGGTTGACGAACTGCTGAAACCGGAAATGTTTTATGTCACCCGTCATCAACTGATTTATGCCGCACTGCAGGCGATGTTTCACGCCGGTACGAACATCGACATCCTCACCGCCACCGAAGAGCTGCGCAAGCGCGGAAAGCTGGACGATGCCGGAGGGCCGTTCTACATCACCCAACTGAGCAGCCGGGTGGCAAGTTCGGCACATCTGGAATATCATGCGCGCATCGTGCACCAGAAGTACATCCGAAGAGAAATGATCGTGGGATTCAGCAAGCTGCTGACCCTCTCCGGCGATGAAACCATCGACCTGACAGACACGCTGGTGGATGCTCACAACCTGCTGGACAGGCTTGAAGGAGCCTGCGGACACAACCGGCAACTACGGGATATGGACTCTCTGATGCAGGCCACCCTGGTGGAAGCGGAAGGGCGAATGCGGAAAAACAAGGACGGAGTGACCGGCATCCCTACCGGACTGACCGAACTGGACAAGATGACGGGCGGATGGCAAAACAATGACCTGATCACCATCGCCGCCCGGCCGGCAGTGGGGAAAACCGCCTTCGCGCTCCATCTGGCTAAAGTCGCAGCAGCGGCAGGACATCATACGGTGGTGTACAGCCTCGAGATGCAGGGCGAACGGTTGGGTGACCGATGGCTCCTGTCGGCAGGAGAGGTGGACCCGCACCTCTGGCGAAGCGGTAAAGTGTCGCAGGAAACATGGCTGCAAGCCCGGCAGACCGCAGGAGAACTGGCAAGACTGCCCATCTGCGTAGACGACAACCCGGATATGAGCATGGACCGGGTACGCTCAAGCGCACGGTTGCTGCAAAGCAAAGGCAAGTGCGACTTTATCATCATCGACTATCTGCAACTGTGCGACATGCGCACCGAACAGAACAACCGGAACCGGGAACAAGAGGTGGCACAGGCCAGCCGTAAAGCCAAGCTGCTGGCCAAGGAACTGCACATACCGGTCATCTTGCTGAGCCAACTCAACCGCGGCTCCGAAAACAGGGCGTACGGACGCCTGGAATTGGCGGATCTGCGTGAGAGCGGCGCCATCGAGCAGGATTCCGACCTGGTGGTTCTACTCTATCGCCCGGCACTGGCACACCTGGCAACGGACAAGCAGAGCGGATATCCGACAGAGGGGCTGGGGATAGCCATCATCGCCAAACACCGCAACGGCGAGACGGGCAATGTATACTTCGGACACAACAGGAGCATGACAAAAATCGGCGACTATGTGCCGCCGACGGAATGGATAAGGAGGAACGCGAAATAAAATGGAAAAGCCGAAGTCTACAGGCTCTCTATCTCTCCGGCGGACAATCCTGTCACCTGACAGATGGTTTCGACCGGCAGGTTCAATGCCTTCATCCTTCGGGCATTCGCCTGCTTCTCTTCCATACGACCTTCGGCAAGCCCCTCCTGGCGACCTTCGGCAAGACCCTCCTGGCGGCCTTCCATAGCTGCCGTACTCAATACATCATTCTGAATCATAATCGCATTGATATGTTCATCATAAGCCAATTGTTCTGCCTTATTCATGTTATAATAGACAAGTTTACGACGCGCTTCCTCCAGTCCCGGAGCCTTGGTGTCGGGATGGATCACACCTGTCTTGAGATATTCAATCCACTCCTCAAGGGGCGTGACAGCCACTTTGTTGAACTCGTTCACACGAATAAGGAAATACTCAGGAAAGATCTCGGCAGGCAATTTACGGACGATGGCGTTCTTCTCTTTGGTGCTCACCTCCAGAAGGTCGCCCGTGTGGACACCCACGAAAGAGTTCTGACCGTGGTAAAGGTAATCAGTACCACGACCGATATCAAAGTAGAGGATACTGATGGAATACACCTTCTTAACCTCAGAGTAGAGCTGACCCAACTCGATATGCTCCGTGATCGCCTTGGCAACACCGAAAAGAATACGTTCCAGATAATAAATCTCACGGGTATTCTGAACCTCCACAATAATGATCTCGTCTTTGCTGTTACGCGCCTTTATGTCGACACGGTTGAATTTATCCGTTTCATTCAACTGATTGCCTTCACTCTCCAGAATCTCGACGATACGGATGGGCTCACCCAGCAAAACGGTGAGAAAACCCTCCAACACGCCGAAATTGGCCTTGTTACGCAACAGGCGTTTCACCGCCCAATCAAAACGAATATACCGGTCTTTCTGTTCCATCATATACGAATAATATCTATCCTACAAATATAAGTTTTAAAAAAGAACTATCCAAGCATACGGCGGAAGAAATAAGATGAACCGCCTTTAAACCATAAACGATGAACAGGCCACGCTGCATCGCATAGCTTGTTCATCGTTTACTGTCCATCGTTCAGGCTTGCGTCGGCCGGAACTTATCTCTGACCGAGCTGAGAATCGATAAAGAAGATACCGGCATCACCGGCTCTCTTAATCTTATCGACAATCCCTTGAGCGGTGGCTTCTTCTTCTACTTGTTCGCGAACGAATCCCCAAAGGAAATCCTGAGTCGCTTTATCTTTTTCGGCTGCGGCAATGTCAACCAAGGCATCTACCAGTTTAGAAACATGGCGTTCGTGCTCAAAGACGTGCTCAAACACTTCAAGAGGAGTACCCCAACCGGTGGGAACAACGTCAATCTTATCTACTTTGGCTATACCGCCGCGTTTGATAATATAATCGGCCATGGCATAAGCATGCCCCATCTCTTCCTGAGATTGCTTCTTCATCCAGTGTGCAAAACCGCTGAAACCTTCTCTTTCAAAATAGAAAGACATAGACAAATACAGATTAGAAGACCACATCTCGGCTGAAATCTGCTCGTTAATTGCATTCTGTAATTTTTCTGAAATCATGATCGTATTCATTTTAGGTTATTAAAATCACTACAAAAATAACAATTTTAAAAGAAAGGTTGTTCGGAGAAAGTGAAAAAAGAAGAGAAATCTTCCTTAAATCATCCGGACTACCGGACAGCCGGCCTATGACAGCATTACACCAACTCCTCTGAGATGTACCCTTTCGGCAGTTCACGGCAGTTATAGCCTGAAGCCATAATCTCGCCATAAGCACCGGCAGAACGCAGGGCTATCAGATCGCCACGCTTCACCTTATTCAGATCGACAGCCTTGCCGAATACGTCGGACGACTCACAGATGGGGCCCACCACGTCATAAGTTTCGACCACAGGATCTTCGGAAGTAAGGTTCTCCATCTTGTGATGTGCCTGATAGAGGGCGGGACGAATCAAATCGGTCATGCCCGCATCGAGGATGGCAAATTGCTTGTTGGTACCTTGCTTGACATAAAGTACTTTTGAAATCAGCGAACCGCATTGTCCCGTGATGGCACGTCCCAGCTCAAAATGCAAAGTCTGATGCGGACGAAGCTTCAGGTGCTCGTCGTATGTACGGAAATAGTCGGCAAAATCCGGAATAGGCTGACGGTTGGGGTGATCATAATCGATGCCCAGCCCACCGCCTACGTTGATATGCTCCACAAGGATGTGACGGGCTTCGAGCTTATCCTGCAGTTCGTTGACACGGTTGCATAGCGCTATGAAATCGCCCATATCGAGAATCTGAGAACCGATATGGAAATGAAGACCGATGAACTTCACATGCTTCAGCTCCAAAGCCA
>OMGT01000420.1_pt1 | contig 25329 bp, 44 predicted proteins | sample 1646101 | NCBI WGS metagenome assembly OMGT01 (sample SAMN05578593, study PRJEB25193) | human gut metagenome | biome: Human Microbiome; feature: human-associated habitat; material: feces | host: Homo sapiens | place: USA:Birmingham | reverse complement strand
CACTCTTTCCCTACACGACGCTCTTCCGATCTCGCCTGCCCGCAGCAGGACTGCACACAAGGTGAGATAAGTGCGAGTATCTGTGTTCGCAAACGCCGGGATTGCCGGAGATGCAGAGCATGTGCCGGATTTCACGACAAAATCACAGTCTCGCACATTCTCTGCCGTGTCGCAGTACACGCCAACTACCACATACCGTGACAGCGATTCATCCACGTACTTTGACAAGTCAAGATTTGTTTCCGTGCTTGTCTGGGCATAGTGTCCGTCTATCCACGCCTTACCGCTGCCAATGGTCAGCATCATGCCGCCGCTGGCAGACAGCGCAAAGCAGCTGCCGTAGTTGTCCTGTATGCCATTGCAAATCAGGCTGGACAGGTAGCTGGTAAAGTGTTCCGCATTGTATAGGCGATCATCGCCTTTGCTGTTAAAAAAGCCGCATTCCATGTGGTTTTCATCTCCTTACTCCTGGACGACCGGCGACAAACCGTAGCCGTCACTGTCAAAACTCTCCACCATGCCGATCAGTCTGACTCTTGGCATGCTGATTCCATAGCCTGTGTGCTGCATGGTAATCCAATCCCCCACCTGATAATCTACGCCATAAGTAAACTGGTGGTCTTGTGCCGCAATCGTCGCTTCGCTGGACAGCACCGGCGCAACAAGGCTTTCCTCTCCACGCTCCCGCAGCATTTCACGGTATTCCTCGCTTGTCAGTGCAGTGTCTGTTCCGTCATCGTTCCGCACGGTCTGCGACAGGTCGCTTGCATTGACATAAATTTCATAGCGATCAAACCCTGTCGGGATTTCCTCCGTATCGTAGCAGACTGCCGATTTTCGCTGTGCACCCTCGCCTTCTCCGTAGATATAGGCGTAGTTCCGGTGCTCTGAGTAATCGCTGTTATAGATATACGTCAATAGATTGTCGTATGTGTCGGAAAAGACAACCGGCGCATTGCCGGACTGCCGGATGCTCCGGTCTGTCCCCTGCGACAGCTCAAACACCATGCGGTACAGTCCGGAGCCGGTCTTTGTCTCACGGAGCCGGATGTTCGCCGTGCCGCCGACTTTTTGGCAGATGGTATAAATCCAGTCCATGAGGTTTTCGTAGCTGACTTGCAGCTTCGTTTTATTCAGCCATGCGTTCCCCGTGATTCCACCGATCTCTAAGTTTGGGATGCGCCGTTCTGTTCCGGTGGTACAATTCTGCCGGACAGCCTGCTGCACGATCTCGCCATAGGTCGTCATGGTAGAGATCAAAAGCGTTGGCACAATAATCCGCCGGCTGAGCAGGCACATCAAAAAGCGCCCGGAGATGGTGAGGTAATCGCCGTTTTCCGCATCCGTGCGCAGATACACGCCCTCAATGATGCCGTAATGGTTGTTATCGTCGCTGCGTCCAACAATGCGGTCACGCCGAAACAGCGCCATTGTCTCTGCTGTGGCGGCGACGTATACTTCAAACTGTCCAGACTCGTAGTATTCCACATCCCACAAAACGCTGGAATAGCTGTCACAGATACCGGCAAGCTGGATATACATGCCGGATTCTGTGTTGCTGCTGTCATATATCTCCAGATACATCGGTCATACCCCCAGATAAGCGTCCGTATGGTGAAAAGTCGCTGTCAGATATTTTAGTCCGGATACTGCGGTCAGGTAAAAATGCGATGCACCCGGAGGCAGTGTAAACCACGTGTTCCCCGATACCCAGCGATTCATGATAACCGTTGTCACGCCGTTTCTGGTCAGCGTCACGGTTCTGCTTCCTCTTTTGGTCGAGATGGTGATTTTGTCCTCCGGCTGTATCTCGCCGGTGATGCGCAGATACGCTCCGGTATCTGCATTGTAGATGGTCGGCATATATACCACGCCATCATGCGCTTCAAGGTCAATGGTCAAGCCGACCTCGTCGCCCTCGTTGATGATCTCCACCGTATCCTCAGTGCGATATGTGCCAAGAGGCACGCCAGGCTTCTCTTCAATCGCAAAGGGAAACTTAAAGCCGGACAGCGTGCTGCCGAATACCGCCACAGTCTCTTTGCAGCTATAAAAATACACATCCGGGCACAAGATGCTGATTTGTCCGGAAACGCCACTCTGGAAGCGGTTGATTTCGCACGTCTCCACGATGCCGTCTGCATAAGCATCAATGGCAGAGGTGCGATAATATACCCGGATAGGCTGCGCCGTCTTTACCACCTGATACAGTGCATGACGGCGTGCTTCTATGCCGATTCCCCGCATTTCAAACGAGATGACGATGTTTCGCTTTTCCAAAAAAGCACGATTCAGGAGGCAGCCGTTCCGTGTGGCATAGGTGGATGTGCTGACAGAGGCAGCTGGCGGATCAAGCCCTGTGACGTTGGACATCATGTAACGGAGCGCCGTGGCTGACATGTCAATCTGGTCGCCGTCTGCATTTTCTAAAATCAAGTGGTATTTCACCGGGTTTCACCTCACACTTGCACGGCATTCCTTGTCTGCCGATAAATTTCCAGCCGAGACAGCGCCTTGGGGCTGTTGTTCGTCTGATTCACCGTGCGGCTGTTGTCCGTCTGGTAGTAGTTGTTGACGACAGGTGCACTGCCGCTGAGTGCTGCCGTCATGGGGTTCTGCTGCATTCGGTATGCTGCACCGGATGTTATGCCGTTCAGGCTTTCTACCGCAGTATTCCGCAGTTTGTCCGCCATCTTCTGCACGGATTTTACGGCGGCAAGCGTGGAGTCCTCAATACCGATTGCAATGCCGGCAGGGAGATACTTGCCGACCTCGTCACGCATCACCTTAGACGGGGAAGCGATGCCGAAAAAATTCTTGATTCCGCTCAACACATTTTCACCGAATCCCTGAATCTTGTTCCCGATCCAGTCCACCATGTCATTGATACCATTCCAGAGTCCCTCTACAATGTCCTGACCAGCGCTAAACATCTTGCTGGGCAATTCTTTGATATGATCGAGGATGGCATCGGCGATTTCGCCGGCAGCATCCCGCACCTTCCATACAGAATCCTGAATGCCGTTGACGATGGAATCACGGATTTCCAGCATCTTGCCGGGAAGCTTGCCCAGCAGCTCGCCCAACGCTTCCATGACCTTGCCAAACAGTTCCCTGGACTTTTTCAATAGTTTCGGAACGGCATCCACAACCGCACCAAGAATTGCATCGATGATCTGCGGCAGTGCATTGCCCAGAGCCACCAGAATTTCTGGGATTGCATCTACCAGCGCCATCAGCAACTGGATGGCTGCGTCAAGTATCTGATCAATATTTGCAAGAAAGAAGTTGACAAGTGCAGTAATGATAGCCGGAAGAGCCACAACCAGTGAATTGATGATCGTTGGCAGTGCGTCCACAATCGCCATCAGCATTGTAATTGCAGCTTGCAGCAGTGCCGGAATGGATGCTTGCAGGCAATTTGTAATGGCGGTCAATATCCTCGGAAGCGCAGCCACAAGGGCATTGATGACCTGCGGGAGCGCATTGACCAGCGCCATGAACAGCGTAACAGCAGCGGAAAGCAGCTGCGGAATAGCGCTGGTCAGAGCGTTGACAATTGCAATGATGATTTTTGGCAGCATCGGCACAAGGGTGTTTATCAATACGGGGACGGCATTCACAATTGCCATAAGCAATGTGGTTGCAGCCTGCAAAAGTTGTGGCACAAGGTCTATCAGCTGGTTTGCAATACCTCCAACAATTGTAATTGCCATGTCAAGAAACTGCGGTACGAGCGAAACACCAGCATTGACCAGTTCCGTTATCACACTCGAAAGTGCCGATAACAGTGTTGGGGCGCTCTCTGTCATTCCCTGCATCACGCCTTGTAACAATTGCGTGCCAATGCCTGCAAGTTCCGGAACGGCATCAGAAGCCATAGAAGACACAGTATCCGCAAGTCCTTTGACGGCAGAAGCAATGCCGTTTTCCGCACCATCTGCACCGGTGACAACACCCAGGAACGCATCAGACAGCTCCTGCAATGCCGGTGATACGCCGGAAATCAGATTCGCCTTGAAATTGGTCATGGTGGTTTGCAGCGGCTCCATGGCAGCCCCTACACTTGCCACAGCGTCCTGATAGTTGACCGTTGCTTCCCGTGCATCAATGATGGACGCATTGTTTTCCCGATAGGTTTCTGCACTATCGGCGTACAGTCCGTTCAGCGTGCTGATAATCAGCTGCTGCCGCTCCTGCTCATCACCGCAGGCAGCCAGAGCCTCGTTGAATGCGTCCTCTGCACTCATTCCCTGGGATACACCGTTGTTGAAAGCGTTCAGTGCAGCGGTGTTTCCACCGAGGGCATTTGCCCATGTGTCATTGCTGGCAGATGCCCAGTTGATCGCATCCGCCATTGTGCCGGTGATCTGTCCGACCTTCGCTGTTTCATTGACGCTCTCCGCCAGACCGTCCAGCGGAATGGAATCGCCGTACACTGCCCAGATACCGGTGGCACTGTCCAGCAGGCTGTCCATGTCCTGCATGGATACGCCCAGCTTTTCAAAGTTGGAAATGGTGGTCGTGGTGGCGGTTTCATCGCCCAGAACGCCGTACAGCTGGCTGTATGCCTGTGTGATGTAGTCCGCATCCATGCCTGCCGCAGATGTGGCAGTGTACAGCTTGTTCATGTTCTCACGGTATTCTTGTGTCGATTCACTCAAATCCGCAAATGAAGAAATGGCGTCGCCGATAGCACTCACCAGTGCAGTCAGACCGTTGCCGATAAAGGTCGCCACCGCCCCGCCCAGCACGGAAAAGCCGTCGCCGGAATCCCTGGCGGATTCGCCAAGATCTTTTGTACCGTCACCGGCATCCTCCGCTGCATCTCCCAGATCGTCTGCTACGTTGCCGAGTTCTCTGATCTCCCCGCTTGCCTCACCGGAATCCTGTGCTGCCTGCTCCGCAGCGTTGCCCAGATCTTCCGTGGCATCTGCCGCAGTATCCAGCTGGGAATTGTATCGTTTCAGTTCGATCTCGGTTGCTGCGATCTCACGCTGCAATGCGGAGAACTGCTCCTGCGAAATCTTACCTTCTGCAAGCTGATCCTGCGCCTGCGCAGCAGCCTCTTTCAAGACATTCAGTTTTTCCTCGGTCTTGCTGACCGCCTGTGTCAAAAGGTCCTGCTTCTGGGATAACAGCTCAACATTTTCAGGGTCAAGCTTCAGCAGTTTTTCCACGTCTTTCAGCTGTGCCTGTGTGGAGGTGATCGATTTGTTGACATCGTGCAGCGCTTCTGTCAGCCCTGTGGTGTCGCCGTCAATCTGGATGGACAGCCCTTTGATGCGCTTATCACTTGCCATACCTTGTCACCTCCTCAGAATGTATCGAAATCCCGCTGTGTTGCAAGACTCGCATACTCACAGCTGTCGTTGGCATGCTCCGAAAAGATATCCAGCACCATGCCATATGTCAGTTCATTCAAGTCCTGCATAGACAGCCCGATCTGGATACACCGGAGCAGGAACAGCGCCGTTGTCATCTCCCGTTCGGTCGGGCGTTCTTTTTTTTAAGGGCTACGTTTGTCTTCTGGCTGGATGTCCACAGTTTTGCGATCTGCGGAAACGCCTGCCAAACAGACATCATGCCGAACTGGTCTAGCCACGCTTCCACGGTATCCGGCACGCTGCTGTCCGCTGCCTTTGCCATCACATAGGCGATGTTCTCAAATACACTCATCTTAGCCAGGTCTTTCAGGTCAACCGTCGGCTTCTGCTGCCCATCTGTTTCCTGCTGTGCATCTTCCTCCGGCTTCGGCGGATGGAACTGCTCTGCCAGTGTTCCGATGTCAGAGAAAATATCAGAGCCGGTCAGCGCCATATACATTCTGGGAACAGCGGCAGAGGCACGGAATTTCACGGGTTTTCCATCGATTGTAATTGTTCTTTCCAGCATCTTTACGCTCCCTCACTCGCAGCAAAAGTAGGCACATAAACTGCCTTGTACCAGTTTTCATATACTGTGGAATCGGTGCTCTCGCATGTACGGCACTTCACCAGACCGTTATCCAGCGCCGCAGCGGTGAAGCTGCATGTCTCTGTCTTCGGGGTTTTGGTGTCGGTGTTGGTCTCACCCTCCACAGATGTGCGGGATGCCGTACAGCAGTACAGCACGTGGCGGATGTGGTTGACATCGCCGTCGAACTCAAACAGCAGCGCAAACTGTGCAAGCGCTGCATCGTTCTTTTCGGTCAATACCCCCTTTTGATCCAGCAGTTCGCCAAGCACCTGCTGGCGGAATTCCAGCGACAGCAGGGCAAGCTCCAAGTCGCCCTCATAGCCGGCGTTGTTGTTGATGACGTAGTACACACGGTTGTCTGCGTAGAAGTTCTCCGCCTCGCCGGACGGTGTTACAGACAGCGATACTGCGCCAGGCACACGCACCGGCGTGTCAAAAGTGGTGTTGCCGTCATCGTCAGTATGGCACATCGCAAAATGCACCTTGTTCAAGCCAAATTTCACCTTGTTCTTTTTGGTCGCCATGGCTTATACCTCCATTTCATACAGGACTTCGTAGAGCTTTTCGCTCTCGATCCATATTTCCGATTTTACATAGCTGATCTCGTGTGCGGTCAGGACATCTTCCACCCGCTGCTCTGCATCCGGATCTTTCGTATCCGTGTACAGCTCCACGTCCAGCTGCTTCCAGCCCGCATAGCGAATATTATCGGCATGGAACACATGTTCACCAGGTGATAAAAACACCACAAACGGCGGAGGTGGGCTTTCCCCTTCTGCAAAGTGGTGGTATGCACAGGGCAAGCCCATCTCTTTCACCATTGCGGCGATCTCTTCATAGGTCATGCTTATCCTCCAAGTGCTTCTACAAACAGCGCTTCCAGCATCTTTTCACCATGTTCCTCTGCGGCTGCAACATGCGGTCTGGCAGCCACACGACCGCCGTTCCGCTTTGCATGCCCCTTTTCCAGCAGATGGACGATGCGGTACTTCCGGTTGTGCACCACCATGACCTTTTTGTATGATTTCTCATCGAGTGCAGATGCACGCCAGCCTTTCTTGTATGCGCCAGTGCCAACCGGTGATGTCGTCACAAGCTCTTTTCGCACTGCCTTTGCCGTCTGTGTGACTGCGTCTTTCATGGCATCGGCTGCAAGGTCTGCATATGCTTCAAGCTCCTGTGCAATCACACTCGCCAGAGATTCCACATTCACCGTGTCCATCCGGTCGTCCTTTCTGCGATACTGCCGTGATCTGCACGAGGTCACAGCTCGTGTAATATGGCACCACGCCTGTGATGTTGTATATTTCGCCGTCAAAAATGATGCGATGGCAATTGCTTCTGATTGCCGTTGTTTCTGCGCTTTTCAGCACAATCGCCTTTAGCCCTTGTGTCATGGACGTAACACCCGCCTCTGTTCCCTCCGTGGATGCAGTAATTGTCACGTTTGCCCACAGCTCCAAAAAATCCGTCCATGCACTGGTGTGGTTGCCGATGCCGTCTGTCGCCGTTTCATTGCGCTGTATGGTAATGCGCTGATTGCGCTCGGCAATGGATACTGCCATATCAGATCACTCCCTCCCGCTGTGCAAAGAGCATTGCCCGCAGCGTCAGCAGCAGGCTGTTGTGATTTGCCTCCTCACGATGCGTATACAGGTAGGCGACAGCGTACAGCGTTGCGGTGTGGCAGGCTTCCTCCTGCTCGTACCGCTCCGCTGTCACTCTCCCAACATCCATCACCATCTGCGATGCAGTCAGCATCAGGGACTCGATCAGGGCATCATCTTCGCTATGTTCCACACGGAGATAGTTCTTTGCTTCTTCCAGCGTCACCATACAGAGCACCTCCGTTGCTTACTTCACTGCCAGCAGTTTTACCGCCTCCGGCAGGATCAGCTTGCCGTCCAAACGCTTGGATGCCAGGAATCCCACCTGTCCGGTCATGGAGAACAACTCGTCCAGACGCTTGAAAGTCACGCCCTGCCGGTCGCCGATCCAGTAGTAACGGAAATCGCCGAAAGCAATGCCGGTCTTGCCGGATGCCAGAGCCGGAATATAGCTGGAAGTCACATACGGGCGGTTCATGATCATGTCCGGCACACCGGCAACCACAGACGGCTGCCAGATGTACTGACCGGTCGTATCCTTGACCTTGCGCAGCGCCTTGATGGTGGCGTCATTCATTGCCCATGTGGCATTCTTGCGGTACGGGGATTTCAGGCTGTAATACAGCTCCAGCATGTCGTCAAACGTGATCGTGGCAGATGCAGCAGTCACACCGGTGCCTGCACCGCCGGTGGCGTTAAAGATACCGGTCGGCTTACTCTTGCCGTCACCAACCCAGAATGCCTCTTCTTCCTTGGTGCCCAGTCTGCGGCCGAACTCCTTGGAGATGTACGCTTCCAGATCAAAGGCAGCATCATTGAGCAGCTCTGTGGAAACTTTCAGCGCTGTGCCCACCTTGTACGCGCCCAGAGACTTCTGACCGAAGGTATCGTCTGACAACGGGAAAGTACCTTCCTCGTCAATCCACGATGCCTCTCCCTTGTCGCTGACAATAGGGATTTTCCGATCACCGGAAGCGGTGGTAATCACCGTTGCCAGTGTGCGGAACACATTTTCATCCTCCAATGCCTCGATCAGCTGACGCTCAAACTCGTCCGGCACCAGATAGCCGCCCTCAGAATCCGTCCCCACCTGCAATGCGTTCTGCACCGCAGCGGTATAGTGCTTGTTCCGGATCGCATTCCAGAACGCCTGCTTGTACGATGCGGACGCAGTGCCGGTACCGGCAGCTTTGCCGCTGTGAGGCTCTCCCAGAATGGGATTGCCGGCAGCGTTCATGGCAGCTTCCATTTCGTTGGCACGTTCCAGACGGGCAATATCACTGCCCAGATCGGTCAGTTCCTTTTCCATGGCTTCATACTTAGCAGCGTCCGCCTCGCTCATTCTGCCGTTGTGGGTCTTGGAATCCAGAAATGTTCTGGCGGTGTCCCACTTTGCAGCACGCTCCTGCCGGAGTGCTGTCAGACGCTGCAATCTTTCTGTCATAGTCATTCGCTTTTCCTCCTTACGGTTTTAGCAGATTCAGCCTTGCACGCAGCTGTGCCGCATCCACAGTCTTGTTGGATTGCCCCAGCTTTGCCAGGAAAGACTGCATCATTCGTTTCTGAGAATACGCCTGTGCAGGCTGTTCTTTCTTTTTGTCCGGATCCTCTTCTTCCGGTTTCTCCGGGTCTTCCTCTGGTGCCTTGTTTGGTTCGTCAGGGGTTTCTTCCGGATTCTCTTCGGGTTCATCCTCTTCGGGATCTTTCTCTTCCTCCGGCTTTTTGTCCGGATCTTCCTCTGCGAACAGGATGCCGTCCACGAATCCCAGCCGCATTGCCTCATTGGCATTCAACCACGTTTCCGCATCCATCATCTTTGCAAGACGATTTCGGGAAAGTCCGGTTTTTGCCACATAAGCATTCAGGATGGATTCCTTGACTTCCTCCAGGACAGTGATTGCCTGCTCCATGTCCTTTTTCTCGCCGGCTGCCATGGTGGACGGATTGTGGATCATCAGCATGCCCACCGGGCTAATCAGAGTTGTGTCTCCTGCCATCGCCACCACCGATGCGGCAGATGCAGCAATACCGTGAATCTTTACTGTGATCTTTCCGGGATGATTCCGCAGCATGGTGTAAATCTGCGCCGCTGCGAACACATCTCCGCCTGGCGAGTTGATCCAGACAGTCACATCCCCGGTGTGCTGTTTCAGCTCCGCCTGAAATGCGGCAGGCGTGACCTCATCACCCCACCAGGTTTCACTGGCAATGGCACCGTTCAGATACAGCTCGTTCTCGCCGTCTGCATCGTTCCGCAGCCAGTTCCAAAACTTCTTCATTTGCTTTCACCTCCATTTGCAAACGCTCCGGCATCTTTCAGCTTGGTGAAGCTGCCGTTTACCAGATACAGGTCGCCGCCTTCCTCTGCCGGAATGCGGTTTTCATCCTCACGTTCCCGGATGTCATTGGAAGACATCCAGCCGTTCTGCCGTGCGGTCGCATAGCCCTGCATCCGGCTGTTATAGTCGCCCCGGAGCATGCCGTCTACGTTGAACTTTGCGAAATACCGCCGTTCCTGGGGCAGGAGCAGGGAACGCTGAATTTCCTGCTCCCACCGGGTCAGCCATGGCATCAGCGTGAACTGCACAAACTCCAGCGACTGCTGCTCGATGTTGGAAAACGTGGCGTGATCCAGATCGCCGATCATGTGCAGCGGCACCCGGTACAGCCGGGCGATCTCTTCCAGCTGGAACTTCCTTGTTTCAAGGAATTGGCTGTCCTGGGGTGTCATGGAAATGGGCTGGTAGTCCATGCCCTCTTCCAGCACGGCAGTCTTGTGGGAGTTCCCTGCTCCGCCGTATGCCTTTTCCCACGCTTCACGCACCTTCTGGGGATCTTTCAGCACGCCAGGATGTTTCAGCACGCCGCTGGGTGCTGCCCCGTTGGCAAAGAAACTGGAGCCGTACTGATCGCAGTCCAGAGCCAGACCAATGGCGTTCCGTGCCAGAGCGATGGGCGAATAGCCCACCAGCCCGTCAAATCCCATGCCGGGGATGTGCAGCACGTCAAAGTCATACAGCCGGATCTCGCCCTGTTCCTTGAAGTTGGGGTTCGCATCATCATAGCGGCGGTAGAGATAGACCAGCTCGCCGCTGTCCTCCCGTTCCACCCGGACACGGTTCGCCGCCAGCGGATACAGCCCCAGCACCTCGCCCCGGCCGTTGCGGATGATCTGAGCGTAGGCGTTGCCGTAAATGAGCAGGTGCGTCATCAGCACCTCCCGGAACGTGTACGAAGTCATCTCTGGATTGGGCTGGTCATGGAGCACCTTGTACAGCGGATGCTGCACTGCCGGCTCTTTGCCGTGCTCCGTCCGCTCGTACAGATGCAGGGGCAGCTGTGCCACGGATTCTGCCAGCACCTTGATGCAGGCGTACACCGCCGACTGCTGCATTGCCGTAAAGGGATTGACCTCTGCACCACTTTTCGACCGCCCGAACCAATAGGCGTAGGACGGGCTGTGGTAGTAATTCTTCGGCTTGTCCCGTGACCGGAACAGCCCTGTGAAAATTCCCATTGTCATCACCTCAAAAAATCAGAAGTTCTCTTTCATCGTACACGCTGCCCTCGGTGTCGTCCTTATGCCGGATGCAGCGATCCAGCGCCATGACCAGTGCCACAATGCCGTCAATCTTCTCTGTGGATTTTTCTTTGTCCGGTTTGATGTTGCTGGCAGGGTCACGCCTGACCACGGCATTCCCCGACATCCACCGCAGCACCGGATTTCCGCCGTGCCGGATACGCTTTTCCAGCAGCAGCCGCATCAGCTCCTTGGACGGCGGACTCATGTCACGAAAGCCCTGTCCGAACTGCACCATGGTAAAACCCATGTCCTCTAGGTCCTGTGCCATCTGCACTGCGTTCCAACGGTCAAAGGCGATCTCCTTGATGTGGAATTTCCGTCCCAGATCGTCAATGAACTTTTTGATAAAGCCGTAGTGTACCACGTTGCCCTCGGTGGTGCAGATGTATCCCTGCTTTTCCCACACATCGTACATGACGTGGTCACGCCGGACACGCAGATCCAGCGTATCCTCCGGCAGCCAGAAGTAGGGCAGCACAATGTAGGGTGCGTCCTCGCTCTCCGGCGGAAACACCAGCACAAATGCGGTGATGTCCGTGGTGGAGGACAGGTCCAGTCCGGCGTAGCACGTTCTGCCTTCCAGAGCCGCCGTGTCAATGGGTTTGCTGCCCCAGTCCCAGACGTGCTCCGGAATCCAGCCCACGGTGGAGGACACCCACATATTCAGCCGCAGCTGCTTGAAGTTGTTCTCGTCAGCCGGATTGTCCAGAGCCTGCCGGTACAGATTCCGGACACGGTCGATCTGGATGGTGTACCCCAGTGAGGGGTTCGCCTTGTACCAGTTCTTCTCCTCGTTCCAGTCCGCCTCATCGGACAAGCCGTAGACCACCGGATAGTAGGTGGGATCCGCCTTTCTGCCTCGGAGAATGTCCATCGCCAGCTGGTGCTGTTCCCAGCACACGCTGTTCCGGTCGTTTCCGGCGGTGGTAATGGCAAAGAACAGCGGCTGCTCTCTGGCGTCGCCGGAACCCTTGGTCATAACGTCCCAGAGCTTCCGGTTTGGCTGTGCGTGCAGCTCGTCAAACACCAGACCGGACACGTTCAGCCCGTGCTTGGTGCCGACTTCTGCGGACAACACCTGATAGAATCCGGCATTGCTGTAGTTCACCACACGCTTGACAGAATCGATGACCTTCGACCGCTTTTCCAGTGCCGGCGACTGTGCGATCATCTGCTTTGCCACGTCATAAACGATAGATGCCTGCTGCCGATCTGCGGCACAGCCGTACACCTCGGCGGACGGCTCGTTGTCCCCGTACAGCAGGTACAGGGCGACCGCTGCCGCCAGTTCTGACTTGCCGTTTTTCTTGGGGATCTCCACATACGCCGTGAGAAACTGCCGCTTGCCGTTTTCTTTGACGATGCCGAACACGTCCCGGATGATCTGCTCCTGCCACGGCAGCAGCCAGAACCGCTTGCCTGCCCATTTTCCCTTGGTGTGCCGGAGATTTTCAATAAATGCCACGGCTCGGTCTGCTTTTTTGGCATCATAATGGGACGTGGGGAGCATGAATCCGGACGGCTCGTAGCGTTCCAGACGGGGGAATTCCGCCGGACGACGGTCATTTTTCCCCATCATCTGCCATCCCCCAGCAATGCTTCCATGTCATCTGCTTCAGGATTTGATGTGTTTTCCACAACGATGCGGCTTCTGCTGGACGGTGTCAGACCAAATTCCGTGCAGAACCGCAGCATGTTTTTCTGGTTTGTCTGCGCAATAGACACCCAAGGGCTTTGCTGCTGATAGCCGTTCGGGGTTTCAAAGGTGCTGCCCTCTGCGGCGAGGTGTGCTTCCGCCTCGATCCAGTTGGCATAGGACTGGCAATAGCCGGCGAAAGCGGCACGGTCTGCTTGCGTCAGCAGCCCCGCCTTTTCCAAAAAGGGCACAAGCCGTTTCCACTCACGCTTTGCCTCTTTGCTCAGCCACGCCGGACACTTCGGGACAGATGCGTCCGGCTTCGGCTCGCTGGGATTCAGCTGCCGCTTGCCTGGATTGCCCTCCAGCACTTTCAGATTTGTAGGTTTCGGCTTTCTGCCTGCCATTTTGCATCACCTCCTGCATAACCCCCGCCCTGCTATTTTGCGATTTCCCGCACGGAGTTGGGCGCCGGTCTCCGGTACGTCTTTGCGGCAGAGATTTTGATACCCCCTCCCCCTAGTATTCGTAGGTCGGGTGGCTGTCCTCCTCGCCGGTTTTCTTGTCGTGGCAAGGTTTGCATAAGGCTTGCCAGTTGCTCTCATCCCAGAACAGCTGCTCCCTGCCTCTGTGGGGGACAATGTGGTCTACCACCTGTGCCGGTCTGCCGCAGCGTGCGCACAGGGGATGCTCCTGAAGATATCTCTTGCTGATGCGCTGCCATCTTGTGCTGTATCCTCTTGCTGCTGCACTGCGGCTTGCATCTGCATGCTGGCTCCTGTGCGCATCACAGTACTTGTGCCCAACCTGTACCAGCGCAGGACAGCCGGGGTGGCGGCATTGGGTGCGCTGTTTGTATGGCATATGGTGAGTCACCGTCCTTTCACCGAACCGTCAAAACCGCCGCAGGTCTCCCCGCAGCGGTTTTTGTCAATCTTTGATGTTATCATTATAGCACAGGTGGTATGTACGATTCCATACGATTATTCCAGCATCGCCAGTGCCTTTCTGTGCCACCGGTGGAACGTGTCCCAGGAGCAGGGCAGTTCCACGCAGACCTGTTCGCAGGTCATGCCGTCCAGATACCGCAGCCGCATCAGCCGACGCAGCTCCGGCGGCAGGGTGTCGATGGCGTTCTCCACGGCTGCCTGTTCCTCCAGCAGGATACACTGCTTTCTCCGGTAGAGCCGTTCCAGTGTTTCCTCCTTTTCCACATACCGCTGTGCTTCTGACAGCGGTTCTCCCCACTGGTGCGGACTGTCGCCGTATGTCACGCCGTGGCAGCCCTTACTTTCTTCCAGTGCGTTCAGCCGCCTTGTGATGTCGGCGAGCTCCCGCCGGATGCTGCCGTATCGGCGTAAATCGTCTTTGGTCATTGCATCTCCTCCTGTTCCGGCAGCCCTGCTTCCTCCCGCATCGACCGGCAGAGTGCCGGCAAGTCCACACGATGCAGGGAGAGGGCGGCGTAGTATGGCGTGCACAGCTCGTGCTCAATTGCCTGTACCTCTGCCTCTGTCGCATCTCCCCGTGCACAGCGGCATAGGATGCGACGGTAGCGATCGAAGGCAAGGCGCAGGATACACGCCGCCAGCTGTACATAGGCATCGTCTATGCTACGTGGGTCGGCGATCCACTCGGTTTCCTCTGGTGAGGATGCTTCCAGCCGCCGTGCCTTGCAGCGCTCCCGATATGCCTGCTGGGTGGCGAGGATGCGGTCACGGTTGGCGAGGTAGCGGGCGTGGCTCTGCACTGCGGCGCAGTCCTTACAGATATACCGGCTGCGGAAGTTCCACGAGGGCTGGATTCGCCCGCATTGTTTACAGGTTCGGCGTGACATGGCGGATCACCTCAATCATTCTGTGTGAACTCGATGGGTTGGATCATCTCCGGCAAGAAGTTGATCTCGTAGTGATACGGGTCAACGTGTGCGCCGCTGATATCCTCCACCGTGTAGACCGTCCACTCGTTCAGGTACACATAATCCACCTTGTACTGATTCTGGGCGACTTCCAGCGTCACGACAAGCTCGTGATTGCTGTTGTTCGACAGAGAAAAGTACCCGATTAGTTCCAGAATCGGCTTGTCCGTTCTGGCATTGATAACGGACAGCCGGCGTTCCACGTTGAAATAGTCTGCTTCTTTCTGGACGTTGTATGTGGCTCTCTCCGCCTCCGTGCAGCCAGTCATAGATGCAGCCATCATGCATGCAGCAGTTACAGCTGCGATAATTCTTTTCTTCATGTGTTAGTTCTCCTCCTTAAATCGTCACAGTCACATTCAAAACTGCCGCTGCTATCCAGTACACCGCCCGTCTGTAGTCCCTGTGCCACAGACACACTACCGCTGCACCTACGTCAAGCAGGATCATAGCGATCGGCAGTATCTGCGTGGCGTTGATCTTGGTCATGGCTTATTCCTCCTCACACCCGATGCACTCACGCACAATGCCATACGCTTCGTTGATCTCAATCATGGCATCTCCGAGGACATCGCCGCTTTCCTGCCAAAATTGCTTTTTGATCTGCTTCAGCTGCTCCTCTGTGACCAGCGTTCCCGGATTGCCACGCAGCGTGTCAAATGCCGTCATGATCCGTGATGCCGTTTTCTTGTCCTCGCCGCAGATGAGATATACCTCATCCTCAAACTGCTGTCTTGTTTCTGCGTCAATCATTGTTCTTCCTCCCCTCTATTTCGCAATTAAAGATCATCGTCTGTTTCAATCAAACCCATTCTCGCCCCGCAGTTCGGGCAGTAATCAAACGTATCCGTCGGCATAAAAAACGCTTTTTTGCATCTGCCACAGATAGCAGCTCCGTTCTTGATTGTTTCACCGTCGTAACTCGTGACATCTTCTCGTGTCCAGTTGGCTTTCGGTGGCACGTCCGCCCGACGGTTCCAGTCTTTTGCAGCGCGCTCATTTGCACAATACTCCGCAGATATCAAGATTATCCTGCTGCTTGCACAGCATGTGGCACAACCGACGGAAATCGCCGTTTTACGTGCACCAATATCCTTAAATTTTGCTTTCCCTCCACAAAACGGGCAGGGTTTCAGTTCGATTTCACTCATTTCCTCTTGCCTCCTTGTACGCCTCCGGCAGATGCGCCCAGGCGATAACCTCCAGCTCGCTGTCTGTATCGTACAGGTCAATATAATCGCAGCACGTTGAGATCGCCCAGCCGTTTTTGTACCTCACACCGCTCCACACAGCGCTGGTGCCTGTCTCCTTGTTGCGTACTGTTACCAGCACATCGTCTTCCAGTCTCGGCAGCTTTTCGCTGACCGGTATCCATTCAATTTCCGTTTTCATTTTGCTTTCCTTCCTCAATCCGTTTCAGCTCTCTATCCAGCTTAAACCCGACGCTCCGATCCACAAGCTCCGGTCCGAGGTAGCCCCGCATCTGTTCCATCATGATCAGCAGGTCGCCGGTCTCTTCGATCAGGTCGTCCCACCTCACAGACTGGCTGCGGAACCGCTTGACTTTCTGTGCTGCAAGAATAAACTCAGACGCTTCCTCCACCGCCTGTTCCAGCTGCTTCCATATGTCCCTGTGAGACATGATCTCCCAGAGTTTCTTCTTCTGTTCTGCGTTCATGTGTTCCTCCCTCGCTTTTGCCGTTCCATCATTTTTTTTAGATATCGTTCCCGGTACGGTCTTTTCATGTATGCCGGATTCTCTGCGCTTGCTCTGGCACGCTCCTGCGCCCGTCTGGCAAGCCGTGCTTTGTATTCCGCATAATCGCGGGGCACTTAATGTGACAGACCGCACAGCGGCTCTCACAGCCTTTACAGGGCGCATCCGGATTCTTCGGTTTCTTCTCTTCGCTCACGCCATTTCTCCTCTTCCAGCGGTGTGATGGTAAAACAGTACCCCGGCTTCGCTTTGTGCCATATCTTCTGCGCAAACAGTTCCACCACAAGGGCATCGTCCTTCCAGTATCCAAGCTCTGTCATGATGTCCTGCATGCTCTTCAGCAGGTTGTCCACGTCCGGTCTTGTCAGCCGATAGTCCCCGTCATGATGTCCCTTGCTGTACGGGAACCTCCACTGCACCGCAAGGCGCACAGGGCAGCAATACGGTTCTTCCGGCACAAACGGCTTCAAGTACGCCCGCAGCGTCTGCTTCATCGCTTTCACGTTCGGCGGATCGTAGAAGATCACTCTCCCCGCACTGCAATAAGATTTGCGCTCCTGTGCCGTTGCCGTGCACGGTCTGCACTGGATATAGAAATGCAGTCTTTTGTTTTGCATAGAATCCCTCCCTGATTGCCCGCCATCCCACCGCTTGCCTGCTGTTACGTCTCTCCGCTTTTCGTGGTATGCGCCTGCATCAGCACATCCACCAGCCCGCTGCTGATCATGGACTCCGGCAGGGTGTCCTCCAGGTACTCCCGATAGGCAGAGGTTCCGGCGGACTCCTCGGTGTGCGGCGCAGCAGCATCGAACGAAACAAGCGAAGCGCTGTCTTCTTTTTCTTCTTCTACTTTCTCAATATCTTCTTTTACTTTCTTATACTGTTGGGACGACCCTGGGCTTACCTTGGGACGACCTTGGGACGACTCTGGGAATTTGCTTGGGACGCTCTGAAACTTGTCGAAGTGATTGATCGCAAATACGGTATATTTCGGATACTTCGACCTTGTGACCTCGCCTGTGGCTTCCAGATGCCGTATTGCGGTTCTCACTTTGTCCACGCTGAGCTTGGTTTCCTTTGCAAGTATCGCATAGCTGGACACCCGGCTGCCCCGCCTGACCGTGATCCCGTGCCACTTGCTGTCCTCGATGGACACCGTCAGCAGCAGGTGCAGAAACACCACCTTCGTGTTGACATCGTCGTACCACTCCCACTTCAGCAGGCTGCGGTAGAGCTTGATGAAGCCGTTTTCCAGCATGTTGTATCACCTCGGTTAAAACGGTGTCTCCCCGTCGCTGAGAATCTCTTCAAAGTCGCTGAGATCGCCCAACTGCATGGGTGTCTGCTGTGCCACATCCCGCTGGTAGGTGTGCACCGGAGCGCTCTGCGGGCTTACCGTGTGTCCTGAAGGCGGAGCGCTCTGGGTGCTCTGTGCACCATCCCTGTTTCCCACGAATCCCACGTTGTCGCAGTGCACCGCCATGCTGTAGTGCTTTGTGCCGTTCTGGTCGGTGTAGTCGTTGTTCCGCAGCTCGCCGGACAGCTCGATCCAGCCGCCCCGGCGGAAATACCGGCTGACGAAATCCGCCGTCTGCCGCCATGCCACGCAGCTGATAAAATCCGCCTCCCGTTCTCCGGTCTGTTTGTTGGCGAAGCGGCGGTTCACCGCCACACGGAACTGGCAGACCGATACGCCGCTCTGGGTCTGTCTGAGTTCGGGATCGGCGCAGAGCCGGCCGGTGATGAGGATGCTGTTCATGGTTAACCTCCTAACACATCTGAGAAGTCCGCTTCCTCCGGTGTTTCTGCGACTTCTGCGACTTCTGCGACTGCGGTCTGCTCAGAGGCCGGCGCTTCCACATGCTCCACAAATTCCGTTGCGCCATCCTCGTGCAGCACTGCCATATCGCTGGTAATGGCACGTTCCATCTCAATGGACATGATACCCCACTTGCTGATCAGCTGCCGGAGCATGGTCTTGCACGCCATTCCGTCAAAATCCTTTTCCCAGAAAGTGTACCCTTTTCCGGCGGAATAGCCCTTGGAATAGCGGCGTGCGTGGGACTCCATCTTCTCCCTGCTCCAATAGATCGCTTTCCGGAACCCATTGGTGTATTCGAACATGGCGTAATATCCGGAAGTCGGTGCTTCCTCCCGCTGTCTTTCATCCGGAATCAGCTGCACTTCGATTTCCTCATTCAGCGGGTCGAATCGCACCAGCTCTCCCGCCTTGATCGGCAGCACATTCAGCTTTTTGTACTGTCCGGAACGGATCGCCAGCTGGATATATCCCTTGTATCCCAGCTGGAACTGCGCTGTTTTCCGGTGGTTCTTGTTGTCGTTGAACGGCACGAGGTAATATTGCCCCAGCTGCGGTGACGGCGACAGGTTCAGCCCCTCGCCCAGAAGCCCCGCAGAGAGAATTGTCCCTGCATCGCACTCCTGAAGCGCCGGATTTGCACTGACTGCGGAGGTGATCGCTGTCACAAATCTTGCTGCACGTTTTGGGTCTGCCAATGTGTTCTGGATCAGCCGCTTGTATCCGTCCGACTGAATCGCAACAGTAAACGGAAGCTTCTTTCCGCTGCTGCTTGCCAACTTGTTTTGTACTGCCATGTTATTTCATCCTTTCTGTGTCCTGATAGATTCCGCTTTCTGCGCTCTTCCGCAGCACACGGAACGAAATCCCCTCTCGCCTCATGTAGTCCCGCAGATCCATCATCTGTGTGCGTGTACAGGTTGCCAGAAACGCAGCAGAGCCGACAGGGTCCGGAAGCGTGACCGCCTCCCGTGCTGCTACCATTGCATCCACCTCCGGTGTCTCCGGAATGCGTTCCGGCGGGGCTTGCCGTTTCTGCTCTGCTGCTTCTCTGCGCCGGAAGAGTTCCGCAGCCTGCAGCGTCTTGGTCATGTTATAGTGTTTTTGATACTCTGCAAGGATTGCAGAGAGATAGGGCTTGTCCCGGAACTGCTCCCGCAGCACTGCCAGATCGTTCCGGATTCGGTCGATCTGATCTGTGAGTTCCAGTTTTAGCGCTTCTGTGCGCTGCGAAACATTTGCCCACTTCGGATTCAGAATTGCATCAAACCGGATAAATTCCCGCAACTCCCCGTCCGAAATGTAGTCCTCAAAGGTCTGGTACAGCTGGTTGTATTTCTCCTGCTTTCTCGCATCCTCAAAGCTTTTGAGCTGTGTGTCAATGGCGGCAATGGGGGCTTGAATCATGCTGACAAGCGCCTTGCACTGTACCTCAAATGCCTCATACGGGGCAAGACAGGTGCGCTTGATCTCTTTCCGCTTGTCCTCGATTGCTTTCACCAGCTGGTTCAGCTTCGCTTTGTCTGATTTGGCAGCTTTGATGCTGTCCTCTGTGACCACCAAATTCTGATAATACGCCAGTTTCGGCGCAATCTGCTCTTTCAGTTCCTCGAAATTCCAGTCGATCTGCTGCGGCAACACAGACAAATCGGTATTCACAACAAAATCCATAAAATATCACCACTCCTCTCTTAAATTTCCGGCAGGATCAGCGCCGGTTTCATCTCGGCTTGTACCAGTTCCCAGAATGTTTCTTCCTTTTCCAGCAGCCATGCCAGATCGTCAAGAACATCCGCACGATTCACAAAATATTCCCGTATCTGCTTTCTTGGTACACCGCCGGAATGGTATCGAAGATATGCATACAAATACACGAAATCCCATCCGGTGGCGAGCAGCTGGTGCAGTACCTGCACATAATAGTTCTGCGGCAGACGGTTTTCCCATGTCTCCCACTGTGCAGCGTTCTGAATGGTGCAGGTCTTGATTTCCAGAATGCCCTTGCCGGTATCGCCGGTCAGCTCCCCGTCCAGTGTGGCGTAGAGCCAGCTGTGCCTGTCCTCGGCATACATCCGGTATGGATGATATGTCACCTGAAATTCCGGATGCTCGACTTGAAACAGGTTTCGCAGCACGGGTTCTGCTGCTACGCCAAATGCAACCGCAGGCTTGTCCGAGATATCTTCAGCGCAAGAATGCCCTGTCTTCTCCTCCCACAACTGCACATTCGTCTTGTAACGATTCATCCCGACCACACATGCTGCATCGCTTCCGCCAATGCCACGCTTTCGGCACGCCAGCCAATCCGCACGTGTTTCGGGATCACACAAAATCATTTGACAAATCCCTCGCTTTCTGTTATACTAGTGATGGTTTATTTTTTATCCAAGTCCCCGTTACCGGTTGCCGCCGGTGCGGGGGTTTTTTCTGTCCGGACTCTGCCGCAGAGCCAGTCCAGCGACACGCCGAAATAGTCGGCAATGGCGCAGATGGTGGACAGATTGGGGCAGCGCTGGCGGTAGTAGCAGTTCTCCATGCCCCACAGGGTCGCATGTCCGACGCCGACGTGCTGCGCCAGCTCCTTGAGGGACATCCCTGCGGCGCTGCGCATGCCGTACAGGTTGGCGGCGAGGGCTTCTGGATGGTACGTACACATCACACATCCCTCCCGAAAATCCGCTGGTGCATCTCGTGGAGCAGCTCCCGTATGATGACCCTGCCGCTGACCTTGGGCACAGTGTCGGGCACGCTCTGATGCCAGTGTCCGCACCACTCTGCGGGGGTGTAGCCCAGCGTCTTGCAGCGGGGCGCAGGGATACGGGAGCCGTCCTGCTCTGTCGCCGTGCCCAGCGCTACCACATAGGCGGGCGTACCGGTTACCTCCGGCGCAGCCAGACTGCACGTGTACAGCTCGTAGGCGCTGCGCCATACTTTGATGGGTTCATGCATTGGTCTTGTCCTCCTTTTGGTAGCTGAGTGCGAAAAGTGCAAGCGCCATCGAAGAAATTACGTGCGACTTGCTTTCTCCGCCGTTTCTGACAATCGCTTCGGCGATACTGTCTGCGGCAGCAACATAGCCGCTGACCAAATCCCTTGCGGATACCTTCTGCGCAATCAGATGCACCTCTGTGGCGTTCCTGTCCTTGTCCATGTCAATGATGATTTCAATGTGTTTCTTCTTTTCTTCCATTGTTCTTTTCCTCCATATGCAGCTCCCGCAGGAGCTTATTCTGTTCTTTCCGTGTGCAGGGACTGGTCAGTATCTCGTGGCGGATTGCCGCCGGACTCCATCCCTCTGACAGCATGCGCCGGACGTTCCGCCGGAGCTGCTGTGCCTGTCTGGAGGGCGCTCCGCCCACTGGTGCAGCTTGTCCATCTGTCCTGCCTCCTCTCGTGTCCTCGAATATCCTGCACGGGTACAGCCTCGACCGCTCCGGACAGAGGCTGTACCAGTAGCAGGTTTTGCAGGTGGGTTCACTGCTGTTTTTCCTGTGGTTTTTCTTCCCGCAGGAAGTCGTATTTTCCGGTGGTATCATTTCGCACCTCTTCCACAAAGCCGTGCACGTTCACGCCGAACAGCATCCGGAACAGGTCATCTGTGGTGAACTGCATCTCCGGATTCACACGGACTTCCCGTATATTTGGACTTGCCATGTGTCCACCCCCTTTACGCCGCATCCCGTTCGATCAGCGGGTAGATGTCATCGGATTTCAACAGGTCATAGATAAACAGCCGTCCCTTTTGTGTCCAGTAGGTGTGCGGGTCGGCAGCGTGCTCTGTGCCGTCATCGCCGTGGTAGGTGTGCGTCTTGGTGCTGGTGTAGCCCATGCCCGCATACTTCTGATACAGCAGCCACGTCTTGCCTTGCTTGTACTGCACGCCGTGCTGGTGGAGATACTCGTTCAGCTTCTGGGCGCTCCACCCGTAGTCCTTTGCGATCTTACCGATGGAGATCAGGTCCTTGCAGTTCAGCACCACGTCATAGTAGCTTGCCTTGGGCTGTAGCTCTGCGATCTGCTGGTTCTGTACGGCAACGGTGGTCAGAAGCTGCTGTTTTTCTTTCTGCTCTTCAATCCAGCGCTGTGCACGGAGCACGGGGTCTTCGATCATGTAGCTGTCACGCTGCGGAAGTCCATGTACGCTGAAATAGGTGTCCACCAATACTTCATACGCTTCCCACGCCATGTCGGTGTTCAGGCTCTTTGCCAGCATCAACGCTCCCTTTTCCGTCCAGAGGTAGAGCACCGCAGCTCGCTTGTCAATCAGTTCGGAACCGTCAGGATTCACTGCCCGACAACTTGTCGCCCAGTCCTTAAACTCCTTTAGCTCAGCTCCAGTCAAGCAATAATAATGCTTGCCCTCTGTGTACCGTTCCTTGTTCCGCTGGAAATTCCGCTGGATTGCATCGGTGTTCGTTTCGTACCGCTCCGCAATTTGCGTAGTGGTCAGCACCCGCTGGTTGTTGGTCTCAATGACCTGCAAATTGTCGTTCATGCTTCGATTTCCTCCTCTCTGTTACATTGCCATTGTATCGGCGCTGTGCTCCTGCGACTCTTTTTTCACGATCTGGAACCGTGCCTCTGCTGCTGCCATGCCGTCCTTGTACCCTCGGATATATCCCCGCAGTTCCAGAAAACGGTCTACCGGCGCTACAACATCCAGCGCCGCATGCATCAGCTGCTTCGCCTCTCTTGTCTCTGTCATACTTCTCACCTCCCTTTGCGTCGTGTTTTGCCGCCTTGCGGCTGGAGAGCGGTTTTGCGCCATGCTCAGGGCGGTGTGTTATTTTTCCAACAGCAAGTCTTTCAGCTGTTGCATTCTGCATTTCACCTGTTCATGCGTCGCAAATATTTCGGTGGCTATTGTTTCTGTTTCTGCGATATAGCATACTCTGTTTGATTTTTCACCAGCAATGATGCTTGCCACAGCATCTAAATTTATTAGATCGCCGTCGTTCAATTCAATCCATCTCATATTCACACCTCCTCTGCCGGCTCGATCATCTCAAGCTTGTCCAGTACATATCCTTGCAGATTTGCGATTGGCTCCAGTGCCCGTTCCAGCATTTTACTGCCGGATTCCATGCGCTTATCCAACAGCCGCGCAACCGTATCGCTGACTGACAGCACGATGCAAGTTTCGGCGATCTCTTTGACTGCCTCCGGCTTTTTCATTGTGTAGGTAACTATGATTTTTTTCATGGTGATTCTCCTTTTCGTTGTATTCCCGGCTCCGGTGTGGTATAATGAAGCTTGGAAGGGGGGTGAATAATATGAAGTTAGACTATGACTGCTTACGCTCATTGCTGTTAAAGCTGGAGGCTTCTGAAAATCTTGATGATGATCTGCACTATCAGTACATGACACTGGACGATATGGCAGAGGCATTGCCGAAATTTCCAAAAAGCATGATTGCATACACCACTTTGAAAGCGAAAGAAGGCGATTTGATAAATGCAAGCATCATGAATGCAGATGGATGCATTTATGCGTGCACCTATTCCAGCTTGACCTACGATGGACACCAATTTCTTGAAAACATCAGAAATGACAGCATCTGGGATAAAACAAAGTCAATAGCAAAAGAAATAGGCTGTTCATCACTTCGTTCATTGGCATCTATTGCCGGGAAGGTCGCTTTTGATGTAATTCAGTCACAATTATAGGATTTTCATTCTCATCGGTTACGGCAAATTCTTTCTTTGTGGTAAGAAAGCAGCCATTCGGTACCTGACAAATCCCTTTTTGGCACTCTGTATTTTTCTGTGGATCACATAGATACAGCGTGTCTTTTTTCTCATCCGTTTTCATTGCATTTCACCTCTTTCTTTTACAATTATTCAATTCCCTCTGTGCAAGTGGTTGAATTTATCACCGTTTTGTGGTATAATTTGATTGAAGGAGGTGATATTCATGAACAATGGTTTGCTTGATGGTCAGGAAATTGAAATTGACTGTCCGAACTGCGACAAAGAAATCACAATCACTATAGGTTCCGGAAAAAGTAGTGTGATTTGTCCGCATTGCAAACAGGAAATTTCTATCGATGACACAAATCTTACAGATGCACTCGAAGATGCCGAAAACATGCTTGACGACTTACTCGATGGTCTTTTTTAAGTCGAGAACATGTTCCAGTTTCTTGGCAATCGTATCGATCTGTGCTTCTAAGCCGTTCAGCGCTTCTTGCAGCTGGCTTGTATCACCTTTGAGTTCGATCACATAAGGAAGCCGTTTGGGTTCACTGCCTGCTTCCCGCTGGATTCCCAGCAAATCATCTGCCGTGCAATCCAGCAAGGATACCATTTTCTCAATGGTTGCAATGCTTGGTTCTCGCTTTCCTTTTACCCAGTTACTGACAGCATTTTCCGTTACGCCTAAGCTGTTGGCAAGCATCTTTTGGGTCATTCCTCTTTTTGAGAGGATTTCTTTTAGCCGCATCATTTCTGTCACCTCCCTCCTGTGTCCAGTCGTTTGCGTTTTTTATAAATCACAGTTCTCGTTCAAGTGTCATGCCGCACTTCGTCACATAAGCAAACATCTCACAAACATTTAACGTACAAATATCTTCCTGTTGCAAAATCGTTCTTTTTGTCAATGTGCAAACATTGCCATCAATTTTTAAGTAAAGTCGCTTTTGACCACCACAAAACAATTTCATGCAATACCCACTTGCCGCCATTATCCCGTCTAGAAATGCTTGTGTGTCTGAGCACTCTGACTCATCTTCTCCTAAAGAAATTACTTGTATTTTTAATCCAGTAAATTCTTTGAGAGTTTCTAAAACAGTTTCAAACTTTGTAGTGCACCACTCGCTATTTTCAACTAAGGTACGCCTATAAAATCCTATCAATGCTGACTCATACATCAATGCTTTTCTTGACGGCATCGGGCTGGTGTAGGCTATTTTTATAATTCTTTGCTCAACAGGTTTCGCTGCGAGCGATTGTGCTCTCAAAATTACATTCTGAGAAATCCCGATTTTTACAAGACCGCTTTCGCTAAGCATGACATATACATGCTTGTCTTTCACTAACATCACCTCCTTGCTGTGATTCTATAATATCACATTCGTGGTATCATGTCAATGC
>OMGT01000411.1_pt1 | contig 25683 bp, 17 predicted proteins | sample 1646101 | NCBI WGS metagenome assembly OMGT01 (sample SAMN05578593, study PRJEB25193) | human gut metagenome | biome: Human Microbiome; feature: human-associated habitat; material: feces | host: Homo sapiens | place: USA:Birmingham | reverse complement strand
AAAAACCAAGAAGCAGGTTGCTTCAAAAAAGAAGGAGGAACAGCCGCAACTGTTCTCTCCCCTTTGATTAAACATATAAAGTTTTATGAAGAAATCCAAGAAGCAGATGGCTTTTTTTAAAAAGAGAGAACCAGATGGCTTCATTCAATAAATAAAGAAACAGCACATTTCTCAAAAAAACAAAAAGCAGAGCCTTTCCTGCAAAAAGCGGGAGGAAACAATGTTTCCTCCCGCTTTTTTGTGTGCAGGTTTTAAGACGCGCTTTCAAACTGTGAATTATAAAGGTCGGCGTAGAAGCCGTTCGCGCTGAGTAATTCCTCATGCGTGCCCTGCTCGACGATATCGCCGTCGCGCATGACGAGGATTAAGTCCGCGTCGCGGATGGTAGAAAGGCGGTGCGCGATGATAAAGCTCGTTCTGCCCTTCATCAGGTTATCCATCGCCTTCTGGATGCGTACCTCTGTGCGCGTATCGACGGAACTGGTCGCCTCGTCGAGAATCAAAATCTTCGGGTCAGCCAAAATGGTGCGCGCAATCGTAAGGAGCTGCTTCTGCCCCTGGGAGACATTCGAGGCCTCTTCGTTAAGCACCATGTTGTAGCCGTCGGGCAGCGTCTGCACAAAGTGGTGTACATGCGCCGCCTTTGCCGCCGCGACGACCTCGTCGTCGGTCGCGTCAAGCTTGCCGTAGCGGATGTTCTCCATAATCGTGCCGGAGAACAGCCACGTATCCTGCAGGACCATGCCGAACAGCTCCCGAAGCTCGCTGCGGTCGAAATCCTTGATGTTATGGCCGTCTACCAGGATTGCGCCCTCGTTTACGTCGTAAAAGCGCATCAAAAGCTTAACCATTGTGGTTTTGCCTGCGCCGGTCGGGCCGACGATAGCAATTTTTTGGCCCTGCTTGATATCCGCGGAGAAGTCGTTAATGATAATCTTATCCGGATTATATCCAAAATGCACGTGGTCGAATTCGACCTCGCCGTCGATGTCGCTGATGGTAATGTTCCTCGCGACGGTTTGCCGCCTGCCCTCGCTGTCCGTTACGGTTTCCGTAAGCGAAGCATGCTCTTTCGCGGTCTGCTCCTCCTCCGGCTCGCCCAAGAATTCAAAAACTCTTTCCGCTGCCGCCGCCATGGACTGGAGCATATTGGAAACCTGCGCGACCTGTGTGATTGGCTGGGTAAAGCTCCTGACGTACTGGATAAAGGACTGGATATCACCGACGGCAATCGAGCCGTTGATGACGAAATAGCCGCCGAGCACCGCAATCGCGACATACCCCAGGTTGCCGACAAACTGCATAATCGGCTGCATCAGCCCCGAGAGGAACTGCGACTTCCAAGCGCTTTTGTAGAGCATTTCGTTCGACTGCTCGAATGTGTCGATGGTCTCCTGCTCGTTGTTGAACGCCTGGACAATGTTCACGCCGCCGAACGTTTCTTCAACCTGCCCGTTGACATGCCCAAGGTAATCCTGCTGGTTGCGGAAATGCTTCTGCGAATGCTTGACGATGATTGACACAATCACCATAGAAATCGGCAGAATCAGCAGCGCGACAATCGTCATAATCCAGTTGATGGAGAACATCATAATCAAAATACCAATGATGGTCGTGACCGATGTGATAAGCTGCGTTGCGCTCTGGTTGAGGCTCATAGACAGGGTGTCCACGTCGTTTGTGACGATGGAAAGCACCTCGCCTGTCTGCTTTTTATCGAAGAAGTTCATTGGCAGGCGGTTGATTTTTTCAGAAATTTCGCGCCGCATGCGGTAGGTGATTTTCTGAGTAATGCCCGTCATCAGCATTCCCTGGATAAACGTAAACAGGGCGCTTACGATATACAGCCCGAGCAGGAACAGCAGGATTTCACCAATTCTGCCAAAATCGATTCCGCCGCTGCCCCCTATCTTGTTCATCAGGCCGTTGAACAGCTCTGTCGTCGCGGTACCTAATATCTTTGGGCCGACAATCATGAAGATGGTGCCCGCAACGGCGCAGATGATAACGAAAATGAGCGCGATTTTATATTTTCCCATATAAGAGAGCATCTTTTTCATCGTGCCCTTAAAGTCCTTTGCCTTCTCGCCCGTACCCATCGGGCCGCCGGGACCATGGCCCCTCATCGGGCGCCTTGGCTTTGTATGTGCACTCATTTCTCCAATTCCTCCTTTGACAACTGGGATGCCGCAATCTGGCGGTATACTTCGCAGGAGTTCATAAGCTCTTTGTGCGTGCCTGTTCCGGCAATCTCGCCGTTATCCAGGACGATAATCTGGTCGGCATTGAGAACTGTGCTGATTCTCTGCGCGACGATTAAAATCGTACTGCCTGACGTTGCGTCGTTGAGCGCTTTCCTAAGCGCCACGTCCGTTTTATAATCGAGCGCCGAAAAGCTGTCGTCGAAAATATAAATCTGCGGTTCTTTTGCAACCGCCCTTGCAATGGAGAGGCGCTGGCGCTGCCCGCCGGAAACGTTTGTGCCGCCCTGCGCAATCTCGGAATTATACTGCGTGGGTTTGGCCTCGATAAAGTCCGTCGCCTGCGCAATCTGCGCGGCGCGCTTTACCTGCCCGGCATTTTCCTCTTCCATGCCGTAGGCAATATTGCTTTCAATTGTGCCGGAGAACAGGATACCCTGCTGCGGCACATAGCCGATGTCTTTTCTCAAATCATGTTTTTTGACCTTGCGGATATCGACGCCGTTTACAAGGATTTTGCCGCCCGTCACATCAAAGAAACGCGGAATCAAATTGATAAGCGTCGATTTGCCGCTGCCTGTACTGCCGATAAACGCGGTCGTCTGGCCGGGCCTTGCGGTAAAGTTGATGTTGCGCAGCACATCCTCCTCAGCGCCCGGATAGCGGAAATATACGTCCTTAAATTCCACGACGCCCTTTTTATCTTCCCTGAACGCCTGTGCTTCCTCCGGGTCGTTTACCGTGACCTCGGTTTCAATCACCTCGGCGACGCGCGAAGCGGATACCAGGGCCCTTGGCAGCATGATGCTCATCATCGAGAGCATCAGGAAGGACATGATAATCTGCATAGTGTACTGGATAAAGGCCATAAGGTTGCCGACCTGCATCTGGCCGTTGTTGATGGAATCCGCGCCCACCCATATGATAAGCACGCTGATACCGTTCATAATAAACATCATCAGCGGCATCATGAACGTCATGACACGGTTGACAAACAGGTTGGTTCTCGTTAGCTCGGCATTGGCCTTGTCAAAGCGCTCTTCCTCGTGCTTTTCGCGGGAGAACGCGCGGATAACCGGCAGGCCCGTGAGGATTTCCCTCGATACGAGGTTTACCTTGTCAACGAGCTTCTGCAATACCTTAAAGCGCGGCATCGCGACAAAGTACAGCACAATGACGACCGCTAAAATCAGCCCGATGCCGACGCCGATAACCCAGGTCATGCCGCCTTCCGTACCGATGACCTTCGTCAAAGCGCCAACGCCGAGAATCGGGGCGTAGATGACCATCCGCAGCGTCATAACGACGAGCATCTGTATCTGCTGGATGTCGTTCGTACAGCGTGTAATGAGCGACGCGGTAGAAAATTTGTTAAACTCCCGGTTGGAAAAGGAAATGACCTTTCTGAACACGGCGTTGCGCAAATCGTGGCCGAACAGCGAGCCGATGCGGGACGAAAGCAGCGTAACGAGCGCCGCGGCAATTACGATAACAAGTGAATACGCGAGCATCCGGAGCCCCGCGTTCCAGATATAATCGTTTTGCAGCTTGTCGGTATCGATACCGGCTTCTTTGTATTCCTTCTGTACAAAGGAAACCGCCATCTGCTTGATAATGCTCTTATCGATATCCTCGTATTTCTCCGTCTGCCCTTCAAAGGACTTGAGCATTTGGTTCCTCTGCTCCTCCGGCATCTGGTCTAATACATCAAGGATTGTCGCATTTTCCGGTACCATGCCGGCCGGCATGGCCTGCGTCATTTGCGCGGTCATTTCTTTGACCTGCTTGTTATCGCTTTCTAAAAACGACACGACGAGCATCGGCACGCCGAAGATTTCTTCGAGCTCTTCTATATCAGCGCTCTTGATTCCGTCGTTTAAAACATATACCTTTAAGCCTTCCTTTTTATCGCTGTTTTCAAGCGAGTAGCGGGACAGAACCGCTTCCTTGTCTTTCTCATCCATAAAATAGAAAAGCCGGTTCATCTGGCTTTCCCGGATTTCCTGCGGGGCGATATGCTCTACGCCGCCCTGCTGGATGCCGATATTGACAATATTCGAGATATTTTCAGGCAGCGACAAATCGCAGAACGCCTGGATTACGAGCAGGACAATAACGGCAAGAATCGGCAAAACCGACCGCTTGAGGTATTTGAACAGCTTTGTCATATCTCCTTTGTCTCCTTCCCTTCGTGTGTTGGCGCCCCGGTTTTTCCACTTTGTGCTTTTGACAGCCGCCGCTGTATTTCCTCCATATCAACCTGGGCGACGACCTCATGAAATTTTTTCATCAAAGTGATAAACCTGAGCGTATCTTCATAACCCATTTTCTCTACAACCATATTAATTGCTTCATGCATCTGTGCGTTCTGCCGCTCGAACATCCCGATTCCCTTCCTGGTAAACCGGACGTACACGCTACGCCTGTCGCTTTTTTGAACGACGCGCTCCACAAGCCCTTTATCCTCCAGCTTGTTGATTACCTGGGAAAGCGCGGGCTTGGAAATTTGAATATGCGCGCTGATATCGCTCGTTTTGACGAGCTCCTTCGGCAGGCAGCCGCCGGACAAAAAGCGCATTGCGCGAAAAACGGCAAGCTCGCTGTAGCTCAGCTCGCTGAAAAAGTGCGGTATCTTCGAGGCTTTCCGTACGCCAATCATCGCATCTAAGAATTCCCTCGTGATATCCTGCTCCTCCACGATTGCTTCCACCTCTTTTTAAATCGTTAAGTAACTTAATGGTTTATGAAGTTAATAACTATTATAGCTGAATCAAAAGAGATGTCAAGCAGTTAATTATGAACAATTAATGAATGTTGTTTTTTAGCTTTTTAAACAAGCTCTTTGTCGCACGTGGTAAAAATTTTTCTATATTATTTGTGCATTTTTTCACTATTCATTTGTATTTTTTTCATGTGTGCTTTATAATAAAAAACAGAGAAAATATGTACGGGAGCACTGCTGTGCCCTCCCGTTGGATTAACGGAATGCATCCTCGAACGCATCTACGCCGCGCTGTGTTTGGGCGGCGGCGAATTCCGCCTGTTCTTTTTCCGGCGCGTCCACATTTTCGTCGATTTTGCCGAGCAGGATAAACGCGACATAATCGCCGCGGCGCACGACCTTTGCAGCGTTTATTTTCGCCGCGTTGACCGGGTACATCATGGAATCGTTTATTTTCTTCTCACGCGCTTCGTTCAATTGCTTTTCCACCTCTTTGCCTTTGCCCTCCTTGGCCTTGACGACGAGAAGGCGGTCCGGATGGAAGCCGATTGCGGGCAGCTCGCCCTTTTGCTCCTCGATTAAATCTTTTTCGAGCTTGAACTCTTCCTTTAAATGCTCCGTATCGATTTCGGTGTCCGGCAGGTAGTCCTCCCCATAGGCGGTCTTGATTTTATCAAACACGCGCTCAACCGCAAGCTGGGACTGCTCCCCGCGGTATGCGTCGTCCCCTTGCCCGCAGCCGGCCATAATTATACAAATAGTAATAATAGATAATAATATTGCTATTAGTTTTATTTTTTGTTTTCCCATAATTGCCCTCCGTTTTTTGTTGTTTGTTTGTATTGTCTGTGTTATTATATCCGGGAAGCGTATTGAAATACCGCTGACTGTAAAGAAAGGAAATTTATGGTATATGAAGAAACTCACGGCAGTTTTATTGCTCTTCGCTCTTATGCTTTCTTTTTCTGCCTGCACCCCAGCGCCTTCGGGCGGCGGTTCGCGGGAGGATACGGAGAAGCTGCGTATCGTAACGACGATTTTTCCGCCATACGACTTTGCAAGGCAGGTTACCGGCGATAAGGCGGAGCTTGCCATGCTGCTCCACCCCGGCGCGGAAAGCCACAGCTATGAGCCTTCTCCGAAGGATATCATCAAAATCCAGCAGAGCGACATCTTTATTTACGTAGGCGGCGAATCGGACAAATGGGTGGACGAGGTGCTTTCTTCGCTCGATACCGAAAGCATACGCGTCATTAAGCTGATGGACTGCGTAAACGCGCTTGAGGAAGAGCATGTGGAGGGTATGGACGAAGGACACGAGGACGGGGAGGACGGCTACGAATATGACGAGCACGTCTGGACTTCGCCCAAAAACGCTGTACTGATTACGGAAAAAATAAATGAGGCGGCCTGCGAGGCGGACAAAGGCAATGCTTCTTATTATAAGGAAAGGACGCAAAGCTATTTAGAAACGCTCAAGGCGCTCGACCATTCCTTTACGCTCGCTGTGAAGGAAGCAAAGCGGCACGTAATGGTATTCGGCGACCGCTTCCCCTTCCGCTACTTCACAGACGCGTACGGCCTTACCTATTACGCCGCGTTTCCGGGCTGCAGCTCCGAAACGGAGCCGAGCGCAGCGACGCTCAAGTTTTTAATCGATAAGGTCAGGGATGAAAAAATCCCCTATGTGTTTACCATTGAAATGTCGGACCAGAAGGTAGCGGACACTATCTGCGAGGCAACCGGCGCCAAAAAGCTTTTGTTCCATTCGTGCCATAACGTAACGAAAGAGGAATTTGAAAGCGGCGTTACTTATGTATCCCTGATGCAGGAAAACCATAAAAATTTACTTGCGGCTTTGAACTGATTTTCCGGTTCAGAGCCTGTCCATTTTTAGAATAAAAACGAAGGAGCGCAGATATGTTTTCAAAATTCAGCGTAAAAAAACCGATGACCGTCTTTGTCGCGGTCATTATCGTTATTATATTGGGGGTTGTGTCATTTACCAATATGACGCCCGACCTGCTGCCGAATATGGATTTCCCTTACGTCGTCGTCATGACGACCTATCCCGGCGCAAGCCCTGAGGAGGTCGAAACAACCGTCACCAAGCCGATGGAGCAGTCGATGGCTACGCTCGAGAAAATCGAGGACGTCAGCTCCACCTCGGCTGAAAACTATTCCATGATTGTGCTGCAATTCTCGGACGACACAAATATGGACGCGGCTACCATCAATATCCGCGAAAAAATCGACCTAATCAAAGGCGGCTGGAACGAGCGTGTCGGCACGCCTTATATGCTCAAAATCAATCCCGACGTAATGCCGGTTTCTGTTGCGGCGGTTGACCGCGACGGGCTTGACGTCAAAGAGCTTTCAAGCTTTGTAGAGAACAGCATCACACCAAAGCTTGAGGGGATTGAGGGCGTTGCAAGCGTAAACGCCGGCGGGCTTATCGACCAGAAGGTAAACGTCATGCTTTCCCAGGAAAAAATAGACGCGGTCAACAAAAAAATACAGGCCGCGCTGAACGGGAAGTTTGACGACGCGCAGAAGGAGCTCGACAGCTCCAAGGATAAAATACAGGATGGGCTCGACCAGGTAAACAGCGGAAAAGAGCAGGCGCAAAGCGGCAAGGAAACGCTTTCCAAAAAGGAAAAAGAGCTTTCACAGCAGCTTGCCGCCGCGCAGGGCACGCTCGATGAAAAACAGCAGCAGCTTCTTGAAGGCAAGCTGGAGCTGGTTTCCCAGTTAAAAGACCTTGCCAGCCAGAAAACGCAGCTGCTGGAAACAAAGGAACAGCTCGCCGCCCTCCAGGAGGCGTATACAAGGCTCGACGGTACTATTTCCTCTTTAAATGAAACGGTACAGACACTGCAGAAGCTTAACGATACGCGCCTTGATTTAAAGGAGCGCACAGACGCGCTCAATGAGCAAATCGAAGCCATACAGAACAATCCTTCCCTGAGCGATGAGGAAAAGGCGCAGATGGTGTCCTCCATAAAATCAAGCGGGGAATACATAGCTGTTGAAAAGGAAACGAAGGAATTTGAACAGGCGCTCTCTCAGTACGGCATGACGAAGCAGGAGCTGCCGCTCAAGCTCGAGCAGGCAAAGCTTACGCAAAAGGCGGCGCAGGCCGCGCTTACTGAGCTGAACAAGGCGCTTGAAAAGCTGGGAATCAGCCCTGGGCAGCTAAAAGAATCGATTGCGCAGCTTGAACAGGGCCTTGCTAAAATCACAGAAGGCGAAACGCAGCTTAACGAAGCGCTTTCCCAGCTTGAGGCTGGTGAAATCACGCTGAAGGAAGCAAAACAGCAGCTCAATACCCAGCAGACAAACGGCATGTTCCAGCTTAACCAGGCGCTCTCGGAGCTTGTATCCGGCCAGTCGGCGCTTGCCGCCACGCAGCAGCAGCTTGAAAGCGCGATGGCGCAGGTGGACAGCGGCCTTAGCGAGCTGAAAACAAAGAAACAGGAGGCGCTCGACGCCGCTGATTTGAACAAGACCATTACGATGGACATGGTTTCGCAAATCCTGGCGGCCGAGAACTTTTCAATGCCCGCGGGCTATGTCACGGAGGACGGCGTCGATTACCTGGTACGCGTGGGCGACGAATTTTCCGATTCGCAGGAAATCAAGGATATGACGCTGTTCGACCTGAAAATAGACGGCGTCGGCCCCATCAAGCTCACCGACGTGGCGGACGTTATCGTCACGGACAACGCGGAGGATATTTACGCCAAAATCAACGGGAACAACGGCGTTATCCTTTCGTTCACCAAGCAGTCGACATACGCGACCGCCGACGTGTCCGACAATATCAACAAGTGCTTTGAAGAGCTGCAGGGCAAATATGACGGCCTGCACTTCACCTCCCTGATGGACCAGGGCAGCTATATCTATATCGTTGTAAACAGCGTCCTGCAAAACCTGCTGTTTGGCGCGCTGCTTGCTATTTTAATCCTGCTGTTCTTCTTAAAGGACATCAAGCCGACCCTGATTATCGCATGCTCCATCCCCATCAGCGTCGTGTTTGCCATTGTCCTGATGTATTTTTCAGGCGTTACGCTCAACATCATCTCCCTGTCGGGCCTTGCGGTCGGCGTTGGTATGCTCGTGGACAACAGCGTCGTCGTTATTGAGAACATTTACCGCCTGCGCAATGAGGGCGCATCAGCCATCAAGGCTTCTGTATCCGGCGCGGTACAGGTCGCGGGCGCTATTGCCTCCTCGACGCTCACGACCATATGCGTATTCCTGCCGATTATATTTATCCAGGGCATTACGCGCCAGCTGTTCACCGATATGGCGCTGACCATCGCCTATTCCCTGCTTGCAAGCCTGCTCGTCGCGCTTACGCTCGTACCGGCAATGTCACAGGGGATGCTGCGCAAAACAAAGCCGGTCAGGCACGGCTTGTTCAACAGGTTTTTAAAGGGATACGAGAAATCCGCGCGCTTTGCGCTCAAATATAAATTTGTCCCGCTGCTCGTATCGGTTATACTGCTTGTCGTAAGCGTTGTGTTTGTCGTACAAAAAGGCTTTGCCTTTATGCCGGAATCGGAGGGCGAAAGCATTTCCGTCAATGTGGAAATGCCCGAGGACGCCACCTTTGACGACACAACGAAGGTAGCGGATGAAATTTTAAAGCAGGCAGATACCATAAAAGACATTGAAACCGTCGGCGTAATGGTCGGAGGAAACATGGGCAGCATGCTCGGAATGGGCTCCTCCGGCGGGCAAGGCGGCGGGGAAAGCACCACCGTTATGATGTATGTGCTTCCAAAGGAAAACGCGTCCATGTCGAACGGGGAAATTGCGAAGGCGCTTGAAGAAAAATGCGGCGGGCTGAACGCAAAGGTTACGGCGAGCGCCGAATCCTCCATGATGTCGATGAGCTCCATGGGAGCCTCCGGCATTACGCTCAAGCTTTACGGCGAAGACCTCGACCAGCTCTATACACAGGCGACGGAAATCGGGAAGCTGATAGAAGCCGTGGACGGCGTAGCCGAGGTGGACAACGGCGTTGAAGATACTACGCCGGAAATCCGCGTTACCGTCGATAAAACGAAGGCGATGCTCAAGGGGCTGACTGTCGCGCAGGTTTATATGGATATCTCAGCGGCAATCAAAAGCGAGACGGCCGCAACCACACTGAAGCAGGCAGACGGCAGCGGCGTTGACGTGATTGTCGTGGACGGCAAAGCAAAGGACATTACCCCGGACGATATCAGGGACTATGTCCTCACCGCCGCCCAGCAGGACGGGAGCGAGACAAAGGTGAAATTGAGCGACATTGCCACGATAGAAGACGCGCAGTCGCTTAATTCCATCTCACGCGACAACCAGCGCCGGTATATCTCGGTCAGCGCGGAGCTTGAACAGGGGCGCAATGTAACGCTCGTTACAAACGCGGTACAGAAGGCGCTCGACGGCCATACCCTTCCCGAAGGGATGTCGGTCGATTATTCTGGTGAAAACGAGACGATTATGGAGTCGCTTTCCCAGCTGATGACCATGCTGCTGCTCGCGGTCGTGCTCATCTATTTGATTATGGTAGCGCAGTTCCAGTCGCTTTTGTCGCCGTTTATCGTCATGTTCACCATCCCGCTGGCGTTTACGGGCGGCCTGCTCGCGCTTTTGATTACAGGCAACGAATTAAGCGTCGTTTCCATGATTGGCTTCGTCATGCTCGCGGGTATTATCGTAAACAACGGCATTGTGCTGATTGATTATATCAACCGCCTGCGCATGTCCGGTATGGAAAAGAAGGAAGCGATTATCGAAGCCTCCAAAACGAGGATGCGCCCCATCCTGATGACGGCGATTACAACCATTTTGGGCCTTTCCACCATGGCGCTCGGCATAGGAACCGGCTCCGAAATGATGCAGCCGGTCGCAATCGTATGCATCGGCGGATTAATATACGCCACGGCAATGACGCTTTATGTCGTACCCGCCATGTACGATATTTTAAGCCGCAAAAAAATGCGCGTCATAAGCGCGCAGGACCTTGAGGTTTTAGAGGATGACGAGGCGCAGGAGGCTGTAAAGCAGGAACGGCAAGAAGCGCCCGGCGAAAAATAACAATATAAAAACAGGATATAAAAAGAGGGTGCGTACGCACCCTCTTTATTTTTTTGAATTGTATTAACCGCCCTTCTCCCCCTGCCGGACGCGGTTCATCCTGCCATTAACTTTGATTGTTACGCTATAATTTCCGAGCCTTGATTACGAAGGTGACAGGAAGCATCTTAGCTTTTTCCGCAAATTCGCCGCGGTCGTTTTGTATGATTTCATCATCAGACTGTTCTACCATCTCTTCAATAACAAACCCCGCTTTTGCCAACGCGTTCACATAGGTTGACAATTTGCGGTCAGATAATGACAGTGTGCCCCCGCCGAACGATGCCGAATACCAGGATTCATCAAAATAGCATTTTTTAAAAACAAGCGTATCATTTTCCTTAGAAACGCATTTATGTACCGGATGTGACCAGCTGAAAATAAACACGCCGTCTTTTTTCAGGTAAGACGAAATCCGGCAAAACGTACCTTCTAAGTCTGTCGTCCAGCCTATAGCATAGATGGAATATACAATATCGAAGTAATCATTCGGTATCCCACATTCTTCCTCCATGGGTGAACAAATCAGTTTTGCCGAAAGGCCGCGCGACTTTAAATACAGGTCCGTCTTTTCCAATTGCTTTTTGGAGATATCTATCCCCCATAATTCGGCCGCTTTGCGCTCACCGTGATATTGCAGGGAATGTCCGGTTCCACAGCCGATTTCCAGCAGCTTTTTGTCTGATACATCGCCAAAAAGCCGGCATTTTTCTTCTGAGACATACGCACCGTACAAAGGCAGCGCAGTCGTCCCTAAAACGTCGTTTCCTTTTGTATCCCAAAAAGCACCGTTTGTTTTATGTATGGCGTCCCGGTCCATTTCAATCGTGCTGGCGCAGCCTGCCTCGCCGGCGCCTATAATGTTTGTACGGCTGTCAGTCTTTTTATCCATGTTTCAACTCTTTTCTTCCCGCAGCGCCGAGCTTTTGGAAATTTAATAACCAAATGAAACAAGCTGGAATATGATAGATAGGAAGCGGTAAATAAACATGTACGCTTATTTGCGTCCGGCGGAATTATAACTCGCTTAATCATTACCGTTTTCCGGTTAAAATAAATTCAACCAGCTTATTAACATCATCAAATGTGTCATAATCACCATAAATTCCCTCACGATGATATACAACCCCGTTTTTCTCATTTTCTTCCAAACAATCGAGCAGCTTTTCCACCCCATACCTTTTTATGAACATAATAAATCCTTGAGGCTTAATTTTTGCTAAAAGCCCTTTCTTACAGTTTTCCGTGCAGGAATAGCAGCTGGAAACCCCTTTTTCCATTGAACAGCTTCTGTTCTCACACCATTCTTTATCAGGGCATTCACCCGAATTGCATCCGGAACAATGGTCATTTTCAGAACATAAGCAGCAGGCCAGCCCACATCTCGCAATTCCTAATTCCCTTTTCATTTTCAGCCATCTACCTTTCCTGTTTGTTTACACCGGACAATAGCGCCACACACTCCACGTGCGCCGTCCTTGGGAACATGTCTACGGGCGTAAGCTCCTCAACCCGATAGCCGCTTTCTGAAAACAGCTTCAAATCGCGCGAGAGCGTCGCCGGGTCGCACGATACATACACGACGCGCCCGGGCGCCATCTGTACGACCGTATCGATTAATTCTTTCCCGCAGCCCTTACGCGGCGGGTCTAATATAACGACGTCGGGGCGAATCCCCTCGAACGCAAGCTGTTTAGCGGCCTGCGACGCGTCCGCGCATAAAAACCGCGCGTTCTCAATTCCGTTTTTCCGCGCGTTCTCGCGCGCGTTTACTACGGCCTGCTCCACAACCTCCACGCCGATTAGGCGCTTTGCGTCCTTCGCCATGGTAAGGCCGATTGTCCCCGTCCCGCAGTACAGGTCCAGCAGTGTCTCATTGCCTGTAAGCGCGGCGTACTCCTTTGCTTTCTCATAAAGCCGCTGCGCCTGCGCCGGATTGACCTGGTAAAAAGACAGCGGGGAAATTTCAAATGTGAGCCCGCAAAGCCGGTCCGTAATTGTATCCCTGCCCCAGACGAGACGGGATTTGCCGCCCAGAATTACGTTCGTTTTATCCCGGTTGACATTGACAACCAGCCCGCAAAAGCCTTTTATCTTTTCCGAAAGCATCCGCGCAAGCTCCGTTTCCCCCTTCAAGCCGTTGCCGTTTACAACAAGCACGGCAAGGCTTTCCCCCGTGCTCCTGCCGTAGCGCAGGTACAGGTGGCGCAGCTTCCCCTTATGGGTAAGCTCGTCGTATGGCTCGGGCTTGTATAGCTCCGCCCATTCCCTGAATACCGCGATTATATCTGAAAAAACCGGCGGCTGGAGCAGGCAGGTACCGCAGTCGATAATCCGGTGGCTTTTATAGGCATAAAAGCCCATGGAAAGGCCGCCGTCTCTCCCCGTTCCCACAGGAATCTGCGCCTTGTTGCGGTAATGCTCCTGCTCCTGTGCGCCGACAATCGGGCTAATGCGCAAATCATGAAAGCCGCCGATACGCTCCAGCGCGTCTTTTACGCGCCGCTCCTTAATCTCAAGCTCCGCGCCATAGCGCAAATGGCGGTAAACACAGCCGCCGCAGCTTTGGAACACGGGACAGTCCGGCTCTGTCCGCGCGGGCGAAGGTATAATAATTTCTTCTATTTTACCGATTGCATAATGCTTTGACGTCTTGATAATTCTTACGTTTAGCTCATCTCCCGGCGCCGCGTTTGAAACAAACACAGCCATGCCGCGCGCACGGCCCACGCCGCTGCCCTCCGCCGTCATTCCTGTAATCGTCAGCTTTACCGTCTCGTTCTTTTTCAGTGCCGTCTGTTCCAATGCTTTCTCATCCGTTTCTTCATGGTTTTAGGCCGCCGCGTCAAAGCTGCCGATGATGCCCGCTATCAGCTTTTGAATCTCGATTGCGTCGCGCACGCTGATTACGCCGTCAAAGTTTACATCCGCCGCGCTTGTTTCCGTCTCGTTGAAATCGAGTAACCGCACGACCTCCTTCTGGATATAGAGCACGTCGTCTATCTTGATGCGCCCGTCGCCGGTCGGGTCGCCTTTGGCGTAAGGCTCCACAACCGTCCTGTCTTCCTGCTTGATATCAGTAAAATAAATATTGTCAGGTTCATAAGGGCTTTTTTTCAGTGTATACGCAAGCTTACCATTGCGGAAGGCAATCCCATAGATGAAGCCCGTAGAAACATCGGCATTATACACATTCTTCTCCTTATAATCACCCGGCCGTAATGCACAGATTCCCGCTCGCGTATTGTAATAAATCAGGCCGTTTGAAATTGCTATTTTGGCATAGCTGAACGGGCTGCTTTCGCTTAATTCCCAATCAGACCAAACATCGGAACAAAACGGAAGCTTTTTTGCCTTATTAACCGACATATCACGTTCCCATAAATTCCACTTTTTATCTGTATAGTAATATTTGCCGTCAAGAGGAAGAATCGCGCTTGTAACATTGTTCCAGAATTCATTGTCATATGTCTTGTCTGTCGCTTTATACGGAGATGTCCAACCAGTATGGTCGTAGCCCTTGGAAGAAATAACCGCGTCGCTCTTCAGGAAAAACAGGTGGTCGGCATAACCAAGCGTGTCAGGCACCGGGTCGTCCCAGGTAATATCGACATGGTACCAGCTGGAACCGAGCTTTATCATGTTCCAGGCATGGTTCATTTCCTCGCTCTCAACCACAATACAGTCGACGCCGAGCCTGTCAAGCAGGTCTTTATACGCGAGCGCGTAGCCCTGGCAGACTGCCTTTTGGCTGACAAGGCAGCCGTAAGCGTTATAAGGGAACACATCGTCGTCGGCCGCCGTTTCGTCATACTCGCAGGAAAGTGCGATGGCGTCGTGCAGAACAAGCGCCTTCTCCATGTCGGTCGGCAGGGCTTCCACCTGCTTTAAAAGTGCGGAAACCGCGGCCTCATATTTTTTCTGGGCCTGAGGCAGCTCGTTTTTCGGAATCACATACTCAAACATAAGCGTAGCGATTGTATTCGTGTCCGTATAATATCCGTAATATATCGTATTGGACATATAGTAAAACTGCGGGTTCTCGTATATCAGACTGTCCAGCAGCTCTCCGGCACGGCTGACCGGTATGTTATAACCGCTGATGTCAACCTCGCTTTTATAATTCTTCACCGCGCTGGCCGCATCGGCCAACGCCTTTCCCATGCTGTCGTTTGCAGCGCGCAGGCCGTATGTATAAGCGCCTATGCTTTCCGGCAGGGTTACGCTGCCGTATCCGAGCGGCTCTTCAGACGATACCGCTCCTAAGATGCCCGAACCTTCCTTTGCTGCGCCTGCAGGAAAAGCCGCAATACCTGTAAGCATCAAAAGGCTCAATAGTACACATAATAATTTTTTCATTTGGATTCCCTCCGTATCAATTTGTCGGCCCCGCCGTATGGACCCTGCATTCCCAATGTGGAAGAATGTTACTCTGATTATAGCATCACACATACGGAAAAACAATTGCGGCGTTCCCTGAATTTTTACACACCGGTACAGTATTTTTCCGTTTTTTCGTAAAGCTTGCAACAAAAGGGCAAAAGTTTGCCGGAAAATGAAAAAACTATTTATTTTCCGGCGGCTGCGTACTATAATAAAATGTACTATGTTTGGATTGGAAGTGTTTGTTTGGATACTGATAAGCTTTTGGATAACGTCAAGCACGTTCATTTTATCGGGATTGGCGGCTCCGGCATGTGCCCGCTGGCAGAAATCCTGCACGCGGAAGGCTTTGAACTGAGCGGCTCGGACGTAAACGAATCCGACACGCTGGACAGGATAAAAGGATACGGCATCAGGGTATCCATGGAGCATAAAGCTGAAAATATAGAAGGCGCACAGCTCGTCGTCTACACGGCGGCTGTCAAGAAGGATAATCCGGAGCTTGTAGCCGCGATTGAAAACGGGATTCCGGCCATTGAACGTTCCGTCATGCTGGGTGCCGTCACCAGGCGGTACAACCGCTCCATCGCGGTCGCGGGCACGCATGGCAAGACGACCACCACCGCCATGCTTTCCCAGGTGCTCATCGGCAGCGGCTTCGACCCGTCGGCCATTATCGGCGGCAAGCTGCCCTACATCGGCGGGAACAGCTACGTTGGCCAGTCCGACATCATCGTCTGCGAGGCATGCGAATATGTAGACACGTTTTTGCAGCTTACGCCCGCAATCTCCATTATCCTCAATATCGACGCCGACCACCTCGACTACTTTAAAAACCTCGACAACATCAAAAAGTCTTTTCGTAAATTTGCCGGGCAAACAAGCCGCCTGCTCGTGTTAAACGGCGACGACCAAAACACGCTGGACGCAGTAGACGGGGTGAGCCTTGACAAGCTGCTTTACGGTTTTGGTGAGCATAACGATTACCGCGCGGCAAACCTTACGGTAAGCCACGGTGCGGTCCAGCATTTCGATGTGATTTACCAAGGCGAAACGCTTACGCAGGTTACGCTCAACGTACCAGGAAAGCATAATGTATTAAACGCGCTGGCGGCTTTTGCCGTGGCGCACCATCTGGGCGATTCCCCCGCGCTGATTGCGGAAAACCTTGAGAAATTCACAGGTGTGCACCGCCGGTTTGAAATATTGGGAAAGCCCTGCGGCATAACGGTAGCGGACGATTTCGCGCACCATCCCACGGAGCTTACGGCAACGCTTACCGCCGCGATGGAGATGGGGTTTAAGCGCGTATGGGCGGTATTCCAGCCGCATACCTATTCGCGCACAGCGATGCTGCTTGACGATTTCGCAAAGGCTCTTTCCATACCGGATAAGGTCGTCATGTCGGAAATCCTTGCCGTGCGTGAAGAAAACACCTATGGTATCTACACAAAAGACCTTGCAGAAAAAATCCCCGGCAGCGTGTGGTTCAACACGTTTGAGGAAATTACCGGCTACATCTGCGAATACGCCCAGCCCGGCGACCTTGTCCTGACGCTCGGCGGCGGCAACGTATATATGTGCGCAGGCATGATTTTAAAGGCGCTCAACGCAAAGGAATACCACGGTCAATAACACAATAAAAAGCACAGTCCCCTCCGGGGTATGCCGGAAGGGACTTTTTCATATGCGGATAAACACGAAAACAGGGCGGGGTAATCCCGCCCTGTTTTCTATATCAACATGTAAGAAAGAGGAAAAATGAAAAGAAATAAGCGTAATGGATTAGAACAGGTTGTTAAGAAAATCGTCCAGGCTTCCGCCTCCGGTATTGCCGTCGCCCCTGCCGGAATAGCTGTCGTTTCCATTGCTGCCGAAGCCGTTGCTGTTATCCGTGCTGGAATCGCCGCCAGCCGCCGGAACGCTTTCTTCCAGCTTCAGGCTCAGCTCGCCCGTCTGGCCGCCGCGGCTTACCTTGACCTTGGCCGTGTCGCCTACCGAAAGGGATTTCAACGCCTTGTTGATTTCGTCGGTGGTATTTACCTGCGTATCATTGATAGAAACAATCCTGTCGCCGCGCTGGAAGCCCGCGCTTTCCGCGCTGGAGCCGGAGTTGACACTCAGGACATAGACACCCGTTTCATTGACGCCGTACATCATGGCCATCTGCTCGGATGTAATATCGAGCAGGGACATTCCCAAATCTATCTGCCCCCTGACATAGCCGTACTGCGTCAGGTCGTCGAGCACATCTGTTACCTGGTTGACCGGAATCGCAAAGCCCAGGCCCTCGATTTCCGTTCCGGTGGATTTTGCGACCACAAGGCCTATGAGCTCGCCCTTTGAGTTGAACATACCGCCGCCGGAGTTGCCGGGGTTGATGGCCGCGTTCGTCTGGAGCAGGTTCATAGAAACGCCGTCAATCGTAAGGTCGCGGTTGAGTGCGCTTACGATGCCGTCTGTGACGGTTCCGCCGAGCTGTCCGAGCGGGTTGCCGATGACAACAGCCTTTTCGCCGACCTTAATGGAATCGGAATCGCCGAACACCACCGGGGTAAGGCCGCTTTCTTCTATTTTAAGCAGTGCTACATCAACCACAGGGGAAGCCGTACCGATAAGCTTTGCGGTATAGCTTTTGCCGTTTTTCAGCGTAACGGTGATTTTCGACGCGCCGTCTATGACATGGTTATTCGTAACGATATAGCCGTTTTCCGAAACGATGACGCCGCTGCCCGCGCCGGATTCAATATACTGCTGCGCAAAGCTTCCGGTTTTTACTACCTCGGTTGTGATTTCGACAATGCTGTTTGCTGTCTTTTCCGCTATTTGCTCTGTCGTCATCGCGTCGCCCTCGCTCTCAGTGGCGCCGGAGGCCGTGTTGATGACCTTCTGGATAGTAAGGCCGCTTCCGGAGGGAAGCACGCCGCTTTCCGTCAGGTTATCCGCAAGCCATCCGCCGCCGAACCCGACGACTCCGGCCGCGAGTATCCCAACCGCCATCATCCCGGCAACAAAGCCGCGCGTGGCCTTCTTTTTTTCCTTCTTCGGCTTTTTCTGCTTGCCGCCCTGCGCCGTATAGGGCGTTGTCATAATGGTGCTGCCGCCGGGCTGTGCGTATGGGCTCTGGTAAGTACTGTAACCCTGCTGCGCTGTGCCGGCTGTATTGCTGCCGTCGTAATAATTATACTGGTAAGAGGCAGCGTCCTGCTCCGGCGTTTGTTCCGCCGCCTGCTGCTGTTCTTCCTGCTTTGCCGGTTCATTGTACAGGTAGCTTGTACTGTTGTAGCCGCTGTAAATGTTTTCCGGCTGCGCTGCGTCCGCACGGCCTGTATTTTCTGTGGAGGAATAGGAACCGGAGCCGCTGCCTCCGTCCGGCATATAGAAGCTTTGCTGTGACGCGTGCCTCTGCGCCGCCTGTTCTGCTTCGGATGGCGCGGCCTGCATAGGGTCTTCAAAATGGCTGCTGCTGTATGTTTCGTGCTCGTTCGTGGGAATGCTGTTTTCGTGGTTTTCGTTTCCGCCGAAAGGCTCGTAAGGATTGTTGTTCATAAGATGACCTCCGTTCGTTTTTTAAAGTACCGCTTTGAAAGCCGTACTGGATTTTTGTAGCCGCTTTGTTTTTGCTGTGACTATATCTTACCCATTGTTCATGTCGGAAGTTTGAAAATGAAATGAAAGATTGCTTAACTTAATGCGAACAAATTATGAATTGGGCCGAATGCTTTTCTTCTTGAACAATAGGCGTTTCTCCGACGTAAGCTTGTATCTTTTGCCGAAGGATGGTATAATAACGGCATGCCGTATAAGGGGTTATCCCGCGCGGACGCAAAAGATTCATGAAAGACACGGGGTGTTTGATATGTTGAATGAAAAAGTAGCAAAGCTTTTAAACGAACAGATTACGAAGGAATTCTATTCCGCTTATCTTTATCTTGATTTTTCCGTCTATTATTCCGAGCAGAGCCTCGACGGCTTTGCAAACTGGTACAAGGTGCAGGCGCAGGAAGAGCGCGACCACGCCATGCTGTTTGTCCAGTACCTGCTCAACAACGGCGAAAAGGCCGGGCTTGAAACGATTGACAAGCCGCAGTGGACGGCCGATGGGCACATGGCGCCGCTTAAGGCGGGCCTTGAGCACGAGCGGTACGTGACGGGCCTAATCCACAATATCTATGACGCCGCTTATGAAGTACGCGATTTCCGCACGATGCAGTTCCTCGACTGGTTTGTCAAGGAGCAGGGCGAAGAGGAAAAGAACGCGGAAGACCTGATAAAAAAGATGGAGCTGTTCGGTACCGACCCGAAGGGCCTTTACCTGCTCGACAGCGAGCTCGCGGCGCGCGTTTACACCGCGCCGTCGCTTGTGCTCTGATTTTGCGTTCCATATAAAATAAACCGCTCCCGGCTGTTTTATGCCTGCCGGGGGCGGTTTTCTTTTTTTGTTTCAGTTTTGTTTGTCAGGAAGAGATATAGTTCTGGATAGCAAGCACGTCCGCCGTGCCGACTGCTCCGTCCTTGTTGAAGTCGGCGGCAATTTTCTGCTCCTCTGTGAACGTTATCTTGCCCGCAAGGTAGTTCTGTATCATCAGCACGTCCGCCACGCTGACAATTCCGTTTTGGTTTACATCGCCCAGGATAACCGTTTTTGTGGCGGCGGTAAAGTACCATGTTCCGGCAACGACGTTTGAATTGTTTGAAACCGCCGTGCAGCGCAGCTTTTTGCCGAAATCGGCGCTCGCCACTGTATAAGAGGCGTTCGTCGCCCCTGTAATTTCTCCCCATTTTCCGGTGCTTTCGTTGTACCGCTCCCACTGGTAGCGGATGCCGTAGCCTACATTATTGGGGTAAGGAATTGTATAGGTAAGGCTGGCTGTCAGCTTTTCCCCCACAGCGGGGATTCCCGTAAGCGCAACGCTTTCCACATCTGTTCGTGGATTGACCGTATAGAATACATCGTCACTGTCACTAAATGAAACACGCAGGACGGTTGGGTAATTGCGCGGCAGCTTGTCGAGGTAGCTCCTTAAAAAGGTAAGGGAATTGTTATACAGCGTGTAATCCACGTCCTGGATGAGGGCGCTGCCGTTGACTTTTGTCACCCCATAGAACAGGTTGCCGTTTAACTCGAGGCTGGTAGAAAGCGGATAATAGCTCCAATAAACCTGATGATTCGTCCCCAACGTTGAGTTTACCGTATTAATATTGGTACTACGTTTTTTCAGCACTGGGCGGATGCAGAAGTTATTTCTAGCACCACCGCTTAATTTCTGTACGTCTTCCCATTTTTCACCCAAGTATAGATAGCTTTCCCCTTCGTTACAAGAAGCGTTGAAACGTGTATCACTCTTTTCAAAAAATATTCGTACGCGCTCCGCTTCATTTGGCGTATAGCCAATAATAATTGCGTATTTTCCCGCGTTTGAGGGAACGGTGTAGGGTGTGCTAAACTCAGCCGTTTTGTAGCCCTGCGCCGTTATCGGGCCGCTTGCAAGAGGCTTATCATTCGTCAGGATTGTGGGCAGGGTCCCGTCCGCGTTGAGCGGCTTGATATAAACATAATACCAGCAGCCCGGGGCACCCTCTGGGGAACCCGCATAAAACATCACCTTGTTTATCTGCCCGTATTCATCGGCAAGCTCAGAAAGGTCGTAAACGTTTGCGGTGTAAATCATCCTCTGGACAATTCGCGTATATGTATGGCTGTCCTGCAGGGGCATAAAATCGTGCGACAGCATTTTTTCATTCTGGCTTGCGGGCTCCACACCCGTAATGGCAACGGGAAAGTTCATTTTATTATTGTTGAAATACTTGTCCTCATAGGAGACCCAGAAATAGCCGTCCTCCCCAAAGCCTGTGCCATAGCTGTTTTTAACCAGCCACGCGCCGTTATACTCCGGCTGGTGGCTGAACTTTGTTTTTGAAAAGTTATCGTCCCAGCCGACGACGGTGACGGCATGGTTCGGCGGGATATCCTTAGGCGGAGAAACACCCGGCTGCTTGTCTATTTGATAGACGTTCAAGGCATTGTAAATTTGATTATAATGGTCGCTGCGCTGCGACATATAGAGGTCCGCGCTGACCGCGCCGAACCTTAATATATAATCCTTGATTTTGCTGATTTCGACCTCTTCCGTGTCGGTCACATGGATGCGGCCGCGCGCGTCCATGTTCTGCGGCCAGTTTAGGCCAAAATCGTCCTTGTAGGGGACGTCCTCTGAAGAAACGGGCGCCTGCCACGAAACATTCTGTTTATCAAATAACGGCTCGTTCCAGTTTGTCAGGTACGCGAGCGCCATCGGCATATTGCCGCCGATATCTGGGCTTTTTTCATAATATCCTTTTCCTTCGTCATCGTTTCTCTCTTTCAATTTATTGCTTAAAATAAACCGCATGTGCTGCTCTGAAAATGCCTGCTTTTGCCCGGTTAGGCGCGTTGCGGCCGCCTCAAGGCAGGCGTTCGCCGTAAACGCCCAGCAAACGCCTAAATTTCCCTGTTTTTTGGCCGGCGTAAGCCACCCCTCGCCGCGCGGGTCGTAGGAAGGAGCCGCCGTCTCCACATAGCCCTCGTCGTCGGCATACGACGGCGTGATCGCCCGAGGGACGACGCCGCCGTATTGTGCGGTGTTCCCGTTTTCAAGGTCTTTCAGGTACTGCAGATATTCCGGCGTAGTGTAATCCTCAGGATTATCGACCAAAACCGCCTCGCCGCTGCCGGTTTGTACTGCGGATACATCGGTGCACACGCCGGCAGTCCCAGTGACAAGCAAAAACGTGGCCATTAAAAAGGTAATCCACTTCCTCATACTTTCATCTCCCGTTTTTTCTTAAATGATTTTTCCTTCATCTATCAAATCATTCCTATCAAATAAGTTTAAGCTGGACAAATCAAAACTTTTCAATTTCTTTTCTTTTCCTGCAAGAAATTTTTGGATTAATATAACATCTTCGGTCGTAACTTTACCTATAGTAAATGGCGAAACCGCCGCAACAAATAGCTGTGAAGAATTTATTGTGACAATTTTTGCCAAATACTTTTGTAAATACAGCACATCCGCTACTTCAACGTAACCGTTTCCATCAATGTCACCCGCCACCTGATGGCTTTTGCATAATGTATTATAGGCCGAGCGCAGCGCGAAGTACGCGCCCGTTACGGAGTCGTCGTCCGGGGCTAAAAGCACATTCGCCGCCGTTTGGCGCGCCGCGCAGAATTCCCGCCAGATGCGTTCGTTATAATACCATATGGCGGTAAGCTCTCCCGTGCCATTTTCTTCCCCTTTTACTTTATCATACAGCTCCTGCAAAACGTCCGCCCTTACCTTCAGCCCGTCATATGCCGCCTTCAGGTCGTCATAAACGCCCTGAAGCTCTTCCACTGGGCATAATTCCCATATAATCCCACTGCTCAGGTTCATGTAATTCCACGCGTTTTCAAGCTGGGCGTTCAAATCATACAATGTCTGAGACGTGTAAATTGAGTCGCCTTCCCTTCCCATCGCTGGGAATTTTTGCTCGCCCATACTATATAAATCTTCCGTATCGTTATAAAGCCGCTGCCTTATCCGCTGTTCCTCCTGTTCCTCATCCGTATACGCGGACGCGCCCATTACCGCCGTACCCATAAGCAGGCACAGGCATAGCAGTAAAGCAATTGTTTTTTTCAGTTTTTTCATGCATGTCATCCTCTTTCTTTTGTTTTTTTATGTTACCGGCTCTTTGGAACCGGATGATATATGAACCAGCAGCCAGCAGGAGGGTAATCCACTTCCTCATCATTTCAACTTACTATTTTAGATAATCTTTCCTTCATCAATCAGCGGATTACGGTCCAGTTGGTTTATAGAACCCAATCCCCTGCTGTCAAAAAATATATCGGCTCCAGCAAGATATTTCTGCATCATGATAACATTTTCTGTTGTAATGGTTCCCGCTTTGTTCCCGCCGACAAAATCAGCAACAATTATTTGTGATGAGTTCATCGGGACAGCCTTTGCGAGATACTTCTGCAGGTACAGCACGTCCGCCACTTCAACCCTTCCACTTCCGTTGACATCGCCCGTCACCTGGTTGCTTGCGCACAGCGTGTTATAAGCCCTGCGCAGCGCGAAGTACGCGCCCGTTACGGAGTCGTCGTCCGGGGCTAAAAGCACATTCGCCGCCGTTTGGCGCGCCGCGCAGAATTCCCGCCAGATGCGTTCGTTATAATACCATATGGCGGTAAGCTCTCCCGTGCCATTTTCTTCCCCTTTTACTTTATCATACAGCTCCTGCAAAACGTCCGCCCTTACCTTCAGCCCGTCATATGCCGCCTTCAGGTCGTCATAAACGCCCTGAAGCTCTTCCACTGGGCATAATTCCCATATAATCCCACTGCTCAGGTTCATGTAATTCCACGCGTTTTCAAGCTGGGCGTTCAAATCATACAATGTCTGAGACGTGTAAATTGAGTCGCCTTCCCTTCCCATCGCTGGGAATTTTTGCTCGCCCATACTATATAAATCTTCCGTATCGTTATAAAGCCGCTGCCTTATCCGCTGTTCCTCCTGTTCCTCATCCGTATACGCGGACGCGCCCATTACCGCCGTACCCATAAGCAGGCACAGACATAGCAGTAAGGCAATTGTTTTTTTCAGTTTTTTCAATATAAACACCCCTTTTTATTTTTTAAATCCTGATACATTTTTCTATATTTATTTTAACCCTTTATTTATACCATGTCAATTTAATTCATGTCACCATATTGTGACGATATTTTACATTAATTGTTTTTTATTATCTCAATTTCCCTGTAATTTTGCCGTCTTGCTTTTATATTTGAGGTTTTACCGGCAGAAAGCACGTAAGCTGGCGCTATCTTTAAAAAACGTGGTTTTATTTTCCGACCATATGTTCTATTATCCCATTGACCAGCACGAACAAAAGTTCTATAATCATTATAAACATTTGTTCGATTGGAGATGCCTGCTTTGTCCAGAACCATTTTGCACAGCGACTGCAACGCCTTTTACGCGTCTGTGGAATGCCTAATAAACCCGCGCCTGCAAAGCTATTGCGTCGCCGTATGCGGGGACGTCCAGGCACGCCACGGCATCATCCTGGCCAAAAACCAAAACGCCAAGGAATTCGGCGTAAAAACGGGTGAGCCGATTTGGATGGCAAAGAAAAAATGCCCGCAGCTCGTTACGGTACAAGCCGACTTCGCGCGCTATCTGGAATTTGCAAAACGCGTGCGGGAAATTTATTTGGAGTACACCGACCGGGTAGAGCCGTTCGGGCTGGACGAGGCATGGCTCGACGTAACCGGAAGCGCCCGCTTGTTCGGGAGCGGGAAAGCTATTGCCGAGGAAATAAGGCGGCGCGTCAGGGAAGAAATAGGCATTACGGTAAGTATCGGCGTAAGCTTCAATAAAATATTTGCAAAGCTCGGCAGCGACTATCAAAAGCCGGACGCGGTCACGGTAATCTCCAGGGACAACTTCCGGGAGATAGTATGGCCGCTGCCTTCAGGCGAGCTTTTGTATGTCGGCCCCGCTACAAAAAAGAAGCTCGCCGCAATGGGGATTTACACAATTGGAGATGTTGCGCGCTGCAGGCAGGAGCTGCTGCGCGGCAATCTCGGAAAATGGGGCGACTGGCTTTACACCTTTGCAAACGGGCTGGACGCCTCCCCCGTCGCCCGCTACAGCGAAATACCGCCGCCCAAATCGATTGGCAACTCCGTGACCGCCCCGCGCGACCTGAAAACGCTCGACGACGTGAAGATTATTTTCAGCGTCCTGTGCGACAGCGTATGCCGCCGTATGCGCGAGCAGGGGCTGCGCTGTAAAACGGTAAGCATCCATATCCGGGACAACGAGCTGCACACCCTGGCGCGCCAGTGCCGGCTTGACCGCGACAGCAGTATTACAAAGGATATTACAGACGCCTCTATGCGCCTTTTTCAAGAGCATTACCACAAAAAGCAAGCCATACGGAGCCTTGGGGTAAGCGTTTCTGATTTTACGCGGTACGCGCAGGGCGTGCAGCTCTCTTTTTTCGGCGGCGATGAAAAGGAGCGCGTACGCCGGGAACAGCTTGACGATACGGTGGACCATTTAAAGGAACGTTTCGGCGCCTGCGCCATATGCCCCGCCCTGCTTTTAAAGGACCGGCTGCTTTCCGGCTTCGACCCAAAATCGGACCATATCATCCATCCGGTTGGCTATTCTTTTTGATAAACAAATAACAATCGAATTATTGGTATTTTTT
>OMGT01000359.1_pt1 | contig 28351 bp, 17 predicted proteins | sample 1646101 | NCBI WGS metagenome assembly OMGT01 (sample SAMN05578593, study PRJEB25193) | human gut metagenome | biome: Human Microbiome; feature: human-associated habitat; material: feces | host: Homo sapiens | place: USA:Birmingham | reverse complement strand
GTTATTGCTACTCCTAATACATTTAATAGCGTTATTGTTGGCAATCGTGCAGCTTCTGAAAACGGTAATTGGAACTTGACGGTGGAAATGACTGATGAGGTTACTGCTGATAATATTAATAAGGTATTTAAAGGTACAGGTGCTAATGCTGATAAGGAAATTTTGTATGCTTTGTGTGTAAATGGTATTCCTTATACTGCTTATGATATTGCCATTAAAACAAAAGCACCTGAAACATCTGTTGCAGCGATTACTTTTGCTGCTGATAAGCTGTCTTATATAGATGCAGAAGGTACAGAAGTTAAGGGCGCTACTAATGGTATTGAACTTCCTGTAGGAACGACAACATTGAAGTATGCTGATGCTAACTTGTATGACTCTTATATCACTTTTGAAGGAACATATAAGGCAAAAGCTGAAAAATTAGGTGTTAAAGCAGATGGTATGACTGTTACTGTTCCGCAAGCTGCAAGTGGTGAAACTCTTGTTGCAACTGTACACATGGTGAATATCGGTGGTGTAGAAACTACGACTTCTAATACTATCACTTTGAAGTTGGCAGGTGCTTCTATCGATACTCCGACAGAAATTTCTGCTACCGAGTATAAGGTTATGCCGAACGCAGATTTCACTAAAGTATTGCCTGCTATCCTGATTGACTTAGGTGATGCATTGAGTAAATTGGATGCAGCAACAATTGAAGCTGTACAGAAAGCAAACCAGCTTTCTGTAGTTGAAGCTGCAACCCAGGAAGGATTTATTGTTGCTAGTGATGATAATGTGTTTACATCAACTTATTACAAAGCCGATGCTCAGGGTAAGAAAGGTGATGCATGGAATGCTAGCAATGATGGTCTTGAATCACTTCGCTTTATTGAAATAGCTGTAGCTACTAATGCCGGTACTAATAATGTAGCTGAGGATGCTAAGCCGGGTAAATACACATTGAATTTGGTAATTAAGGACGGTACTACTGTTGGTAATGAAATCGCTAAGATTGCTATGCCTGTAAATGTGACAGTTCCTGCATTCGATGATTTGTTTGCTGCAACAGATGCTTGGACAGAAGGTGTATATGGAGCTAGAATTTATCCTTCTGTCAATAATGCATTAATCAGTATGTCAAATGCATACACTGCTAAATCGGGAGTAGATGCTAATTACAATGATATTGCTTATGCTTTTGATAAGATTAATAATGATGCTGTTGGTACAGTAGGTAATGCTCAGCAGGTAACTTTGAATAAGAAGGTAGTTTACAAAGACAAGGCTCTTGCTAACAGTGAATTGAAAGCAACTGCTTCTTATAGTATTTTGGACGCAATGACTGCATATACCGGTTCAGGTAGTGATGTCACCAAATTAACAGCTATTAAGAAAGCATTTACTGTTGAATCATCTAAGTTTACAGTAAAACTTCAGACTATCTTTGATGGTGGTAAGATTGTATTCTATAAAGATAATGCAGTTGTTACCGGTACGGTTGGTATAGATGCTGATGGTAAAATAGCCGGATTGACCAAACCTAGCAATAAAAAACAAGGTTTGGCTATTAACTTCTTAAGCGCAGACTTAGCTGTAAATTCAACTAATGTTGCAGATTCTTATCCAAGTGCTGATGCTAACAAATTACAAGGATATGCATTCGGTAATAGCAATGCACCAGCTGCTTCGGATAAGCAAATCAAAGTAACATGGAGTACAGGTATTCCTACAGTAACAGTAAAAGAGGATGCTAACGGATTAGTATTTGAAAATAGCGATTCGTCTTCTCCTACTTACGAAACTACCTTGACTGCAACATTTGAAGATGCTACAGGTATTGTATATACTTCAAGCATTAAGGTGGAAAAGAAATAATACGTCTTTAGTATTTATCTTTAATATGGAAGAGCATCCTTCGGGGTGCTCTTTTTTTTGAATGGTAGCAGCCGGGAATTCATTTTACTCCTGCCACAGTGGAATTGACTGACAATTTCTCATACAGTTTGTTGGATGTGAAGGGTAAAGTAGCCGATATTATTGTTTCTACTCCTTCTAAGGGCTCGCCCGAAAACTGTTTGCTTTGTGTCTTCGGGCAGGCAAACCCTGCCCCTACATCTGACAATTGGATAGCCCGGCTTAGTTTTGACACACTCCCTTCTCATTCTCAGTTGAGAATTACATCCCATTCAATCGGGAAGTGAATATCTTCGGCAACGGATTCTATTCACTTCCCGATTTTTTTATTGAATTTGATTGATGTGATATACAATTTCCCTTGGTGGTACATATATATATGCAGGTTCATGCGTACGTACGTGTAGCTCGATGCGTATATACGTGTGGGCTTATGCCACCGTATGTGTGGCCCGATGCGTACGTACACATTTTACAAATAGGCAGCTTGCACTGTATGTTGCAAAAAGACCTTGAGGATTTTTTAAAACATCAAGGTCTTTTTTGAAAACACCACCTTCTTTTTTAAAAAGCTCGGCATGTTTTTCCTGTAAGGGCAGAATGCATCCCCTCACCAAGTCGGTTATTCCTTCTTCTCCGTTCATCCTTACATTTTAGCCGAAATGTGCGGATAATCAGATTGTTAAGAATGACAGGATATCCCTTCATCCTCCTTTCAGCCGTGCTTCCCAAGTCCCTTCACAAGCTGCCTTCAGCCTTTATCCTGCCGGAAGAAGTTTTACGAATGAAAGGAGGCTGAAAGGGTGGTGACACAATGTTCATTCACTACCGAACCCCCATCAATAGGGCGTTTCAACGACTAATGAAAGGAGAAAGGGAGAAATCCTTGAAATCTCAAGTATGCTTTTGATCTACTCTTGCCGTCAATGGTTTCATCGCTATTGGTAAACCAAGCCGCGAAGCGTAAAGCCTTGTTGTTTGGGAAACATTGCGCCAAAGACCCATCGGGATGAGAGGTTGTTTCTATTTTGGAAACAGCTGCATCTTTTCGTAATTTTCCCTTTTTAAAATACTGTTTTTATGTTCTGATATTTGTTGGGTATGCTGTTTTTATGTACTTTTGAACCGTTATTTTATTGAGTATCTGTTACATGAAAGAACACATATCTCTGATTTTTACAGTAGTCTTTTCAAGAACTTGAAAAAACAGACCGGTTTGGTACCTGTCGGGCTTATAAAGGATGATAAGAGTTACGTTTTAAGCAGCATACTTCCACAAGATATAATAAAGAAGAAACTAACACGATAACAAATAAATATTATGAAGAAAATGCTATTGTTCACCTTGTTGGTAGGTGGATTATGTACAACTACACCCGTAGTACAGGCACAAGAAAGGTTGCCGGAGTACTTACAGGCGGAAAAATTTACTCAGGAGAAACTGAACACCATGTTGTTCTCTACTGTGGTAGACCCTCATTGGTTTCAGAAAGGGAATAACTTCTGGTTTCAGTATAAAACAAGTGAAGGTACCTTTTGGTATGTGGTAGACCCTTCGGCACGCAGTAAGAAGCAGCTTTTCGACCGTGATGAAATGGCCTCGCAGCTGACCGAAATTGTAAAAGACCCTTTTGAAGCGCGTCATCTTCCCATCAGGAACTTGAAAGCTCAGGAAGACGGTCGTACTTTTACTTTTGAGGTGATATCTTCTCAGGATGCCAAGCCCAAGAAGGAGGATAAGGAGAAAAAGGATAAAAAAGGCAAGACCGAGAAAGAAGTCTTTTATTTTTCTTACGATTATCCCACCCGTAAGCTCACTCAGCTGAAAGATAAAGAAAAAGAACCCAAGAAAATCAGATGGGGATCAATCTCTCCTGACGGAAAGACGGTGGTTTATGCCAAAGACCTGAATCTTTATCGTATGAGCCGTGAAGATTATGAGAAGGCAAAGAAGAATGAAAAGGACAGTACTATTGTCGAAATTCAGCTGACCAAAGACGGTGTGGAAGATTTTGGCTACGGTATTCCTTACAGTACGCTCAACACTGATACGCTGTGTAATGGCAAGCGTCGCAGGGTGTATGGGGTGTGGTCGCCCGACTCCCGTCATTTTGCAATGACAGTTTCCGATGACCGGGCCGTAAAAGAGTTGTGGGTGATTAACTCTATGGCACAACCGCGTCCTACCCTGGAAACTTATAAATATCAGATGCCCGGTGAAAAAGAAGCTCCGATAGAACATTTGTATTTGTTTGATATGAGTGACAACAGCCGGAAAGAAATAAAGGTGGACGCTTATAAAGATCAGACTTTGGGACTCTCTTACAGTCCGTGGCTACAGAAACAGCGTGATATGGAAGATCAGCCTTCAATCTGGCTGGGTGACAATAACCGTTTCTATCTTTCACGTAAAAGCCGTGACTTGCATCGGATAGATATTTGTTCTTACACTGTGGGGCAGGATTCTATTGTTCCTGTTATTAAAGAGCGTATGAATACTTATCAGGAAACGCGTCCTTTGCATCTTTTGAGCAATGGAAAAGAACTGATACAGTGGAGTGAACGCGACGGTTGGGCGCATCTTTATTTATATGATGATAAAGGTAATCTGAAAAACCGTATCACGAAGGGACCTTGGCATGTGGAAGAAATATTGAAAGTAGACAATAAAGCGCGTGTCATTTATTTCACTGCCAATGGTATGAACCCGAACGAGAACCCGTATTATGAGCACTTGTATCGGGTGAATTTGGATGGTAGCGGACTGAAGCAACTTTCAAAGGGGGATTATTTCCACCGCGTGGAAGTGGATGATGAGGCTCGTTTTGTGGTGGATAACTTTTCACGTGTCAATACAGTGCCTTGTGCCGACTTGCTGGATACGAACGGTAATAAAGTGATGACGATTCAGGAAAGTGATTTCTCGCAGCTTTTTGCTGCCGGTTACAAGTTTCCCGAACCTTTTAAGGTGAAAGCTGCCGATGGAGTGACCGACCTTTATGGTGTGATGTATAAACCGTTTAATTTCGATTCTACAAAGGTATATCCTATTGTAGACTATGTTTATCCGGGGCCGCAGGTTGAAGGTACGGTTTATCCGTTTACCCGTATGACTCCGCGTACAGACCGATTGGCACAAGCCGGTTTCATCGTCATTTCGGTAGGACAACGTGGCGGACATCCAAGCCGTTCCAAGTGGTATCATAACTATGGATATGGCAATATGCGCGATTATCCCTTGGCCGACCACAAATATGCTATCGAGCAGTTGGCAATGCGTTATAATTATATAGATATAGATAAAGTGGGTATTCACGGACATTCGGGAGGCGGATTTATGAGTACGGCTGCCATGTGTCAATATCCTGACTTCTTTAAGGTTGCCGTTTCATGTGCCGGAAACCATGACAATAATATTTATAACCGTTGGTGGAGCGAAACGCATCACGGAGTAAAGGAAGTGGTAAGCGAAAAGGGAGATACTACCTTTGTTTACAAGATAGCGACCAATCCTCAGATTGCTAAACAGCTGAAAGGCAATTTGCTGCTGATTCACGGTGACATTGATAACAATGTGCATCCGGGTAATACACTGCGCGTGGTTGATGCATTGATCCGTGCCGGCAAACGCTTTGATATGCTGATTTTACCGCAGCAGCGCCACGGATTCGGTGACATGAATGAATATTTTTATTGGAGACTGGTGGATTATTTCTCAGAACATCTGAAAGGAAAGAGTGAGAAGTCTGTGGATATTCCCAAACGTTAGTGAAGATTATACATTGCAGGGACTCAGTTCTTGAGCCCCTGCAATGAAAAAATATCTATTACAGCAGACTTGCAATGTAAGCCTTCATTTCGGGCACGGCAGCTTTTGCTTCCAAATATAATTTATATTGGGCTTTTGTGCGTACCAAATTGTGACCTTCATACTTGGTCTGGTAATACGTATCACCGTTGATATAGTCGGCCAAGAAACGTACAGCCTGCATATATGGGAACAAAGTAGCTGCATAAGGCAACATCTCAATTTCAACCGGAGTCAGGAACGAACGGGCTGATTCAATGTATCCTTTGGCGAATGCCTTGAAAATCTCCATATTAAAACGGACATTGTTCAAATCCTTTTCGTCTTCTTTGCCTGTATTGGCTGCCGAACGAAGGAAGTCACCGAAATCGGAGAAGATGAAGCTGGGCATGACAGTGTCGAGGTCGATAACGCAAAGCACTTTACCGTCTTCATCAAACAACATGTTGCTGACTTTAGTATCGCAGTGGCAGATACGTTTCGGAAGTTTGCCTTCGCGGAACAGTCTTTCGGCACTGCACATTTCGTCGGCATCTTTTTCAATGGCATCAACGATGTCCTGCACTTCGCTCAGTCTGCCGGCTGCATTGGTGGCAACGGCTTCGCGCAACTGTTTCATGCGGAATTCCATGTTGTGGAAATCAGGAATAATTTCACCCAACTGTTCGGGCACATCGGCCAACATAGCTTGGAATTCGCCGAATTTCAAACCTGCCAAATAAGAAGAGTCGGGAGTGACAGCTTCCAAAGTCTGTGAACGGGGAATGAATACTGATACGCGCCAATAGCCTTCGCCATCATAATAAAAGGTCTTTCCATCGGTAGCCGGAAGGAAACGGAGCACTTTGCGGTCGATGTCTGTTTCGTTCTGTGCTTCCAGTTTTTTGCGGATATGACCTGTCACCACTTCGATGTTGTGCTGTAACATGTCGATGTCGGTAAATATCTGATGGTTGATACGTTGTAATACGTAATCAGCTTCTTGGGGATCGACAGTTTTTACTAAATAAGTTTGGTTGATCAGCCCTGAAGTCAGTGCTTTTACTTCTTTTACTTCGCCCACCTCGGGGAATTGCTTGATAATTTGATTGAGGTTTTCCATAGATTGTTATTGTAATAATTATGAATAATCACGGATTATAATGAGACAAAGATAGCTTCTTCTCCTTAAATAAGGAAAAGAAGCTATCACAATTTTATTATTTATTATAAGAATAGGTGTGTTATTTCTTCAAATCAGTTTGGAACATACGGTCTGCGCGCAGTAAATGACGCCAGCAGGATACCAATTCCTGTGATTCTTGTAGCACGTTAAGGTATACCATGGAGGCTTTTACGTTCACGTCACGTTCCTGTATGCGGTCCATTTGCTGTTTTCGCAGGGTGGAAATCTTATTTTTCAACAAAGCTCCTTCACGCAGCAAAGCATCGGTTTGAGTGTAATCCTTATTGGCAAGCACTTCTGTAGCGCGAGCCATCAGTGCGGTCATTTCGTCGCGGACAGGGATAAATTCATTGGTGGCGCGTTCTGATAACGGAGTGAATTTATTGTCTACGTGCTCTTTGCAAGGGTCACAGATACGTTTCAGACAGTAGAGCATTTGTTCGCAGCTATTACTACCCAAATGGAACCAGGTGTTCTTTTCGATGGCGGTAAAGTTGTCTATGCGGCGCAGACCCAGAATCTCTTTGCGGCGTATTTTTTTCAGCATTTCCTTCTGGCTGTCAGTATTGCTTACGGCTTTACGCAGGGCTTTCAAATTCTCGTTGATGAATCCGTCGGTTATTTGACGATAAGTTTCGTTGGTAAATGTCATTTCGGCTACCAATGTATTATTAACGTGCTGGCGGAGCAATGTCCAACGTTCTTCTTTGTCTTTGCTGGTAATGAGGCGTGCGAATATATCGTCTTTACCTTTATCTTTCTGTTTTTTGCTGTAGTTGATATTGCTACGCACCAATAGGAATATGGCGAGTGCAATCAAAGCCAGCATAGCAAATGTGCCGCCGTAATACATAATGAGTGTTACCACAAAACAAATAGTGAAGGCAGCTCCGGCAGTAATGAACCAACCACCGATGACGGAAAGAACTCCGGTGATGCGATAGACGGCACTGTCGCGGCTCCATGCACGGTCGGCTAACGAGCTACCCATGGCAACCATAAAGGTAACATAAGTGGTAGAAAGAGGAAGTTTCAGAGAAGTACCCAAAGCAATGAGCAGACCTGCCAATACCAGATTGACTGAGGCGCGTATCAAGTCGAATGCAGCACCGTTTTCCATGATCATAACATCTTTGCAGAAGCGGCTGTCGGCCCAACGTTTCAAGTTGTCGGGCAATACCTTGGCTATGTTTTCTGAAGCGGTCATGGTGGAACGGACAATACTACGTGCCACGGCTGATGAACCGAACATTTCATCGCCTTCATCCTGGCGTGAAAGGTCTACCGACGTTTTTACAACATTTTGCGCTTTCTTCGAGGTTATCAGGGCATATACCATAATGACTCCTGCTAAAAATAAGAATAAGAATGGGGTAGTGGCGGGACCATTCAGTGAATCCATCAGATAACCCATCGGATTACCATTGCCATTCGCCATGAAGTCGGTATATGCGGAGAAACCGGCTAAGGGCACACCGATAAAGTTCACCAGGTCATTGCCGGCAAAAGCCATGGCTAAAGCAAAAGTACCCAACATAACGACCACTTTAAATACATTGATTTTGCACCAGTGCAGTACTTGCATCAGAATGGTGAAGAATACAAAACTGCAACTTACCAACATCAGAGTGTTCTCTTGAATCCAATGCTTGTTGTCAGGGGTCATAAAGGAAGAGTCTTTCAGTCCTTTTATCAGCATGAAATAGATAATGGCTGTTACGGCAACACCGCCAAACAAACCAATGGTGTATTTCAGTTTCTTGGTATAATTAAAGGTAAAGAGAAGGCGTGAGAGGTATTGTACCAATGTACCGAAGAAGAAGGCTACGGCTACCGAGAGGAAAATACCCAAAATGACGGACAAGGCTTTTTCTGTATTCAGCAGGTCGGCAAAGCCCAACATGCCGGTTTCGTCTCCTGCTATCTTGATGAGGGCTAATACAAAAGTACCTCCCAGCAGTTCAAACACCATAGATACAGTAGTTGAGGTAGGCATTCCTAAAGAGTTGAAAATGTCCAGTAAGACGACATCCGTTACCATAACAGCCAGAAAGATACACATCAGCTCCTGAAAGTAAAATTGTTCAGGGCGGAAGATGCCGTGACGTGCGATGTCCATCATACCATTGCTCAGTGTGGCGCCAATAAAGATACCAAGGGCGGCGATGGCGATAATGGTTTTGAATGATGCTGCTTTGGCACCGATAGCGGAGTTCATGAAGTTTACTGCGTCGTTACTGACGCCTACTACCAAATCGAATATGGCTAGCAGAAAGAGGAATACGACGATTCCCAAAAACATTGTTTCCATAAATTTTGTTCACTCTATTTTTAATGGGCGCAAAGGTAGAAGAGCTATGTTATGATGAAATGTCATATATGTTACATTTGTGTTACAATCCGGGTTTTAGGACAAATATGAACCGATAAATAATATTTCACCTTTTTGTGTGGAAGATATAAACTGAAAATTCATACCTTTGTAGCCCAAATACTTAATCTATAAAAAATGTCAGAGGCTAAGAGAATAAAAACCGCATTGGTATCGGTTTATCACAAGGAAGGTTTGGATGAGATTATTACCAAACTACACGAAGAAGGAGTAGAGTTCCTCTCAACAGGCGGAACACGACAGTTTATTGAATCATTGGGTTTCCCGTGCAAAGCGGTAGAAGACCTGACTACTTACCCCTCTATTCTGGGCGGACGTGTAAAGACATTGCATCCGAAGGTTTTCGGAGGTATTTTGTGCCGTCGCGGTCTGGAACAGGATATGCAACAGATTGAGAAATACGAAATTCCTGAAATAGACTTGGTCATCGTAGATTTGTATCCGTTTGAGGCAACTGTAGCCAGCGGTGCGGAAGAACAGGCTATTATCGAAAAAATAGATATAGGCGGTATCTCATTGATACGTGCTGCTGCAAAGAATTTCAATGATGTGGTTATTATTGCCAGTCAGGCACAATACAAACCGTTCCGCGATATGTTGCTGGAACATGGTGCCACCACCTCAAGAGAAGAGCGCCGTTGGTTTGCCAAAGAAGCATTTGCTGTTTCATCTCATTATGATTCGGCTATCTTTAATTACTTTGACGGTGGGGAAGGCTCTGCTTTCCGTTGTGCAATGGAAGATCAAAAGCAGCTTCGTTATGGAGAAAACCCGCATCAGAAAGGTTATTTCTATGGTAATTTGGACGCGATGTTTGACCAAATCCACGGAAAAGAAATTTCTTATAACAACTTGTTGGATATCAATGCTGCCGTTGATTTGATTGATGAATTTGATGAAATTACTTTTGCTATTCTGAAACATAATAATGCCTGTGGCCTGGCTTCACGTCCTACTGTTCTTGAAGCATGGAAAGATGCCTTGGCAGGTGATCCTGTTTCTGCTTTCGGTGGTGTATTGGTTACTAATGCGGTTATCGACAAGGAAACAGCAGAAGAAATCAATAAACTCTTTTTTGAGGTTATCATAGCCCCTGATTATGATGTGGATGCATTGGAAATTCTGGGGCAGAAGAAGAACCGCATTATTTTGGTGCGTAAAGAAGCCAAGTTGCCCAAGAAGCAGTTCCGCTCTTTATTGAATGGGGTGTTGGTTCAGGAGAGAGACTTGGATGTGGAAACTGCTGCCGATTTGAAACAAGTAAGCGAGAAAGCTCCGACGGCTGCCGAAGTGGAAGATATGTTGTTTGCCAACAAGATTGTAAAGAACAGTAAGAGCAATGCTATCGTTTTGGCTAAAAACAAACAATTGCTGGCAAGCGGTGTGGGTCAGACTTCACGTGTGGATGCCCTGAAGCAGGCAATCGAGAAAGCCAAATCGTTTGAATTTGACCTGCATGGCGCAGTGATGGCAAGTGATGCTTTCTTCCCCTTCCCCGACTGTGTGGAAATCGCTGATAAGGAAGGTGTGAAAGCTGTTATCCAGCCGGGAGGCTCTGTAAAAGATGAATTGACGTTCCAGTATTGCAATGAGCATGGAGTAGCCATGGTTACTACCGGTATCCGTCATTTTAAACACTAATATAATAGTTTGAGAGGGTGTGTCAAAGGAAGATAACCGATTCCGGCTTTGACACATCTTCTCATTATACCTGTCAATTAAATAAAAATTATGGGATTATTCTCCTTTACACAAGAGATTGCGATGGACCTTGGCACTGCCAATACCATCATATTGAATAACGGAAAGATTGTAGTGGACGAACCTTCGGTCGTTGCACTCGACCGTCGCACTGACAAGATGATTGCCGTAGGCGAGCGGGCTAAAATGATGTATGAGAAAGAGAACCCGAATATTCGTACTGTGCGTCCTTTGCGTGACGGTGTGATTGCCGATTTTAATGCTTGCGAACAGATGATGCGCGGGCTGATTAAGAAGGTGAACATGGGTAATCGTTTCTTCTCTCCTTCATTACGTATGGTTATCGGTGTGCCTTCAGGCAGTACGGAAGTTGAACTCCGTGCCGTTCGCGATAGTGCAGAACATGCCGGCGGACGTGATGTATATTTGATTTTTGAGCCTATGGCTGCTGCTATCGGTATCGGTATTGATGTGGAAGCACCCGAAGGAAATATGATTGTCGATATAGGTGGTGGTTCTACCGAGATTGCTGTTATTTCATTGGGCGGTATCGTGTCGAATAACTCGATTCGTATTGCCGGTGACGATTTAACGGCTGATATCCAGGAGTATATGAGTCGTCAGCATAATGTAAAGGTGAGTGAACGTATGGCAGAACGTATTAAAATCCATGTAGGTGCGGCATTGACTGATTTAGGCGATGATGCTCCCGAAGATTATATTGTTCGTGGTCCTAATCGTATTACTGCTCTCCCTATGGAAGTACCTGTCAATTATCAGGAAGTGGCACATTGTTTGGAAAAGAGTATTGCCAAGATTGAAACTGCTATCTTGAGCGCATTGGAGCAGACTCCTCCCGAGTTGTATGCCGATATTGTGTTGAATGGTATTTATCTGGCAGGTGGCGGTGCTTTGTTACGCGGTTTGGACAAGCGTCTTACCGATAAGATTAATATTCCGTTCCATATAGCCGAAGATCCTTTGCTGAGTGTAGCCAAAGGTACAGGTATTGCACTGAAGAATGTAGACCGTTTCTCATTCTTGATGCGATAAGATATTAATGAAGAAATAAAGATGAGAAATCTGCTGAATTTCTTTTTAAAGTATAATTACTGGTTCCTCTTTGTTTTACTGGAGGTAATCAGTTTTGCTTTATTATTCCGTTTCAACAGTTATCAGGGAAGTGCATTCTTTACCTCAGCCAACCGGGTTGCCGGTGCGGTGTATGACGCAGCCAATAATGTCACCGGATATTTTCACTTGAAAACCATCAATGATGAATTGGTACAAAAGAATGTAGAACTGGAACTGCAAGTGGAACGCCTTCGTGAAGCCTTGACGGAAGCGACGGGAGACAGCAGTGGTATCGAGCAGATGAAACAGGAAGCCTTGCAGGGGTATGACATCTTCAAGGCGAGTGTTATCAATAATAGCATTACTCATGCCGATAATTATATTACTATAAATAAAGGTACGGCAGACGGTGTGCGCAGTGAAATGGGGGTAGTGAACGGAAGTGGTGTGGTAGGTATTGTTTATCTTACTTCTTCTCATCATTCCATCGTTATTCCCGTTTTGAATTCTAAAAGCAGTATCAGCTGTAAAATAAAGAAGAGTGATTATTTCGGTTTCTTGAAATGGGACGGTGGTTCGTCTGAATATGCTTACGTAAAAGATATGCCTCGTCATTCATTATTCTCTTTGGGAGATACCATTGTGACAAGCGGACACAGTGCCGTATTTCCTTCAGGAATTCCGATAGGGACAGTAGACGATATAGCCGACAGTCATGATGGTCTGTCTTACTTGCTTAGAGTCAAGCTCTTTACAGATTTTGCTCGTCTGAATGATGTTCGCGTTATTGCGGAGAAAGGGCAAGAGGAACAGCTGGAATTAGAAAAACAGGTTAAAACGAATAAGTAGAGTAGACTGATGATTACTTATCTGCAAAGAATAGAGTGGTTTATCGGACTGGTACTGTTGCAAGTGCTGGTATTAAATCGTATGCATATGAATGGATATGCCACTCCTTTCTTTTTTATTTATTTTATTCTGAAGTATAATTCGGGTGTAAGTCGTAACACATTGATGGTGTGGTCGTTTTTACTCGGATTGACAGTTGATATTTTCAGTAATACTCCCGGAATGAACGCCGCCGCCGCTACGTTATTGGCTTTTATGCGTGAGCCTATCCTCAGGCTGGTGACGTTACGCGACAGTGCCGAAGACTTTGAGCCGGGCATCAAGAGTATGGGGATTTCTCCTTACTTTCGGTATATTCTGTTGTGTACATTCCTGTTTTGTAGCATTTTGATGGTGATAGATACTTTCTCGTTTTTTAATCTGCCTGTATTATTATTGAAAATATTGACAGATGCCTCCATTACAATTGTTTGTATATTATGTGCCGAGGCAATAAGGAGGAAGAAATAAGTGGAAAGAGATTATAATCTGGAGAAGCGGAAATATGTGATTGGTGGATCGGTTGTTGTTATTGTACTGATTTACCTGATACGTCTTTTTACCTTGCAGATTATGAGCGAAGACTATAAAAAGAATGCAGACAGCAACGCTTTTCTGAATAAGACACAATATCCCAGTCGTGGTGTGATGTATGACCGTAATGGGAAATTATTGGTTTACAACCAACCGGCATACGATGTCACTATGGTGATGAAAGAGGTGGTAAATCTTGATACACTTGATTTGTGCCGGACGTTGAATATTACTCCGGAATACTTTAAAAGGCGTATTCGTGAAATGAAAGATCGCCGCTCTAATCCGGGTTATTCTCCTTATACTCATCAGGTCTTTATGACCCAGCTTTCTGCCGAAGAATGTGGAGTGTTTCAGGAGAAACTGTTTAAATTCCCCGGATTTTATATCCAGAGACGTACCATCCGACAGTATAATTATAATTCAGCTGCTCATGTTTTAGGTGATATTGCCGAAGTTTCCAAACGGGATATAGAGGCGGATGATTATTATGTGCGTGGAGATTTTATCGGTAAACAGGGGGTGGAGCGCTCTTATGAGAAACAATTGCGTGGAGAAAAAGGAGTGGAAATATTGCTCCGTGATGCTCGCGGGCGTATTCAGGGACGCTATATGGACGGAAAATATGACAAGACTCCTGTACCGGGCAAGAATTTGACATTGGGGATTGATGTTGAGCTTCAAATGCTTGGAGAACGACTCTTGGAAGGGAAAATAGGAAGTATTGTTGCTATCGAACCTGAAACAGGAGAGATATTATGTATGGTATCTTCACCTACTTTCGACCCTAGGCTGATGGTGGGACGCCAACGGGGAAAGAATCACTTGGATTTGGCACGCGATAGTTGGAAACCTTTGTTGAACCGTGCTATTATGGGGCAGTTCCCGCCGGGGTCTACCTTTAAGACATCACAAGCCCTTACTTTTCTTGAGGAAGGTATTATTGTGCCCGAGACGCCTTATTCCTGTTATCATGGATTTGTACACGCAGGTCTTCGTGTAGGTTGTCATGCCCATGGCTCTCCTCTGGCATTGGTCCCGGCTATTGCTACTTCATGTAATGCTTATTTTTGCTGGGGACTGTATCACATGATAGGAGCCAAGAAAAAATACGGTTCGGTACAGAATGCGATGTCTACCTGGCGTGACTATATGGTTTCGATGGGGTTTGGATATCCGTTGGGTGTAGATCTTCCGGGAGAGAAGCGGGGAATGATTCCGAATGCAGAGTATTATGACAAGAATTATCGGGGCTCTTGGAACGGTTTGACTATTATCAGTATTGCCATCGGACAGGGAGAGGTGACATTGACTCCGTTACAGATTGCCAATTTGGGAGCGACAATAGCCAATCGTGGTTACTATGTTACTCCCCATGTGGTAAAAGAAGTGGAAGATGAGCCGTTGGATACTTTGTATAGTACGAAACATTATACGAAGGTGAGTAGCCGGCATTATGAAACGGTGGTGCAGGGGATGCGTGCAGCTGTATTGGGTGGTACATGCCGGGGAGCCAATATTCCCGGTATAGAAGTTTGTGGTAAAACCGGTACGGCACAGAATAGAGGTAAAGACCATTCTGCTTTTATGGGGTTTGCTCCGATGAATAATCCGAAGATAGCTATTGCAGTTTATGTGGAGAATGGAGGATTTGGTGCGGTATATGGGGTGCCTATCGGAGCACTGATGATGGAACAGTATTTGAAAGGAGAATTGTCTCCTGACAGTGAGGTGAAAGCTAATGATATACAAAACAGGAGGATAGATTATGGCATACACGAGCGATAATATGTTGAAGTCGATAGACTGGATAACTATTTGCATCTATTTAGCATTGGTTATCTTCGGCTGGTTCAGTGTATGCGGGGCCAGTTATGACTATGGTGAAATAGATTTCTTCAGTTTCGATACACGTGCCGGTAAGCAGTTGGTGTGGATTTCCTGTTCATTGGGGTTGGGATTTATTTTGTTGATGCTCGAAGATAAGCTTTATGATATGTTTGCCTATATTTTTTATGGGGCAATGATGTTGCTATTGCTTGTCACTCCTTTTTTGGCCGAGGATACGAAAGGTTCTTATTCATGGATTAAGTTTGGACCTGTCAGTTTGCAGCCGGCTGAGTTTGCCAAGTTTGCTACGGCTTTGGCTTTGGCTAAATTTATGAATGTTTATGGATTCACCATGAGTAAGCTGAAGTATTCTCTTCCGGTAACGGGGATGATATTACTGCCCATGTTGCTTATTATATTACAGCGTGAAACAGGTTCTGCATTGGTCTATCTGGCTTTTTTCTTCATGCTGTACAGGGAAGGAATGCCCGGCTCCATTCTGTTTGCCGGGATTTGTGCTGTGGTCTATTTTGTGGTTGGCATTCGTTTTAGTCAGGAGATGATGGCAGATGACTGTACATCGGTCGGGGAATTTTCGGTCTTGCTGTTGATAACGATACTGTCTGCCTTGTTGGTTAATTCTTATTGTAAGAAGAAGCCGGTGGTGTGGTATATTCTCGGTTTCGGTTCTGGAGGGACCTTACTGGCGTTGCTCTTTTCTTATTATGTGATTCCTTTCGATATTACGTGGTTTCAGTACGGACTGTGTGTGGCATTGGTTTTTTATCTCATATTCCTTTCCATGCGCGAGCGTATGCGTGATTATTTTTATATTGCTCTGTTTGCTATTGGCTCTGTGGGTTTCCTTTTTTCTGCCGACTATGTATTTGAAAACGTGCTTGAACCTCATCAACAAGTACGTATAAAAGTGGTATTGGGAATGGAGGAGGACTTGGCAGGGGCCGGGTATAATGTGAATCAAAGCAAGATTGCAATCGGTTCGGGAGGACTGTTGGGAAAGGGGTTCCTGAATGGGACGCAGACGAAGTTGAAATATGTTCCCGAACAGGATACGGATTTTATTTTCTGTACGGTGGGTGAGGAGGAAGGTTTCCTGGGTTCTGCTATTGTGTTACTGCTGTTTATGACTCTGATTTTAAGGTTGATAGTTATTGCCGAAAGACAACACACACGCTTTGGACGTGTATATGGTTACTCGGTGCTGAGCATCTTCCTGTTTCATCTCTTTATCAATATAGGAATGGTACTCGGATTAACGCCGGTAATCGGTATTCCATTGCCTTTCTTCAGTTATGGAGGCTCTTCTTTATGGGGTTTCACCATCCTGCTTTTTGTATTTTTGCGCATTGATTCGGCACGAGGAAGTCATTAAGGTTTTTCCAAACGGATGCCGACATCACTGATTCCTTTCAGTGGATTGTCTGTCATGATATGAACGATGCGGATATTTCTGGAAGCACTGTCTTGGGCGATTGTAAAAGAGGGTGTATAGAGCTTGGTAAATTGATATAGTCCGCCGGGACCATTTCCGTTCCAGTTTCCTGTTTTATCGGCAAGGAATAATTGCAGTGTGTCTGTGGTATAGGTGGATGTGTCTTTTACATTTGTGCTGATATTCATCCATAAATTACGATACGGATAGCTTTCCTGATGCCTGATGCCGATAGTCATTTCATACGTTCCCGCAGGTATTGAAGCCGGAAGGGTATAAACAAGAGTATCACTCTTACTCCATCCCGTTGTAGGGATGGATTGATAAGAGTGATAAACCGTATTACTGTGACATGCTGTCAATAGTAAATATATTATCGGCAGGCAAGCTATTTTATTCTTTATCAGCCACAGGAGCTTGTGGCTTGGAATTGTTGTTCTGAGTTGTTTGGGCATTGTTACCGTTATTATTTCCGTTTTTATTGTTGGCAGAAGCGGTGTTCTCGCCATTGCCTGGACGCCGGTTACGGTTGCGCTCGCGGCCGTCTTCACGGTTGCGTTTTCCCTCTGCTCTGTTTTCTTTATTTTCGCGTGGAGGTCTTCCTTCCCCTTTGGGTGGGCGGCCTTCTCCTTTCGAAGCTCTGTTTTCTCCTTTGGGAGCTCTGTTTTCCCCTTTGGGTGGACGTCCTTCGCCCTTCGGCTGGTTATCTTTGAGCTGTTGAGGCTTGTTACCGTTGGTAGTACCTTCGTTATTGCCGTTGGTTTCTCCTTTTCTTTTCTTTTTACGATTGTTGTTATTGCCTTTGCGTTTGTCAAAACGGGTTAGGCTTTCCTGTTCCACTAAATCAACCGGTTGTTGCGGTTCGTTTTTCTTGATGGTTTCCAGCAAGTTTTCCGGTTTTTCGCCACGTCTGTTCATATTGATGATTTCAAAGGCTCGTCGTGCAGGAATTGTCACAATGTTTGCCATGAAATTTTTGTCGGTGGAGTAGGTAATGGAACCTTTTAGTATATCAGCCTTGAAGAAGTAGAAAGTGCCGTCGACGGTTTCCAATGTGATTTCTTTACTCGGGAGTCGTTTTTGTGCTTCCACGTATGCGTCCACTTCATAGTTGAGGCAGCATTTCAGTTTGGCGCATTGTCCTGCCAGTTTCTGCGGGTTGAGTGAGATGTCCTGATAGCGAGCCGCACTGGTAGAAACAGAAACAAAGTTGGTCATCCATGTGGCACAACACAGTTCGCGACCGCAGGGACCGATTCCTCCGATGCGTCCGGCCTCCTGCCGTGCACCGATCTGCTTCATCTCGATACGCACGCGGAAAGTCTCTGCCAATACTTTAATTAGCTGACGGAAATCAACGCGTTCATCGGCAATATAGTAGAAGATGGCTTTGTTGCCGTCACCCTGATATTCCACATCACCAATCTTCATGTTCAGATTCAGGTTCAGCGCAATTTGGCGTGAACGAATCATCGTATCATGTTCTTTGGCTTTTGCTTCTTCATACTTTTCCATATCTACCGGTTTTACTTTGCGGTAGATTCGTTTAATTTCGACATCCGGTTTCAGGTTTGCTTTGCGCATTTGCAGTGGAACGAGTCGTCCGGTCAGTGTCACTACTCCGATATCATGTCCGGGACTTGCTTCCACGGCAACAATATCGCCTTTGTCCAGCTTCAATTTGTTGCTGTTCTTGAAATATCCTTTGCGCGTATTCTTGAACTGAACTTCAACCATCTCCTGTTCCTCGGCATTTCCGGGAATATCAGCCAGCCAGTCGTAAGTATTCAGCTGTTTATCCTGTCGTCCGCAGCCTTTGCAACACAAACAGCCGCTTCCGTTCTTTAATTTAAACTCATTATTCATAGTGTTGTTATATATATGTTATTTCTGCACCAGCAGCACAATCATTTTAAGCGAGAAATCAAAAAATACCATCTTGGCATTTACGTTCTGTTCTATATGTTGCTGTGCTTCACTTAGTTCATTCATTATTCCCATTACGTTTCGTTCGTTGACAAACGGAGCGAAACGAGTAGAAAAGTTTTGTTCTTCATTGCTCATATATACCAGGTCTCGTCGGTGAAAATTGAATATGAAATTTTCACGTATCATGCGCTGGCAATAAGTAAGGAAGTTTTTTTGTCGTTCGCGTCCCATGCTTGCCACTCCTTCGCTCCATCGTTTCATATCGCGTATCTTGCGCTGGTAGGACAGACGCATCAAACTGACAAATAGTTCGAAAAACAGTTTGTTCTCTTCACTCAGATGAATGGTTTCCAGTGCTTTCAAAAAATTACCTTCAGAGCGGTGGGCAATATCATTGGCATCTTGTGCTTGCAATCCGTATTTGCTTTGCAGCACTTGTGCTATTTCTGCTTCATCAATTCCATGAATGTTGAATCGTTGGGTACGGCTTTGAATTGTTTGCAAGAGTGCATCCGGTTCTTCCGATACAAGAAGGAAAACGGTTTGTACCGGCGGTTCTTCTAATAGTTTAAGTAGCTTATTACTGCATTCTACGTTCATTTTTTCGGGCAGCCAGATAATCATTACTTTATAACCTCCCTGACTGGATTTCAAACTGAGTTTGCGCATAATCTCATCGCTTTCTTTGACAAATATCTGCGCTTGCTGATTCTCTGCTCCCATCTCTTTTAACCAATGGTTAAGGTTGAAATAAGGATTATTCATTACAAATTGCCGCCACTCCGATATGAAGTCATCGCATACTGTATCTTTTCCGGCTTTTTTCTTGATGACAGGGAAAACGAAATGAAAATCGGGATGTGCCAGTTTGTTGAACTTGGTGCAACTGGGGCATACGCCGCAAGCATCATGCTCTCCACGGTTTTCACAACAAATGTAACGGGCATATGCTATCGCCAAAGGTAACTTTCCAGTACCTTCGGGACCGCAAATCAGTTGGGCATGGGGGATTCTTCCCTCTTTCACTTCGGCAATAAGCCGTTGCTTTGCTTCTTCTTGTCCTATTACATCTTTAAAAAACATCAGCCTATATTTAATATATTACTTTTGCTACTTCTTTTACGCTTTCTACGGCACTCACCGTATAGAAGTGGATACTTGGCACGCCGTATGCTATCAATTCGCGGCATTGGTGGATGCACCATTCCACTCCGAGGGCGCGTGCTTCTTCATCGGTTTTGCATTTCATGGCTTCTGAGGCCAATTCTTGTGGAAGATCAATCTTGAATGTTTTCGGTATCATGCTCAATTGAGATAATTTGCCGAAAGGTTTGATCCCCGGTATGATAGGTACATTGATACCTTCTTTATGCACCCTTTCCACAAATTCAAAGTACTTACGGTTGTCATAGAACATTTGTGTCACGGCATATTCCGCACCGGCTTCCACTTTTTTCTTTAGCCAATAAATATCTTGTTCCATATTGGGTGATTCTTCGTGTTTCTCAGGGTAGCAGGCCACTCCATAGCTGAACGGTGTTCCTGTCACCTTGATGGGAGAACCATCGACGAATAGTCCCTTATTGAAATCATTAATCTGTCCTTCCAGTTCCAATGCATGGCTGTATCCGTTTCCTTCGGGGACAAATGCGGATTCGTGTTTGGCTTTGTCACCGCGTAATACCAACAAGTCGGTAATGCCCAAGAACTGTAAGTCCAGCAATACATATTCCGTATCCTCGCGGGTAAATCCGCTGCATAGGATATGTGGCACAGTTGTTATATTGTATTTGTTTTGCAGTGCGGCAGCTACGGCAACCGTTCCGGGACGGCGGCGCATACGTGCGCGTTGGTAAAGACCATTTCCAAGGTCCTTGTATACATATTCGCTGCGATGGGTGGTGATATTGATGTACTTAGGGTCAAATTCACGCAATGTATCCACCGTCTTATAAAGCTTCTCAATGCCCGTTCCTTTCAGAGGGGGCAATATCTCAAAAGAAAACGCCGTTTTATCGGTGCTTTTTATTAAGTCAACTACTCTCATTCTTATATCTCGTCTCTTGTGCCTTCTACGGCAAAATTACATATTGGGGCAAAAATAAGAAAAATATTGTAGTTTAAGGAGGTGAAAAGAGGATTTATTTTTTCTCTGCCTTATAATAAGGTGAAAACCATAAGGCAGGAAAAAACTTTCATTGATGTAAAACCGTGTTTTTTGCCAAAGTAAAAAACTGTTTATTTAAAGGAAGGGTGTAAACATATTGGCGAACCAGCCAACAAAGCGTTTCCATGCGGAACGCTTTTTGTATTCTTCCTTGGTGAGCAATGTGCTGTCTTTCTTGTCATCTTCAAACATACTGCTCAATTCGTGGGTTGTTTCTTTGTCAAAGATAAAGGCATTTACTTCGTAATCGTAACGCAAACTCCGGCTATTTAAATTTGTGCTGCCCACGGTACAAAACAAACTATCTACCATCATGATTTTAGAATGATGGAACCCTCCGTTATAGATATAGATTTCAGCTCCTTTTTTTCTGAGTTTGTTTGAAGTGTAAAAAGCTGCATCAGGGGTAAAGGGGATGTCTGATTTGCCGGGAATCATTATTTCCACCTCTACTCCACGTTTCAATGCTCGTCTGATAGCTTTCTTTATACTGTGGGTAGGTGTGAAATAGGGATTTACAATCTGCACTTTATGTTGTGCGGCGTCTAATGACTTAACATACATACGGCGCATTATTTTGGGGCTTTTCCGCGGTACTCGGTCGACTATTGCTACCGTTTTGCCACCGGTCTCAATGGAATCATTGAGCAAAGGGTAGTACATTGCTCCTCCGATATGCTGTTTGGTGCTTTTATTCCACATTGTAAGGAAGATATCCTGAAGATTGTTTACGGCATCACCTTCGATGCGGACATGCATATCTCTCCAATCACCTATTTCAGGCAGACCTTTAATGTAATAATTGGCTATATTCATTCCTCCGGTATAGCCCACTTTGCCGTCTATTACCACTATTTTGCGATGGTCACGATGCAGGGCATGGTTAATATACGGAAATTTAAAAGGATCAAACTTCACTATTTCAATTCCTTTTTTGCGTATGGCTTTCAGATGCTCTTTTTTCAGAGGCTTGTTGTTTGAGAGGTTGCCAAATGCATCGAACATGGCTCGTACCTCCACTCCTTCTTTTACCTTTTCGCCTAATAAATCGAACAGGGCATTAGCAATTGAGTCATTACGGAAGTTAAAGTATTCCAAATGAATGTGATGCTTGGCTTTTCTTATTTCTTCAAAGAGGTCGATAAATTTGGTATGTCCGCTTTTTAACAGTTTCAGGCGATTGTTTTGGGTGATGGGGATGCCTGATTCTTGCAGGTAGCTGATTACGATAGAATCGCTGTTTGCTTCTTGTGCAAGGGTAGTTCTGCAAATGGAAAGGAACAGTATAAAAAGAATGGTTAGATGAGTATGTCTAGTTATATCGATTTTCATTGCTTTTAAAATTAGGGTCGCAAAGGTATTTATTATTCTAAAGATGACCAAGTTATCGGTATTATTTATATTTAAAAGCGTAAAATAGAACAGGTAAACCGGAAAAACTTTCTTTCTGTTCTGTATTAATTTATAGAAGAAATTGATAAATAGAACAGTTAATTTGGTATATAGACCTTTGTTACTTCATTTAAGTAGAGTACATTTGCAGGAAAACACTAAAACTTAAATCTATGAAATTATTTTGTTGTATTATTTTAGGTGCGTTTATGGTAATGTCGGCTTCTTGCAGTCATAATAGCAAAGAGACTAGAAGAATGCAGACAGTAAAAATAGACACAGTTTTTTCTGTCGAAGGGCAAACTCCTTTGCAGTTTCCGGGGAAGGTAAAAGCTGCTCAGGACGTTAATTTGTCTTTCAGAGTAAGCGGAACGATAGGCAAAATTTGTGTGGAAGACGGAGACCGGGTAAGGAAAGGTCAGTTGTTGGCACAACTTGATCCTACCGATTATCGGATTCAGCTGGAAGCTACCGAGGCCGAATATCAGCAGGTTAAGGCTGAGGCAGAACGTGTGATGGCTCTTTATAAGGATAATGGAACGACTCCCAATGCCAATGACAAGGCTGTGTATGGGCTGAAGCAGATGACTGCCAAGTATCAACACCACAAGGATCAGTTGGAATATACTAATCTCTATGCTCCGTTTGACGGATTCGTACAAAAGCATTTGTTTGATGAACATGAAACGGTGGGGGCGGGGATGCCGGTTATTTCGATGATCAGCCAAGGAGCACCGGAAGTGGAAATAAATCTGCCGGCAGCAGAGTATATTCGTCGTACACAGTTTACCCGTTATCATGCTACATTTGATATTTATCCGGGCAAGTTTTATCCGTTGGAATGTATCAGTATCACCCCCAAGGCAAATGCCAATCAGTTATATTCTATGAGATTGAGAATAGTGCAGGATGGTAAGCCTTCTCCGTCCCCGGGAATGAATACTATGGTTACTGTTTTTTGCAGTGCAGGTGATATGCATTCTCTGTCAGTGTCAAGCGGGGCTGTTTTGCAAAAGAATGGAAAGGCAGCAGTCTTTGTTTATGACCCGTCGAAAGGAACGGTGAGAAGTTGTGAAGTGACTGTACTCAGACTGCTGACCAATGGACGCAGTGTGATAACTTCGGATGCATTGCAGCCGGGAGAACTTGTCGTGTCATCGGGAGTGCATCATATAGAGGATGGCGAGGTGGTGAAACCGTTGCCGCCTATTACATCAACTAATGTAGGAGGGCTGTTATAATGGATATTAGTAAGTGGGCATTTCAAAACCGTAATCTGGTTTATTTCTTGGTGGCTGTTCTTCTTTTGGGAGGTGTTTATTCCTGCTATGAGATGAGTAAGCTGGAAGACCCGGAGGTTAAAGTGAAATTGGCGATGGTGGTTACCACTTATCCGGGAGCATCGGCGCATCAGGTGGAGTTGGAAGTAACGGATGTGTTGGAGAAAAATATCCGTACCATGGGTAATATAGATAATGTGGAGAGTTATTCTTATAATGACTTATCTATTATTCAGATAGAATTGTTGAGTACGGTGAAGGATGAGGATGTGGAGCAATGTTGGGATATGTTGCGTCGCAAAGTGGGAGATGCCTGTGCTTCGCTTCCTCCGGGGGCAAGCGCACCAATGGTGAAAGATGACTTTGGCAATGTATATGGCATGTTTTATGCTTTGACCGGAGATGGGTTGACGGATAGGGAGTTGTCTGATTATGCCGAACTTATCAAGAGGGAAGTTAGTGACCTTGAGGGGGTGGACAGGGTAGAACTCTATGGCACAAGACCGGAATGTATCAATATCTCTTTGTTGCAAGACCGGATGGCAAATTTGGGAGTGAAGCCTGCCGAAGTGCTTGCCACATTGAACGGGCAGAACAAAACGACTTATACGGGGTATTATGAGAATGGAGATAATCGTATTCGTGTAACGGTCAACGATAAGTTTAAGACGGTAGATGATATCGGAAAAATGCTTATTCAGGGACACGATGATGATCAGTTGCGTTTGCGTGATATAGCGCGAATAGAAAAGAGTTATGAGAATCCCACACGCAATGAATTGTTTTATGATGGTGAGCAGGCTTTGGGACTGTTGGTAGCTGCTTCCAGCGGTACGGATATCATCAAGGTAGGCAGTGCGGTGGCAAAGAAGCTTGACGATTTGAAAGGAAGCCGCTTACCGGCAGGAGTGGAGTGTCATAAAGTGTTTTATCAGCCGGAGCGTGTGGGTGATTCGTTGGGTACATTTGTTATCAACTTAATAGAGTCTGTGGTTATAGTTGTACTCATTCTGATGTTGGCAATGGGCTTCAAGAGTGGGGTTATCATTGGAATCAGCCTGGTGGTAACGGTATTTGGTTCATTTCTGTTCTTGCTGTCTGCCGGCGGCACGATGCAGCGTGTGTCCTTGGCGGCATTTGTGCTGGCAATGGGGATGCTGGTAGATAATGCCATTGTAATTATCGATGGTATCTTGGTCGATCTGAAGGCAGGTAAACCTCGTATGGAGGCGATGACAGCCATCGGAAGACAAACGGCGATGCCGTTATTGGGGGCCACTCTGATTGCCATCATTGCTTTCCTGCCTATTTATATGTCACCGGATACAGCAGGAGTCTATACGCGCGATCTCTTTATCGTATTGGCGGTATCGCTATTGTTGAGTTGGGTATTGGCGTTAATTCATGTTCCTCTGATGGCAAACAGGAGACTGAAGAGTGAAATGACAACGGGAGAAACGAATGCCCGTGTGTATAAAGGGCGTGTCTATGCTTATCTGAGAGCTGCTCTTTACTTTGGCTTGTCTCATCGCTGGAGCTTTGTATTTGCCATGGTTGGTTTATTGGGGCTCTCTCTTTGGGGATATGGTTATATGAAACAAGGATTCTTCCCCGATATGGTCTACAATCAGCTTTATATGGAGTATAAATTGCCTGAAGGGACTAATTCGACGCGAGTTGTCCATGATTTGCGGGAAATAGAGACGTATTTGAAGAGCAGGAAGGAAATAACCCATGTTACGACTTCTGTTGGCGGAACTCCCGGACGTTATAATTTGGTGCGGAGTATTGCTAATCCTTCTCTTTCTTATGGGGAACTGATTATAGACTTTACTTCACCGGAAGAATTGGTAGATAATATGGACGAGATTCAGTCTTATCTGTCGCAGGCATATCCTGATGCGTATGTCAATTTAAAGCGTTATAACCTGATGTTCAAGAAGTATCCTATTGAGGCACAGTTTATGGGACCCGACCCGGCGGTGTTGCACCGTTTGGCAGACAGTGCACGTCATATTATGGAAAATACTCCTGAGGTACGCCTTGTGACGACAGATTGGGAGCCGCAGGTTCCGGTGCTGACAATAGAATATGACCAGCCGGCCGCACGTGCTTTGGGGTTGAGCCGCAACGATGTCAGTCTCTCTTTACTGACAGCTACCGGAGGAATTCCCATCGGTTCATTTTATGAGGGAATTCATGCCAATACAATCTATTTGAAATGTTTGAATGAAGAAGGGAATCCGATAGAAGATTTAGGTAATACACAAGTGTTTTCTTCTATACCGTCACTCAATGGTCTGCTGAATGAAGAAATGATGGTAAAGTTGAAATCGGGTTCACTGTCAAAAGAAGAACTAGTGGAAGGTATTATGGGCAGCACTCCATTGAAACAAATTAGTAAAGGAGTAGACGTAAGGTGGGAAGACCCGGTGGTTCCGCGTTATAACGGACAGAGAAGCCAGCGTGTGCAGTGCTCACCGGCTCCGGGACTTGAAACGGAACAAGCACGTTTGGCTGTTGCTTCGCAGATAGAAAATATTCCTTTGCCCGAAGGTTATACATTGTGTTGGCAAGGAGAAAAAATAGCCAGTACGGATTCTATGAAATATTTATTCAAGAATTTTCCATTGGCTATTATCCTGATGATTGCTATCCTGATTATGTTGTTTAAAGATTATCGCAAACCGATTATTATTTTCTGTTGTATTCCTCTTGTCTTTGTGGGAGTGGTGGCAGTCATGCTGCTCACTGGAAAGACTTTCAATTTTGTTGCGATAGTGGGGACGCTGGGATTGATAGGTATGTTGATTAAAAATGGTATTGTGTTGATGGATGAAATAACGTTGCAGATAAACCGGGGAGTTGAACCGACAGCAGCATTAATCGATAGTTCGCAAAGTCGTTTACGTCCTGTGATGATGGCTTCTCTGACTACCATCTTAGGTATGATTCCTTTGCTGACAGATGCCATGTTTGGTTCATTGGCAGCCGCCATCATGGGAGGATTACTGTTTGGTACACTCATAACATTACTGTTTATACCTGTTCTTTATGCATTATTCTTTCATATAAAACAGACTGACAAATGAAAAAGATATCTATTTTGATTGGTGCTTTATTTTGCTCATCAGCTTTATTTTCTCAAGAGGTGTTGAGCTTGAAGCAATGTCGTGAGATGGCTCTTCAATATAATAAAGAAATGGCAGCTTCTGCCCGGCAGACAGAAAGCGCGCGATATATGGCTAAAAGTTATAAAGGAAATTTCTTTCCGAATTTTACGGCGAGTGGGACCGGTATTTATAGCAGTGCCAGTGGGCATTATGGTATAGAAGGAGGAAATTTGCCGGTGTTTATGCCTAATTCATCCGGTCAATTTCTGCCCAATGGCGGTTTCTCTTATTTCCCGGGAATTGATTTAAAGTATAAAATCGGGCTTATTTATATGGGAGGAGTGGAAGTTGAACAACCTCTCTATATGGGCGGAAAAATTACGGCGGCTTATAAAATGTCTGTATTGGGCAAGGAGATGGCGCAAATGAATGAAACCCTGACGGCTACCACCGTTATTTTGAATACTGATAAGGCATATGCCCAAGTAGTTAAAGCTAGGGAAATGAAGAATGTGGCCGATAGGTATCATACTGTGCTGGTTGAGTTGCATAAGAATGTGGAAAGTGCATATCGTCATGGGTTAAAGCCTCAGAATGACGTGCTGAAAGTGCAGGTAAAATTGAATGAAAGTGAACTCAATATGCGCAAAGCAGAGAACGCATTGCGCTTGGCAACAATGAATTTGTGTCATTTTATTGGTAAACCTTTAATTGCAGATATACAGGTGTCGGGAGACTATCCTGAAGTGAAAGAGAATATAATAATGCAGGTATCGGATATTACGGCTCGTCCTGAATATGGCATTTTAAATAAACAAGTAGCTATGGCAAAACAGCAAGTGAAATTGAATCGTAGCGAACTGTTGCCTAAGGTTGGTGTTAAAGGCTCATATAATTATATTCATGGTTTGGAAGTAAATGATGAAACATTTTTGTATAAAGGAGGATTTTCAGTCTTGTTGAATGTCAGCGTTCCTCTTTTTCACTTTGGAGAGCGTATCAACAAAGTGCATGCCGCCAAAGCTAAGTTGGAACAGACTCGTTTGGAGCAGGCTGATATGAATGAGAAAATGCTGTTGGAATTGACTTTGGCTGCTAACAATTTGGATGAGGCTCGCTTGGAAAGTGAACTTTCCGACCGTTCTTTGCAACAGGCAGAAGAGAATATGAGGGTGAGTAAGAAGCAGTATGAGGTGGGTTTAGAAACTTTATCGGATTATCTTGAAGCTCAAACTTTATGGCAACAGGCTTATAGTGTACAAGTGGATGCTCATTTCCGTCTGTATTTGAATTATGTGGAATATTTAAAGGCTACCGGAACTTTGTCACAAAGCAGTTCATATTGAAATGTCTTTCAAAAAGATGTAAATTCGTGGGAACAATGGGAGTTTCATGAGAACAATCATTAGTAGCTCTATGCTGCTTGAATACTTCTATCTTCAATCAATAGCAAATAATGTCTGTTCTTACAGACGCCCTAATTCCGGGTCAACAGAAATTTAACGGGAACAGTCCGGTTGATCGTGAAGTACCGGTTCACTTAGGATTACTTGTTATTCTTGGGTCACATCGTTTTCTTGGAGGTTTAAATATCATATTACTAACCAAAGGAAGAGTAAGCCGTTTCTTAGGCTCAGCCAAGTCCTTTTAAACAGAAGATTATTACAGTCCGCTATAATAGACTGTACAGTCCATTGTAGCAGACTGTACGGTCTACGGTAACGGA
>OMGT01000343.1_pt1 | contig 29222 bp, 28 predicted proteins | sample 1646101 | NCBI WGS metagenome assembly OMGT01 (sample SAMN05578593, study PRJEB25193) | human gut metagenome | biome: Human Microbiome; feature: human-associated habitat; material: feces | host: Homo sapiens | place: USA:Birmingham | reverse complement strand
ATTTACATTTATATATGCACATTTTTGTTTTAAGATTATTGATTTTTCATCAAATTATGATATAATAAGACTGAAATATAAGAACCTGATTGGGTAAAGGATTTTTTTACAGGTTTATAATGGTAAAATGGAGAAGGTTACGAATGTATTTAAAGGTAAAACGTGTGTTAGGGGTCTTTCTGTCATTTTTGGGCCTGACAGTCGTATCGCCCGTACTTTTGGCGACGGCGATTGCCATTAAAGCGGAATCCCGCGGGCCGGTTATTTTTAAGCAGAAAAGAATCGGCAAGGATGGTAAGGTTTTTGAAATTTATAAATTCCGTTCGATGTGTGTCGGTGCTGAAAAGACAGGAAGCGGCGTTTATTCGGGCAAGAACGACGCAAGGGTTACGAAGGTCGGCCGGTTTATCAGGGCGACAAGTATTGACGAGCTTCCACAGTTTGTCAATATCCTCAAGGGTGAAATGAGCATAATCGGGCCGCGTCCCGTTCTTACATACCATCCTTGGCCGTACAGCGACTATACGCAGCGGCAGAAGAAACGGTTTGACGTCCGCCCGGGCGTTACAGGATGGGCGCAGGTGAACGGCCCGCAAGGAGCTGCCATGGGAAAAGCGGCTTGAATATGACGTGGAATATGTAGAGCATCTTTCCTTTGCGTTTGACGTTAAGATATTTTTTAAAACGGCCGCGAAGGTTTTTACCAACGCGGACAATGTCAATACGGCGCAGACGGCGCCTGCCGGCTGTGTGCAGCTTCATCAGGATGATGATACGGTAAAGGAGAGTGCGGTGAAATAATGCCACTTAAACTGATGTATATCACCAATCGTCCGGAAATTGCCGCGATTGCGGACAGCAACGGTGTAGATAGGATTTTTCTCGATTTAGAGCTGATAGGGAAAGAAGAGCGGCAGGGACATTTGGATACGGTAATTTCCAGGCACAGTATCAGTGATATCGTGCCTTTAAAGTCATGCCTGAATAACGCGCAGCTGCTTGTCCGGACCAACCCGATCCATGACGGTTCCAAAGAGGAAATCGACAGAGTGACCGCGGGCGGCCCGGATATTGTTATGCTTCCCTTTTTTAAGACAAAGGAAGAGGTCCGCCGGTTTTTAAGCTATGTAGACGGCAGGGCGCGGACTTGCCTGCTGTTCGAAACGCCGCAGGCGGTCGAGCAGGCGGATGAAATCCTGGAGCTTGACGGGATAGACGAGGTTTATATCGGACTGAACGACCTGCATTTAGGCTACCGCCTGAAATTTATGTTCGAGCTTTTGACAAACGGTATGGTTGACAGCCTTTGTCATAAATTCCGTGAGAAGGGAATCCCCTATGGGTTTGGAGGGATTGCGAGCTTAGGGCAGGGCCTTCTGCCGTCTGAGCATGTTATCGCGGAGCATTACCGGCTGGGCTCTACTATAGCAATCCTGTCCAGAAGCTTTTGCAATACCGATAAAATGACGGATTTAAATGAGATAAATAAACTGTTCCTTTTGGGAATCCGGGACATCCGGGAATATGAAAACCATCTTTTAGGCGCCAATGAAACCTTTTTTGCCAACAACCATAAGTCGGTGGAACAAATTGTGAAAAAGGTAGTCGATTTAAAAAGCTTGGGGGAGTAAGAAATGATCAGGGATATGCTGGAGCAGAGAAAAGACCTGCAGGAAAATCTTTTTATTAGAGGTTTTTTCATTTCAGATAAGCTGCCGGAGCGACTGGAGGAATTTCCGTTTTACGGAAATTGGAAAACACAGCGGCACGGCGGCTATTATTTTTTAACACATAAAAAGCAAAACCTGTTCACTGCCCGCCGTGGGGACGATATTTTCTTTCTTGCCGGACATGCGTATAATCCCTTTACCATGGAAATCGATGAAACCAGGATTTTAGAGCGGATTGCAGAAGCTTTTGGTAAATCGCAGGCTGATTTTTATGATGCCGTCGATGAATTGACAGGGCTGTTCCTGTTTGGCTTTATATCTGGTAATCAAATCAGCTTTCTTATCGACCCGTCGGGGATGCAGTCGGGCTGCTATGGCAGAATAGGGGATGCGTTTTATATTTCCTCCCATCCCCAGCTGATTGCGGACGTCTGCGGGCTTGAGATGGATTCTTTTGTAAAGGAGCTTGTTTCCTACAAGTGGTATAACAGGGTAATGGGCCCGTATCTCCCGGGCGATTTGACGCCTTTTGCAGGGGTAAAGAGGATTGTACCCAACATTTCCTATACCTATGGGGCTGGGGAAGTAAAGCATTTCCGCTTTTATCCAAGAAAAGAGCTTTCAGTCTGTAAAACAGAGGAAGAATACGGGAAAACAATCAAAGAAGCTGCTGATATCCTGAAAAACAATATGCACCTGATTTCAAAAAAATGGGAGCATCCGCAGATTTCTTTGACCGGCGGCATCGACAGCAACACAACGTTTGCCGCGGCAAACGGGTTTTACGATAAATTTGAGGCGTTCAGCTATCTGTCGGCGCCCAAGGAGGCTCCGGACGCTGAGGCCGCCAAAAAAATTGCGGATAAATTTGGGGTGAAGCATACGCTTTACGAGGTGCCCCAGACGTCCGAGGGGCTCGGGGACTACGACGGGCTCGTCGCTGTTATCAAGCATAACAACGGGTATATCGCAAATGAAAAGGGCAACGAGCTGCGCAAAAGGGCCGTCCTTTACAGGCAGTGCCCGGCCGACGTGGAAGTCAAATCGTGGGTGTCCGAGACAATCCGCGGTTATTGGTACAAGCATTACGGCAGGAAGTCCATGCCGAAGCTTTCGCCAAAGCTGTTCCGTAACCTCTATAAAATCTTTATCTGGAACCGCCCGCTTGCCCATAAGGTCGATAAAGTGTTTGCACAGTATATCGACGAGTTTGAATATAAAACCATCCCCGGCGCGTACCCGCCCGCCGATATGCATTACTGGGAGGTAACCTGGGGCAGCTGGGGCGGTATGAATATCAGTGAAATGCGCCTGTGCTTCGATATTACAATGGCGTACAACAACAGGAAATTCCTTGATTTGATGTTCAAGGTGCCGCTGGAGCGCAGGATTTCAGACCAACACCATCTTGATATGAAGAAATATCTCAACCGCGAGCTTTACGATATGAATATCCGTGTGGTGAATCTGAAAGAGACAGATTTCAGGGCGTTTATGCTGAACATCATCTTTACAATCAATTCGGTTCTGCCCTTCTAAAATATACGCATCAAAGCATGCGTTTACGGTGGTGTCAAAATATGAAGAAGGTCCTGCTGACAGGCGCTTACCCCTATACAAGGGAACAAATCAATCAAATAGAAGCGCTTGGCGTCCAGGCTTTTTTTGTCCAGGATGAGCGGGGCGGTTTGGAAAAGGGCCTTTTGTCCGCCGATGCAGTCGTGTGCAACGGCTTGTTCCTTTACCATGACATCAAAGCGTTTACCGGACTTAAGTTGATTCAGCTTACAAGCGCGGGGCTCGACCGGGTGCCGCTTGCGTATATCAAGGAAAAGGGCATAGCGCTTTATAACGCCAGGGGCGTATACAGTATACCGATGGCGGAATGGGTCGTGCTGAAAATCCTGGAGCTATATAAGCATTCCGCCGGATTTTACAGGGCGCAGGGAAAAAAGGAATGGAACAAGGACAGAACGCTGCTTGAGCTGTATGGTAAAACGGCCTGTATTGTCGGAGCGGGCAGCATCGGGCAGGAGACGGCAAAACGCCTTGGGGCCTTCGGGGCTGTTGTAACCGCGGTGGACGCCATGCCGGTCCAAAGCCCTTTTTTTGACAAAACATATATGGTAAGCGAGCTTGCGGCGGCGCTTTCACAGAGCGATATAACTATCCTGACCCTTCCGCTGACGGAACAGACGCGGCATATGTTTGATACGGCGATGTTTTCCAAAATGAAAAAGGGCAGTATTCTCATCAATGTATCAAGGGGCGCGGTCATCAGGGAAGAAGACCTGGCACAGGCGGTTGCCTGCGGCCATTTGTCCGGCGCGGCGCTCGACGTATTTGAGGAGGAGCCGCTCTCCATAAAAAGCCCGCTGTGGAATATGGAGCGCGTTATTATCACACCGCACAACAGCTTTGTTTCGGACAATACGAGTAAACGGCTTTTCGGCGTGATATATGAAAACCTGAAAAAACATTTCATCCAGTAAAGCGGGGAACAGATTGTGAAACGAGCCTTGATAACAGCGACCGTACAAAGCCATGTCGCGCAGTTCCATAAGCCCTTGATGAAGCTATTGAGGGAAGACGGGTATGAAATACACGTTGCCGCGCGGGACAATCTTGCGGAAAAAAACGGTTTGGGCCTGGAATTTGCCGATTGCGTGTATGACGTCCCGTTCGACCGCTCCCCATTGAGCAAAAAAAATATAGCCGCCTACAGGCGCCTCAAGGAAATTATCGACAGCACGGAGTATGAGATAATCAGCTGCAACACGCCGGTCGGCGGAGTTCTTACAAGGCTCGCGGCGCAAAAAGCGCGAAAAAAGGGGACGCGGGTTTTTTATACGGCGCACGGCTTCCATTTTTATAAAGGCGCCCCGCTTAAATACTGGCTTACCTTTTACCCGCTGGAAAAGCTGCTTGCACATAAAACCGACGTGCTCGTTACGGTTGCGGGCGAGGATTACGCGCTTGCCCAGGACAAGATGAAGACGAAAGTCTGCCGGATACACGGGATTGGCGCCAACACAGAAAAATATAAGCCGCTGCCGCAGGAAGAGATTGCGGCAATGAAGGAAAAAGAGGGGCTTTCCGACGCTTATCCTGTGTTGCTGTGCATCGGCGAGCTTCTCAAAAATAAGAACCAGGCGGCGGCCATTGGCGCTTTGGCGGCGGCCAGGAAGAAATATCCGCGGGCAAGGCTGTTGCTTGCCGGTAACGGCCCGCTCCTGCCGGAGCTTAAGGAAATCGTCCGGGAGCTTCATGTGGAAGATGCTGTGGATTTTCTGGGCTACCGGACCGATTTGGAGCGCTACATCAATATGGCGGACATAATCCTTGCCTGCAGCTTCCGCGAGGGACTGCCCATGAACGTGATAGAAAGCATGCTGTGCGCAAAGCCTGTCGTCGCATCTGTCAACAGGGGGCATAGGGAGCTCGTTGCGGACGGACAGACCGGTTATCTTGTACAGGCGGACGACGCAGCCGCCTTTGCGCAGAAGGTAGCCGCACTGCTGGAAAGCCCTGAAGGCTACCGGGCTTTTTGTGAAAACGCTTTAAAAAGGGCGGAGCCGTACAGGGATAAAAACGTCCTTGCGGAGCTTCGTGATATTTACAGGAAATGAGGAGCGACATTATGGACCAACAGACACTGCGCAGGCTGCAGCTGACGCAGCTGGAAATTATGAAGGTTGTGGACAGGCTGTGCCGTGAGAACGAAATACCTTATTCCCTGTACGGCGGTACGCTGCTGGGCGCCGTGCGCCATAAGGGCTTTATCCCCTGGGACGACGACCTGGACATTTGTATGCTGCGGGAGGACTACGACCGGTTTATCAGTGTATGGCAGTCGCAGGACATAAAAGATTATCTTTTGGAGAACATCGACACCAACAGCAGCTTTACGCAGTCGTTTACCAAAATCAGGAAACGGAATACGGTGTTTATGCAGCCCTTTGAGACGAATGTAGACTATCATACAGGTATTTTTATCGACATTTTTCCATTGGACCGCGTACCAGAAGGAAAATGGAGAAGAAAAATGCAAATGTTGAACGCCTGCTTTTATCAGCTTTATGTGCGCGAATACCCGGACAACTCCAGCAAGCTGTTCCATTTGTGCACAAAGGCGCTTCTTTCTGTCACACCGAAAAGGCGGTACCCTGAATGCACCCGTTTCTTTTTTAAGCGGTACGCAAGGTATAACGGGGATAAAACGCTCGGCTGCGCGGATTTTTCAATTGTAAGGACGATGAAAAATTTGCTGCCGTTTGATATTTTAAACAGTACGGTTTTTTTGCCGTTTGAGGATACGGAGCTAATGGCGTTTAAAGACTGGGATACGTCCCTCAGGCTTTCTTACGGCGACTATATGCAGCTGCCTCCTGTGGAACAGCGTAGGCCGGGACACAATCCCATTCGTGTGGAATTTGAATAAGGAAAAGTGGGGATGAATTGGTATGCAGGCGATTATTTTAGCGGCCGGTATGGGCAAAAGGCTGAAAGAGCTGACCGCGAACAATACAAAATGCATGGTAAAGGTCAACGGGGTTACGCTGATTGAACGGATGCTCCGGCAGCTTGACGCGCTGAAGCTCGATAGAATTGTAATCGTTGTGGGCTATGAGGGCGAAAAGCTGACGCAATATGTCAATGCGCTTTCTATCGCCACGCCGGTGGTTTTTGTGGACAATCCGGTATACGATAAAACGAATAACATATACTCGCTGTCGCTTGCAAAGGAATTCCTTTTGCAGGACGACACGCTTCTCCTTGAATCCGACCTCATTTTTGAGGACGCAGTGCTTCATAAGCTGCTCGACGACCCGCGGCAGACGCTTGCGCTGGTAGATAAATATGAAAGCTGGATGGACGGTACGGTCGTCACGCTGGACGCGGACGATAACATACTATCCTTTGTGCCGGGCAGCAAATTTAATTTTGACGATATTCCGGGCTATTACAAGACGGTGAACATTTATAAATTCAGCAAATATTTTTCCCAGACGCATTACGTGCCTTTTTTAGAGGCATATACCAGGGCATTGGGAAATAACGAGTATTACGAACAGGTCTTAAAGGTAATAACGCTTCTGGAAAAGCCGGATATTTGGGCCCTGCGGCTTTCCGGCGAGGCGTGGTATGAAATAGACGATATCCAGGATTTGGACATTGCGCAGTCTATTTTTACAACAGACCCCATAGAAAAGCTGCATAAGATGCAGAGCCGTTACGGAGGCTACTGGCGCTATCCGGGAATGTTGGATTTTTGCTATTTGGTCAATCCTTATTTCCCGCCGAAGCGGCTGATGGATGAAATCAAGGCGAATTTTGAAACGCTCATCTCCCAGTACCCCTCAGGAATGTATGTAAACGCGCTGCTCGCGGCAAAAGATTTTAGTGTGGCGCAGGAGCATATCGCAGTGGGCAACGGCGCGGCGGAGCTGATTAAAGCACTGCTTGAAACCTCCCGAGGCAAAATCGGTATAATCAAGCCGACTTTCGAAGAATATCCAAACCGGCTTCCGGAAGAACGGCTTGTGGTATTCAACGCCGATGGCCCGGACTTTTCCTACAGCGCGCAGGATGTGAAAACCTTTTTTGAATCACGCGGGGTTTCTGACATTATCCTGATTAACCCCGACAACCCGTCTGGAAATTATATCGCAAAACAGCGTGTCCTGGAGCTTGCTTCCTGGGCGGAGCAAAAGGGCGTCAGGCTGGTTGTGGACGAATCGTTTGTGGATTTTGCCGAGGAAGCTGACTGCAGCCTGATAGACGAAGGGATAATCTGCGCACATAAAAACCTGCTCGTGATTAAGAGTATTTCAAAATCCTACGGTGTGCCGGGGCTGCGTCTGGGCGTAGCGGTATCCGCCGATACGGAGCTTATCAGCCGGCTAAAGGAGGAGGTATCCATTTGGAATATCAATTCCTTTGCCGAGTTTTACATGCAGATTGCAGAAAAATATAAGGCGGATTACGCTGTTTCGCTTGAAAAAATAAAAAAATCCCGTGCGTTTTTGATGGACGGGCTGCGTAAAATTCCATACTTGCGCCCAATCGGCTCACAGGCCAACTACATTATGTGCGAGCTGACTGGAGCCTATACGCCCCGGGAGTTGTCCGCAAAGCTGCTGTCTGAATACGGTATCATCATAAAGGACTTGTCGCCTAAATTGGGCCAAAGGCCATATATCCGGCTTGCGGTGCGGGACATAAACGACAATCAGGCGCTTTTAAGCGCACTGAGGGAGCTTGAAAAGTAAGCAGGCCGTTTCCTCAAAAGAGAGGGAAAACAAAGATGGACTGGAAACCATCCGCTGTTGAAGCAGCGCCGGATTTGTTGTAAAATAAAGAAGTATATTTTCGCGGTTTGCGCCGCATTTAAGAGGAGACACAATATGCAGCAGCCAATCAGGGTTTTACATATGCTGGCTTCTATGAACCGCGGCGGCGCGGAAGCAATGATTATGAATTACTACAGGCACATAGACAGGAGCAGGGTACAGTTCGATTTCCTGCTGACTACGCCTGGCCAATATGATTATGAGGAAGAGATAACACAGCTTGGCGGCAGGATTTACCGCGCCGCGCCGCTGACAAAAAGCCGTCCGCAGGATTATATGAAGGCTGTGGACAAATTTTTCAAAGAGAATCCGCAGTACCGGATTGTACATTCCCATACCTCGAGCAAAAGCTTTTTTCCGCTGCGCCTGGCAAAAAAGAACGGGATTCCCGTAAGGATTGCGCATTCGCACAGCTCTAAGGCGGAAGAGGGAATCAACGGAATTATCCGCAGGGCGCTGCGCTTTCCTTTGCGCACTGTGGCGACGGACTTCTTTTCCTGCGGGGACGAGGCTTCCGTTTACCTTTATGGTGAAAAAATCGCAAGGGAAAAAGCCATTGTGGTCCCAAACGCCATCGATGCGCAGCAATACCGGTACGACGCCGGGCAGGCGCGGGATATACGGAGGAGCCTGGGGATAGGCGACCAGCTTGTAATCGGGCATGTAGGGCGTTTTTTTCCTGTAAAGAACCACATGTTTTTACTTGATACATTTTATGCGCTCAAACAGCTTCATCCCAACAGCCGCCTGCTTCTGGTTGGCGATGGGGAGCTGAAAGAAACAGTCCAGGATAGGGCGCGTGAGCTTGGTATAGGGCAGGAAGTTATTTTTACAGGCGTGCGCGGCGACGTACCGGAGCTTTTGAAGGCCATGGATGTATTTGTATTCCCATCCCTCAACGAGGGGATACCAGTCGTCATGATTGAAGCGCAGGCTGCTGGCCTCAAATGTTTTATGTCTGACAGTATCCCATCACAATGTGTAATTACGCAGAACGTGAAGAGCCTTGCGCTTTCGCAGACGCCGGAATATTGGGCGCGGGAAATCCTGCGTGTAAAAGACGGCTATGAACGCCGCGATATGTGCCCAGAGGTGGAAAGAGCTGGCTTCGATATCAGGAAAAATGCAAAATGGCTGGAGGAGTTTTATCTGCATGCATACACCGGTAACCCTGAATGAAAAAACGAGCTATGCGGTATCCGTCATCCGGGTGTTCGCAGCGCTTTTAATCTTTTTATGCCATGCAGTGCAGCTCTTTGACAGCGCGCTGCTTCAAATGAGCGGCCAGGTTTTTAATGTGGGCGTTCCCTTGTTTATGATGATTTCCGGATTCCTGTTCGCAGTAAAGGGGAAGCCGGAATCATACCGCTCCTGGTTTGGTAACCGGCTGCTCCGCATTTTAACGCCGTATTATTTGTTCCTGCTGTTTTTGCTGCTGGTTTATGTGGTGCGCTTCGGCTGGCAATCTATCATACCGGAAAAGTGGATTTTCTATGTACTGCCCCTGCAGGGCTTTACTCAAAATTATATAAACGGTGCGGAACACCTCTGGTTTGTAACCGATATTTTGCTTTGTTACCTGCTTACACCGCTATTATATGTCATACAAGGAAAAATCAGCAAAAGGCAGGGTGTATGGCTGCCTGTTGTGTTTTTGCTGTACACAGCCGCCCTGCTGCTATCGTCGTATTTATTGCCGGCGATTGTAAGTACTACAATCGTCACAGTGTTCTCTTATATACTGGGTTTTTTATTTATAAAAGCCCTGCTGTCCCGGCGCTGTATTGTTTTTATCGTTATGCTGGCTGCATCTCCCGCTTTGCGGCTGGTATCAAACCTGTTTTTTGACGGAACGCCGCTTTACGACCGGTTTATCGCACCGGTAACGCACCAGCTTCTCGCGGTTTCGCTTTTTTGCCTTCTTTTTATGGCGGTAAGCAGATGGTTTGATTCGCTGCTGCGGGTAAGGAAAGCGGTGCGGTCCCTTGACTCTGTCTCGTATGAGATTTATCTGGTTCATTATATGTTTATTATCGGACCGCTTGCGGTTTCGGTTTTCCAACTAAGCGTATTGAATTTTTTTATTTTAATACTGCTGACAGCCGCGGCCGCTGTGGCCTTACATGCTCTTTCCGGGGGCGTTTTAAAACGGCTCAGAAAAAGGCAATGAGACGCAAGCTGCTGAAGCCGCAGCCAAACATAAATGTAAAATAAACGAAAATCAAAGGAGGAGTACCTTTGGAAAGCCTGACGGTATTTACGCCAACATACAACCGGTCGCATACTTTGGGCAGAACTTATAAAAGCCTTTGTGAGCAGTCAAATAAGGATTTTGTCTGGCTGATTATAGACGACGGCTCCACCGACCATACAAGACAGCTCGTAGAGCAGTGGCAGCGTGAAGACTGCGGTTTCCGAATTGAGTATTTATATCAGGAGAACGGCGGGATGCACGCCGCGCATAATACGGCTTATGAGCATATAGAGACGCCGCTTAACGTATGCATCGATTCCGACGACGCCATGGCGCCGGGCGCGGTGGAAAAAATCCTTTCCTTCTGGAATGCAAAGGGAAGCGATATTTATGCCGGTATTATTGCGCTTGACGCGGATTTTGAAAACAACGTGATTGGCAAAGACCTCGGAGCGCTCAGGGAAACGACCGTCAGCGGGTATTACAGCGCGGGCGGTGCGGGAGATAAAAAGCTGATTTACCGAACGGAGCTGATAAAACGCTATCCGCCTTATCCCGTATACAAGGGGGAAAAGTATTTTTCCCTTTCTTATAAATATTTGCTGTGCGACCAGGATTATAAGATGCTCGTACTCAATGATATTGTGTGCAACGTCGAGTATCAGCCGAACGGTTCTTCCAGCACAATGCTTTCCCAATACAGGAATAACCCGAACGGCTGGACGGACTGGCGCAAAATTAAAATGAAATATTCAGCAAACAAAAAGGCGAAGTTTAAAAACTGCATCCATTATGTCTCCAGCGCTTTTATGGCGCATAGGAAGCGCTTTATTAAGGAATCGCCGGAAAAAGCGCTTACCCTTCTTGCGCTGCCCTTCGGTTTGGCGCTTAATTTGTACATTAAAATGAAAACCAGATAAAACAGGAGATTATAATATGCCGATTTACTGGTCCATACTGGGCGTTACGGCCTTTTTGGGGGTGCTTTCCTACTATTTCCCAAGGCCGCAGTCAAAATTGAATACAGACAGCGGCCAGAGCACCAGGCTTTTTTTCGCCCTTTTTATATTCGGCTATATTATCCTGGTCTGCGGCCTGCGCAGTGATATTGCCGACACCCCCGTATATGTTGATAATTTCAACGGAAGAACCGGAGTGTTCAGCAATATTGACATGGAGCAAAAGGGTTGGGGCTTTTGGTTTTTATCAGATGTTTTTAAAACGGTGATATCGTCGGATTCCCAGGTTTGGCTGTTTGTCATTGCCGCCGTAAGCGGGCTTTGCGTCCTGCGCACGATGTATAAGCACTCTGTCGATTTCCCGCTCACGGTTTTTATTTTTGTCGCAACGAACACATATCTATGGATGATTAACGGAATCCGCCAGTTTTTGGCGGCCGCCATCCTGTTTGCTTTCTCAGACTGGCTGTTTCAAAAGAAAACAGTGCGGTATTTAATCCTGATTTTGCTTTTGTCCACCATCCATAACTCGGTTTTAATCATGATACCAATCTATTTTGTTGTCATATCCCGCCCGCTCTGGAATAAGAAAATTATCTTTTTTATTGCCGTGATACTGGGCTGCGTACTGTTTGCAAACCAGTTTACCGATTTTTTCGCAGAGGTAACGGGCTATGGAAGCAACGTGCTGGAAACGGGGGGCTCCAATTTTATGCGTGTGCTGGTCTCCGCGGTTCCGGTTGTGCTCGCCTTTTGGAAGCGAAAACAGATTAAGGAACTCGATTCGCCCATTATGGACATCTGTATCAACATGTCGGTCGTAACGACATGCTTTTATCTGCTTTCCTCCTTTACCAGCGGAATCTATATCGGCAGAATCCCCATCTATTTCACAATGTACGGCATGCTGCTTCTGCCATGGCTGTTACAGAAGGTTTTTGACAGGAAAGAACGCGCGGTGCTGTATGCGTTGTGTGTAATCTGCTATGTTTTCTATTTTATGGTGGATACGGCGGGCCTGGACTACCACAGCCGCATATTGAATTTGTAAAGCGGCGGCATGGCCTTTACCGCATAGCAGGAGGAATTGTATATGAAAGAGTATTTGATAATGTTCCTTTCCCTGTTCAGGCTGGCAGGGAAAAAAATCAGGCACGGAAAAAATCTCCAGGCCGCGCCAGTCCAGCGCATTTCACCCGGCGCGCGCTTTTTTATGAAAAAGGGGGCCCATGCCGTGCTGGGCTATAACGGCTGCTTCAGCCGCAGCGGAAATATTTTTGTAGGGGAACAGGGTAGCCTTATACTGGGCAGCCGGGTATATTTTAACGTAAACGCTTACATCAGCTGCCAAAACAGCATTAAGGTGGGAGACAACTGCATATTTGGCCCCAATGTTACGGTTATAGACAATAACCATGCGTATTCCAAAGAGAAGGGCGTCAGTACAAGCCTTCATAGCTGTGGGGAAATTTCCATCGGAAACAACAGCTGGGTCGGCGCAAACGCCGTAATTTTGAAGGATACGCAGATAGGAAACAACTGTGTAATCGGCGCCGGCTGTGTAATCAAGGGCGTAATTCCGGACGGCTCCATCGTTACGCAGGACAGGCGGCTGCGCGTAAAAGAGATGCAATGACGCCGCGGGGGAGGACGGTTCATGAAAAAGATTCTGGTTACCATGACGTCGATGCACATCGGCGGGGCGGAAAGAAGCCTGATTGGCCTGCTCAGCGCGATTGATTATACAAAGTATGAGGTAGATTTGCTCCTTTACAGGCACGAGGGGGAGTTCCTGCCCTTTCTTCCAAAGAAAGTCCGTCTGCTGCCTTATTTGCCGCAGTACGACACGCTCGACCGGCCAATCGTTCAGCTTTTACGCAGCAAACGCTTTTTATTCGGCCTGGCAAGGCTTTTTGCAAAGGTGAAAACCAGGCTGTATTGTAAAACGCATCATATAGAAAAAACCGTCTGGGTCGCTTTGCAGAACAATACGCGCTGCGTTTTGCCGCTGCTCCCAAAAATCAAGGGGGAGTATGATCTTGCTATCGGATTTCTTGGGATACACGATATCCTTATAAAAAAGGTGACGGCAAAGGTAAAGCTCGGCTGGATTCATACGGATTACAGCAAGCTTTCCCCCAATCCGAAAATGGACAGGCAGGTATACGGCCGCCTTGACTATATCGTCAATGTATCGCAGGAATGCACCAATATTTTTTTAAAGCAGTATCCGCAATATAAAATGAAGGCTGTTACGGTGGAAAATATCCTTTCCCCCGAATTTATCCGCGAACAGGCAGCGATGGAGGACGTTTCCGCAGAGCTCGACAGTAAAGACGGCTGTAAAACCATTTGTTCTGTCGGGCGTTTTACCAGCGAAAAAAACTTTGATAATGTTCCTGCCATATGTAAGCTTTTGCTCAAAAAGGGCTGTAAAGTCAGGTGGTACATTATCGGTTACGGTACGGATGAGCAGCTCATCAAGGAAAAGATTAGTCAATTTGGGATGGAAGGGCATGTAATCCTGCTCGGGAAAAAAACCAATCCGTATCCATATATAAAACACTGTGATTTATACGCCCAGCCGTCGCGCGCGGAAGGAAAGGCTGTTACGGTCAGGGAAGCGCAGATTCTTGGAAGGCCGGTTGCGGTTACCGCTTTTTCTACGGCGAAAAGCCAGCTCAACGACGGCCATGACGGCGTAATTGTTCCCATGGACAACGAAGGCTGCGCCCAGGCGCTTGGAAGGCTTCTTTGTGATACGCGGCGCATGCAGGCACTCAGTGATAATTGTGCGCATACAGATTACAGCAACCGTTCAGAGCTGGAAAAAATTTATCGTTTAGCGGGGTTTTTGCCATGATTCCGAAAATAATCCATTATTGCTGGTTTGGCGGAACAGAGATGCCGGAGAAGCTTATAAAATGCTTGGACTCCTGGAAGAGATATCTGCCGGAATATACGATTATGCGCTGGGATGAGCAAAGCTTCGACGTCAATACCAATGCCTATACCAGGCAGGCCTATGCGCACAAAAAATACGCGTTTGTCAGCGACGTCGCCCGCATCAAAGCGCTCAGGGAATATGGCGGTATTTATATGGATACGGACGTCGAGGTGTTCCAGCCCTTTGACAGCGTGCTGCACCACCGCTGCGTTTTAGGGTTTGAATACCGCAACTGGGTGGCAACAAGCTTTATAGCGTGTGAAAAGAACCACAGTATTTTAAAGCTGTTTGAGAAGGAATATGACGGGGCTTCTTTTGAAACAGAGGACGGCGGCGTCAATATGACAACAAACGTAGAGCGCCTTACCGCGCTTTTAGAGGAGATGGGCCTTGTCCGCGACAACACCTACCAGGTACTGCCGGAAGGTATCGCGGTTTTTCCGAAGGAATATTTCTCTCCCTATGATTATGGCAACTGCATTATGGAAAAAACAGAAAATTCCATCTGCGCCCATCATTTTTACGCGACGTGGCTGCCATGGAAAACAAAGATGAAAAAGCTGGTTAAGAAGGCTGTTACTGCCGGAATCGGCAAAAAGAACCTGGTCGCGCTGCGCAACAGGCTGCGGCATCAGCACGAAGAAGAATAAGGGAGGTGGCGCAATGCCCGCGGTCAGTGTGATTGTACCCGTATATAACAGCGAACGTTTTCTTTGCAGGTGCGTCGACAGCATCCTGGGCCAGACCCTGCAGGATATAGAACTGATTTTAATTGATGACGGCTCTATAGACGGCAGCGGTGAGCTTTGCGATGCTTACGCCGACAAGGACAGCCGGGTACGTGTGGTACATAAAGAAAATGGAGGCGCCGCAAGCGCCAGGAATAAAGGAATCGATATTGCCCGGGGCGATTACGTCGGCTTTGCCGATTCCGACGATTATATTGAGCCGGATATGTACGGGCAGATGTACGGCGAGGCGCAGCAAAACGGCGCGCAGCTGATACTGTGCGACGGAATAAGGGAAAACGCGCAGGGCAATGCGCGTTACATTGGGCAGCCGCTCCGGGAAGGCTACTATACAAAGGAGCAGATGTACCGCGAATATTTCCCCTGCTTATTGATGCGGGAGGAAATTGAGTTCCCACCTACGATTTCAAACTGCCTGTGCCTTGTAGAGCGCTCCCTTCTGGAAACGCACGCCCTTCGGTACGACGAAGGCGCTAAATATTGTGAGGACAGCCTGTTTGGTTCCCAGATAGCCTATTATGCGGATTCCTTCTGTTACCTGAAGCACAAATACCTTTACCACTACTGTTACAACGCTTCGTCTACGACCCATACGCTCCATCTCGACAAGTGGGACGTGTTTCAGCGTATTATCGGCTTGTCACGCGCGTTCTTTTCACAGGCGGAGGATTACGATTTCACGCTGCAGCTGAGCGTTCAGGCCATTTATTTTGCGTTTAACGCAATAAACGAGCTGCGCTCGTCCGATTTACCCGAAAAGGAAAAAAGGGAAAGAATTCGTAAAATTTCTTCCTCTGAGGAGCTGAAGACGGCATGGAAGGGCTTTCGTATGCCGGAAAACATCAGTTTTAAACTTAAAATAAGGATTTTACTTTTAAAAAACAGGCTGCTTTGACCAGTACAGGAGAAAATCAATTGAAAAATTTGCTATTTATCAACGGGCATTTGAACCCGGGCGGCTGCGAACGTTCCCTGACAGATATTCTGCGGCATATCGATTATACAAAATACCATGTTGACCTGTTGCTGTTTGAAGGCATGGGGGAATATGCCGGCGAGCTCCCCGGGGAGGTCAACGTCATATTTTACGACATTACGAAAACCTTTGGCTCCTGCGGCGCGTGTGTCAGGCGGGCGCTCAGGGAACGAGACGGCTTTACGCTTGCACTCAGGAGCGTTATGCTGTTCTGTAAGCTTTTCGGGACGGGTTCGCTGCGTTTTGCGCGGGGGCTGTTCCGGCGGCTTAAAAAGAATTACGACTGCGCCGTCGCATACAGGCCGGGCTTTTGTACCGATTTTGCCGCGTATGCGGTAAGGGCGGACAAAAAAATAAGCTGGTGGCACCATGGGGCAATTGAGCTCCGCGATAATGAACGGCGCAGCCTGAGGCTCGCCTATGATAGAATGGATTTTGTCGCGGCGGTGTCGGAAGGCTGCCGGCAGCTGCTTTTGCATGAGTTTCCCGGTATGGACGGAAAGCTTGTTACCGTACCAAATATGATAGACGCGGACGAAATCAAAAAAAAAGCGGAGGCATATCAGGCGGATATGCATGGCGGCGGGACTATCAAAATTGTAAGCGTCGGCAGGCTGTCGCCTGAAAAAAATATGATTGTTTGCCCGGACATATGCAAAATGCTGATACGGCGCGGATTTCAGGTCAAATGGTATTTAATCGGCAGCGGCGCGCAGAAAAAAGAAATTTCTGATAAAATAGAGGGTGACGGCCTATCCGGCAGCATGTTTTTGCTGGGGAGCCTGTCAAACCCGTACCCGTATATCAAAGCAGCCGATATCTATGTCCATCCGTCGTTAGTGGAATCGCAGGGGATATCTGTGCTGGAGGCTATGGCGCTTGCAAGGCCAGTGGTGGCCGCCGCGTCCTTAGGCCCGGCGGAGTTTATCAAAAACGGGGAAAACGGGATTTTGACGCGTCCCGCAGCCGGCGATATCTGCGGCGGGATTATACCGCTGCTCCAACAGCCCCCGCTTCGTAACCGTGTGGCGGAGAATGCGGAGAAAACGGCGGGGCTGTACCGCCCGGAAAAAGTTATGGCGTTATTTTACAATTTGATAGGAAACGCGGCAAAGGAGTAGACGTATGCTAAGCAGATTAAAAAGAATTTTTGTAAAGCCGAAAAGCCAGGTGGAATATCTGCGGGAGGCAGGCTGTAAAATAGGGGAAAATGTGGATTTAATCAACAGCAGGATAGACGGCTGCCACAGCTTCTTGATTACGATAGGGGACAATGTTACGATTACAAACGCTACGCTGCTTGCACACGACGCCAGCACAAAAAAGGCGTTGGGCTACAGCAAGGTGGGCAGGGTAACTATCGGAAGCGACGTATTCATCGGCTTCGGCAGCATTGTGCTGCCGGGTACCAAAATAGGAAACAGGGTCATAGTGGGTGCGGGTACGGTGGTTGCAAAAGATGTGCCGGACAATGTAGTTATTGCAGGCAACCCGTACCGCGTTCTTTGTACGTATGACGAATATATAGAAAAAAACAGGCAGAAAATGCAGACGAATCCGGTGTTTCATAAATTGTTTTCTGATAAGACCCAGCAGGAAAAGGAAGAGATGTTCACACAGCTCGATGGAAAGATTGGATACGACCTGTAAAAAACGGATTCAACCGATTATCAGGGCTAAGGAGATAAACTGGTTATGGGAAAATTGGTTCTTTATTCACACGGCGGCGCGGGAAACCATGGCTGCGAAGCGATTGTAAGGGGTACCTGCAAAATATTGCAGGGTTATGCGAGCGACCTCATCCTCTACTCCATGCGAAAGGAAATGGATATAAAATACGGCCTGCAAAGCTGTTTGCCGGTGGAATGCCAGGAGCGTCCGCGCAGCCGGCTGTCTGTACAGCGCATTCTGGCGTCGCTGCTCATACGCCTAAGGAACGACCGCTCCTATGCTGAAAAACTGCCCTTTAAGCATTTATTCAAGACGTATGGAAAGGGGGATATTGCCCTTTCCATCGGCGGGGATAACTATTGCTACAGTGGTTTTGAGCAATATGAAATTCTCAATGCCAACTTTCAAAAAAAAGGGGTTAAAACCGTATTGTGGGGCTGCTCGGTCGAGCCGGATTTAATTGGGGAGGAGATGGCCCGGGATTTAGCCGGATATTCCCTGATTACGGCAAGGGAAAGCATCAGCTATGAAGCGCTCAAAAGGGTAAACCCGAACACAAGGCTATACCCGGACCCTGCCTTTCAGCTGGATACGGTCAAGCTTCCGCTGCCGGAAGGCTTTGATGAAAGGAATACGGTGGGAATCAATATCAGCCCTACCGTAATTAGCTTTGAGCGTGACAGCGGCAAAACGTTGGAGGCCGCGGTGACGCTTATCCGGTATATCATTCAGGAAACTGATATGCAGATTGCTTTAATTCCCCACGTCGTATGGGGGAACATGGACGACCGTATCATCCATAAGAAGCTGTATGAGATGTTTCAGGATACCGGCAGGGTAGTTCTTCTGGAAGACCACAACTGCATGGAGCTCAAGGGCTTTATAGCGCGGTGCCGCCTGTTTATAGGGGCCAGGACACACGCGACCATTGCCGCTTATTCCTCGTGTGTGCCGACCGTTGTGCTCGGCTATTCCGTCAAGGCCCGTGGAATCGCCAAAGACTTGTTTGGCACGGAAGAGGGCTATGTGCTTCCTGTACAGTCGCTGCGCGGCAGGGACAACCTCGCGCAGGCATTTGCGTGGCTGCTGAAGAACGAAGCCTCCATCCGTGCGCGCCTGCAGGCTGTTATGCCGGCTTATTGCGCGAAGGCCCTGGATGCCGGAAAAGAAATCGACCTGTTAAGGGAGTAATTTGCCTTGAAGAGAAACCAGCTGAAATCGGGAGTTATGCTGTCCTATGTGAATCTTGCGCTAAGCAGCATCATCCCGATTATATATACCCCCATTATGCTGCAGATGCTGGGCCAGTCCGAATACGGGCTTTACAGCCTCGCGAATTCCGTAGTTGGCTACCTGTCCCTGCTGAGCTTTGGAATAGGCAGTACGGTGGTGCGTTACCTGACCAAATACAGGGCGCAGGGGGATAAAGAAGGCGAACAGCGGATGCTCGGCCTTTTCACCGCTATTTATGGCGTGCTGACATTGGTTGTCCTGGCTGTTGGTATGGTCTGCGCGTTCAACTGCGGGCTTATTTATTCCGCAAAGCTCAGCGCGGAAGAGCTTAGCCGTATGCAGCTTCTGCTCATCCTGATGACCGTCAATACAGCCATTACGTTTATGTTCAGCGCATTTTCCTCAGTGATATTGGCGCATGAGCGGTATATATTCAAAAAGCTGACGGAAATGCTTACAACCGTACTGGCGCCCTGCCTGAACCTGTTGATGCTTTTTCTGGGCTTTGCCTCTGTCGGCCTTGTTATTGCAACCACAATCATACATGTGATTATGTATGGCGCTAATTTGATTTATTGCCTAAAGGTACTCAAAATCAGGCCGAAATTTAAAAATATGCCGTTCGGCATCATGAAAGAGCTGGTGGCCTTTTCCGCCTTCATCTTCCTGGGCATGGTTGTCGATATGCTTTACTGGTCCACGGATAAGCTCATTATTGGCGCGATGATTGGTACCGCCGCGGTTGCCGTATATAATGTAGGCGCAACGTTCAATACAATCGTAACGTCTATTTCGTCGGCAATCAGCGGCGTCCTGACGCCGCGTATCACCAATATGGTGTTTACAAACTGTACGAAAAAAGAACTGACGGATATTTTTATCCGGGTAGGAAGAATCCAATATATCCTGGTATCCTTTATTATTTCTGCTTTTATTGTGTTCGGACAGCAATTTATACTGATATGGGCGGGCGAAGACTACGGACAGGCATACCCTGTCGCTCTTCTTACGCTGATACCCGTATTGGTGCCGTTGATACAAAATACGGGGCTGAGTATTGTGATTGCGCAGAACCGGCACCGGTTCCGTGCGGTCATGTATTTGATTATAGCGCTGGTCAACGCGGCTACTACCGTGGTTGCCGTTCGTTATTACGGGATTATCGGCGCCGCGGCCTGTTCATGCGCCGCCTATGCGATTGGAAACGGCTTTATCATGAATTGGTACTACTATAAAAAGGTCGGAATCAATATACCAAAATTTTGGCTCAATATCTTGAAAATGAGCCCGGTAGCGGTGGCCATGACGGTCCTGGGACTGCTGGCGACACAGTACTACACCATAAATTCATGGGGCAGCTTTCTGCTTGGCGCCGTCGTGTATACGCTGCTTTATATGCCCCTGGCATATTTTTTGATGATGAACCGGTATGAGAAAAACCTGGTAAGGGAGCCGGCTGTCAAGCTGAAAAATAAATTACTGAAAAAGGGTTAAACAATGCTTTCGATAACAGAAAAAGACAAATGCTGCGGCTGCGGCGCATGTATGGCCGTTTGCCCGCAGGGATGTATCGCAATGAATAAGGACGGGGAAGGGTTTCTTTATCCGCAAATCGATACAAAACGCTGTGTTGACTGCGGCCTGTGCGGGAATACCTGCCCTGTTTTGCGTAAACCGCCGTTTTTGGCAGTCCAAAAGACATACTCCGCATATAACCGCGACGAGGCCGTCCGAAGGCAAAGCTCCTCCGGCGGCGTTTTTACAGCGCTTGCGCAATATATTCTGAGCCAGGGCGGCGCGGTGTTCGGGGCGGCGTTTGATGCGGATTTCCAAGTGCGCCATATTTGTGTAGAAAAACCGGAGGAGCTTTACAAGCTGCGTTCCTCCAAATATATGCAAAGCCGTACGGATGGTACATACAGGCGTGCGCTGGATATTTTAAAGGAGAACCGGCCTGTTCTTTATACGGGAACGCCCTGCCAGATTGCGGGGCTCCGCGCTTTTTTAAAGAAGGATTATGAAAAGCTTTTTACACAAAGCATCATCTGCCACGGCGTACCTTCTCCAAAAATTTGGGATAAGTACCTTGCGTTTGTAAACAAGGGGGAAGAGGTACGCGCGGTAGAATTCCGCAATAAGGACGACGGCTGGAAAAAGTACCGCCTTAAAATCGAAAAAAATGGCGGCGGCTACCGTGCAACGGCCCGGGAAGACCCGTATCTTCAGGCTTTCATTAAAAACTTGAGCCTGCGGCCCTCCTGCGGGGCCTGCGTATTTAAATCGTATGAACAGCCTGCTGACATCACGCTTGCGGACTACTGGGGAGTTGAGCAGCTCGAACCGGAGCTGGACGACGACAAGGGGCTGTCCCTGCTGTTTATCCACAGCGAAAAGGGGAGGCAGCTGTTTGAACATGTGCAGGAAAGCTTGGTCTTTAGGCCGGCGGACGCGCAGAAGGCGGTGGCTTATAACCAATCCCTTCTGAAGGCGTCCGTACCCCATAAAAAACGGGCGTACTTTTTTGCGAATGTGGATTCAATCCCCTTTGACAAACTGGTGGAAAAATGCCTCCGGCTTTCCACGGCGGAAAAGCTCGGGCAAAAATTCAGGTATAACATGCGCAGAATTAAAAACAGGCTGAAACGGATAAAGAAATAAAGACGATAGTTTTTGAGAAAGTTTACCCTGCCAACGGATTTCTTTCTTTTTAGCACATTAAAAAGAGTTAAAATGGGAAGAGAGGTGGCTGGCTGTACGGAACGCTTCGCCAAATGAGTGCTTTATTTTTTATGTGCATTAAATTTACTGTGCCTGATATTGGGACTGTCAAAGGTACGGTATCACGGCATACTTTATTAAGGCGGCGGGGTCCGCGCCGCCCGGGCTGCTTAATGAAAAGCTGTCACAAACAAAGCGGCTGTCAGGATTAAAATATCTTTATCGATAAGGGTTGCTTATGCAAAAGAAAACATATCATAAAAGAAGAAGGCTTCTCATTGCGTCGATTATTTTATTGATGTTTGGTTTCTGCGTGATTTTTGTAATCGCCGACCAATGGCATTTGACGGTTGCGCATTACGATGTGACGACGGATAAACTCAGCCAAAGCGTCCGGATTGTCGAATTGGCCGACCTGCATAATAAGGAGTTCGGGCAGGGCAACCGCGAATTGGTGCAAAAGGTCGGCGGGCTGAAGCCGGACTTGATAGCTATGACAGGAGACATGAATTCCGATGAAGACAGCGACGAGCAGGTTGTCCTGCCGCTGATTGAGCAGCTGAAAAAAATTGCGCCGGTTTATTATGTGTTTGGAAATCATGAGCTCAATCTTCAAGACCCGGATGGGTTTGCAGAAAAGATACAGGCGGCGGGTGCCGTATACCTCAAGAATGATATGGCGGAAATTCCGGTGGGGGATAAAAAAATAACAATTGGCGGGCTTTGCTATTATCCGTTTTATGATGCGTTTGCTCCGGACTTTGATAACCCGCAGCGTTATTTTCTTGAGGATTTCAGCAAACAGAAAAATTACAAGCTGCTTTTATGCCATTTCCCCGAATATTTTATCTGGCGGCTCAGCGAATACGATATTGACCTGATGCTGTCCGGGCATACGCACGGCGGTGTTGTGCGCGTACCGTTTTTCGGCGGGCTTGTAGCGCCGAACCAGGAGGGCCTATTTCCAGAATACTGCGACGGCTTTCATACGAAAAACGGCTCCTCCATTATTATTTCAAAGGGGCTTGGCAGCAACAAATGGTGGATTCCCAGAATCAATAATCCGCCGGAAATTACAGTAGTCGATATCGGGCCAAAACGCTGAATGTACAATTAAAAACAGCCTCTGTCCAACGCAGGACAGGGGCTGTTTGTTTTCTATCAAATAAATAGGGGCTGCTGGGGGAGGATTTAGTGGAAGGGTAAAAAAGATAAGTTATTAATCAATTTTGTTTGAGACCTTTTTTAGCTTGACTGCCATTTTACATAACCAGTCAAAATAACTGTTCCATGCATTAGGCCCCTTCTTAATATCGCCATTGGTTAGAGCAAGGATACGACAGTCTTTTTTTGCCTCGAGCCAGCTGAGTGAAGTGCCCAATTCACATTCAATTTCTGTTTGCTTACATTTAAATTTTTCAAATATGGTTTTATCATTATCAATATAAATTTCTGCGCCTAGGAATTTCTTTTGCGTATTTACCGTTAAATTAATGTGATAGTTAGAATTCCCGACAGCCAAACTATACCAATGCTGAGGACGGGGCTTGCGTTTGGAGAAGTTTTTATTAAAATCTTCATTTACAAAAGCATAATCTACAAATGACTGCCAGAATTCAAGCTGAAGCTTTTTTGTTTCAGACAATCCTTCAGAAGCTTTTAAGGTTTTTGCCCAATCATTAGGCCGTTCCACGACATTGAGCTTTGGAGCTGGCAGGGAATCATTAATTTTCCATATCTCTATTTCCAAAAGAAAGAATCCAATATTGCCATCCGTATGTTGATTTAGCCATTCAATAGCTTGTTTATGTTCATCACGAGCACGCTTCACAATCCAAACAACTACTTCCGCTCCTTTCCCTGATGCATACGTGATTATTTTTCCAAGGTGATCGTGATTAGTGTCTTCAAGTTGGTTTTCTATAATTATTTTTCGGTTTGTATTTTCTTCCGAAGCATACAGGTCAACCTGAAAACATCCGACCGAAGACTCTCGTTCCTCCAAAACAATGTCAATACCGATTGTATCGCTTAACAATGCAAGATTTTCTTCTTGTGAAAGCCATTTTGAAAAATCGTTTGCTTCGTGTGGCCATATTGCCCTTAAGTCGTCAATTCTTTCTATTTTTCCAAGCTGTTTGTCCATTTTTATTACTCCATCTTCCATTACAGATTTTGCGTCTCAAAAACGCTTTGAAGGTTTATCAAAAAAACATTTTGTTTTATCTAGTTTATATTTAAAAGGAATACGCAATATTTTTACAGACCAGCCTAATAATCAATGTTTAAGTAAAAACCGCATCAGCAAAGCCAATATTGTAACCAGAAACAAATAAATCCTTGTTTCCGCATATAATTTTCAACTGCCGCACACCTGATACATCGATGCTGAATTCCTCTGGCAACGCAGCTCCTTTCACTTCAATTGTTGATAATAATTTATCGTCCCCGTAAATCCCATAGGTTGCCGCTTGATTAACACCATCTAAATTGCCAGCTATACCAGTGAAGTTGGTATATTTACCATCCAAGTTATAATATACTGTTCCATATTCTTCTGTTGCGCCGATTACAAAGCCACGGGTATATTTTTGTTTTCCCATAAAAAGAATCTGTATCAAGTGAAGAATATTCTTTATAATACATAGTGCTGTAGTAAGCTGTAATTTGCTCCCCTATGTAGGCGCCGTTTTCATTTTCCGGCTCGTTTGCACTGCTTAGATTTGATGGCGGTATGTTTTTCTCTTTTAACAATTTCTGGTTTTCAGAAAACAGCGTATCATAGTCTTTTTTTAATTCATTGTACATTTTTTCGTACTCATCTAATGAAACAGACATTTTTTCACCGTTAACGTTTACTGTTACTGCATTTTGATTATTGTTCATATTCATTATACTAAAAGTTCCTATAATTCCAGCAGCTAAGCTAAAAACCCCTGTTATTACGGCTACTATAATTTTACTTTTCATTAAAACACTTCCCCTCAATAATTGCATTTCGTTATGATAATAATAACAAATTTTAGAATATAATGCAATAAAATGTCATTTATCTAAGTGAAGGATATCTAGTTTTTGTAAAAGTGCATAGATAAAATATTTCAATTTGTTTTTTACTCCCAAACGGATTTGGATTTTGTACTTTTTGAAAATTTTAAATTTTTTTATGGAAGAATGTGCACAGTTTTATAGGGATACCGAAAAAAATAAAAAAACTGGCTGTTTAATAACAGCCAGTTTTCTTTAATATGGAGCTACTGGTCGGACTCGAACCGACGACCTGCGCATTACGAATGCGCTGCTCTACCAACTGAGCCACAGTAGCAAATTTCAACCGCCATAATATTATAGCAGTCCGGGTTCCTTTCGTCAAGAGTGAAAACTCTTTTTTTCGATTATCCCTGAAAACGTCCGGTGGGAAGACTATATTGCTTTTCTTTCATTTTTCAGGCGCTATGCTTCGCGCCGCCGGCATTTTTTCAGTGCTTTATGCACGATAGAAAAAGTGAGTGATAGCTCTTCACACAATGACATAAATTTACCGGCAAGTAATTATAATAAACTCAGCGGGCAATATTAATAATGCCGTTGGGGGTCTTAAAAGGATGAGTAATAAGTCGAAAAAGATGTTGCCGGAGCTTTTAAAACGCTACAGAGAGAATTGCGGCCTTTCTCAGGGACAGGTAGCTACGGCACTGAGCGTAGACCGTTCCACATATACCTATTATGAAATCGGAAAGACGACGCCCAGCATCAATACCATGATGAAGCTTATTAAAATTTTATGCATTCCTTACCGGGAATTTTTAGAGTGTGTAAACGACGGGGAGCTTCCGAAGGAATTTGTAGCGTTGAGCGACTTTGTAACCGGAAAACCGAAGGGGCGTTCAGGTAAAAAGATGACCGTGTCTGAAAAGGAAAAAATCTATGAGCTTGCCGACGATGAGCAACAGCTGATTATCGATTACCGTATGATGTCCAGAAGCGAACAGAAGGAGCTTTTGGTAAGGCTGGCAAACAGGCTGCGGGACCAGCAGTCCTGATAAATTGGACAAACCTGGAAAAACTGGGGAAAGCACTTTACTTTATGCGCCGGGTGTGTTATAATCCTCTGGTGCAATGCCCCTTTCACGGATATTGGAGTAAGCCTTTTTAAGGATTTTCACCTTCCTTTATCTGAGATTGCGGAATTTCCGGCAGGGCAAATAATAAAAAGGTGGAATTTAGGTTATGTTAAAAGAAGAAAAGAATGCGATTATGCAGGAGTATGCTCTTCATGAGGGCGACACTGGTTCTCCCGAGGTGCAGATTGCTCTCTTAACCAAGAGAATCAACGACCTGACCGAGCATCTTAAGGTTCACAAGAAGGACCATCATTCCCGCAGGGGCCTGCTGAAAATGGTTGGACAGAGAAGAAGCCTGCTCAACTACCTGATTAAGAGCGATATTGAAAGATACCGTTCTATTATTGCAAGGCTCGGCATCCGTAAATAATTGCAGGATTCGGGGCAGGCGGCTTTTGCTGTCTGCCCTGTTAGTCATTTTTTGTAATTTTACAGGCGGCTGCAATCGGTTTAGCAGTGAAACGGGTATTTACCTGTTTTATGACGAAAACGGCATAAATATCGGTTTTATTGCTAAGCGGTGCGTCTCCTGTGAAAATAAATATTATTCTTTCAGGAGGTAATTCCATGTTTGAAAACTACAAGGTTTTTGAAACCGATTTTGCCGGCCGCCCTCTCGTGGTGGAAACAGGCAAAATCGCACAGCTCGCAAACGGCGCGTGCTTTGTCCGCTACGGGGAAACCGTAGTAAACGTTGCGGTCGCCGCGTCAGAAAAACCGCGCGACGGCATCGACTTTTTCCCGCTTTCTGTCGATTTTGAGGAAAAGCTCTACGCGGTTGGCAAAATCCCCGGCTCCTTCCTTAAGAGGGAAGGCCGCCCGTCAGAGAAGGCGGTCCTGGTATCTCGCGTGATTGACAGGCCGATTCGCCCGCTGTTCCCGAAGGATATGCGCAACGACGTTTCCGTCGTCTGCACCGTCATGTCCGTCGACCCGGACTGCTCGCCCGAAATTGCCGCGATGGTTGGTACAAGCATAGTGCTCACCATCTCCGATATCCCGTGGAACGGCCCGATTTCCGGCGTTTCTGTGGGCTATGTGGACGGCGAGTTCGTTATCAACCCGAGTGAAAAGCAGCGCGAGGCTTCCAAAATGGCCGTGACGGTTGCTTCCACCGACAGCCGCATCGCCATGATTGAGGCGGGCGCCGATATCGTAAGCGACGAGGTTATGTACAACGGCATTATGGCCGGCCATGAGGCAAACCAGAAAATCATCGAGTTCATTAAGGGCATCCAGGCGGAAATCGGCAAGGAAAAGTTCTCTTACCCGAGCAACGAGCCGGATGAGGAGATGCTTGAGGCGGTCAAGGCGTTTGCTATCGAGGACGTAAAGCTTGCGCTCGACACCGACGATAAAAAGGTGCGCGACGAGCGTTTAAGGCCCGTATATGAAAAGGTTCACGAAAAATTTGATGAGATATATCCCGACCAGGAAGCTAAAATCGACGAGTGCCTGTACAAGACGCAGAAATTCGTCGTTCGCCGCTGGCTGCTCGACGAGCAGAAGCGCGTAGACGGCAGAGGCATGAACGAGCTTCGCCCGCTCGCCTCCGAGGTTGGCCTTCTTCCGAGGGTTCACGGCTCCGGCCTCTTTACGAGAGGCCAGACGCAGGTCCTTACCGCGGCGACGCTCGGCCCGGTCAGCGACCAGCAGATGCTCGACGGTATTGACAGCGAGGAATTTAAGCGCTATATGCATCACTATAATTTCCCGTCCTATTCTGTCGGTGAAACGCGTCCGAGCAGAGGGCCGGGCCGCCGCGAAATCGGCCATGGCGCGCTTGCGGAAAGAGCGCTTGTCCCGGTTATCCCGCCGGTTGAGGAATTCCCGTATGCACTAAGGCTCGTTTCCGAAGTCGTTTCTTCCAACGGCTCGACTTCCCAGGGCTCCATCTGCGGCTCCACGCTCGCACTGATGGACGCCGGCGTCCCGATTAAAGCGCCTGTCGCCGGTATTTCCTGCGGGTTAATCACAGAAGGCGACCGCTGGATGACCATGGTCGACATCCAGGGGCTTGAGGATTTCTTCGGCGATATGGACTTTAAGGTAGCCGGTACGCACGAGGGTATTACCGCAATCCAGATGGATTTGAAAATCAGCGGGCTGACCCCTGAAATGGTCAAGGAAGCGCTTGAAAAGACGCACAAGGCGAGAATTTATATTCTCGACGAAATTATGCTCAAGGCGATTCCCGAGCCGCGCAAGGAGCTTTCTTCCTATGCGCCCAAAATGATGACGACGACGATTCCCGTTGACAAAATCAGCGAGGTGATTGGCAAGAGCGGCAAGGTCATTAAGGAAATTCAGGCGACCTGCGAGGTTAAGATTGATATTGAAGAGGACGGCCATGTATTCATCAGCGGCCTGGACGTTGAAAACTGCAAGAGGGCGCTTTCGATTGTCGATACCATCGCAAAAGACCCGCAGCCCGGCGAAATTTTCAAGGGTAAGGTTACAAGGCTGATGGACTTTGGCGCGTTTGTTGAAATCGCGCCCGGCAAGGAAGGCCTCGTCCATATTTCACAGCTCGACGTCAAACGCACCGAAAAGGTCACAGACGTCGTCAATGTGGACGACATTATCCTCGTAAAGGTTCTCGAAATCGACGAAAAGGGCAGGCTCAACCTTTCCAGAAGGGAAGCGCTCATTGAAGTAGAGGGCTTAAAGCCCGAAAATGAGCTTCCGCCCAGGCGCCCGCATGCTCCTTCGGGAGACAGGGACAGAAGAGGCGGAAGGGGCGGCTATAACGGCGGCCATCGGAATTATTGATTCCGTCCAAGCCCGTTTCAATATTTAAAATAGGTAAGCAAGGTCAGCAGCCCTTTAAGGCTGCTGACCTTGTTCTGTTTTACCGGAGCATTTATGCTGTAAACCATTAAAAAGAGCGGGCCATATGGCCCGCTGCTTTTATAAAAGATGTGTTCTTTAATAATCGGCTCGGATAAAATCTGCTATATTCTTCTGTAAGCAATCCAGCTTCATGTTCCATGTTTGGCGTCCAGTCCCGGTTTTACTGGTTTTTCCAGCGCTTGAGCGTCGGCAGGAACTGCTGCATCATGGTACGCGCCGTTTCCGGCGTCATGCCGGGGTTGTTCTCAACCATCGGCGCAATGCAGCCTTCAATCATTTCCTCCATCGTGCAGTCGGCAAGCACGCCCTTATCATAGCAATATTTGCAGTAATCCGTGCTTTTGGAACCATCCGTGTTTGTACCATACAGCTCATCAGTCTGTCCCATTGGCATACCGCAGCATTGGCAAAATCTTTCTTCCATTGTAATTCTCCTTTTTATTTTTAGTCTCCGATTGATTCGGTAGCCCTATTATACCGGAGATAAGATGACAGCTGTATGTCATATATACAGTGATTGTAATTTTATTTTTTAAAGCTTCCCACTCCTTGTTTTTGTGAAACGTGCCGTTCCTCGCTTGATGTATGGGGTGTAGAAGAAAAAGTACGGGACGTTTCAGCGCCGCGCAGTTATTGTTCTACACCCCGTACATCAAACGGAGAGCGGATAATTTCCTCTTATGGGGATTTTCAAGGGGCTTCGCTCCCCCTATCGGCTGCGGAGGGATAGGCGGAGGGCGGCGCGATGCTTTGCCGCCCGTAAGCCGTAAGGGAA
>OMGT01000319.1_pt1 | contig 30692 bp, 41 predicted proteins | sample 1646101 | NCBI WGS metagenome assembly OMGT01 (sample SAMN05578593, study PRJEB25193) | human gut metagenome | biome: Human Microbiome; feature: human-associated habitat; material: feces | host: Homo sapiens | place: USA:Birmingham | reverse complement strand
CAACAACTACTGCCGTATAAACACCATTGAATTTTAAAGCCCAAGCGCCTGAGCCGACAGTTGAATATCCCCACTGTAGAATTAACCCACAGCCGAATTTTACATAACCATTTTGATTTAGCGAATATGCTACTATGCCGCCTAAACCGCTAATAGCTTGCCACGTCAAATCGCCACGCAAAAACGTACCATCACTGCCGCCGCTCGGTACGTGAATACCATGATCTAATGGTGCAGCGTCAGTAATACCATAGCCAGCCAAGGTAGTCGGATTACTGCCAGCAGTAACGTGCCCCTGTGCATTTACCGTAATGCTTTTATATGTTCCAGCAGTTACCCCACTATCAGGATGTATATACTGAGTTACCTGCTTCCAGGTACCGTCAGCACAAAGATATTTATTCGCACTACCATCACGCTTAGGTACTAAACCATCTGCAGTTGTCGATACGATAGCATATGTAGTATCTTTGGCATTAAGAGTAACAGCACCAGTAGCAGTGTCAATGCTTAGAGTAACATTGTTCCCCTCAATCAGCTCAATCGCATCTTGTAAAATCATTGCATTATAAATTTTTCCGTTTACTTGGATTTTGCCAAATGCGTTTTTATTAACCTGAGCCCCAACCTCGATACCATTTAATTTTTTTAACATTTCAGGTGTCATCACACCCTTAACAAGTTCAGTTACAACTCTAAAATCCTGTTCATTCATATCAGACGAAAGCGAATCGACCCAACTTTTTACCCTGACATCATTTGATATTAAAACAGAAAAAATGTAGTTCAAGATTTTAAAATAAACCGGATCCTTCTGTATAAATTGCGGCAGTTCGTCAAAAAAGTCATTACTTTTATCCAAAAAAGCATCCGGACGTTTATATCCTGCAATCTCTTTAGGGAACAAATTATCTCTTTCTTTTGCAAGTTCTTCAACATTCATACCTTATTCCCCCTTAAAATTCCACGGACCAATTAGAAATAAATCCGCTTTCGTCGTCAACACCTTTTGGTGTTAAAAGTCGCATCTTAGCTGCCGTATTTTCGTTTTCATCAATCAGAGCAATTTCATTGATGATTGCAGTAACATCACCGGCCAGTATTTCAGCAGTAAATTGGACTGTAGTATCAACAGGATAAGTTACTGCTGTTATAGCTTTCGTCAAAACAACATTATTCAACGGACCATTATCACTAGGCGGAGCTGGATTTCCTTGTTCGTCAACCTCTCCACCTGTTCCAAACGCCATTTTTACAATTTTGGGAATTGTCCCCGTTGTACCAATAGCCTGAGCAAATAACGCTCTGTAATCAGCCGTAGTTTTTTTATTTGACGCCAGGAACGAACTGTTATCCATTGCCAAAACATCGATATCTTCACCATTCACATTTAAAGTATGTCTAACATTTACATCACTCATAATCTTTCAAAGCTCCCTTCTACAATTTGATTATTTTTTGTAATCACACAAGTACATAGATGCTCATAACAACCTCTAAATTCATAGCTTCCACCGCAATCATGCGTACCATCAAAACAAAACGACCCATCAAAAGTATTCTTTGTTATCACTGTCCCATTTTGCATAGTAGACATTTCTGTATTATTAGCCATTCCATGAGCGGCAATGTGCTTATAAGACGAATTAATTTGATTTTTGATAGTAGCTTTGTGGCAATAAAAAAACGCCTGTAAAGGCGTTATTTTGATTTTAGAAGCATATTTATTTTTTATATTCACGTGACCGTAACTTGAAATTGATTGTTCAACCTTAAATTTATGAGCTTGGCGTTCCTTGTAATTTTCATCTGGATAGATCCCGTCAAACCTGATAGTACCGTCAAAACAAAATTCTCCGTCCCAATATGTTGATCTTGATATTCCCTGATTCCAAAATCGATGTCTAGCATTAATATATCCAATAGAAGAATTTTTATGTTTTATCTTCACTGGCATATTTGCATTAAAAATCCAGGCCAATCTTAGCAGCTCTGCATGAAACGGTTTAACTTTGTCCAAGTACTGGCGTATAATGCTGCCAGCTTCAGTAAGACTACCAAATTCAATATTTCCAGTATCATCATCATTTGCTGATAATATTACGTCAAAATAATGTGTTTTGCTATTTTTCCAAAGTCCTGCTGTTTCATCAAAAAAAGGATCACCTTCGGGTTTTTCTTCCGTATAATTACCATACTGATCTCGCCAATATGTAGGTATGCTCTCGGCAACAATACCAAACGCATTCAGAAAATACCTGATAGCTCGCTTTGTTCCTTTCATACGGCATACATACGGCCAGTTTTTAATTTGCTTTCGCCACAATTTAGTATTATAGCCATATAAAGGGCAATTAATACCTGCAGCTAAATAAGGCAAATATTTATCATCACAATTGTCAACATCAACTATGTCCGGTAGATTCTTAACAGATTTTTCCAGATATTGAAAAGATGCATCTAACGCCTCTAAAAATGGTACAAATTCATCAGTATGGTAAATCCTAGGGACAAGTTTTGGTAATATCTCATTTTCATTCATAATCAACTCACCTCAAAATTAACATTTCCAAGTGTCAAAAGATCATATTCAGATACTGGTGTTACCGTATTTTGTGGTGTTGTAAGCTCCACCCAGTCTACACCTGGCGCACTATCCAAAGCTTTATATAAATCACTAATCCGTAAACTTTGCCCCATCTCACGATTTTCCATATCAAACAAAATTTCGATATTCTCATTGAGATTAGCAAGTACTTCTTCTTTTAAATATCCCGGCTGCATTTTTACAGTCCCGGATATATCGACAGACTGATATGTCCCTGCTGTAACTTCCACATGATCAGTAATCATCTTTGTATCATCAATAGCTGATACAAACGCATCTCCTAACGCCTTTGACGGTGCAATAAATCCTCCATCAGCATCTCTGCACAAAGCATAAATACGGATAACATTCGCCTCTCCTGATCGCTCATGTATAATTGCTTTTGCTTTAGCAAATCTGCCTAATCCTTTATCAGCAAAACTGTTAGCTGCAGCAGTATAATCTTCTTCGGTTACTAATCTATTTTGCTGGGAATAAGTAACCGGTGCCCACTTCCGAGCATGAGCAATAGTTTCTTCATCTTCGCCACCCGTAGCAGCTTCTTCATTTGTGACGGTAACTGCAACAGGCTGTCCATTTGCATCATAACCAGTACCATTCACTTTGATAAGCGTATTCTTGACAATGTTTCCTTTTAGCCCGCCGCCAACACGATAAACGATTTTAACCATGCTTCCTGCCGTCGGAATCAATCCATTGCGATTATCGCCAAAAATAATTTTGCCACGTCCCAACGCATCAATTTCTACAGTATAGTTTTTTGATAAAGCACTGGCAAAAGCAAAGCTTTCGACCTCTGTCCATTTCTCATATCCAACAGAGATTTGTTTTATATCAATGACACCTGTTTTAGATATTAAAAAACTCTGATTGGCAGAACCATCAGAGATACCAAGTATTTCTGTATAAGTTTTCCCTTGTGTCGCAGTACCGAATCCATTTAACTCACCAGCTAAAATAATTACATCGGCATCCAATTCAAACACAATTTTTTCTGAGGTAGTTAATTCTGTACCAGCATTGATCGTTACATTACTTGGCACAGTGTATTTCAATGTAATTTTTACAGTAACTTTTGAGGGCACCGCACTACTCAATACATACCCAATCGCTTTGCAGCAATTTATAGCTTTTTGACGTTCCCTTGCCGTAACTAAAAAACACTCATTTGCTTGCCGATCAAGATAAAACAGTAACAGGTCTATTATATAAGCGTGAACCTCAAGTAACATTCTGCCGGCATTATCATGCTCGAAATCTGTCCAAGTATCAGGATACTTAGCTTTGATTTGTGCGATAACATCTGAAACAATACTGTCATGGTCCTTGTCAATATAATTTATTCGCACCAAATCACTCATTGATTTTCACCCCCATATTTCCAACTAAAAACATACTGCTTTCTTCTGTTCCGGTTTCATTGTATATCCAACTCAAACTAACTAAGAATATTCCTTTATCCTCATCCTTTTCAAGCTCCACATCATTCAAGGAAATCCTTTTTTCCCATAGAATAATCGCATCTACAATATAGGTTTTTGCTAAATAATATGTGGCAGTATCCATTGGCTCAAAAAGAAGATTACGAAGTTTGCAACCAAATTCCGGTAACATCACCCTTTCACCGGGAATTGTTCCTAAAATTTGAGCAATATTACTTTTTATTAAATCAGCACCAACATCAACTTTAAAATACCCCTGAGCACCACGAACGAACGGACTTGATATACCTTTATCCATATCAATCACCTAACCATTAATAATTACATCACTACTACCTGTGGCCATAGTATCTCCACAAGATATAGAATCACCAATGCGGCAGGCAGATTTCCCATTTACAATAACATTTTGACTGCCTGACGACGATGTTCCACTATGCGGGCTGTGATCTTCACAAGCACCATGCGTTTGCCATGCATCACCAACCCTATTTTGTCCCCTACCATTTACAATAACATTTTGACTTGCTCCAACCGCAGGAGTAGCAGGATAACAATGCGGATGCCCTGTACTCATATCGCTTAATCTCACAGCCCCCGGCATATTCAACTACCTCCTAATTCAAATAAATAATCTTGCCATTTATTTTTATATTTCCTGAAGAATCCATCAAGATAGTTGCACCAGCAGCCGAAGTTATTTTTATATACTCCCCGCCTGGTTTATCACACTGTTCAATACAATGTCCCCCAGCAGTACGCTCAACACGATAATAATGTGCATTCGCCATATCGTCACCGACAACACAACTTGGAATCTCTTTTAAAGAAATCCACGCACCAGTCCAAATTGGATTATTAGAATCCGGTTCACCATCGGTACATAAAAACTCAACATAAACGGCTTCTCCAATTTCAGGAACATAAAAATCACCTGGTTTTGCAAATTTCGGATAAGCCCACGGAAGTTCCGCTATACTGGAAGTTCCATAAGCTGCTTGCACATAAACTTTGATACGTCCTAATTTTTGCGGGTCATTATTCTCCATAACCGTCCCTCTATGCGTTCCCCAAAGCTGATTTTTCAAAAAATCACCCCACATTTATTTCAACAGTATCATTATCAGATTCCGGAACAGCTACGCCATTATCAGAAGTTCTGTTATCAGTATTACCATTATCAGTTTTAGAAGTATTGGCAGCTTGTTGCCCAGCTTCTGGACGAACTAATTTTAGAGAACTAATATAACGATTCCCCATAAATTCATGTCGCACAGATGATATTCTCCAATCTCCGTTCAGTTTAGATCCACAGTGTTCTAAAGTGCAGGTTTTCTTTGACTTTATTGCAGGGTCACCAATTATCCTGGCAGTCGCTTCCCAACCTTTCATTTGAGATCGTTTACTTTCATTATCAGCTTTTCTGCGACTTCTCGCACTATTTCTATTAGTGCTAATTATACGACCGGCACTATCATCATTTACAGACATTCAATCACCTACATTTCTAATAACCTCATCGTCCTCCTGATTTTGTTGCTCTTGGTTTTGAGTATTTTTTTCATTAACTAATTCTTTACTATCGGGATCAATACCAACAACTGTAGTATCTTTTCTTTCTGCTTCTCCCTGTCCACCATTATATGTAGCCCTAACAGATAATAAATTTTTACGATAGGCCAATTGCACGCTTGATTCAGAAAGTACATACGGCATTACAACTAAAGTATTATTCTCTACCCAAACACTACAACCACGCTCAATAGCAATCTCTTTGGCAAAATCCATATCAGTTTTGCCACCCTGGGAAACATTCTCCATATAAAAATCATCAGGAATAGACAAATCACACTTCAATTTATTACGGGCAGCAATGTCCTTTAGGACATCAGCACCATATACTTGACCATAACAGGCTCTAGGCTTATTTTTAACCAAGTCAATTCCTTTATCCAATGCTTTTACCTCAATGGTAGGAACACCATTTTCAGGCAGATTATATTCGACCTGTTCAATTTTACATAATCGTCTTTGCAAATTGCCAACATAACCAAAAACAAAAAGCAGTTCCACATTTTTAGCCAGCTCCGGCGAATCCTGCAAAGTCAGATCTTTATCTAAAACAGTAAAAGATAATTCATCGAGTTTTTCCTCATTATCTTCAAGTACTGCTTTAGTTATGTTATTCATAATTTTATCCGGTAATTCTTCTCCATTCGCAAATATAGCAAAAAACGGCTCATATGCCCCACGTTTACCATATACAGTCATACTTCCATCACCAACCTATATACAGTAGATTTTGCAGGGATACGAAGCCGTTTACCAGTTTCAAGATGCAGAGGATTACTAATATCGTTTGCTTCCGCAATAATCCACCAATAACTACAATCGCCATAATATTTATAGGCAAGTAAATCAATGCGATCGTAATCAGCCACAGTATGGTATTGATCAGTTTCTTTTAAAGGAAATTCTATATACGGACGTGTTCCACGATAACCAACTTTATCGGTTTGATCATAATATCGAACCGCAAATCTATGTCGAGATGTTTTATCCATATTTATGACCTCCTACCGAAATTATTATCGTCATGCCATTCTGTAAGTTCAATATCAACAGTTGCCCAAAGCGGATCTAAACTTTTCGTCCACAAATTGTTATAACGTACTTTCACTTGAGTTATCAACCATTTTTTACTACCGTTAAAAAGATTTCCAAAAAGAAATAATACCCTATGCGGAGCTGCCGATAAATAACCTTCTGCATCATATGTCGGTGTCTTTACTCTTTCCAACCATTGTATTTTTCTACGGACATAATTATCATCAGAATTCTTCCGGTAGAAATCTAAAGAATACGCCAGTTTTCTGCTACTATTACTACTCCATTGAGCAACACTATGTCCTTGCCCCGGTATATTAATAAAAGCATAATTTACCGGAATATCATCATCAATTTCTCCTGGATTAAAGCAAAACTCTAATCTTGATCCATTTTCCACATCAACCAAACACCCAGTTACAGGCTTTGGAGCAGAACCAGCAAGAGCATTAAAAGACCGCATTATATCGTTAAACTGCACGATCATCACCATCCTTAAATCGCTCAAATTTATCTACTCTTTTTACCGCACGATAAATTTGTTCGCCATCAAGATATACTATGCTTTCAACAATAAACGGTTTTTCCTGTTGTTTTTCTGCCGGCAGCATATGATCAACAACTGTTTTCTTTTCAGATACAAAACGATTAGTGATATTCCTAATAAAATCAGGTCTGCCGCTCACAGGATCATTATCATCATTTTCTTTTACAACTTTTGCAAAATGCTTAGGCATAACCGGGAACTTAGTAGCCATATAAGCAGGCAATACGTCAACCTTTGCTTTCTGCGGAAGTATCGACGAAAGCCCTTTTTCTACCGCACTATGCAAAGCTGGACTTCCAGCATTAACACCAGTTGCCAGCGTAGTCATCAACCTACTGCCTGAAAGAGTTAACGTAGATAGCGGACCTTCCTTCGCATCCGAAAACGGTAGCATTCTCCGTATCCGGGCAAGTCCTTCACGTACTGCATCGATAGGTCCATTAACAGCACTTTTTATACCGGCGCAAAATGCGTCCCAAAGACTGGCGCCAGAAGTAAAGAAAGTAGTCCGAAAACTTGTGAAAAATGCAACGATCATACTAAATGGCCATAACATAGTCCCGAATAATATTTGCCCATAAGCACTAAAAAAGTTTACTACTCCATTCCACATATCTTGCAGGAATGTACAAAACCCGGTCCAAAGCTCATTACCATACGAAACGATACCATCCCAGGTACTTGTCATAAATAAACTAAAACTGTTCCATAAATCGGTACAATACGCACATACAGCATCCCAGTTTTCATAAATTAACCAGGCAGCAATCGCAATACCGGCAATAATCAATGCAATAGGATTTGCCATTATAATCCCATATAAAGAACCAAGTACACCAAATAACGCAGAAAACGGCGCAATAATACCACCTACAACAGTACTAATTGCGGAAAATGCTAATTGCAGCATTAGAAAAGGTACAATATAAGTGGCCAACTTACCAAACATAAAGCCAATCTCTTTCCAATCGCTTAATTTACTGCGGTCAATATTGAGCAACCCGCTAAGCAAATCAGCAATTGGCCCTCCATCTTGCTTTAACTTATCCAGTTGTTTACCAAGCCATGCAAATTCATTTCCAACACCTTGGACAAAACTTTTCGCAAATTGTTGTACTCTAAAAAATATAGCCCCTAACCTTTCTAATACATCGGCGCCATACTCTACATTACTGAACCCTAAATCCTTAATCAGTGACTTTTTAATTTTTACAGTACCATCGTCAGCAGCATTGCTGGCAATATCCCACGCTGCAGATAACCTTGAAACCGCTGTTTTGATACCAAGAAAATTATAATCATATGCTTTGTAAAGCGCATAAAGTACAGCCATGTGCCCAAACATTCTAAGTGATGTTTTAGCAAAACCGCTGTTAAAGTTTAAAAGTCCCAACGTACCTTTCTTTAAACTTGCAACAAATTGACCACCAATCCCAGCAGAAAGCAATTTTGATGCTCCATAACTAGCCATCATTGCACCACGCATTATAAAAAACAAAGAAGCAAACCCTAATCCTGCCCCTATTACGCCCAGAATAGGTTTAGGAAGGCTGGCAAAGCCTTTCATAATTAATTCTAAAGGGCGAAGAATTAAACTTAATACAGGCAAAAATATTGTTCCAAAACGCTTCATGCCAACAGCGAAAGAAGCACCGATCCTACGTCCTTGCATAATGACTGTATCAGCCATTTTCCTGTAGGCTTCCTCAGTAGATCCACCTTTTCTATTCATGTCATTCATGACAGAGGTAAAGGTATCGCCATTATTTTTCATAATTGCAAAGACAAAGTTTAACGCTTCAACAGATCCGAATAGCTGTGTCATCATACCGACATCGCCTTTTGTTGATGCATAAACATCATCAAGTACGCCTCTTAAGCCTTTTGCTTTCAATGCTTCAGCATCAAATGCCAAGCCCAAACTGTCAGCTAATTTCGCTCCCTCAGAAGTTGGTTTCATAATATTTGACAATGCGGCTTTCAAACCAGTTGCAGCTTCCTCAGTTTTCTGTCCGGACAATGTCGCCGTCGCAATGGAACCAAACATCTCATTTATTGATACGCCTACATTGGAAGCCAACGGCGCAACTCTGCCAATTACACCAGATAATTCTCCGATTGTAGTTTTACCACGCTTCATTGCCACAAACATAGCGTCTGTAACTTCTTCAGATTGTTCAGCTGCAAGGTTATATGCGTTAAGAACAGAGGTTAATCCATTTGAGGCAGTTCCCATATCCGTTATACCGCCGATAGCCAATTTTGCAGAAGCATCTAAAGCGTAATTTACTTTTGCCGCATCAATGCCGGCAGAAATTAAATTATATTCTGCACTCGCCATTTCATCAGTCTTTTTCCCGAACTTCATAGCTGCAGCATTTGCTGTATCGCTTAACTGACTCACCAGCCCCATTTGATTTTTAGCAAGCAAAGTACTAACTTCGGCCATCTTATACTGCCCCAGAGCAGCATTCATCGTCGGAATTAGCATAGATCCCATGATAGTAAAACCAACAGCCATTTGAGCGGCGCCATTTTTTATACGTGTTAAGTTCTTATCAAATACAGATGTAAGGTCAGCAGTATGTTGCTTCAATTCATCAATTTTGACTTTTGCTTTTTCAATTCCACTACTGGCCATATCCTTGAATTCTAATACGAACCCCAAGCCCATAGCGGATTCCATCGCCTCCATAGTATCACCTGCTTTCCAAAGCCTTTTCTTCGGCTTCATACTGTTTTAATAAACGATCAACAAATTTTCTTCTGAGTAAGCGGGGCATCTCTGCAACATCAGTAAATGACCATGACATAGCCTTATAACAAAGTAAAAATATTTCTTCGTCAGGATCACAAAGGTCACCATATAGGTCACTTACTGGTTGAAAAAATTTTGATCAGAAGTAATAATATGCTCAAAAGTTTCGTCACATCTATCACAAGGCAGTTTTATAATTGGCTTTAATCCCCAAATCAATTCATTAGATCGTTTTCTTATATTCAGTAAATCTTTGGCAGTAAGGTTTTCTAAAGCTGACGCAGTAACATCTTTACCGTTGATCTGATCAATCAAAACTACCGTCATATCAGTTTTACCAACTTGCCCCTTATCGACAGCTTTATTTATCAATCTACGTTCACGGTGCCCGTTCGGAATACCAATAGTAGCAATTCCACCATCAACTAATGAAACATCAATAGTATCGCTTTCACCTTTGGGAATAATTTGAATACCGCCATTTTCAAGCAGTTCTGACAAATTCACTATGTAATTATTCTTTTTGCCACAGTGAGGGCATTTTACCTCAAATTCAAACTCGTCGCCATAAGATAAAATCCTCAAATGTACTAAAATATAATTACGATCGCCAGAGTGCAAATTTAAAACTTCTCGCTCACTCGGAGATTCTCCATTAAACTTTGCACAAGACATAATGACATAATCATAGTTCTTACCCTGTTTAACCAGTTTTTCATCTGTAAACATTTTTTCGTCTTTATATTTCATCGGGCTTAACTCAACACTGATACCAGATACCGGCAGTACTAACTCCATATTTATTCCTCCTAAAATCAAAGGCGGATTTAAGGTTATTAATTCACCTTAAACCGCCTTTTGAAATTAAACTCTTTCGTAATATGTATAGCAAATAGTAAGTTTCTCCATATTTACATCAGACGAACCATCACCAAAGTCGTCATATTCAATCTTCTTGCACCAGGCTTCATGCAAAATAAACCTGTCAATAACATTTCCACGACGATCAAGCCGCTCAAGCTCAACCTGTTTTGTATAAGCCGAACCAAGTTCATTGTTAGGACCATCTGCCGCCGAATTAAACCATTCGTCAGCTTCAAGATCACTACCAATACGCTGCCCTTTTTCAAGAGTAATGTCATTGTATTTTATCCGGCCTGGATACTTCTCATCAAAAATCAAACCTGCTGGCTTGAATGTACTTTCTTCAATTTCTTTAGACGGCAAATTCCCTTTTTGAAAATATGCTGCCTCCATAGCACCAAGGCGTACACGATATTGCCACCGCTGAGTTAAGCCAGTGGTTCTTGGTTTATCCGCCATATTAATTCACCTTCCTTACGCCACTTCGCCAACAACATCGGCAAAAGCAGTACCAGTTTTCATAATCGTAACATCCACGATAATCCATTTTGCAGCCCGTGTCGGTTTGATCCAAATTCTTACACAGAATTCGCCACGATCAATACCTTCAGCAGTATTTATTTTCACTTCATCAACACTTTGTGCATCCTGATCACAATTTAACCGATAATCATAAAATGCACGTTTATCTTTCAATTCGTTTAGGTACGGATTCAACATTCTGTAAGTGCTACGCCACAATTGCGGATCGTTAGGCTCAAACAGATTAATGCGGCAAGATTTACGTAGTCCTTTTTTCATTACCAACAAAAGTCGGCGGATATGGATTTCACGTAAGGCAGATGCATCCTGCTGCAGAGTTTCATTTCCCCATAATACAACACCGCTATCATCGAAAGAAACTATCGGATTGATCTGATTATTGACGAGCAGACTACCTTCGCCCTCTCTAGCCGTAGCACCGCAGTTATATTCAACACCCAGGCAATTATTGATCTTGCCACGTGTAATACCTGCAGGGGCAAACCATTCCGCACCAGTATTATCGTTATATGCATATGCGCCGAGCACATCGCCTGTTGGATTGATCAGTCTTGTATCATCCGTTAAGATGTCCAGAACTTTTATATGCGGATAATACAAAGCACCATAGCTTGTGCTGAATGCAGTATTGCTTTCAGTTCCGTCAATGCCCTTACCTTTACGATAATTAACAGCCTGCTGAGGTTTGATGCCTTTGGGGCACGCAGATACATACATCAAATCTTTCCGATTTTCACAATATGCATGACCAGCAATGGCTACTGCATAAGACGTAGTATCAGCAGCAGATACCTGCAAAGAGGCATCGTCAATTTCATCGAACATATGAAAGCCTGTTCCAGCAGCTTCGTCGCCGATATAGTCAGAATCAGTAAGAGCGTCACCATCACTGCCACCAGTCAAAACATAAGTTCCAACGGAAAAAATTGATTCTTCTTCGGCTTCGATAGCTTCCACTGTCAAGTAATCAGATTTAATCGTTAAAACCTGATCTTTAGTGTAATTTTCAAAGCTTGTTACAGATTTATCATCTTCGTATACGACAATATCAAAATTATCGCTGTTATCATCATTAACAGAAACAACAACCTTCATACTATCTCCCCAAGCACCTGGAGACGGTGCTCTAAAAAGAACATCTCCGGCTTTTACCTCAGAGTATTTTGCAGTAATGCTAGACGGATCTGTTATATCACTGTGATGTACTACACGGCCAACCCATAGGCAGGCGCCTCTTGCTAAAGCACGCTGACACAACAGCGGGAAATCGCTATCTGTAAGCAATCCCCCGAAATTCTCAACAAACTTCGGCCAAGAAGAAATATAGATTGCTTTATTAACCGGGCCTCTTTCTGTTTTTCCTTCAACACAGGATAACCCTTTTTGCAAACTGTCCACATAAAACGAAATATCATTTTCGTTTACAAAGACTTTGCTAAAACCAAGTCCCATAATCATTCACTCCTTTCGATATTGATAGAATCAGCCTTTTCATCTTGAATAGCCAAGTCTATATTTAATTTTTCTTTCAATACACCTTCAACCGCAGCACGCCTAGAGAATAATGGAACAGCCTCTAATTTAATCTTAGCCTGGCTTTCACACAGCGAAGATAAATTACTGTTTCCCGTGCTTGAAAAATCATTTTCAAAACGTATACCGCAAAACACAGGATTGCCGTTCGGATCTATACCACACTTCAACTCTTTTTGATCGTTGATATAGGCACTGAGTATGGTTACTCCTTTCATCATTTCCGATGGCTTTTTTGTTGCGTATGTTAATGTAAAAATCAAATCATAATACTTCGGTCCCCAAGTCCTTTTATACCGACGATTTTGCTCATCAATATAATATTCATACACTGCCGAATCATCTAACTCAGCAACCTCTTTCCATATCGGGCCTTCAACTACAAGGCCCGGCAATTTTTCGAGTTCTGTAATAATGTCACCAGGAGAATATTTAGTATTAGTCACACAATCTCGAAGCCATAAAATAACATTTTCGACGGCCTGTGCAATCATTTTCTAAACACCTCCTTGATTGCCTTACAGTACAGTATTTTCGCTTCTTGGATAGTTTTTTTATCATTCATTATCGGAGAAATAAACGGACGGGCAGGAATCCGAATATACTTTGTAGTTTTCTTTATCCTGCGACCGATTACTGCAACAAACCCTTTACGCATGGCGTCTGTAACTTCAATAGTTGCACCCTTTTCATGTACTCGGGCAATATTAACGCCCTTTTTACTGCGATAGTTTGTGCCAATCCATACTCCACCACGAACACGTTTCCAAGTAATTGTACTAATTAGACCACCATTACCACCTTTTTCAATCAAAGCCTTTGTACTGCCCTTTTTCCAAGCAGTTAAAGCTCCGATCGGTTCAAACTTTTGACCGGCCGGAGCTTGACTTTTTATACCTTCTTTTATTCTTTTGACCAAAAGAAAACCGGCTTGCCCTGCGGCCTTTGTTGCAGCTTCATCAATTTTATTACCGGCATTTCGCAAAGCGTTTTCGAGTTTGTCCCAGTCGCCAATTAAACGGCTACCCAACTTCGCCACGCTCCCTTTTGAAATAAACTTTATAAAACCAATGTTTGCCGTGGTAGTGAGCCGCTGGTCTAGCCTCAACAACAGTAACTTTTGTACCACCGGGGATAATCAATAAATCACCTTCGGTACCATTATGCAAATCCCAATCATCAGCCATACATAAAATATACCCCTCGGCATCTGGAGTATTACCAAGACCGGAAGCAACATAAGCGTTGTAGACTTTATAACTTACCTGACCAGCAAAAAAGACCGTTGGCAAATATTTTTGCTCAACGGCCTCATCATAAACTGGATGTTTGGCTGTATTATCGTTATCCCGGCGCATAAGTCCAATGGATACCGGGTGAATAAGTTTAGGCTTCATATGATAGGATTCACCACCTTTGTTCCAATGCCGACAACCGTCGGCTTTTTCATGTAAAGCATAATGATCTCGTCGACCTCCATATCACCTGTAGGCCCTTTACTATAACTGTACTCGTCGTCCCGCATTTCGTAACTATGCCCGTCTGTAGTTTCTTTGACGATCTTTCTTTCCTGTTCCAATTCTACCAGTTCTGCAGCAGTTGGAACATAGAAACGAATCGCCATCAACACGCAGGCACGAGTTATGAGAACAGGGATAGGTTTTAAAAATAAGGTGCCTGTCAGCGCCGATATTCGCACAGAAGCCTGATTAATGGCTTTTGTAATCCTATCACTCGAAACATCATCACCAACCCCCTCAGCACGAACGTCGTCCACCGTTGCATACATCAATGAATTTAACTGTTCAGCTGTTGCATCTGAGTAACGCATTAAGACACTACCGGCTCCTCAGAACTTTCCACCGTACCACTTGTAGGAGTACCAGTTGTTACAACAATCGCTTCGGCAACAGCATATTCATAGTCAGTACGTGCGGTAATAGTATATTCGATCATACGCTTACGGGGATTTTTAACAAATTCAATAGAAATATCACGCTGCACGCCATAAGCGATATTCAAAGGATTAGCCAGCATAATATCATACATAGAAAGATACGGGCGCGGATTGAGTAAATAGCCTTTGTAACGAATATCGGCGGCTTCTGTAAGAGCTTTATCACCAAGTGCGGTGTTTCTGGAAGTCAATTCTTCGATATAAGCATCTTTAAATTCAGAAGAACATACAAATTCAATATCCTTCGTTTTAAACTTTTCAGGCATTGCATCAAGCATAGCTTTCATGATTTTCATAGGAGAATCGGTGACAGCAGTTAAGTCGACTTTATTTGTCTTAGAATCAGCACGAGAAAGAGCCAACCATCCGTTATTAATTTTAATAAACTCATCACTCTTAGTATCATCACCGTTCCAGCCCAAATCCTCGGTATCATTTGCAAACTGCTTTGCAATAGCGTCTAAAATAGTCTGCTCAGCCTTTGTTTTCTCAATATTATCTTCTAAAAACGAATATGAAATATCGATAGGCAGAATAATCTCAACCGTAGACAATTTACGGCGAGCAGTAGAAATAGATGCAGAAGAAGCAGGTTCTTCACCTTCTCCGGCTTTTCTAAGCATCCGCTTACCAATATTCAACATTTCAATATATCTTTCAGGAGATGCCATTTTGTAATGTTGTACTTTTTTCAAAAATGTAGAATTTTCAACTACCGTAGTAATAAACTTATCAGACTGTTCAGGAGTAAGTTTACCACCACCAGCTAAAGTCGTGCCGCTAGTAACTCCACTTGCTTTGTTTAAAGGTTTTACCATGATTATTCACACTCCATTCATTATTTTTGTTATTAATCTAAAGAGCCAGGTACAAAGCTACCGTCAAACGGGCTTTGTTCTTTTTCGATTTTACTAATACCTGGTTCTGTATTAGCTCGCATAATACCAACAGATTTAAGCATCTGAATATCTGCCTGAATAGGTTTTACTACTTCGGCAACAGTACTTTTGATAACTTCGGCAATTTGTTCACCAGTCAAATCACCTTCGCCGGTATCATCACCAGTTCCAGTGCCATCATTTTGATCAGCTTCACCAGTTCCAGTATCGCCCGCAGCACCTTTACCTGCAGTATCATCATTTTCAGATTTCTTCAATGTTTCAATTTCTTCCTGAATAGGTTTTACAGCTTCAGTAACAGTACTTTTGATCAAAGCTTCTAATTCTTCTTTTTTCATGTTTAATACATCCTCCACTTCATTATTTTTTTGATTTTTTTCAGGCATTAAATTCCTGATCATCTCAAGAGCATCAACCAAAGCATTCTTGGCCGCTTCCAAAGTATTTTTGGTTTTTTCGCTAATGGTTTTACCAGCCTTTGTTACGTTAAATTCAGCAGCAGATTCAGGATCTAAACTTTCATAAGCCCAACCAGCTAAAGATAAACCATTTACGCCACCCGACTTAACAACATCCCAAAGATCATCAGACATGACTTTGATACCAACAGCCCAGGCACCGACTTCCGTAAACATCGGATCATTTTCTTTGACAATCCAGCTTTCTCGGACGAAGCAATCACGTTTATTATAATCATGTTCCCTGTCAATATACTGCGTATAACCGCAAGCCATAAAGTTTTCCATAGCTTTTTCTACAGCTGCCGGAGTATACATATCACCATCAGTATCAACTTCATTCGGCACAGCCACCAGGCCGTATACAATGCGTTTTTCAACATCTACTTTCGTCAACGGAAAATCCCATTGTTTTTCTGTCTGATCAGAAGGCTTTGCATTAGCAGACTTTAAGATGATCTTTTTTTGATTTGCAGGAGACCCAACCAAAGAAATCCATTCGACATTAAAGCCAGCTACCACACGTTTTAAGTCCATACATTTTCACCCCCTTTCAGTAAAATAGCCATAAAAAAACCGGCTATAATAGCCGGTTATAATAAAAAGCACTCTGCTATTTGCAAAGTGCTTTATACTATCTCAACTTTATTAATGACATCACCAAGTATAGCGCCATCATGAAGTCTATATGAATCTAGCATATCATCTACACTATCAAAATAAGCATCCATGCTACGATCGTTACCAGAGCAATCACGCCCAATAAAAAAACCTGTGCCAGGATCACTGCTAACCGTATAAATTACACCTTTATATATTACTGGTCCATCATACGGAGCCATGCCATCGGCGCCTGTCAAATCGTTTTTAAAATCTGTTTTATCTGCGTAATAGCTTTTTTGATCTGCCATAATACGCCTCCACCTTTAATCATTTCCTGCGGCATTGCCGCTATAACTTCTTTTTCCCAAGACCATAAAGCCTGAGGTACGTCAGAGCGTTTCCCAATTTCGTTCGGTTCATTGCTATGGTAAATTGTTCGATGTACATGGGGATTTGTACTATGTGGCCCAGAGCCAGCATGTGATTCAAAATGAAACGCTGTAGTAAGTCGCCCCATGCCGTCATATACGTTCCTTGCTTTTATTTTACCATTGTCCTTAGATGATATCAAATCATACTTCCAACCCGGTACGCCTTGTCGTGAAGCGCCATGAGCGGATACTAAAGCTATTCTTGTATCCATATCAAGCGAAATAACTTTTGCTGGATTTTGCTTTGTACCTTTGAGTGTTTTCAAGATTTGTTTTGTTACCTGCCTTTTCGTTGTTTTCTCAGATATAACAACATCACAGCGGCAGTGCCCATGTATCGGCGGCAACATTCTTCCCTGGGAAATCAACTTCGCACTTGAAACACCTATCGGTGGAGTACTTGTCCACGGTAAAGCATTTTTTACATCTTCCGGGTCTGTTAACTCAAGAACATTCCGACATACATCTGCAGCAGCAGTAACGCTGAAACTGCGACCATCCAATTCTTGACATACCGGACAAGTCCTTTCGTCGCCCATGGCAAAGATAGTATATTCTTTGATACCGACCTCTTCCATACCAAAAACATTACCAAAAGCCTTAGATCTGACAAGGAGACTTTCAGCTGTAATATCCCAGTATTTATAATCAGTCATATCAAGAACATTACTCAGTTGACTTTCAAGCATCTTAGTAAAGTCTTTTGTACTGAGGCCCATATCCAAAACTGCTTTACCTGTTTCTACAACTTTTTCCGAAATAGCACTACTGTAATGTTCTCCTAACCAGTAAATTCCATTACTCTCAATGAATGATATCGCTCGTTTGTCAATGATCGTATTGTCAACGACCTTCGGCTTATCTTCGGCCCATTTGCTCTTTGCCTTAGCATATATGCCAGCAACTTTTTTATGTATTATCGACCTAACAGCCTTGCTTTCGGCAAACTCATGCCCCAAAGCATTTAACAAATATTCTTCCAGTTCCTTTAAAGCGAATTCCCTTGCTTCTGGTGCAATATCATCCAGTAATTCAATAGCATTTTTCAGATGTTCTGAGTAACTCTCTCGCCAGAGTTTCCTAAGCTCTGCCGCAAGTTCGGCATCTCCTAAATCATTTTCTTTCTTTTTTTCTAATGAGCAAATGGACTTGATCAAAAATAGCAATTCAGACTTTTCATTTTCACTAAACCTCATTTTTTCAAGCCCTCTCTGATTTTCCATAAAGCTTTAAAAAGCTGTGATTTATTCAAATTATTAAGATCATTACTATTATCAACATACTGCGAAAACAGCCTAGGTAATTCACCAAATTCATCAGGAAGCTTCTCTAAATCCATGCCCAACAACGTACCTATCTTATCACGAATCTCGTTTACTTTAAGCGCACCTGTCGCATCAGCAACTGTAATCAAAGCTGAAACTTCTTCCGGATCATTTACATCTATGCCTACCGTTTTAAATGACCATGTGGCTACGCCCAACTCATAAACAAGAATCCTGTTCATCTGCTTGTCAAATTCTTCCCGTTCCGGGGCAAAAACATTTTCCTCAGCCTGTTTCAAAGATTCTTTAGCAGTAGCAAGAGTGTAATCGTCAGATAATCCAATCAGCAACGGCGGTAGCCTAAACGCACTGCGTATAGTTGATTTTGCATCTTTGTTATACTCTAAAAACTGAGCATCATTCTGCTGGACATCACGCAAAGATTTTATTTCAATTTTCGTTTGTGCTGGGCGTGCATCTGGTACTCCGCCATAAGTATTATCAGTACCCGCCGGTACAGCCTCAATGATTAGCACAGAATTCGCACCGCCACGCTGCTGTGTGACATCAGTCATAAAACTTCGGATTGAATCAATCGTTTCATCTGCTACAGTACCGCCTGACACCGTTATAACTGCCGCTGGAATGGCATTATTATCAAAGTACGAATAATTACATTCAGAAGCAGCTCGAACGCCTGCAACCTCATATTCACAGCCTACCCAACGTGGCCGCCCATAAACAGACGCTGGGTTGTAATTACCAAGCCAAATAACTTCAGTTGCTGCCGTTTCCGATTTCGTACTATCTTTCAAAAAATCGCCAGACGTGTAATCCATAGTCCGGGGATCTCCCCATTCTTTAAACCATACTTTTTCACCAGCAACTTCTTGCATGAATTTTCGGAAACGACGTGTGCATTTTTCTTCGATTATTTTACCTTTAACAACTTTTTTTACAGTACATTCAACAAGTTCGCTTCCTATTGGTGTCATTTTCATTGTAGCCGCCGGTATATGACGTAAACCTATCATCTCTCCAGTTATATTTCTAATCAATTCCATACAAGCATAACCAAAGGTTTCACGATCAGTACGTAATTTTTTCCGCAATCCAAGAAAATCGTCACGACCTTCCGGATCAACATTACTGAAAAATGTATCGACTTTCGACCATTCTTCATCGCTGGTTTTTACGCCATCCTCTCGCTGTTCAAGCATATATTTGCGCTCACAACCAATAACCATGGCACTAATACACTGTGGCAGTATCGAAGATAGCTGCACCAGCTCCGCTATCTTTTCCGGATCATATGGCGGTTCAATAACACGACCTTCTGACTGTCCTGTTTCCTTCTGCGGATCAGCAACTTGCCTGGATTCGCTTTTCAACAAACTATGACCTAAAACACTAATACTTTTTTCTATTTTTACAACTTGTGATGCCATATTAAAATCACGCCCTCCTAGCTTTAACTTGATTAGGTTTATTGATCGTTTTTATCCTGCGGAAGTCCTCGACCGAATACCTTAACGCTGCCATCGCATCATCAAAGAATTCTATCGGATTATCCGTATAGAGGCCTGTTTTTTCATCTTTCTTCCATCTCCATTGCGACATTTCTTTTAAAGTATTGGTACAGGATGGATGGACTATGATTTTATGCTGTTTAAGATAGTCTATCTGCGACATTACACAGCCACTGTCCTTGAATACACCATGAGCATTCCAGCCGCAGGCTATCCATTTTTTAATAGGTTCCGGGGATGCACTATCGCAATGCATTATACGACTTCGATCATAATTTCTCTGTTCCGCCATACGAATAATTTCGTCAACAAGTTTTTCATAACAATAAATTTCAGAAGCAATGTAAATAACATCATCCTTAAAACGAACATCCAAAATCGCATTGGCATGGTTATAACCAAAATCCTGTCCATATCTTGCAGCGTCAAAATTCCCGATATCTGTATCAAAATCTTCGACGACATAGTTGGACAAAATCATACCAGATGTTTCGCCCCATTCCCCAAGGCCATAAACTTTAAAACCTTCTGGATCATCATTCCTACGACGCTCCATACGAGAATAATATGCAGCATCAATAAACTTATTATCCAAGTACGTCGACCGATGCGTAAAAACATCAGGATCAACAACATCCCAATATTTACGCTTTATCCAATGCAAAGCGGATACAGGATTAAATGTCATTGTAATTTGATAGTATAAATACGGATTTGACAATTCACCACGCAAACGGTCATCAATAATATCGATATCAGCTTCTTCCAGCTCTGTAGCTTCTTCGATCCATACCCACACAAGTTTGCCTTTAGGAAAAGTGATAGACTTTAACTTTTCACGCTGTTTCTTATCATTAACACCACGAAAAATAATACTGTTTCCAGTAATTTTAGAAGTAATCATAAGTCTACTACTGTTGATTATCCAAAAATCTTCCCAGTATTCGCCACACATACGAAAAATGACAGCCTGAAGTTCAGCAAATGTACTATAGCGGTTCGTGCCTTCTGACTTACGAATAACAAGTAAATTTGCACCAGTATATTTTGTATCACTGAGTTTTAATATAAAATCTTGAGCAACATTAACAGATTTGCCCGAACCAGCAGAACCTAAAACAACTCTATACCGGCAATGCGTTTCATTTACCGGCTTAAAAATCCGATTGAATTTTAATCGTGAGGTAATACTAAACATATTCAACCTCAACTTTCAAAACTTTCGGGCCTTTATCCTGATCACCTTTCTTCTTATCCTGAATATCCTGCAGAGCCAAAATACATTTCAATTTTTTCTCTTGCAGTTTTGTAAGTTCTGCTTCCAAACTCTGAATAACGCTGTCAATAGGTACAGTGCGAATAACACTATTCTGTTCAATTCTTTTAAATTTACCACTTTCATCAGTGATAATTTTGCCACTGTTATCTTTCTCGGGGCATAAAAAAGTTGATGTACTGTCAGTAGTTACAGACGACCGTGCTTTTTCTTCAAGCCCTTTATATTTAGCTATCAGCTGCATATAACGCCGCTCTCTTATTGAATACAGCCGCAACTGATCCTTTAGCATATCTTCTGTATCAAACGGCATATCCTCAGCCATTTCTAATTCCTCTTGGCTAACAGTATCCCAATACATTTTAGAATAACGGCCATGGACAAGCCTATTAGAATTACCAAGAGGAGCACCATGCCCGGCAGCATTTTGATTGCCGAGAGGTGCTCCTCGCTGGTCCTTCTTTTTTGTTTGGTTTTTCGTCGATTTTTTATCGCCCCAGTGGTCTTCACGCTTCCACCTCGAAATAGTATCGACTGGTTTACTTAATTTTTCGGCAATCTCTTTTAACTTTAGAGTTTTGCCGCTTCTCAGCCACATCAACCGGGCTTTTTCTCTGTCGGGGCTTCTCGCCCGTGTCATGGCTGTCACCTCCTAAGATAAAACTTTTTGTTTGAACCTAGATTTTTGTTAACAGCGTTGCTTGACTGTATGACTTTGAGGTACTCATCATGTCTAAAAAATCCTCTCTTGAAAAGTCTGACAACCTAAAAATTTCTTCTTTCTTCATACCAGTTTGCTTCTCAATCTCTTTCATCGGTGTACCGGCATTAACCAATTCCCTAACAATAGCTTTCATTGGCCCTATTACATGAGTTCCTCTCGCACGATTATGTGTGATCGTACCGTAAATATCCTCACTGTGACTTTTATGGTCAACGATAACCACAGGGACCATACCAGATAACTTATTTTTCAGCGGCTCTCGCTGTGCTACCGTCCACCGATGGAATCCATCAATAATCGTATAGTCAGGCTTAACCACTATAGGCAGCGTCCAGCCGTTGGTTAAAATAGACTGAGTAAGCAGTTCAAGGTTTTCTTTAGTAACCACATTAGGGTTATAGTTATTAGGTTTTAATTTATTAATCGGTACCCATTGTAACGATTTTAAAGGTGCTTTTAAATCCATCATATTTTCCCGCCTTTCGCCTTTCTTAAATAACCACCGTAAATATCTAAATAAAGCGCCCTATATGATCTCATTTTTGGATCACCTTTCAAAAGCGCCTCATACATATTTTGGCAATCTTTATTTGACATTAATATCGCAGACTTCACATATAGATGCCGATACCGTTGAGCAATTTTCAACTTTGCTTCAGTAAAAAACCATTTCGATAAATTACTGAAGATGTTTTCCAATAGCTTTCGGTAATCTTTAACCTTCTGATTTTTTTCAATCGCTCTCCTATTCTTTGAAGAACGTCCAAACATTTCAGAATCCCAATATAAAGCTGCTAAATAAGCATTTGGTTCTCTCCTGATTATCCGTTCCATAAGATCCGGATAATATTCATTCATTTTTACCAGGCTTCGAGCCGTATCAATACTGAAAAACTGCGATACCCGCAAATTATTTTTGCCGGTACCAGCTTGATAAAGGTATAAATAAATGTCAGGTATTTCAACCTTTTCGTTAAATAAATAAAGCCATACGTCGTTATTTTTCCAATCATAAATAGGGAAAATATGATTTTTACTATTTAATTGTTTTTTCGCCGCAGTAGTCCTCGATAAATTCTGAGAACGCTGTATACTTTCTGCAGCTCTTACACCAAGAATATGAATGCCACCCTTCAGCACCCGTGCAAAGAAGTCTTGATATGTATCTTGCCTTGCTTTTAGCAGCGGGTGCGTCCGGATAGCAAATGAAGGAGGAATGCGAATCCATAAATCCCGCTTTGTACTGTCAAAGCAAATAAAGCTTTCATCATTTGCCAACTCGTTAAAGCAATTATAATGACGGCACTCGATGCAGTACCAATCAAATTTTGCTCCAAGCAGGATAAACTTTCTTCTCCAGTCTAATACTGTTTTTTCAATGCATGGATAAATAGCCTCTTCATCTAAAAAATATACAATTAACTGCTTGGGGTCTATTTGCCCACGTTGAATAAGGTTAACAATCAACTGTGACAAACACAGGCTATCCTTACCACCCGAAAAAGCAAAATATACCGGCAGTCCATTGTTAAATACGTTTATAATTCTTTTTTCCGCTGCTTCAACAACATTCCTTGCTCCTTCCAGCTTAATTATAGCCATACCTTTTCACCACACTTAGGACAAATAACATAACGACCATTATCATCTTCAACAACTGAGTTGCTTTCAAATCCGTCGCTGTTATCATAATCCTCTGTATCGGTGTTTTCTTCAGCGGCAACACGCTCAATTTTCTGCTCTACTGCTGCCTGCTGTGATTTAATTTCTTCGACTTTTTCTTTATCAATGATGCCGTAATCATCCAACTGGGCATTAACAGCGTCAAGATCGCCAACGAGCATCTGCAAAGTACTTTCATCATAGCCAGGGATAACAAGATCGTCTTGCAGTTCCTTAAAAAATTCATCTAAAATTTCAAGGTTGCTTACACCTAGCTCAAAAATACGATTATCAGCGATCATTAGCTTTTTCTTATCTTTTTCGCTAAGGTTATTCATAACTAAAACCTTAACTTTAGCCCAGCCAAGGCTTTGAGCTGCCAAGTATAAACCGTTGCCGCAAACAATGTTATATTTTCCATCTACGACAATCGGTCTGATCTGCCCGAACATTTCCAGGGACCGGGCAAATTCTTTTACCTGGATCTCCGTATGCATACGAATACTTTTTTCTGCCAAAATTACTTTATCAATAGATACCTCTGTTACTTTCATAATTCACTACCTCCATAGTGTCATTTTTTAATAACGCTCCTGCCAAAAGCGATTCACTGCCTTAAATACGATTAAATAATCCCCACGTCAAAGCCACAATAGTACCTGTCAGCGTTGCAACCAAGCACCCAATAATCTTTATTGTAGATAGGTTTAAAACCGTTCCTAAGGCAAATACAGGCAAGCCAATAATAATTGCAAGCCCCACCCCGTAACATATCCCCTTCTCCGGAAGCCTTTTTCCCAACAACGTCAACATCGTAGGTAACATTGTTGTTGATCTCAACGTCCCATAAATGAGAAAAAGATGTGTTACGGTGATACCTGGTACACTTGCAATTAAAACACCTGCCAAAAGCAGCACTGCCATTGCCGCTTTTGTATGCCACATTTCAACGTCTTTTTTTGCATCAGTTACCAAAGACGCTGCAGCACACAGATTACTGTCAATAGTGCTCAGTAATCCAGAAATAACCATAAATAAAAAAGGCAGTGTCACCCATTCAGGAAACAACTGCGCCACAAGCTCATAGTTCACTATTCCTTCATCTGTTGCCGAATATCCATACCCAGCCGCAATAAAACCTAAAATACCCATGGACAAAGGCACTATAGCGAATACCCCGGTCCCCAAAGCAAAAGCCTTTGCAATCTTCCCTTCTTTGATAGAAAACGCTCTCTGCCAAAAGCATTGATCGCCGAAAGGTCCAGCCATAAGTCCCAAAGCTGCCGGCAATCCAAAGCCTAAAAACAACGCTATCCCGCTATCAGATACTAAGCTTTGATAATTGCCGTTAATACCATGCAGGCCATTTACCAATGCTGAATATCCACCTGGCATAGATAACGCCCATGGCACCAATAGCAGGCAGCAACCTAAAATAAGCACCATCTGCATTGCATCGGTAATCACAGAAGCCATTATCCCAGAGAACTGAGAATAGGAATAGGCTATCATCGACAAAATTACTGTCGTCGTAAAAAAATCTATTCCCATGACACTGGATAATATTTTCCCGCCGGCGAGAAGTTGAACAGCCGTTGATAAAACTGCCAATATACTCAGCTGCGCCAAATACACCCTCTTGACCTTCACACTTCGGTATATCGTTCCCATATAGCCCGATATCGTTATTCCATCCGGCATTTGCTTTCTTATTCGCTCCGCATACGGAATAAAGAACAAAAGGCATAAAATATTCGGAACCAAAAACCAAAATAGCCCTGGCCACCCATTAGAATATGCTTTTTCAGCACTGACGAATAAGGCGGGTGCCCAGATCCACGTAGCTGCAATACTCATTGCGGATTTGATTGTCCCCATTCGCCTGTTCCCTACAAGAAACCCCTGCAAGGTTGTTTGTCGGCGTGTAAGCAGATAACTCACGCCCAACATCAGCAGCGTATACGCCACCAATACGATAAAGCCAGTCACTTTATCAACCTCCTTTATAAAACAATTACAAAAATGGTAATAAAAAAACCGCCTGTGCTGATGCTCACAAGCGGTTTTCCTAATATCCAATTTTCGCACTCTAATAATAACATTTTAACCAGTGACATGTAAATGACAACTTTTTGACATTCATTTTTTCACTTTTTCCGGCCTTCTAATTTTGAAATTCCGTCAATGCCAAATAACAACGCCGTAATTTTTTCAACCGCATCATCAATATCCCTATAAATAGTACGACGATCAGTATAATATTCTTCGGCTAGTTCATCGATAATATCGGTTGATGTCTTTTTTGTATCTAAGATATAAAGCTTATTTATAACATGCCACCGGCGAACATTCAATTCCTTGCCCGAAGTTATACTGTAAACTTCAAAAATTTTGAGCATTTCGTTTATATGCTCCATGATAATTTTAGTTCTTGTGATAGATTTCTTTATACTCTCGACTACGATTTCTCCCTTTCCCGGTCCCGACGTCTGCCACATAGCATCTAATATTTCCGCCGCTGTTTCCTGTTCCTCGTCAATTCTCGTAAGCTCAAATACAGCATTATCAATATGATCTTTAAATAGCCGATAATTTTGCAATAACAGCTTCGTATTATAAAGCCGCTTTGAAAAAGCATTTTTTTCCTGTTTGGCCTGTTCCAACATCATTTTTTTGTATATAGCCGCTGCTGTAGCTTCTGCTGTTTCACTAATAATCTTCTGAACATCATTATTTGTCATTTGCTAAGCCCTCCTGAATGATGATATAATAATTTTGCGAATTGTATATCATCATTCTTTGGGCTTGCCGTCACTGGCAGGTTCTTTTTTTATTTCTCTGAATCAGCAAAAAGTATTTTTGCAAAAAATACCACACTCTGTTGATCTTTATTTAAAGTATTTCTCTTTTCATCAGGCATTAAAATACAAGAACTGCAAATATAATGCCGTATAAAATCTGAGCTTGATTGAAAGTCCCGAACATTGTTTTTACTTCCACAAATTTCGCATACACCTGCCGGTGTTGGTTCAGCTTCCGGCAAAATATCAGGCGTAACCGCAATAACTTCGATAGTATCTAAAGAACCATCTTCTGCAGCTTTTACAATTTCATAATCACTAAACGCATGATCAGAACCTTCGCCATTCTGCAGGTTTTGATAATAGATATAGTGGCCATCAGTATACAGATAATCATGATTCATAGTGCCAAACTGATATTCAACCGGACCACATTTATCTCGAATTACAATTTTAGGCATTCGGATTATTTCTGCTTTGTCGATATTTTCGCAACGCCTTAATGCCGCAATCGCTTGATCAAAATTACTTTTTATATCGTCCGAATAATATTGCTTCATCGCTTCCAACATACTTATAGCTTTATAATAATCAGCCATCATTAACACCACCCTTTAGTGGATTAGTATTATCGTAGATATTACCAGCCACTTCTACTCCCTGTTTAGCGGCTTCTTGCCGTATGATCTTTTTTACTACTTTGAAGAGTCTTTTAATTGACTTCACCCGTATGCTCTGGCCGCGTCTATATTTACTCATTACTTTCACCGTCCATTTTTGCGCCGCAGTTTGAGCAGTATTTTTTGACATCGCAAATAAATTCTAAAACATGATGGCACTCGGAACACTCCACATGCCATGCTTTTTTAGTAAGCCAATGCCCATGCTTACGTTCTTCTACTGTAGGGGCTTCGTCTATTAAATTGGCTACATTTAAATAGGCGGATTTTTTCCCATTATAATATTTACCGAAAGTATCATAACCATAACAATACTTAATACGTTCTAATGCTTTAACATATTCTAATATTTTTGGTTTCAAAACGTCAGCATCTATTAATCGCATAATCTATTCACCTACTATTTTTTATCTTTATATCATAATTACTGTCCACTTTGGCCATATTATTATAATCATCTTCCAAGTATACTTCTTTTACAGCATCCCAAATTTCGTCTTCTGTAGCGTCATTTTCTACATCTATTTCTATCCTATACTCATTTTTTTCAATAATTGTTGCTATCACTGTTTTCATAATCTATTCACCGTCCTTTATTAGCTCAGGATTATCGTAGATATTTCCTATAACTTCTATGTCTTGTGTTGAATCTAAAACGTTACAATCAATACCATTCACTCCATTAACTGTACTTTTTAAAATAAAACTTTTTACTGCGTGGTTCCAATACACAATAAAGAAAAAGGTCTTAGAATTACAAATACTAACAATATCGCCTTCAAATATCTTGTTGCCGTTCTTATCACCAAACCCAGTACACTGACCAACAGTTTCAGGGTCAACTTCATGCATAACCGCTTCTGAAAAATCACCAAACTGATAATTTGAATAACTAATAATAAACGCTTTTTCTTTTAAAGGGTCGTCCTGTTGTTGTACAAGTGCCCCATATACCCAACTTTTAGTGATACTGTCTTTACCTCTAAATAATATTTCACGCATTTTTCTTCACCTTCTTGTGCCAAAATGTCCAAAAACAGCTATAAAAACTACGGTCAATATAGCCATTAATACCATTGATAAATTCGGTCCTATTTCATACATTTTCTTTACCATCCTCGAATAAACGAATATCATAATCTCTTTTGATTTTCCAGTCGCAAGGTGTTTTTAAAGCAACTCCGCAAGTCACGTTATTACTATTAATAAATGGGCAATCATCACATATAATGTGCAGTCTGCATTCATCTTGAATTGTATGTAATGCGTCTAATAATTTGTTATAATCTGACATAATTATTCACCTCTTACTATTCTTCACTTAACTGAATTTGATTCCAAAGTTCGTGATACTCTACACAAGTCACATTAAAAGCAATGGTATAGTTGGATACTACAATTTCTGCGTTATCCGGGTATTCTTCTATCAGTTCAATAAATTCTTTTTTTGTCAATTTCTTCACGCTCCATTCTTACCCAACGGTTTTTGTTCTTAGGCATAAATTCAGAAGGTCTACCAAAACTGTATTTCTCATTAGGCTTACAGTTACCACAAATAAAACTTCCTAGACATTTGCACTCATGGCACCATCCTACGTACTTGATTTCAAGATTTTTCATAATTTACACCGCCTTTCTACATTCGTCACACAAATAGTCAAACTTTCCCAAAGTACCTTCCGGATACTCACTATCAACGTCTATACGCCTTCCGCACTTGCAGCACTCACAAAACCACCCGTTTTCAAAGTAGACCTTTAACGGAAGATTATTGATACTGCCGTATTCGTCCGCCCACGGTAATCGGCTAACGTTGGCATCTAAAAAATCAATATCCAATTCGCTAGCCCCTTCTCGTTTTGCTTGACCTCTTGTTTTTCCGTATACAATAACGGCGTATCCATCACCGTCACGCTCCTTACAGCAATACGCTTTCATCTACTCCACCGCCTTAGTCGCAGACATATTTTTTATTAACATACGCTTTGATATCTGCAGGATCAAATGCTCTGTCACATTTTGGGCAGCAGGGCAACATAGCATTATTACCCCGACCCATATTCTTTTCCATTTCTTTAAGTGCTACTCTGTATGGTTTATAGCTGTGGGCTATTTTCCAAAACCGTCTAGCACTTTCCATGTATCTACCCCATTCACGGTTTTGCCGTTCTTCAAAAATTGCAACCATGAGCATTGCTGCAAACGGATCTATAACTGCACCGCATCGGTCGCAAAATATGAGATGACTTTCTTCATCTATGCAAAGTTGTGGTTTGACATAATCAACACCATATTTATTATTTTCATAACATTTGCAGGCCGAAAAAAACTTCTTTTTTGATACCATGCCTACAAGACTTTTAATTTTCTCCACTACTCCACCACCTTTACATTCTATTTGCCGTATACCACTTCATACATCCTATCCGCAGCAGTTCGTATAGTTTTTGTTCTGTTATCGGCTTTATATTCTGCCTGGTTTTTGGGTCGCGCAGTATTCTTGCACATCTCCCTTGAAAATCCCTGACGGCCATTATTCCAGCATCAGAATCCAATAATATTTGGTTAATCTCTGTGCTGTTTTCTTGGTACAGCTCATGCGGGAAAGCGTAGTAAAAATTTCTTACTATGTCGCTATTGTGGTAGATTTTCTTTTTAAAATCGGCCTTAAAATCGGCCATACTGATTTTAATTTCTACTTCTGTGCAATATCTTTTAGGCGTTATATAAAGCAAATCTGCTTCATAGTGACCAACCCTACCAACGGTCAACAGTATATTAGGCAAGACTATGTTGCCATTGATCAAACCAAATTGATAGGCAATACGCTTTTGCAGTTCAGCTTCAGTCAATCAGTATCATCTCCTATTCTTCCCTGAAATCAATGTCTGGGTACTTATAAAGCAGCATTTTCTTTTTGATCATATACACCTGTGTCCTCATGCCCTTGGTGTCAACATAATAAACGTGGCCGCTGGCTTCCGTAACTTTGAAATCAGCCTTGTAAATAATCGGCCTTATCTTTTTACCTGCGACCTCGTAGCCGGGCTGTAAAACGAATTCAGGCTGTAATTCAATGCTTTTTACTGCACCGGTACGCTGCTGCCAAAGTAGGTCCTCATAGTATTTTGCTTCTTTCCTGCTATCAAAGCGAATCCCGTCAACCTCAGTTATTGCATTACCATATTTCAGCACAGGTACAGCCCCAGGTAAATTCGTCGGCGCCGTTACGCTGTCAGAACGAACTTTACTTATAAGGTGTGCTGGCAGTTCATTCCACGTCGTCATTGGTACATCGCCAAGGCATCTTCAAGCTCTTCCTTTTCTCTCCGATACCGAGCCACTTTCCCGCCGAGCTGGCTGTTTTTTCGGCGCAGTTGTTTGATTTCCGTTAAAGCCTGCATAAGTACTGGCTTTAATACCGGTATATATTTATCCTCTGGCTCATCCTTAATCATTGCTAACATAGCTTTTATATTGATATGCATAATTACTTTTATCGCTC
>OMGT01000282.1_pt1 | contig 32750 bp, 52 predicted proteins | sample 1646101 | NCBI WGS metagenome assembly OMGT01 (sample SAMN05578593, study PRJEB25193) | human gut metagenome | biome: Human Microbiome; feature: human-associated habitat; material: feces | host: Homo sapiens | place: USA:Birmingham | reverse complement strand
GAGCGATAAAAGTAATTATGCATATCAATATAAAAGCTATGTTAGCAATGATTAAAGATGAACCAGAGGACAAATATATACCAGTTTTAAAACCAATTCTTGAGGCTCTCTTAAACGAGAATAAGATGCTACGTAGGAAAAATAGCCAACTTGGCGGGAAAGTAGCGAGAATGAGGAGAGCACTCAACGGGGGAGAGTAAATATTAAAAGGATGATGAAAAATGGAAATAAGAACAATTAGATTAGTAGAAGCAAGGTTATTCCAGCTAACCCTTCAACCAATGAATGATAGTGAATATAGCTGCAGAATCATTGCTGTTGCTGATGATTATTGCAAGTTGGTTAAATGGTATCAAGCTCAGATTGTATCCGATGGAAGGGGTGTAATGCGGTTCAAGCCAGGATCTCCGTTAGAATGGTTTTATCCTGCGGCATCTTTGGAACTGAATCGTTTAGATGCTTATGATCGTGGGATTTCTGATGAGTGGGTAGAGCTAAGTGTATACGAAGATATTTTCGAGAGTAAAGATTATTATGTTGTTCGCTAAGCATTGGGATTGAAGGTGGCCGTATGGGTAATCGGATAATAAAAGAAAGTATATGCAGCAGCCCTACAATCGACCAACTTAGCTGGTTTGAAGAAGCGTTCTTCTATCGGCTAATGGTTAATTGTGATGATTATGGACGTATGGATGGCAGAATTCCTATTATTAAATCTAGGCTGTTTCCGTTGAAGGATATAACAAAAGCGACTGTTGATGATGCGCTAAATAAGTTATCGAAGGTAGGCTTGGTGGTTCGCTATGAAGCAAATGGGCAACCGTACTTGCAATTGGTAACTTGGGGTAAACACCAGCAGATTAGAACTCGTAAAAGTAAATATCCTGATCCACCTGATACAGCAAAGACGATTTTATCCACAGGTGTTGAGAAGTCAAACGCTAACACTTGTAATCAACTGAAATCAAATGAAATCATTTGCCCGCCTAATCCAATCCAATCCAATACGAATACGAATCCAATACAATCCAATACCGTACTATATGAGTTAGTACTTAATACTGCAGGGAAAACCAAAGAGCAGTTAGTGTCTGACACATTTGATGACTTTTGGGATTTATACCCGAAACAAACGGAAAAAGAAGTTGCTAAAGCTGCATTTCATTCTCTTGTTGATATTGGGATTTTTCCTGATGACATTGTTTCTGCTGTGCTGAAGTTAAAACGTGAAAAGGTTGGTACTCAGATTCGTTATTATAAAAAGCCGGCAGATTTTTTGAGTTTTGGTGTTATATCGAGATATCTGCCTAAGTATCTAAATAAATGTCCTATTTGTCAGTCTGCTGGGTTTGTCCCTGAAGAGGCAGGAAATGGTATGAAACAGTGTGATTGTGCAGATAGGTACAATCATTTGGGGTGGCATTTTAAAGAATCGTAGGAGGGAGTGGTATTTTTTATGGATAAAAAATTGATATATATTGCTCATCCATTTGGTGGTGATGATGTAAACGTAAAAGCGTGTGAGGATCTCGTTCGTAAGCTGACGACTAATTGCAATAACTCTTATGTATTTGTTTCGCCAGTACTTAATTTTGGTCATATGTATGTGGATGTTGATTATATCGATGGTGTAAATATCTGTTTAGATCTGTTGAACGCTTGTAACGGATTATTACTTGCTAACGCTTGGCAAACATCCCGCGGATGTTTGGCTGAGTACGCTTTTGCAAAGGCTAAGGGAATAAGAATTTTTAGCCTAAAGGACTTTAACTTATGATTGATTACATTGTTTTATATACTTCATGCTTTGTCTTTACTGGCATATGTGTTGCCTTTCTTTATAAAGCCTTAACCAATAATAGATTTTAGGTATACGCAAGATTACTTCACATTGGAGATGAACAGCTTGATAAAAAATAAAAAATACCCAAGGACCAGTTTAAAATATTGCGGGATTCCAATGGAAAAAGCGTTGGACCAACATGGTTGTGATATAGTTCGTGATTTCTTTGGTAAAGTTCTCAAAGCTGCTACATTAGCTGCAGAGAATAATATACATATGGATGGCCAGGCAATTTCTAATTTAATGACAATGTATCGAAATAGGGTGATTTGATGAAAAAAGAACGCTATATGTCAAAAAATGAAATGTTAGATGCTATGAAGGTTGGCACATTCTCAGGAGAATTAGAAGCTATTGCTAATAGAACACCTGAATCGGAGTGGAGAAAGCGCTTGCGATCTGCAGCAACTAATTGCCAAAAGGTGTTAGAAGAACGATTGTTTTGCTTGGATAAGGATCAACTGCAGACTGTGCAACGCCGTCATAATCATAACAAAATGGTTTATGTGACCAGTGACGATAAGAGATATGTACCAACTGATAAGGAGAATCCCCAGGAGCTTGTGACAGTATCTATTGATGATTTATATACGGTAATAGACCATGCGTTTGAATCGTGTCATCTATGTACACAAGGTATTGAAGTTGAAGATTGTCGATATCGTAAGTTATACCATCGGTTAGGTGTTCCGGTTGCAAGAGATAATCCTGCAGCTGGTCAATGCGAATTTATGTGGGAGGATAAATAAAATGATTATTAATAAAAATAAATTAGTTGCAGCAAGAGAAAATTCTTTGATGAATCAGTTTGAATTATCTGTAGAAAGTAAAGTTGATTTAAATTTTATAAGACAATTGGAACTAAATGGCGGAAATGTATCGAAAGCTATCGCAGAGAAATTGGCGATAGCGTTGAGCGTTAGAATGGAAGATATCACTAATAGTGATAATACTAAAAACTTAGTTCCAAATGAAGGTGATGCTGTCGAGAAAAGTTGGGAATGCAACTTTGAACCCAAAGCTTTTATACGAGTTGCTTCACGTAGAAGTTTGGATCAATCCCCGATACAGAGACTGATTAGGATTGACCAGATAACATCTATGAGTGTTGATTTTAAAGAGCCTAAAATTTGGGTGATTTATGAGACCGGCAGTAATGGAATGACCTCTACAGTAACAGAATATTTTAAATCATTTGATGATCGGGACACAGCATGGGCTTCTATTATGACCAAAATATCTGAAACTAATAATGTCATTAGGAGTGATTCAAATGGCTGTGATAACGAATAAGGAGAGATAGCAATGATCTACATAGGGGTAGATGTAGGTAAAAAAGGTGGATATGCAATCATAGATGATGATCTTGTAATTGCGTATCCCTATGATGATAAAGAATTTGTTGAATTTATGAATAGCATATGCGACCGAAAAGCTGTAGCTTGTATTGAACAGGTTGGCGCTATGCCAGGGCAAGGAGTAACGAGTATGTTTAACTTTGGCAAATCAGCTGGATTTATCGAAGGTGTATTACAGGCACTTGAAATTAGATATCAACTTGTTAGGCCGCAGGTTTGGAAAAAAGAATTTGGCCTTAATGGGAATAAACAGAAATCGATAGAGGTGTGTCGGAAGTTGTTCCCGGACGTTAGTTTATTACCAACATCTCGTTGCAAAAAATCACATGATGGCATGGCTGAGGCTTTGTTGATGGCAGAGTATGCCAGACGCAGGATGTAAAGGAGTGCGATTTGAAAATGATTGATGTAAAAATTAAATTGTTAGACGGCGGTATTATGCCAACTAAAGCTCATAATGACGATGCTGCATGGGACTGCTACGCAAGAGAAGATACTACCGTAGGCACAGCGCCTGTATTGATTGGCTTAGGTTTTATGATAGAGCCACCAAAAGGCTACTATATGGAGATTGTACCCAGAAGCAGCACAGGACTTAAAACTAGACTACGTCAGCCGAATTCCGTAGGTATTATTGATAATAACTATAGGGGAGAAGTAAAAGCCATGTATGAGACGAAAGTTAATTGTGACTGTCACCACAAACTGACTACCGAAATCAAAGCAGGCGACCGTATCGCGCAGATGATACTGCGTAAGCAAGAAGAAGCCGAGCTTGTAGAAGTGGATGAGCTTTCAGAAACCGAACGGGGAGCGAATGGCTTCGGAAGTACGGGGGTAAGATAACATGAAAACATCTTCCTGCATTCGCCCGCGGTCGCTTTATGAACGCGAAATAACTAATCAGATAAAGCAGACCTTAAGAGATGAATTTAAACTTAGTAACGAAAGACAGCGAGAGCTTTTACAACTCATGATAGACGATATAGACAGTGAAGAAAAAGTTTCGCCAAAAGTGATTGAGCAATTTGAAAAAGATATCTTTGTTTACAAAACTATGCTTGTTCTTGCTGCTGGACTTTGCATATACTGTTTATTCTTTAGATAAGAGGTAAATATGACTGAAACAGAAATACAAAAGCTTTTCGCCTATCAATACGGACTTCTAAATAATAATTTAGTTTTGCCTAACATCACAATGAAAGGCTCTGATGGCGGCAACTATGAAGCTGATTTGATTTACATTAATAAGCGTCGTTACGTGTCTGAAATTGAAATAAAAATAAGTATGTCAGACTTTAAGGCTGACTTTAAAAAGAAAGTCTATCATAACAGCGATATCGTTCGGCAGTTTTACTATCTTTTTCCCGATGATTTATATAGAGAAAACAGTGAAGAAATAGAGCGGCTGCTCATGGAAAACGACGCCGGAATAATGACCGTCAGAAACTTTAGGGGACGCTGCGTAAAGATACAGCGTAAAGCTAAACTTAGGCGCAGCGTCGAGCCCATAAAAGAAACTAAACTGTTGGAATTAATGTATATCGGCTGTATGAAGTGGTACACAGTAGAGGATAGGATGTGTTTATATTGATTGAGTACGTAAAAGTTAAACATGACGAAGAATGTTATATTTGCCACTCAAGGGAAAATGTAAAAACGCTTCGAGTGGCTGCCGACGGTAGCAATGGTGCAAATACCATTGCTTTCTGCGACAAATGCGCAGGAGCAGTTAGCCGTGTGTTAAATGTTCCAATGACTTTTGAAAGGTCGTTGGACGGTGAAGTTGTATGCCCGCATTGCAGAACGATTATCGGTTTTGATGATGATATCGGGTATTTTTATGATGATACCTTCTACTGCGAATTTTGCAGCCAGCGTCTGACAAAGGAGGACATAAAATGAAAAAAGCGTTTATCTGTCCGCATTGCAAAGAAGCCGCAGGTTGGTGTGAAATAACTCCTATACGTGGGCACTATGTAGTATACTATGGCGCCAGCGGTCAATTTGATATCGCAGACTATTCGGACGGTATGACTTACTATGATAAATCAACAAGATATGAATGCGTGCGTTGTGGGCGTAGTGTTAAAGGTGCGGTTTTGAAGTACAGGAAGGAGTTAGAATAATGATTAGCAAGTACATTAAACAATTTATGGACGACAACGATTTATCAGTTAACGAAGATTTTACGATAAAAAGCATTAACGGAAGTAAAGTGCTAATCAACGGCAATGAATGTTTCAGGATAGTAGACATTGATAATGGAAGATTAATAGTCGTATCGGACATAAAAGAGAACTCACCCGCTATGCTTTTAGAAGCCGCGCTTGTCCAATTGCTGCGGGAAAACTACTTCGTTGAAAAGAAGCCTTTTTGTCCGTCGTTCGGAGAACGCTATTACTACGTTGCTCCGACTGGTGTTGTAATGAGTTCAATATTTAACGGAGTGGCAGAGGACTTTTTGCTGTATAAATACATCGGCGTTTACAAAAGCGACGAAGCAGCGACTAAAAATATTTCGCTGTGCCTGAAGCTTTGGGAAGAAGTGAAAAGGAAATGAATATTAAAGACATAAAAATTAAAACGTGCCCTTTCTGCGACGGTGAAGGGGAGATAATTCACAGCAAGCTGGATGATGGCTATATTTATTCAGAAGGTGTAAATGCTTTTGTGCTATGTAAAAAATGCGGTGCTGCCGGGCCTCTATTCAATGCTGAATACAATCATGCGCACCTTGGATATCCGGGGAGACTTGAAGCAATTACTAAAGCTATTAAAGTGGCCGTAAAGGGCTGGAATCGTAGAGAAGGGAGTAAGACGAATGGCTAAAGAATATAAGTGGTTCATAAGAAGGAACTTTTCAGACTTAGCGGATATTGTTGACTATTACGCTGCTAACGGTTGGCGGCTAGTAAATTTCATATATGATAATCGTGACTATATTGCTGTAGTCGAGCGTAATAAAGTTGGAAAATAGGACGGTGTAACAATGACGATAAAGGCTTACGCATGGGACGACGAATCTGTTAGCGAATCTTATATTGTATGGGCAGAAACAGTAGGGAAGGCTAAAGCATTGTTTGCTGCCGAACACGACGAAAAATTTACGGACATCCGCCCTTATCGCCTGCCGTGGGCTGATAAATATAGAGATATGGACGATATACCAGCAGAAGAATTTTTAGCGCATGGTTGGTGGCTAACGTGCGCAAAGTGCGGAAAACAGGTTTATGAAGATACCGCGGTATTAACTGATACAAAGGTACTTTGCAAAGAGTGCGCAGGAAAGGACGGCGAAGAAAAATGACAGATTACAAAAAATTATCAGAAGCCTTACAGATCATTCAAGACGAGTGTCGAAAACATGATTGTGGGTGTCTAAAGTGCCTGCTTTATAACGAGGACAGCGAAGAATGTGGAATTCGTGCAATCCCGCCGGCAGATTGGAATATTAAGGATATTGACGTTATCCGGTTATTAGAAAGTGAGTGAAGCATAATGTATGAAATAATACCGATTTATCGTCTTGATAGATCAATCTGTTATTACAACATCCAGGAATCGTATAGCCAAGAAATAGTTGTTTCTGCAGAACTAACTAAAAAGCAGGCAGAAGCTATATTAATAATATTGAATAATGAGGATGGTGTGTTTGATGACGATTAAAGAACTTTATGAATACGCTAAAGAAAATGGAATGGAAGATAAGCATTTAGTTGGTGTGTGCTTAGAGAATGGCTGTGTTCTTGTAAGTGATGAATCTGCGTTTGGAATTGAGGAAGGGGAAATAGTAGATGACTAACGATAAAGCATACTGCATACGTAGTAATAAATTTATAGATAATCCCTGCACAAACATCGACTGCGACCGGCACGAAAAAAATGAGCCAATCAATGGCGTTAATCACCGGCAGTGGGTTAATTTTGACGAATGTAATGATTACAGAACTAAGGACATTGAAACTATTTGTCGTATTGGAAACTGTCTTGATTGTTCTCCAGCAATAGCGGAATCCATATATGAAAAGGCTGATGAACTAAGCTTAGAAACAAAATATTCTATGGAAAGAGTAACTAACGATATATGTAAAATTTATAGGGTGTATGGGTATGAATTCTTAATTGATATGACAGGTGATGCATATTTAGGAGTCATATATGATTTAAGTAATAAATAATGGAGGTGCAGCATGGCTAAAATAGATGGAACTTGTAAAAATTGTAATGAACGTCGTGCTGCTTGTTGGGATAAATATAAATCTTATAAGGCTACTGCTGAAAAGATAAAATTTGAAAGGCGAAGGTACGAACAAAAAGAAAGGGACCTTGCTATAGATATTAGTAGAGCTATTGGGCACACAAGAAAACATCGATGATTGATTTAAAGAAAGGAGAGTGAAGATGTGGCTTTAGAGTATAAAGTTGTTTATCAATATTCTAATGATCCAGAGTTACGGCAACATTCTGAAACGGTTTATGCTGTTGATGCTATTGACGCCATGAATAAAGTTAAAACTATGATTAATGCTAAGACAAAAGAATCATTTGAAATTATGGCTGTTATTTTGAATGGAAGAGTAATTAAGTAATCTGGATGATCTGGTTATATTATTGGAGTTGAAAGAAGGGAAGCATATATGCAATTTATTGATTTTTGTGCCGGTATCGGTGGCTTTAGATTAGGTTTTGAAATGGCTGGCCATGAATGCATAGGCTTCGCTGAATATGATAAATTTGCAAGAAAAAGTTATAAAGCGATGTATGATACGGAAGGAGAGTGGGAAAAACATGACATCCGAGAAATCAAAGCAGAAGAAATCCCAAGAGCAGATTGCTGGTTATTCGGGTTTCCCTGCCAGGATATATCCACGGCAGGGAAACAAGCGGGAGTTGGGGGGGAACAGAGCAGATTGTTCTTTACAATCATGCGGCTTCTTGAAGAATGCCCCAAAGAAAATAAACCCAAATTCGTTATCGCTGAAAACGTTAAAAACTTGTTGTCGATTGGAAGAGGTTTTGATTTCGCACGGGTACTCCTTGAAATGGGAAAAGCTGGGTGCAATAGAATCGAATGGCAAGTGCTCAACTCAAAAAATTTCGGAGTCCCCCAAAATAGAGAAAGAATCATCATTGTTGGATATCTTGGAAACGGATGTCCCAGAAAAATATTTCCTTTCAGAGGCGAAATCGTCAATGCTGTTAAGCAAATTGCCAATATCAGCACAAGAAGAAATAGAAGAAATCCTAGTCAAGGAAGGTGTTATTCCACCAAAGGAATAGCCCCAACTTTATGTGGTAACAGTGGTGGGCAGCTTCAACCTTGTATATTCGTAAAGGACGTGTGTAGATTAGGGGGGGGTAATTCCTCACGCAGCATTCATAGATTTAAGCTATCGGAAGCCGTGTTTAACAAAAGTAGCAAGATGTTTAAAAGCAAGATATGCTGCAGGTATTACAAATTTAGCGGCAGACAACAGTGGTTTAATATTAGTGGAGTAATAGCAAAAAATAAGCCATTTTTAGTTGATGCTTTTTGTGCTTTAACTGCCACTTATTCAAGAGGACTATCGTTAACGGCTCAGTGTGGAAAGCCAGGTGTAGTAGTATGGAAGTAATGGCTGTTATAACACCAGAGCGCGCAAGTAAACGACAGAATGGTCGAAAGGTAAAACATTGTGGGGAACCTATGTTTACGTTGACTACACAAGATAGACACGGTGTTATTATGATTGGAGCATTACCGATAAAGGAAGCAACTCATAAAGGTTACACGTGGGCTTTTGTTGGTGATAGTGTAAATGTAGGAGTACCGAATAGTAAAACAAGGAGAGGCAGAGTGGGCAGGAAGATTGCAAATACATTAACATGTCAGGCAGAGATGGCAGTGGTTGTAGAAAGTAATCGTTGGAAGCATCGTGTTAGGATTAGAAGGCTTACACCAAGAGAATGTTGGAGGTTACAAGGATTTCCTGATTATTATTTTGATAAAGCTGCAAAAGTTAATAGTGATAGTCAATTATATAAACAAAGTGGTAATGCGGTAACTGTGAATGTAGCTTTTGCGGTCGGTATTATATTAAAGCAGATAGAATTAGAATACTGTTGATTTGATAAGAGAACATGTCTAAGGTCAATACATGTTTTCGGAGGAAAAATATATGAGCATTATCAGCCGGAAGACACTGAATATAATAAATAAAAAATATAGGCAAAGAAATTCTATCGAACAGGCTGTGTGGAGAACAAAACTAGAACGGCTGGACCGAGGTTCTTATACTGGTAATATCGGTTACTCGCAGCCTGATCCTACTGGTAATGCTGCTATTAGAAATGCAGAAGAAGTTTTGAAAGTAGAGATAACCAATGAACATGGATTTATAGTGACCATAGATTATCCTGAACGCTGGCTGAAGGTGATGGATACAATGATATATCATTACCAACAAAATGACGATGATCGGCATCAAAAGACACAGGAAATAGTTATGCGGCGGTATTTTAAAGGGGAGTCGCCAGATGTAACTGCTGGTCTGTTGGGTATCGGAAGGACAACTTATTTTGAACTATTAGACAAATTTTTGGCTGATACAGCAGCTGTTGCATTCCATGAAGGAGTATTGGAGCTCCCGATAAAATTGATTGACTTTAAATATGAGAAGTAAAGAAGTGAGTTCACAATAATTTCACAATTAGTCCCGGACTTTTTATCTTTTACACCGTGGTAAAATAATAGTGTAAAATTTTATAAAAAGTAAAAAAGCCGGGCGGACCACAAAAGAGTGAATCCGTTCCGGCTTTTTATATGTCATAATTGTCGATTTTTTAGGAGATAAGAAATGAAAGAGATTGCAATACATTGTGCCTATGACGAGCTTAAAAGTATAGCTGAAGTTGTACCTAATCCCAGAAATCCGAATACGCATCCGGAAAAGCAAGTGAAGCTTTTAGCAAAAATAATAGAAGCTCATGGGTGGCGGGCACCAATTACTGTTTCAAAACGAAGTGGCTTTGTGATTCGTGGTCATGGCAGATTAGCTGCAGCTCAATTACTTGGTTGCGAAACTGTGCCGGTGGATCTGCAGGATTATAAAAATGATGCCGAGGAATGGGCGGACATGATTGCTGATAACCGCATTGCAGAGCTTTCGGACATTGATCAGGATGAGCTGATGCAATTGGTTGTTGACCTGGACAGTATGGATTATGATACAGGGCTGTTAGGTTATTCTGATAAATCAGTTGCGGAGATGTTGGCTGAATATGCAAAACAGGGCATCAAAGAAGATGATTTTGATGTCGATTCTGCTTTAGCTGAAATTGTTGCTCCGCAGAGTAAGCTTGGCGACATTTACCAGCTTGGTCAGCACCGATTAATGTGCGGCGACAGCACAAGCGAAGTTGACGTGCTGAAGCTTATGGACGGCGAACTTGCTGACGTGATATTTACAGACCCGCCGTATAATGTAGATTATCAAGGCGGGACTGATGAAAAACTAAAAATCCAAAATGATAATATGCCGGCAGAAGAATTCAACGAGTTCTTGCTGGCAGTCATGAAGAACTTATTAAAAGTCACAGCGCCTGGTGGTGCGATTTATGTTTGTCATGCCGATAGCGCCGGGAGTGATTTCCGGGGAGCAATGACAAAGGCTGGTTGGTCGTTAAGGCAATGCCTTATCTGGGCAAAAAATCAGTTCACACTGGGACGCCAAGACTATCAATGGCAGCATGAACCTATTTTATACGGATGGAAGCCTGATGCTGGCCACAACTTTTACGGCGGACGGAGGCAGAGCACCGTTATCCCTTCGCTGTTTCCGGTGACAGTTACTGAAGACGTCGATGGCAAGAAATTGGTAACATTTAACTTTGGTATCGGTCAGGTAGTATTAAAGGTACCGGAATATATTGTTGTCGATACTGAGGATGCTGCTACCGTAGTCCATGTCGAAAAACCGGCCCGGAACGGAGAACATCCAACAATGAAGCCGTTAGCCTTGTGCGCTAAATTTATCGCCAATTCTAGCCTTGAAGGACAGTCGGTAATAGATTTGTTCGGCGGCAGCGGAAGCACGATGATGGCAGCTGAGCAGATCGGCAGAAAATGTTATACGATGGAGCTTGATCCAAGATACTGTGACGTGATTATCAGGCGTTACGAAGAAATGACCGGGAACAAAGCAGTAAAAGTAAATAAGTGATTTTCACTTATCCTCTCAATAAGCACATTTGCTAATTGGGGGGGTAAGTCAGCTAATGAAAAAAGAGCCAGGCGTTGGAGCGCCTGACTCTTAGGCTGGAAAACCTCTCCCAGCATAGGGAGATAGCACCAAGTCTGTGGCCACAGTTTTGCAGCTGCTATCTCAACTAATAATTATAATCTAACTGGGGTGAGAAAACAATGGAAAAAGAAACGAATGTTTGTAAAAATGATGCTTTACGGAGGGCTTTGTGGCGGCGCGCTACTGGTTATGAAGTAGAAGAAACAGAAATAATTGCTTCAAAGGATGGAAGACCGCCGAAAATAAAGAAACGTAAACGTCATATACCTCCAAATTTGGAGGCTGCTCGAGAGTATCAACGACTTTATGGGAAGTTAGGGCCTATAGAGGAATAAAATTTAAGATTAATACAAAAGCACTCATTTTACTATGAGTGCTTTTGTTATACATAGAGAAAAAGGAAGGTGGCGGTTGATGCCTAAAGCGAGAAGTCCTGAACGTGATCGGGCATATGAAATATATAAAGAGAGTAATGGCCTTATTACATTGAGGGAAATCGCATCACGGCTGGGCGTACCTGAAAAGAGTGTTTCTGGATGGAAATGCAAAGATAGTTGGGATAAAAAAATTAATGGAGTACTCCAATCGAATATTCGGAGTACTACGAAGAGAAAAAAAGTCGCTAAAAAAATCATTGAAGATGTTGAAAATAACGAAGAACTGAATGATAGAGAGCGACTTTTTATTTTGGCATATTTGGAAACGCATAATGCTAAAATATCATGTTTACGAGCTGGCTATGACGTCCAAGAACGTTATGCGCGTCAGCTTGGATATAAGATATTAAACAGAGATAGAGTGAAAGTAGAAATTGAAAGATTAAAGAAAATGCGTAATGAAGCGATGTTTTTATCATCAGAAGATGTGCTTGAAAAGTATATGCAAATTGCATTTGCTGATATTACTGATTTTATCGAATTATCTGGTTCGGGTGAATGCGTTAATATAAAAAGCCTTGATAAATTGGATGGTGGAGTTATTGAAAGTATAAAGAATGATAAATTTGGGATTTCACTTAAACTTTCAAACCGGAATAAGGCGCTTGCTTTTTTGGCCAAGTATTTTGAAATGAATCCTATGGATAAACACCGGAAGGAATATGATAATAAGCGTTTAGAGTTAGAGCGTGTAAAACGTGATGATTCAAATGGACAGCAATCGAATGGAAGTGAAGGTCCTTCGGTTGTTTTTTATTTACCGGATAATGGTAGAGGCGATAATAATGGTGGTGTGAAAAATGATTAATGAAGCACCTAAAATTATTAGACCACAAGTAGGGCCACAAGAACTGTTTTTATCAACCCCAGCTGATATTGCTTTCTATGGAGGTGCTGCCGGTGGAGGGAAAACATATGCTTTGTTGTTAGAATCACTTAGACATACAAATAACGATGGATTTGGTGCAACTATATTTCGTAGAAATAGCAATCAGATAAAAAATGAAGGCGGTTTATGGGATACAGCAAAAGGGTTATATGTTCCAATTGGCGGCATACCTGTAGAAAATCCACAACCTAGATTTAGATTTAAATCTGGATCAAAAATATCTTTCGCTCACTTGCAACTTGAACGGGATAAATTTGCATATCAAGGTGCTCAGATTCCTTTGATTGGGTTTGATGAAATTACACATTTTACATCCGGTCAATTTTGGTACATGTTATCACGGAATCGTTCTACATGTGGAGTGAAACCATACATCCGTGGAACGACCAATCCTGATGCTGATAGCTGGGTAGCTCCGTTTATTCAATGGTATTGGGATGCCGATACTGGTTATCCAATCCCAGAGAGAAGCGGAGTGATTCGTTATTTTACCAGGTTGGGCGATGAAATCATTTGGGGGGATACACCGGAGGCGGTTATGGCTCATTCCCCTGAGATTATCAGAGAACAGGTCAAAAGTTTCACTTTTATTGCAAGTAAACTAACCGACAATAAAATTTTGATGGAAAAAGACCCTGGTTATTTAGGTAACCTTAGAGCTCTTGGTGCTGTGGAACGTGAAAGATTAGAACATGGAAATTGGAAAATACGACCTGCGGCTGGGCTTTATTTTAAACGATCTTCTATCCAGATAGTTGACGCTATTCCGAATAATGTAATTGCTTGGGTACGATCATGGGATTTAGCTGCTACTATTCCTTCTCCAATAAATCCTGATCCTGATGCAACGGCTGGGGTATTAATGGGTAAAACAGATAACGGTCTTTATATTGTAGCCGATGTAAAACGTGTTCAGTTAGCTGCTGCCGGAGTACGCAACATAACCAAAAATACAGGGGTTATTGACCGTGCCAAATTAGGTTTTGTATATATTACGGTGCCACAAGATCCAGGTCAAGCTGGCAAAGAACAAGCCGAAAGTTATATTAAGCATTTTACAGGATTTGCTGTTGATACTGTTCGGCCAAGCGGCAACAAGATTACACGTTCAGAGCCATTTTCAGCTCAATGGCAGGCTGGCAACGTATTAGTCCTCGCCGCTGATTGGAATGAAATGTATTTCTCAGAACTCGAAGCATTTCCTGAGAGCGTCCATGATGATATGGTTGATGCATCTAGTGATGCTTTTAATAAATTGCAGAGCATTAGTCCGTGGGGAGGTTTAACAAGCTAATGAAGAAAAACAATAGTAAAAAGAAGTCTGTTGCTAGAACAGATGGATTTTTTAATACTTTTATTAGCCGAGGTGCGCGGCAATATACTAGAGATAATAGTTTCTTTTTGGAAGAACCTTTAACCTACCAATTTTTAGAAGGTATTTGGTCAAATAGGTTGGTTCAGAGAATATCGAGTTTGCCAGCAGAAGCTGCCTTGAAAAATGGCTATAAAATTGAGGGAGACAAAGAAAACCTTATCATTCAATATCTTGATGAAAGGCTTGCTGAATCTATTTTGGCAGAAGCTTTAACATGGGCGCGGCACTTTGGCCGTAGTTGTGTTTTTATGATTATGGATGATGGGGGGACTGAAGAGGAACCAGTAAATTGGAATCGTCTTAGATCAATAAAATCAATGGAAGTATATGATGCGCAAAGCATTATTGAGGATTTTAGTGGATATTTGATTAATGATGATCCGACTGATAAGCAGTTTGGCAAGCCAGAATGGTATCAGATAACGCCACCGTTGAGTGGTAGACCTCTTTATATTCATCACAGTCGATTGTTAATATTTGATGGTGACTTATTACCGAAAAATTTACGGATTAGTCGTAATGGTTGCGGTATGAGTTGTCTTGAAGGTCTTATAAAAGGAATATATAGATGTGATACAGCTCAGGCGACAGCATTACATGCACTTGAACGCATGAGCACATCGCTTACAAAACTAAACGAATTAGGATCTAAATTAGCTACTCCGCGTGGTGAAGAAGAGGTGCAGCGGCGTTTGGATTTAATTGATATGGCACGTAATATTTTAAATACTATTGCTTTATCTACGGATGATGAATATCAGGTCTTTAATGTACCGATGTCAGGAATTCCTGACGTCTTGGACAACTTTGGACAGTATATTTGCGCAATGACAGGTATTCCTTTTACAGTGCTGTTTGGACGTGCGCCAGCTGGTTTAAATAGTACGGGTCGTGGAGATTTGGAAAATTACTACAATGATGTCGTTGGTAAAGTTCAAAGGCGCCAGTTAAAACCTCAATTGGAAAAGTTAATAAAAACAGTTCAGCTGTGTAAGGACGGACCAACTGGAGGAAGGGAACTTGAAAACTGGACTATTAAATTTAATCCACTGTGGATACCAACTGAAAAAGAGGTTGCAGAAACAAATAAGTTAAATGCTGAGTGTGTAAAAGTTGAAATAGATACGATTAATTCTTTAATGGAATCGCAGCTGCTCGATTCAAGTGAAGTGAGACCATATTTAGCAGAAAAATATGATCTGCCGATTAAGGGGAGTTTGTTGAATTTGAGTGATGATGATGAAATTGAATAAGCCGATTAGATTCCTACGGCCATCTGTACAAATTTTATATCCCAAAAGCTCAGAGCGTGAATATTATCGTTTGCTGAGAGCCATGGTCAGAATGTTGAATAAGTTATCTTTAGAAAATATTGAAACATTGAAAGATGTATTAAGGTATGATTCTACTGATAGTGAACGTATATCAGGCAAAGTGTTAGAAGAACTTGAAGTTAGTGGCGTAAAGGCCGAAGTGATGTCTGGTATTAAGCGGGTTATGAAAGGCGTAGATAATACTGCGAAAGATAATTTGCGCCGTAGTTTTAGAAACTGCCTTCAGGTAGATGTATTTATAAATGATACAGTATTACTTGAATCTGTAACGTCTGAATGGTATTCTCAGCAATCTCAACATGTAAATAGTATTGTTAGCACTTATACAGATAAATTAGCGACTATAGTCAGCAATGCAGTTCAACGAGGGTCTTTGTACAAGGATGTACAAAAAGAAGTAAAAGATCTTTATAATATAACGGATAATCGTGCAAAGTTCATTGCTCGTAACGAAATTGGAAATTTGAATGCAGTTACAACAAAAAGAAGGCAAGAAGAAGCTGGAATTTATTGTTATGAATGGCGTACTTCAGAAGATGAACGTGTACGTGCATCTCATGCAGAACTTAATGGAGATCTTTTTTTCTGGAATGATAGTAAAATTGGAGAAATCAATGGCAGAAAAATTTACCCGGCACCAAAGCTACATCCAGGAATGGATTATAGATGTCGGTGTATTGCAATTCCAATTATTGATTTAAATAACTGGAATGCTGCTGCTGTAACTCCGACCGGAGAAGTTAAAGCGAATAAACGTCTTGAATTAAGTCCTTATGAAGTTAAGGAATTTAGGTTCTTTAATAAATTTGATGATGTTCCCGATTCAGACCGAGTCAGAAAATCTATAATTGATTTAGACGCTGATACAGGTATAAAATTTATTATACCTGTAGATTTGAATAAAAAAATGCAAAATTTAACTAAGAATGAGCTGTTGCCACAGATCGCAAAATTGCCTGAAAAATTGCGGGAGAGGATAAAGGAAGTTAGGATTTTGGATATATATTGCCCTGCAGATGAGAAATGGATTGAGGCATACCCAGGTTTTACCCATGCATATGCAACTGCGGAGGAATATATTATTACTTTCTGGCGCAACAATAGAGAAGCACTTCCCGAAGGACGGCTTCAAGAAATTTTGCTTCATGAGTGCGGTCATCTGTTGGATATTTTATATAGCGGCGTTTCTTCTAGATCAAAATGGTTAAAGGCTATTGAAGAAGATACCAAAATACATGGGCTACCAGTAAATGAATATGCTAAAAACTCTCCAGAAGAAGATTTTGCAGAAAGTATAATGATATATTATACTTATGGTAGCAAAGCACTTGCTAAATATTATCCTAATCGCCATAAGATTTTGAAGGAGCTGCTTAAAGATGATTGAGCCTAAGAAATTTCAAGAGAGAGTAATACATAAAACTCCGCATGGTGGTACGTATAGTATTGCTAGTTTTTATGACGGTAAGACTAATATGCCATGTGAGAGGGAAGTGTCTAATGTATGGATTATCACAGAATACAATGACAAAGACGAGGTGATACATTCTAATAGAATGTATCGAGGTGATGGGATCAAATATAGCTCAATACCAGGCTTTTTGTTAAAGAGAAAATAAGAATTATAGTTAATCTAAGCGCTTACAATTGTAAGTGCTTTTTTTATATCCATTTTTTATGAGAGGGGGTGATAAAATGCGGAAAGTGCAGCGATATGACAGTATGCAATTTGTTGCCGGTGCTGTAACGACACCTGAAGGTTTTTTACTTGATTCTCCGATTGTGGCCAGAACAGGTATTTATACTTATCTACAACCTGACGGTTCTGTAAGGCGCGAATATAGACCACCGGATGAGGTATTTGCTGAAGATGCTCTCGTTAGCTTTAAAGGGAAACCTATTACAGTATTACATCCTAAAGGTGGGAGGGTAACAGCAGATACTGCACATAAAGTAACCATAGGAACTATAATGTCACCAGCATATAGGAAAAATGATACTGATGTAGCTTGCGATATAATAATCCATTCGCCACAGGAAACTAAAGGTTTCCGGGAGTTGTCTGTTGGTTATAGCGTAGAGTTAGAGGAAACTCCTGGTTTGACGCCAGATGGTGAACCTTATGATGCAGTACAACATCTGATAAGATGTAATCATTTGGCTGTAGTACCAAGTGCAAGAGCAGGAAGAAAGGCCCGGCTAAATTTGGATGGGAACGAAGTATTAGACGGTTTTGAAAGTGAGGGAAATAAAAACATGGTAAAAATCAGAATTGATTCAAATGAATTTGAAGTTGAGCAGGCGGTGGCTAATCACATTACTGCATTGACAAATAAATGTGACGCTGCGAATGCAAAAGCAGATGCTGCTGAAACAAAATTTACTCAGGTTAAGGCTGAATTGGAAAAGGTAAAGACAGATGCTGCAGACCAAAAAGTAAAACTTGATGCGGCAGAAGCTGAACGAGATGCTCTGAAAGGTAAACTTGATGCGGCTACAGCTGAAAAAGAAGCTGCTATAGAAAAAGCTGTTGGAAAAGCTAAGGCAGAGGTTAAGGAACGTGTAGAGTTGGATGCTTGTGCTAAAAAAGCGCAGGTAGAAAAAACTGACGGCCTTGATAATAAAGCTTTAAAAATTGCTATTGTTAAAGCTTTGCGTGGAGATAGCGTTGATTTTGAAGGTAAGACGGATGATTACATCAATGCCTATTATGACAGTATCAAAAATGATTTAAATGATACTGACGAAGCAGTACGGCAACAACTTAACAAGGCGCGTCAAAAATTAGACGGGCAGGAATCTCAAACCCCTGCTGCAAAACATCGTCAAGATATGATTGACCGTATGACCAATAAAAAGGAGGAAAAATAATATGCAACTGAAATATGGTGAAATGGATGTAGCCCTTGTTGGGCAGATTGCTGATTTGAGCAATAAAACAATTGATAGCTTTGCTGCAGAAGAAGCTCTTGATCCAGGAGTGCCGGTCATTCGTGGTTCGAATCCAGCAAAGCAAATAAAAAAAGCAGGAACAGGTACTCTAAAAGATGTAATTGGTATTACGGTTCATCAACACAAAGAACCCGATGATCCGTACTATCCTGTTGGTTATTCCGTGGGAGTAATGACTCGTGGTCGCATTTGGGTACCGGTTACTAAAGCTGTAACTGCAGGTAAGGTTGCCAATTATAAAATTGCAGATAATGGTTTTACTGATGAGGCTGTTACAAGTGGAATTGAAGCTGTTGGTGTATCTTGCGTTTTTTTGACTAGTAGTGCCGCTGCTGGTATTGCTGAAATTGAAATTGGACATGCAAATGTTACTGTTACTGCCGGTGCGTAACGAATAAAGGAGGATATGTATATGAGTAATGTAATGAGATATGATGAACAAGACTTAATGGCCTGTAAAACTTCTGGATTGTTTCGTGAAGATGCAGGAGAAAGCGTATTTTTTGCTCAGGAACTTCAGAAAGTAAAAGCCAAAACATATGATGTAAAAACTCCTGCAAATAATGCAATGAGCATTTTCCCCGTTACTAGCGAAGCAGATCCAGGTGCTGATACTGTTGCTTTTGATAGCTACGATTCTGTTGGCATGGCTAAGATTATTACAAACTATGCTGATGATCTGCCACGTGCAGATGTTAAAGCCCAGCGCACAATTGTCAAAGTGTTTGATATTGGTACTTCTTATGGTTATTCTATAAAAGATATTCGCCGGGCGAAAATGACGGGGAAACCGTTGACAACACGCAAAGCAGAATCTGCTCGCAGAGCTAATGATGCTTTGGTTAATAAGATTGCATTTCAGGGAGATGCAGAACATGGAATTCTTGGTATTTTTAAACATCCAAATATTACAAAGTATGTTTTACCTGCAGATGGTGAAGGTTCTGCTACTACTTGGGATAAGAAAACACCAGTACAGATTCTTCGTGATATGAATAATGCGGTTTCTATGATTGTTGATGTAACCAAAGGCGTTGAAATTCCGGATACTATTTTGTTGCCAATTGATAAATATAATATCATTGCAACTACGCTTTTGCCGGATTCTGGCGGGCAGACTATTTTAAGCTTCTTCCAGGAGAAAAATCCTTATATTCAAACCATCAAGTCTATCCATGAAGCATCTGGTGCTGGGACTGGTGGCAAAGATATTATGTTCATCTACAGAAATGATGCAAACGCACTTTCTTTGGAAATTCCGCTGCCTTTTGAGCAGCTTGCCCCTCAAAGGGAAAATTTGGAAATGGTGGTCCCTTGTGATTCTTCCACTGCCGGTGTTATGGTATATTATCCTCTGTCTATCTGCATGGCAGAAGGTATCTAAATTAAATAGCTCTCCAATTTTAAGGAGAGCTATTTTTATATCTGAAAGGAGTGTAAAAATATGTTGTTAAAAAATATTTCTAAACGTTTAATTGTTGTTGAGGATAAAAAAATTATTCCAGGATATTCTGCTGAGGTAAGTGATACTTATGCCTCTCATCCGATTGTAATTGATATGATTGCTAATAAAGAATTAGAAAAAGTGGAAAATTGTAAAGCTGCTTCGATTGTTAGTGAAGGAACCAGTAATAGCCAGGCCCCAGAAGTAGTTGATTTTAAAGATATGAAGGTGTCTGAATTAGAGGCTTATGCTTCTGAGCATGGTATTGACTTAACTGGTGCAAAGACCAAAGAAGAAAAAATAGCGTTGATTAAAGCAAATGAAAGTAACTGATCATGGATGCAGAAGAACATAAATTTGTTGAATTATTTCGCTTGTTAGCACCTGATTTAGCAGATGCTAAAGAAGATATGATTATAGCAATGCGTAACCTCTGTGAACCGATGGTGAATAAAGAAAGGTTTGGCGATTTATATGATCAGGCTTTAGCATACCTTGTTGCTCATCGGTTAGCGTACATCAATGTTATTGCAGAGAATGGGGCAGGATCTTCGGCTGCTACTGCTGGCAGTTTAGTTTCTGAAAAAGAGGGCGATTTGGCACGTTCTTACAGTTCTTCAGGGATTGGCACTGGTTCTTATATTGACAATTTAGATAAAACTGCCTATGGCATGGAATTTAAACGTATAAGGGATATGTGCATAGTTTCAATTGTTACGAGGTTTGGTTAATATGAGCGATGTATTGGATATTGATCTCGGATGGAAGGATATACTCAAAGAATTGAGAGGATTGTCTAAAAAGGAGATTAAGGCTGGTATTCAGGGGGGGAAAACGAAAGATGGAACTGCAGACATTGTTACTGTTGCTGCAGTTCAAGAATTCGGCGCAATGATATTTCAGCATCCAGGTGAGGTTACCGTTTACCGAAAGGTAAAAAAAGATGGCAGTTTTGCAAATAATGGAAGATTTGTAAAAAAATCGAAAGCGAATTTTAGTAGTACTCATAGAAGTATGGGACGGTTAATTCTTATTCCAGAACGTAGTTTTATAAGGGCAACTTTTGATGAGAAATCTGATGAAATTGGTGAACATGCTGAGGCAGCTGTTACGGCTATCATTAATGGCACTGACGTTAGTAAGGCACTTACACTAACCGGACAATATATTGAAGGAGAGATTAAACGTAAAATTGGTAGCGGACCGTTTACACCAAATAGCCCAGCAACTATTAGGAAAAAGAAAAGTAGCAAACCTCTTATTGATACTGGCCACATGAGACAGTCGGTTCGTTATGAGATTGGAGATAGATCAGATGAGTAGCTTTAGAAAGCCGTTAACGATTTATCGTTATGAAGGAAAACCGATTTTACAGGGTAACGGTAAATTTATTCTTCCTGCTCAGGAGAGTTTTGTTATAAAGGCATCTGTGCAACCGTTAAAAGCTACGGAAATGGATGCGTTACCAGAAGGTAGGCGTGGGAGTCATGCTGTAAAAGTTTATTCTGATACGGAATTATATATGGCCGACCAGGGGACTGGTATACAGGCTGATCAATTTGAGTGGCTCGGACGGAAGTATGAAATTGTTGCTGCAGATGCATACCAGTGTGGTGTAATAAGTCATTGGAGAATGTATGCAGTGGAGGTGAGATCTCATTAGTGAAGTTAATGCTAGAGAAAGAGTTATAGATTTTTTTGCATATTGCTTACGTGATCTATATAAGGGATTACCGGTTATACAATCGAAGCAAGATATTGCAATTGAATACGAACGATACCTTCTTATTGATTTGATGGCTGAGAAGAATATCGGCAATAGTGAAAAATGGGTACCTGAAAAAGAAGAGGTACATATTTTAGGATTGGTAGAAACAACTTTAAACATAAGAGCCTTTGGCACTGGTAGTGTCGAGGTTCTTTCACTTTTAAATGGGTACTTAACATTACCAACTATAGTCGATAAATTTCAAGAAGCTAACATTGCTGTAAATAGTATTGGTAGTGTCATGGATCTTACTGATTTAATTGATGGTAGTCGTTACGTTGAAGAAGCCGCAATTGATTTAACTGTTTCTTACGATAGAGATGCGATTTGTAATCCTGGCTGGTTTGAAACGGTATTTATTGAGGGCAAGTTAACTGAAAAGGGAACCGATCATGTGATTGCTTCAGGTGTTCATTTTGAAGCAAATATAAATATTGAAAAGGAGAATGAATAATATGGCTAATCTTGATAGAATCATCAATGCCCAAATATCTTTAAATACAACAGGCATTAGTAGTGCTGGATTTAGCACCTTGATGATTATTGGTCCACATGCAAACAGTTTGAGCCGTGTGTTGACTATTACTGATGTAGATGAGTTGATGGATATGGGATTTACATCAACAGATGCTATTTATCAGGCGGCAAGCGATGCATTTGCGCAGACCCCTCGTCCAAGTGTAGTTAAAATAGGACGGTTCCAATGTGATACCGTAAAGGTAAAAATGCCGATGGCTGTTGTAGAAGGAGCAGAATATGGTGTTTCGGTACAACGTTTAGATGGTAATGGCAATTTGATTGAAATCAAAGCAAATTATACAGCTCAATCGTCTGATACTGTAGATAAGGTAATGACTGAATTATCTAATAAGATTGATGAATTGGATACTGCTCCTAAATTTTATGCGGTATCTGTAATGGAGGATGAACTTGTTGTTAAATCCACTGATTCCAAAACAAGCTTTGTAGTCGTTCCAAATGGAAAACTAGAAGTTAGTAGCCAGGAGCCAGCTGCAAATATTGATGTGAGCAGTAATATGGCAATGATTTGTGATGCTGATAATGACTTCTACGGTATTTGTTATGTGGATCGTACTGAAGATGCTGTTTTAGCTATGGCAGAATGGACAGAAGCTCATATTAAATTATATGGTGTTACGGTTACTGCTCCTGGAGCGAAAAATGCGGAAATAACCAATGATATTGGATCTAAATTACAGGCAGCTAACTATTATAGAACTCATTGGTGGTACCATGAAAAAGATAATGAGTATCCTGAAGCTGGCATTGCTACACGTTGTTTTGCAATCGATCCTGGTGGCGAAACTTGGGCCAATAAAAAATTATCAAGTATTACTGTGGATAATTTGAATGAAACTGAATACAATGCCATCAAAGCTAAAAACGGTAATACGTTTGAGAAATTCCGTAATGTTACAATCACTCAGAATGGCAAAGTTGCTGCAGGGGAGTGGATTGAGGTTATTCGATTCCGTGACTGGCTCGTAGAGACAATTCAGACGGAAGAGTTTAGTATGCTGATCAACAGAGACAAGTTGCCGTTTTTAGACTCAGGCATTGGCCTTGTTGAAAGTACACTTAATTCGGTATTAGTTCTCGGGCAAAAACGTGGTGGTATTGCTGAAAATGAATTAGACGATGACAATAATGTCATTCTTGGCTTTAAGATATCTGTGCCTAAAGCGGCAAATATTTCGGCCAATGTAAAAGCTCAACGTGTGTTGCGTGATGTGCAGTTTACCGCTCGTTTGGCCGGCGCAATTCATGCGATGGAGATCAAAGGTTCTTTAACGTATGAAAATATTAAGAGTGCATAATGGAGGTGTAAGATATGCCGAATGTAAAAACATATGACCCCAAGAAGGTAATGGTAATTTTTGGACCGGTTGTATTGACTGGTTTTGCTGAAGATACGTTTATTAATATTGAAACAGATGGCGATGGCACAACGGCTGTTGTTGGATGTGATCAGGAAATCGTTAGAAGTATTGATCCTGGCAGCATCATCAAAAAGGTTACACTTTCTTTGTTGCAATCAAGTGATAGCAATGATGAATTAAGTGCTATCCATGATGTTGATAACCAGGCAGGTGCAGGTTTGATGCCTTTGGCAATCAAAGACCTGTCTGGAAGATTGTTGATGATGAGTGATCAAGCTTGGATTACGAAAAAGCCAAATGTCAATCGTGGCAAAAGTGCTAGTGAAGGGAAATGCCAATGGGTACTATTAGCGGCTGTACCTGATTCTGCTTTCCTTGTAGGGGGTCATAGTTGATGGAATTAGCGAATGTCGAAATAAAAGAAAAAGAGATTGGTGAAAATGTGTATTTTGTAAGACCATTTCCGCCGCAGAAATCTTTGGAACTTCTTGGTGATTTACAAGCTGTTGTGACATCTTCACTTGATACAGCAGTGGATAAGAAAGATGATATTGAGTCTAACACTGAAGAAGAATCTGTGTTAGATAGAAATATCAACATTGGTGCAATTATTTCTGGTGTTGGTAAAAATTTAAAGGGACCAGTCCTGGTAAACTTTGCCAATAGGATAATTGATAAAGACTTTATTTCTATCAAAAGGCCATCAGATGAAACTCCTGTAAAATTAGAAAAAAATATTTCTGATAATATTTTTGCAGGGCGATTAAAAGAAATGCTTCAGTTGATGTACTTCGTCTTGGAGGTAAATTATGCTGATTTTTTCGAGAATCTTCCCGACCTTTCTGGAATCCTTCAGGAGCTTGGGATAAAGAAGAAATAACAATACCAGGTAAATTAAGACCTGATTTAAGTAGAGAGTCATTGATATGGCGTCCGGTATTAGCTGGGAAAGTAACAATGACGGAACTTAAATTAGGTCTTGTTAATTTGGTTGATTTGTTGAAAATCAATGCGTTGCTCGACATGGAGGCTGATATACAACGTTATGCAGCAGAGCATCCCAAAAAGGATAGTGATGAACATTGAAGATAAGAGAATTGTTAGTAGGTATTGGGTTTAAAGTTAATGAACAAAATATAAATGCAGTTGAAAGTAAAATAGGAAAAATCAAAAAAAATCTTAGTGAAGTTGGGACAGCATCTACTAGAGCTGCTGACATGACTAGTAAAGGCATGACCACAGTTGGTAATGCATCTGAGCGTGCGAAACAAAAAACAGAAAGCGCGTTTTCTGGTATTGAATCTAAAGCTCGTGGTGCCAATGAAGAACTGCACAAGATGGATAGTACTTTAACCGGTTTAAAGAATAAGTTTGTTGGTGCATTAGCTTTTTTGGGAGTTAGTTTTTCTTTAGGGAATATTATCAGGATGGTTGATGAATATAAAACTATTTCTGGGCAGGTTAAACTAGTTACTAGTTCACAAAAAGAAGCTGTGAGTGTACAGAAAGATCTGTATCAAATGGCGCAAAGAACTCGTCAGGAATATGGTGCTACAGCTCAGCTTTATACGTCTGTTGCACGCAATGCAAGTGAACTAGGAAAGAGTACGTCTGAAATATTAGCTTTTACTGAAGATGTGTCAATGGCGATGATGATTGGTGGAGGTAGTGCTGCTTCACAGCAAGCAGCACTAGTACAATTAGGGCAAGCACTTGGATCTGGTGTTTTGCGCGGTGATGAACTTAATTCTATTATGGAGCAAGCGCCGCGGCTTAGTAAACTTATTGCAGAAGGGATGGGGACAACTGTTGGTAAGTTACGTGAAATGGGGAAAGACGGAAAGCTTACTGCGCTTGATATTTTTAATGCAATAAGAAAAGGTTCTGAACGACTAAAAATGGAGATGGGAATGATACCGTGGACTGTTGATCAGTCCGTTACTAAGATGCGTAATTCCATGCAACGTTTTTTTTCTGGAGTGGAGGAACGTACTGGTGCAGTGAGTTCAATTGCTGAAGGATTTGCTAGAATAAGTAGTTACATTGATGGTATTGACATAGATGGATTTGTAGCTGGCTTTAGGTTACTAGTGATTTATGCATCTGCGTTTTTTGTTGTTTCGAAATGGAATAGTTTATTGTCTGGAATGAAATTGTTAAAAGATGTTGTCTTAGGGATAAAGGATGCCTATCTTTTAGCAACAGGTGCGCAAGTGGTGTTTAGATCTGGTAGCATGAGAAGTATTGCTATGGCGATTGTTCCTTTTGCAAAATTTGCACTGATTGCTGCAGCTATTGCTGTTGTGATTTTGGCTATACAAGACTTCTATACATGGATAGAAGGTGGCGATAGTATTATCGGGCGGCATTTTGGCTCGTGGCAAGATTGTATAAAAGAATTGAGTCGCCGCTGGGAACAATATACAGAAGAATTTTCTAAATCGATTGCGCCATTGGTAAGTGCAATTCAACCTTTTATTAATACCTTCAAAGATATTGCAAATTGGATAGGTAACTGCATTAGCAAATTTGAAAGTTTTCAAGCGAAAATAGCGGCATGGAATCCTCGTAAAAAGCTTTCTGAATTTGGAGATTGGATTGGTAATATTTATCTTGGTGGAGGGAACAAAAACACTGGTAATGATCATATTGCTAAAAGTGTAGCTCGATCAAATACGAGAAATTATTCTGATCAAAGTACACATACTAATAATATAAATATATATGCCAAAACAAATGCAACACCTGCTGAAATTGGAGTTGGTGTGGCTAATGCTATTACTCCTGATGATGGTTATAAATTCGATTTAGGTTCTGGGTTTGACTATGGTTTTCCTGATACGGAGGGGTAATTAAATGTTAGCAGATATTCTAGGGATAAACCCCAAGAATCCAACTGAAATAGGGACTTTGAAGGTTGATATTGTAAGAACTTTTGAATATCAGATGGATCAAGAGGTAACAGAGCATCCGGTTGAAACTGGGTTTGAAATACATGACTCAATTATAAATAAAGCAATTAAGGTTGATATGACGATAGGAATTTCGTCACATCCAGTAACATGGTTTTATAAAAATAGTCATGGTCAGCATAAGTTTGCTAGTGGGTTATCGGCACTTGAGCAAATCCGTGATAATAAAGAGCCAGTTACCATAGTAAGGCCTGATAAAATTTGGTCCGATATGGTTTTAACAAGCGCAAGGCCAGTTCGTAATGATGAAAGTAAATCAATCATATGGGTAAATTGTGCGTTTGTTCATATAACGAAAGTTGCTACACAAACAACTGAGGTACCGGAAGATATTGTTGATGAATCTGCAAGAGATAGTGCAGGAGAAACTGCAGCTGATGGTGGTACTGCAACGCAAACAGATGTTGGAAGTACTGGAATAGATTCAGCAGGAACTGAAGATGCTGTAGAGGAAAGCTCATCGAACAAATCTTGGGCAGCGCAGAGCATTGATGCAATCAAAAAATCGCTTGGATGGTGAACGTATGGAATTAATAAATTTCAATGACGCCAATGATATTGTTACCAAAGTTGTCTTAGATAATGTCCAGTATAGGATTCGTTTAACTTGGAATGCAGTCGGTGAATTTTGGACGCTACATTTATGGGATAACGATAAAAAACCGTTATGCTGTAATCTCAAGATAGTACCAAACTTTCCGCTTTTGATGAATCATCACAGACCAGGTATTCCTTCAGGGGAATTAATTGTTCTAACAGACCTTGAAAAGATAACTCGTAGCAGTTTTACGAACGGCGCTGCCAGTTTGATTTATGTGACGGAGGCAGAGTTTTATGGGAAAACAGTTTGACCGTGTTTATCGTTTACTGGTTGGGGTAGAGGGCAGTGATGGTATTATTATTGAAGGTAAGCCTAAAGAGAATGCGTTAAATATAACATTTGATATTGACAAAGACCTGACAAAGCAGACTAACAAATGTCGCTTGCAGGTCTTTAATTTATCTGATAAAACAGCAAAGATATTTGAACGAGATGATAGCATTTGTATTCTTGAAGCTGGATATAGCGAAGATATCGGTCTTAGACGTATTTTTGTTGGTGCCGTTTTAAAAGCATGGACATCTCTTAAAGGAGCAAATATGGTTACTGAATTGGAGCTATCTGATGGACAAATTGCAATTCGCGATTGTGTTGTGTCTTTATCATATGCTGCAAGTGTTTCTGGGCGAAAAGTAATTGAGGATGTTGCTGCTGCAATGGGATTAGTTGTTCAGTTCGCTGAGGATTTGAGTTACTGTAGCTATGCTAATGGCTTTAGTTATATAGGTCCTGGGAGAACTTGCCTTGAAAAAGTTTGTGCTGCATCGGGACTGTCTTGGTCTATACAGAATAATGTGTTACAAATCATAGAAGAGGGCGGTAGTACTAAAGTTATAGCGATAAAGTTAAATGCCGATAGTGGACTTATTGGATCTCCAGAAAGGATCATTAAAGCTGCTAAAAAAATAAAAAAAACATCAAGTAAAAAGTCGAAAAAAAATAAAGGAAAAGAGAAAAAGGCCGGCTGGAGAGTTTGTTGTTTGCTGCAGCCGACATTGAATCCTGGAGATTTGATTTATCTTGAAAGTAAGCCAGTAACAGGTTGGTTTAAAATTGAATCTTTAAAACATACTGGAGAATACAGAGGAAAAAAATGGCACACTAATATGGAAGTATATGAGATTGGAGGTGAGGATAAAAAATGAATTCAACTTCTAGTAGAGCAATTTCAAGTGCTGGAAAAGCGAACCCAAATCCCAGCGTTGAAGCTATTGATAAAGCTATGAAACAGCGTATTGGTGAAATCAGGACGGGAATGCCTGGGGAAATAATTTCGTTTGATGCTGGTACTTGTATGGCTACAGTAAAACCATCTTTGCAATATCATACCGCAGATGGAGATATTTTAGATTATCCTTTGATAATAGGCGTACCAGTTTTTATGCCACATGCAGGAAATGCTCAGATAACTTATCCTGTAAAAGTTGGAGATAGTTGCTGGATTGCATTTGCTGAACGCAGCTTGGATGAATGGCTTGGTAAAAGTGATAGTGATAATCATGATCCGAGGCAGTATGATTTAACTGATGCAGTATGTTTTGTCGGAATGAAAAAAGTACAATCAATATCTGCAGATAACGTTGAAATCATTAATGGTCCAACCTCAATTAGTTTAACGCCTGATCAAAAAATTAACATTGTTGGTGATGTAAACATAAAAGGAAATATCACTTGCTCCGGAACATTGAAAATGTCAGGGAATATTACTTGTAATGGTGATGTTATAGCAAGTGGTATATCGTTAAAGGATCATACTCATGGCGGTGTTGAAACTGGCGGTGGAAATACATCTGGACCGCAGTAAGGAGGACGAGCTATGGTTGATATTGCATTACATGCAAATGATCATGATATCTTGATTAAAGATGGAGATTTTTTGCTGATTGATAACGCCGAACGAGTTGCTCAACAAATAAAAGTTAAGTTACTGACTTTTCTCGGAGAATGGTTTTTGGATACTACTTGGGGCGTGCCTTACATCGAATATATTCTTGTTAAGCAACCTAATCAAGAGTTGATCAAACAAATCCTGAGTGAACAAATTTCGTCGGTTGATGATGTGAAAAGTTTAAATGCGTTGGAACTGGATTATCAGGTCAAAGTCCGGACATTGATTATAAATTATGAAGTGTCAACAGAATACGGTTTGATTACCAGGAAGGAGGTACTGGGTTATGGCGATAAATAGTAATACCAAGTATGGTGTCACACCACAAGGTTTTGTCAGAATGAGACTGCCTGAAATACAAAGTAATCTCTTTGATAGATTTGAAAGTAAAGTTGGTCAGACGGTAAGCAGAAAGCCTAATAGTGTAATTGCTATTATATTGAGTCTAGTTGCAGAGGAGTCTGACCAGCAGTGGCAACTTGCTGAATATGATTATTATGCACGTTCTCCGATGACTGCTGATGATGGAAGTATTGATAATACTGTTATATATAGCAATGTTCTGCGGCGTGGAGAAGAATATACATACTTTTATGAAGTTTGTTATGGTCGGAATGGTTTTGTTTTACCAGCAAATTGCCAGGTAAAAGGTAGTGATGGAGAAAAGTATAATATTGCTGCTCCTGATATTATTACCCTTGACAATTGCGTAAGCGTTACTTTATTTATTCCAAATGTTACTGAAGGTGATTCGTTTGGATTCATATTAAATAAATCAGTGCGGGTTAGTTATACTGCAGTGACAGGAGATAACGTTGAGGCAGTTTATTCAAAACTTTTACAGCAAATACCTGGAGATGAGTGGTCTGGCAGTATTTTGGATGGGAACTTAGTTCTTAATCAGGCTGATCGCAGATATGGTGGTACAGTAGTTCCTACGGAAACTTTCAATGTTATCGAAGTTGGGTCACCAATCAAATTTGTGGCCGAGAATTATGGACCGTTAGATCCCTTATTAAAAACAGTAACGTCTATTAATACTAACTACGATGGGTGGACTGCTGCTAGTAATGAATCAGCGGCTTATGTGGGTAGAAATCTTGAAACTACAACAGAATTACGTCAACGATATTCTGCAGCAGTATTCCGAACGAGTCGTGCTATGAAAGAAAGCATAAAGGCTGCATTATTAGATCTCCCGGACGTAGATAGTGTAACTGTGTATGAAAATCGATCTGACGAAATTGTTGATGGAATGAAGCCGCATAGTTTTGAGGTTATTATTCATGGCGGTGATGATATTCAAATTGCACAGACTATTTTAGAAAAGGGACCTATTGGTATTGATAGCAATGGGTCCATAGAAATGACTGTAATTGATAGTGAAGGGACTCCAGAAAAAGTTTATTTTAATCGTCCTAAAGAAATTCCGATTTATATTCAAGTTACAGTTTGGGAATATAAGGAGGAAAATTTACCAGGAGATTTAGTTAATACAATAAAAGATATCATCATTGAGAGCGGTAGCAACCTTGGAATGGGCAAGGATGTTATCGCTCAACGTTTTTTAGGACCTATTTATTCTAAAGTTAATGGCATCGGTTATATGGAGATAGTTGTATCCGAAGATGATCAGGTTTATACAGAGAAAAGTATTCCTATAGACCGTGGGGAGATTGCTGTATTTGATGCCGAACATATCACTGTTGCGATGGAGATTAAATCATGCTGACATCAAAAGAAAGGATACTTAATTTACTTTTATCTCAATTCTCTGACAGAAAAATTATTAAAGCATTGCTTGAAACAATTGGAGAAGAATTTGATTTTCATAACACACTGAAAAAACAAATCAGGACAGAGATATGGCCAGATGTTGCCGTTGGTAAACAACTTGATATGTGTGGAGAGGTTGCCGATATTAGCAGAAAAGTTGATGCATCAATGTCTGTTGACTTTTTCGGATTTCCTGACCATGGTAATAATAGCTTTGGTAAAGCCAGATTTAGAAGATACGGAGAACCTTATTTAAGTTCGTCTGAACTTCGAGATAACGAATATCGTTTGGCTATTTTTTCAAAAATTGCTAAAAATACCACAGATGGAAGTAGGCAAAGTACTATTGACAGTATTAAGCGAATGTTTGGTGTGAGTAGAGTTATTGCGATCAATGCTGGTAATGCAAAAATGAGAATTGGTATAGGTAGAGTCGTCACACCTAATGAGCTTAAACTGATAAACGCTTTGGATTTAATAATAAGAGGCGCCGGAATTGGGGTTATATACATTTATTGGTTTAATGGCGGAGATACTTTCGGATTTAGTAGAAATGGTAAAAATATTGGTAATTTTGTTGGGTTTGGAAAAGGTACGTTTGCGAGAATATTACAAATAGAAGGGAGTTTGATATAAATGTCTATTGTTCAACCGGATTTTTCAAAAATATTTGCATCTGGTGCTGCTATTGGAGAGTTGCTAAACTGGCCAGATGAAAGCTATTTAAGAGGGTGGGGATATTTGAAGGAGTCAGAACCACCTCCGATGGAATTTTTCAATGCTTTGGCGAATTTATCTGATACTAAAGACAATTATTTATTTCAAGCGATAAATATACGTAAGAATAAAACGCAGTATCATATAGACGATATTGCAACAACACCGAATTTGGCATCTAAATATCAACTTATTTGTATTCAGGAAGGTGTTACTGCGGAAGCAGAACCAACTTGGCCTGATACTGATGGAGAAGAGGTTTTGGACGGTGCTTGCAAATGGCGTGTTACATCTAAAGTTGCTAATGGGATTACTATAGCAGAAGATGAACCAATAAATGCACGTGACTATTCTGTATGGCTTGCATTAAATGCAAATAATGATATAGCTAAATTAAAATATAAAACATCACAGAAAACGTGGAAACAGTTGCTTGTAGAAAGTAAATTGTCGGCTATATTGGATAGCCCTGTTAGAAGTTTAGAAAGAAATACAACATATAAAAAGAATGATATCTTATCCGATGCCACCTTACCAGGTGGTTTTTTAGTTTGTGAAACTGCTGGTACTTCTGGTGCATCTATTCCAAGCGCTATTACTAATGCTGCTGAAGGTGAAAATATAGCTGATGGTACAGCGATTTTTTCAGTACATTATTTCTATAATTTGGCATCGCTTATTAGCCCAGATTTTTCAGGAACTCCAACAGCACCAACAGCTATGAAAGGGACTAATACTAAACAAATTGCTACAATGGCAGCAATTATTAATGCATTGGCAGATTATGCTAAAAAAGAAAGTCCTGTTTTAACAGGGAAGCCTAAAGCCCCTACAGCAGAAAAAGGCACAGGTGGAGATATAATTGCAACATGTGCATATGTTTTGGCAGCGTTAGAAGGAATTGATCTAAGTGATTATGCAAAAACAACAGATTTGGATGATTATGCAAAGAAAGTTAGCCCAGCTTTATCAGGAACACCTACAGCACCAACCGCTGCAAAGACAGTAAATAATACTCAAATTGCTACAACTGCTTTTGTTCATTTGCTTGCTGGAGCTGCTAATAATGGTGGGATAGTTGATTCGTTGTTAGCGCAAAATGGCTATGTAAAATTCGCAAATGGCTTAATTCTACAGTGGGGATATTCAACTGGTGGCTCAGGCGCTTGGGCTTTAAAATTCAATGGTGTTTATACGGCAGTAGTTGTTG
>OMGT01000274.1_pt1 | contig 33218 bp, 33 predicted proteins | sample 1646101 | NCBI WGS metagenome assembly OMGT01 (sample SAMN05578593, study PRJEB25193) | human gut metagenome | biome: Human Microbiome; feature: human-associated habitat; material: feces | host: Homo sapiens | place: USA:Birmingham | reverse complement strand
GGCGGCGCAAAAGCGCCGCCCCCCTTAAAAAAGGATTCTGTAAATTTATTTCTCCGCCATTTTTTCGAGCTTCTCATACCGTTTTGCCGCGTAGTCCTCAGCCTTTTCAAAGAGCTTTTCCGCTCTTTCCGGGAACGCGCGTGTCAGCGCGTTGTAGCGGACCTCGCCCATGATAAAGTCACGGTAGCTGGCAGACGGCGCCTTGCTGTCGAGCGTGAACGGATTTTTGCCCTCGTCCGCCAGACGCGGGTCGAAGCGGAAGCAGTTCCAGTAGCCGGCGGCTACCGCCTTCTTCTCTTCCTCCTGCGCTTTGCTCATGCCACCCTTGATGCCGTGGTTGATGCACGGCGCGTAGGCAATGATGATGGACGGGCCGTTGTAGCTTTCCGCCTCGTTGAACGCCTTAATGCACTGGTTGTAGTCGGCGCCCATCGCGACCTGCGCTACGTAAACGTAGCCGTAGCTCATGGCAATTGCCGCAAGGTCCTTCTTCTTCGTTGCCTTGCCGGCAGCGGCGAACTGCGCAACCGAGCCTACCGGGGTCGCCTTGGAGGCCTGGCCGCCTGTATTGGAGTAAACCTCGGTGTCAAATACGAGTATATTGACGTTTTCGCCGGAAGCGATAACGTGGTCAAGGCCGCCGAAGCCGATATCGTAAGCCCAGCCGTCGCCGCCGAAAATCCAGATGGATTTCTTAGCGAGGCAGTCCTTATCCTGGAGCGTTTTCTTTGCAAGCTCGCCCGCTTCACAGGAGCAGTCCTTAATTTCCTCGAGCTTTTCAATGAGCGCGTCGGCCGCCGTACGGTTCTTACCGCTGTCGGTGACGGTGCTCAGGTAATTTTCACAGGCTTCCTTGAGGTCGTCCTTGTCGGTACCCTGCGCAATCTTCTCTACATACTCGCAGAGCCTTGCGCGGATTGCGTTCTGGCCGAGCGCCATGCCGTAGCCGAACTCTGCGTTGTCCTCAAACAGGGAGTTCGCCCAGGCCGGGCCGTGGCCCTTCTTGTTGACCGTATAAGGCGTCGCCGGAGCGCTGCCGCCCCAGATAGAGGAACAGCCGGTCGCGTTCGCAATAAACATCCTGTCGCCGAACAGCTGGGTCGCAAGCTTTGCGTACGGTGTTTCGCCGCAGCCCGCGCATGCGCCGGAGAACTCAAGCAGCGGCTGCTTGAACTGGCTGCCCTTGACGGTGGTTTCTTTAAACTTCTCCGTAACCTGAGGCTTCGGGTCAAGCGCAAAGCCGTAGTCGAATACGTTCTGGCCCGCGCGCTGCGTATCGATGGGCTTCATGATGAGCGCCTTCTGGCCCTTCTTGCCCGGGCAGACCTGTGAGCAGGAGCCGCAGCCGGTGCAGTCGAGGGTAGAAACGGTGATGGAGAAGTTGAGGCCCTGGATGCCTGTCATCGGGATGCTCTTCGTGCCTTCCGGCGCGTTCTTAAGCTCTTCATCCGTCATAACGGCGGGGCGGATAACAGCGTGCGGACATACATAGGAGCAGAAGTTGCACTGGATGCAGTTTTCAGGCTGCCATTCCGGAACATCTACCGCAATGCCGCGCTTTTCATAAGCGGAAGAGCCCTGCGGAACCGTGCCGTCGATGTGGTCCTTGAACGCGGAAACGGGGAGCTTGTTGCCCCTGTATGCGTTTACGGGGTTGAGGATGCCGTTGACATAATCGACGAGAGCCTCATCGCCCTGCGCGAGTGCGTGGGTAATTTCCTTCTCATCGCTGTCCTTCCAGCTTGCCGGGACTTCGACCTGCTTAACGTCCTGCATGCCGCGCTCAATCGCCTTGTGGTTCATGTCGACGATAGCCTGGCCCTTTTTGCTGTAGGAACGCGTAGCGGCGTCCTTCATATATTTGACGGCGTCCTCTGCCGGAATGATGTTTGCAATCTTGAAGAACGCGGCCTGAAGGATAGTATTGATACGTCCGCCAAGGCCGATTTCCTTACCGATGGCGATGCCGTCAATCGTGTAAAGGTTGATGTCGTTCTCAGCGATATATTTCTTCATTTTGCCGGGCAGGCGCTCTGTAAGCTCGTCCGCGTCCCATCCGCAGTTGAGCAGGAAGCTGCCGCCCTTCTTCAAATCCTCGACCATGTCGTACTTGTCGACATAGGACGGGTTATGGCAGGCAACAAAATCAGCCTTGCTGATGTAGTAGGTGGATTTAATGGGCTGGTCGCCGAAGCGCAGGTGCGAAACGGTGATGCCGCCGGATTTTTTGGAGTCATATGCAAAGTAGCCCTGCGCGTACATATCGGTATGGTCGCCGATAATCTTGATGGAGTTCTTGTTCGCGCCGACCGTACCGTCCGCGCCGAGGCCCCAGAACTTACAGGACTTGGTGCCGGCAGGCGTGGTGTCGGGGTTTTCAACAACCGGAAGGGAAAGGTTTGTAACGTCGTCAACAATGCCGATTGTAAAGCGCCTCTTCGGGCTCTCGGATTCCATGTTGCGGTAAACCGCGACGATGTCTCCCGGGGTGGTGTCCTTGGAAGCAAGGCCGTAACGGCCCGTATATACGTTTACGTTTGCGTACTCGGAAGCGTTGATTGCCGCGAGGACGTCAAGATAAAGCGGCTCGCCAATGGAACCGGGCTCCTTTGTCCTGTCGAGTACGGAAATGCTCTTGACGGTCTTCGGAAGCTCTTTGAGCAGATAGTCCGCAACAAACGGCCTGTAAAGCCTTACCTTGATAAGACCGACCTTGTCGCCTGCGGCGTTGAGATAATCCACGACCTCTTCCGCGCAGTCGCAGACGGAACCCATTGCGATGATAACCCTCTCCGCGTCGGGCGCGCCGTAGTAGTTAAACGGCTTGTAGTCTGTACCGCATTTCTCGTTGACCTTGTTCATATAATCTACTACAAGCTCAGGAACCGCGTCATAATAAGGGTTGCAGGCCTCGCGTGCCTGGAAGAAGATATCGTCGTTCTGCGCGCTGCCGCGAAGTACCGGATGCTCCGGGTTCAGGCTGCGGCGGCGGAAAGCGTCGACCGCGTCCCAGTCGAGCATATCGGCGAGGTCCTCGTAGTCCCATGTCTCAATCTTCTGAACCTCATGGGAGGTACGGAAGCCGTCGAAGAAATGGAGGAACGGAACCCTGCCCTTGATTGCGCACAGGTGCGCGACCGCGCCGAGGTCCATGACCTCCTGCGGGCTGTTGGAGCAAAGCATCGCATAGCCGGTCTGGCGGCATGCGTAAATATCGGAATGGTCGCCGAAGATGGAGAGCGCATGGCTCGTAATCGTACGGGCGGATACATGGATAACGCTCGGGAGAAGCTCGCCGGCCATCTTATACATATTCGGGATCATAAGCAGCAGGCCCTGAGAAGCCGTATAGGTGGTCGTAAGCGCGCCTGCGGCAAGGGAACCGTGAACCGCGCCGGCGGCGCCGCCCTCGGACTGCATTTCAGTAACTTCTACTTCTCTGCCGAACAGGTTTTTACGTCCTGCGGCGGAATACTTGTCGGTCTCGTCAGCCATGACGGACGACGGGGTGATCGGATAGATTGCAGCGACATCTGTAAATGCGTAAGACACATGTGCAGCCGCGTTGTTACCATCCATCGTTTTCATTTTTCTGGACATTGGACTGTTTCCTCCTTAAAAAATGCTTGCAAAGCAAGCATAATAATGAATATACCAATAATTGCACACTGCTGTGCCAACTTGAATTTTAGCACGTTTAAAGCGGGCTGTAAAGTGGAAATAACATTAAATTTGTTTGAATAAAATTTTCTTTTGAATTTAAAAATACATATACGGAAAAAAGCACAAACATGCGATGAAACAGGGCAAAATGCACAACCTGTACAGCCCCGTCCCGTCCAGTAAAGAGCCGCGGGGCCTGCTGTGTGCCCAAGTACTGGCATTTTGCTCGTTTTTGTTTGACAAATTCCCTTGAACATCGTAAAATATCTGTAATATCAGCTTTGATAAGGAAAGGGGAAAAACCGATGCCTGACGACACAGGTGGAAGTAGCAACGGAAAGCGGCAGAACAGGCTGCTTAAAATATTCGGGCACAGCGCGCTCGACAAAATAACGGAGCAGGACATCCTGTTCCTTGTAAATGCCGGGAAAGAGAAGGGCATGATTGAGAGCAGCACCTGCGCGATGATAGAAAATATATTTGAGTTCGACGACCTGAACGCCGGCGAGCTGATGACGCACCGCACGGACATCAAGGCGATTGAAGATACGGACCCGCTTTGCGAAGCGGTGGATGTGTTTATAGAGACAGGCTATTCGCGTATCCCTGTATTCCATGAGGATATTGACAACATCGTGGGCCTTCTGTACGCGAAGGACCTGCTTGGCTACGTCGGCGGGGAAATTCCGGCGGACTTTAAGATTACCGATATTGCAAGGGACGCGTTTTACGTACCCAAGTCGAAAAACTGCAGCGAGCTGTTTACGGAAATGACAGCCAGCAAGGTGCAGCTTGCCGTCGTTGTTGATGAGTACGGCGGAACGGAAGGGCTGATTACGATGGAGGATTTGATTGAATCCATCGTCGGAAATATCCAGGACGAATACGACAACGAGGAAGAGGAAATGCGCCGTTTGAGCGACAATATCTACACAGTGGACGGCGCGGCAGACATCGACGACGTCAGTGAACTGATTGGCGTAAAGCTGCCCGACGATGACTGCGATACGATAGCCGGGCTGATGCTTGAAACGCTCGGCGAGGTTCCCGCGGCCGGAGACAGGCCTACAGTCGAAATCGGCGGGGTAAAGTTTACCGCCGTGGATATCGAGGAGCGGCGCATCACGCGCGTGCTCATTGAAAAGCCTGAGCAAAAAGGGGCGCAGAATATTTAAAAACCGGGCAGGGGCGACCCTGCTCTTTTCTTATGGACTGGCAGAAGGGAAGCGAATGGAAGATGTTTGACGCTGGGTTGATTTTAGAGGGAGGGGGTATGCGCGGCGTGTACACGGCCGGCGTGCTCGATTTTTTCCTGGATAAGGGGCTGTGGTTCAAAAGCTGCTACGCCGTTTCGGCAGGGGCGGGGCATGCGTGCAGCTACCTTGCGCGGCAGCGCGGACGTGCTTTTGCCGTCAATGTAGACTATCTGGGCGATAAACGGTATATGGGCGTTTCCAGCCTGCTCAAAACGGGCGACCTGTTCGGCGCGGATATGCTGTATAGGATTATCCCGGAGGAGCTTTACCCCATCGATTACAAGGCGTTTGCCGAAAATGAAAGCCGCCTTTACGCCGCTGTAACCAATTGCGAAACGGGACAGGCCGAATATATCCCCATCAGGGATTTAAAGACCGACTTGATTTACGTGCGCGCGTCGGCCTCGCTCCCGATGGTTTCGCGTATGGTAGAGGCTGGCGGGAATAAATACCTTGACGGCGGCGTATCTGATTCCATCCCAATAAAAAAATCCATAGCCGACGGCAACAAAAAGAACGTGCTCGTCCTGACAAGGGACGGCTCGTACCGCAAGCAGCCAGGCGCAATGGCGGCTCTCATCCGGGCGAAGTACCGCAAATACCCGGCGCTCGTCGAACAGATAGAACGGCGCTACCTGCACTATAACGAGGCGCTCGATTTTATTAAACAGGAGGAAGAGCGGGGCAGGGCGTTCGTAATCCGTCCGAGAAAGCCAGTCGATATCAGCCGTACAGAAAAAAACAAGGAAAAGCTCCGCGCCCTCTACGAGGAGGGCTACAGCGACGCGGAAATGGCGCACGGGCCGCTGATGGAATTCCTTGGCTAAACATCAAAGCTTTTGCCGCGCAGGAACCTGCGCGGCCTTTTTGTATATAAGCCGGCTATGGGATATGTTTTTTGTAATTAAGGGTATAAAAGAGGCCTTGCCACTGAGCCGGCTTCTGGGCAAAAAGTGAAGGGCGGCAATCAAGCCGCCCTTCACCCCCCTAAAATCATGTCGAACCCTTACAAAAACAAGAAAAAAGGGAGGGGTATATATTTATCTCTTCGTCAAAGGCAACCGGCCTTGCTGGAACAGAGCTTGCCTAAATAAATGACAAAGAGAAAATATATCAGATAAACTATGAACATGACGATAAAAACAGCATTCAAGCCTTTTGTGGGTTTTGCCCGCCCCTGCCAAAATAAAATAATTTCATCCAGGGGCGGGCGTTGCCAAGAGAGGTAGATAAGAGGATAGGATGGGAGAAGAGAAGAAAAGAGATGCTATCTATATTAAAACCACATTTCACGATTGGCATATATAATCTGCTTTTGTTTCTTACATAACGAATTACAGTTCAAATCAGGTGATTCCTGCGAAAACAACTAACTATATTAGTTATTTTTTAGATTATACCATATAGGTATTGCATTTGTAAAGAATAAACTTAAAATTTTTTATATTTTTTTTGTTTTTTCATATAATATATATCCGTAAGTTCTTGGAAGGAGCGGATTATATTGCTTGCTGATACCATTATGAACCGGATAACAGAGCTTCGGGAGCAAAAGGGCGTATCTGAACGTGAAATGAGCATAGCGCTCGGCAAAAGCCCCAATTATTTATATTTTATGAAAAAAAACAAAAGCATCCCTTCACTGCCGATGTTAAACGCTGTCTGCCAATACCTCGGGATTACTCTGCCGGACTTCTTCCACTTTGATAACCACGCCCCCGCATTTATTGAGGAAATCAGGCAGGAGCTCATAAGCTTGCCGCCAGAAGAGCTTTCACATATTAAAACTTATATCGATTACCTTAATCAAAGGTAGGGAGGCGTTGGGCATGAATACAGATGATTTTATCAGGGAAAGAATTACTTCCCTGCGAATAAAGAAAGGCGTATCTGAAATGCAGATGAGCCGCGAAATAGGAAAGTCGCCTACTTATTTGTCTGCGGTCATGTCTAATAAAGGGCTGCCTTCCCTTCACACCCTCATCGATATCTGCGACTATTTCGGCATAAGCCTGGTTGACTTTTTCAACGGCGGAGTAAGTAACCCCATGGTATTGAACGAGGGTGTGCGCGAGCTCCAAAATTGCTCTGAAGACGCTTTGCGGGTTCTCCTTCCCCTAATAAAAATGGCGCAAAAAAGGGGGAACCCTGATTGAAAAAAATTGCCGGCACTTCCGCCGCCACGGAGCTGTTCAGCCGTATTGCGGGCCTCGGGGCAAAATACAGCGTCGATAAAATTATATTGTTCGGCTCGCGCGCGCGGGGGGACAATGCGGAGCGTAGCGATATTGATATTGCCGTTTACGGGCTGCCGCTTGTCCGGCAATGCCTTTTTTCTGAAGATATCGACAACCTCCCGACGCTGCTGGAATTTGACGTCGTTTATATTGGAAAAACCACCTCTCCAGAACTGCTCAAAGAAATCGAAAAGGACGGTGTAGTTATATATGAACAAATTCAAGCATAAATTGGAGCAGCTTACCCAGGCGCAGGGGCAGCTGCAAAAAGCCGTCGTGTACTACAACGCAGAGCATGACGAAGACAAGATGGAGTTCCTGCGCGACTCCATCATCCAGCGTTTTGAATTCACCACCGAGCTCGCTTGGAAGACCATCCGTGAATATGAGCTTTTAGAGGGGATACGGCTCGATACCCCCAGGGAAGTGTTGAAAAGGGCGTTCAAAATCGGCGTTATTACGGACGAGGCCGGATGGCTTTTGCTGCTTCAGGACAGGAACAATACGAGCCACGTCTATGACGAAAACATTGCCATCGAGATATGCTCCCGTGTAGAGGGCACCTACCTTCCCCTATTCGACGAGCTGGCCCAGCGGCTGGAATCATACGCAAAATAAAGTGGACAAAAAAGCAAGGGGCAGACGGTTTGTCTGCCCCTTTTTCAATAAAAAATTAGATTCTGGAAGAAAGTTTAAAGATGTCGCTGTTCTTTCCAATGATGACGACATGGTCGTCCCCGTCAAGCACATACTCGGCGGACGGCATCGGCATCAGCCGCTCACCGCGTTTTACCGCCAGGATGTTGACATGGTACTTTCGGCGGATATCCGAGCTTGCGATGCTCCTCCCCGCCCAGGACTCATGCACGGGAATCTCCGAAATCGAGTATTCCGGCGAAATCTCTATATAGTCGAAAATGTTGTTCGCGCTCATGCGGATGGCAAGCTTTTCAGCGACCTCTTTAATCGGGTAGACAACCTCGTCCGCGCCGTTGCGCAGCAAAAACTTGCGCTGGATTTCACTGTCTGCCTTTGAGACGACCTTGTTTGCGCCCATTTCCTTGAGCAGGGATGTAATTTCAAGCGAGGACTGGAAGTTCTCGCCGATGGTAACGAAGCACACGTCGAAATTATTGATGCCGAGCGACTGCAAAACAGTTGGGTTCGTACAGTTGCCTATCTGCGCGTCCGTAAAGCTTGAAGCAACACGTTCAATGACCTCCGGATCCTTGTCGACGACCATAACCTCGTTGTCCATTTGGATGAGCTTTCCGGCAAGCTGGCTGCCAAAACGCCCCATTCCAATTACCAAAAATGATTTCATTTCCTTTGACGCCTCACAATTTTCAATTTGTCTGTGGATACCGGCTTATATCGATAGGATTAACCAATCATAACTTTTTCAGTCGGGCGGTTGATGGGGACCACCGTCTTTTTCTGCGCGATAATTAGCGCGAAGGACAGCCCCCCGACCCTTCCTGCGAACATCAAAATCATAATAATAATTTTCGACGCCATACTCAGGGAAGGCGTAATGCCGAGCGAAAGCCCGACGGTGCCGACGGCCGAAACAACCTCGAACAGCACCTGCTTCATGGAGAACGGGTCAATGGTACAAATAGTGAGCGTAGACACAATCACGGCGAGCAGATAAATCGTTACAATGGCGCTTGCCTGGCGCAGGACGCCCTCGTCAAGCCTGCGCTTAAACACGGCAATCTGCGACGACTGGCGCGCCGACGCGAGCGCCTCAATTATCAAAACGGCGAGCGTCGTCGTCTTGATGCCGCCCGCGGTAGAGCCGGGGCTGCCGCCGATAAACATGAGTACAATCGTTAAAATACCGCCGCCTTCAGAAAGGGAATTGAGGTCCACCGTGTTAAAGCCCGCTGTCCTCGGCGTAACTGCCTGGAATACAGAGGCCATCAGCTTGCCCCCGGTATTCATTTCCCGGAACGCGTGGTTAAATTCCATAATAAAGAAAGCAATGGTTGAAACGGCAATCAGCGCAATCGTCGCGGTCAGCACGACCTTTGAATGCAGCTGGAGCTTGCGGAAGCGGAACCTGCAGTTATACAGGTCGCTCCAAACAAAGAACCCGATACCGCCGACTACAATCAGCCCCGCAACCGTAAAATTGACCAACGGGTCGTCGGCATAGCTTGTCAGGGACGAAAACTTGTCGAACCGCCCCATTAAATCAAAGCCCGCGTTACAGAACGCGGAAACAGAATGGAACACCCCGTTATATATCCCGCGGAAAAATCCCATATCCGGGACAAAGCGGAGGGATAAAAGCAGCGCACCGATTCCCTCGAATACAAACGTACCAAGGATTACCCGTTTTATCAGGCGCACCGCGCCGCTGATTTTCAGCGTGCCGGTCGACTGCATAATAAGCTTTCTTTCATACAGCCCGATGTGGCGCCTAAGCACTATCGACATCATGGAAACAAGCGTCATGAATCCAATCCCGCCGACTTGAATCAGGCATAGAATCACAATTTGCCCAAAAATAGTCCAGTGCGCAAATGTGTCATAAATCACCAGGCCGGTTACGCATGTCGCCGAGGTTGCCGTATAAATGGAATTTATGTACGGCGTCCATTCCCCGCTGCGTGAGGCAATCGGCAGGCACAGCAAAAACGAGCCCAGCAATATGACAAGCAGAAAGCTCGCCGCGATTAGCTGCACATAGGATATCTTCAACTTATTGAATAACACTTGAGCACCCTTCCTTTGCAGCGACTGTGCGCTCTTCTATGCGAAAAAAACGGGATAATTTTCTTCCCTGTTGCAGTCTCGACTGATATTATAGCACGCCGTCAAAAAAACACAACCTGCATCGCATAGGAATCCCTTTTTTCATCACAAAGATACATTTTGCCTGCCTATTTTTGGTTACTATGCTTACACCCCCGCAGCCGCCGGAGCGCACGCCCTACCAAAAAAGCCGGTTCCTTACAAAAAACATGCGGGTACGCCCGTAACATGGGTGCGCGTATCTGTCCATCCTATGCGGCGTCAGGATAAAAAGACAAAAATTTGAATTCGTGCATAAGTTTTCCGAACCGTTCAATAATAATGTTAAAACAAAAGGAGGAAATATGAATGGAACTTAAAGGCAGCAAAACAGAAGCAAACCTGCTCGCAGCTTTTTCCGGCGAATCCCAGGCAAGAAACAAATATACCTTTTATGGGGCCGTCGCAAAAAAGGAAGGCTACGAGCAAATCGGCGCGCTCTTTGAGGAAACGGCAAACAACGAAAAGGAGCACGCCGAGATTTGGTTTAAATACCTGCACGGCGGGCAGCTCCCGAACACGCTGGACGGCCTGCTCGACGCAGCCGAGGGCGAGCATTACGAGTGGACCACCATGTATAAGGAGTTCGCGGATATTGCGGAAGAAGAGGGCTTCAAAGAAATTGCGGCTATCATGCGATTGGTAGCAAACATCGAAAAGGAGCATGAGGAGCGGTTCCGCAAGCTGCGCGTGAATTTGCAGGAGAACAAGGTATTTACGCGCGACGGCGAACAGGTCTGGCTGTGCCGGAACTGCGGGCATATCCACGTGGGCAAGTCCGCGCCGCAGGTCTGCCCTGTCTGCAAGCACAAGCAGTCCTATTTCGAAATCAAGGCTGAGAATTATTGACTTTTCCCCTGGCCTGATGTATTGTTAAATCGCACAAAACAGCGCGCCGCCCGTGTTTTTACACGCGGCGCGCTGATTTTACATAACGAAGGATTCTGCTTATGACACGAAAAAAATTTATTTTACCGCTCCTCATCCTCTGCGCCGCGCTGGCGGCAGCCATACTGCTGTGCGCCTGTTCGTCCGGCGGGCAGTCCCAGGCGCCTGACGCGGCTCCATCCGCAACAGACGCGCCAACCGAACCACCCACGGAAAATCCCATTCAAAAACAGCTCGCCGGTATGGCGACGGATGAAAAAATCGGGCAGCTCGTCGTCGCCGGCTTTGAGGGCTATGAGGTGGACGAAACGTTTGCTTCCCTGATAACGGACGGGCATATCGGCGGGGCAATCCTGTTTTCCCGCAATATCAGCAGCGCGCAGCAGCTCTGTGCGCTTACAAACGGCGTCAAGGAAACCGCCGGAAGCGGCATACCGCTGTTAATCGGCATGGACGAGGAGGGCGGCTCGGTGACGCGCCTGCCGGACGACGTGCTGAGTATGCCCGGCGCTTATACGCTGGCGCAAAGCGGCAGCACCGGTTCCTGCTACAACGGGGGAATGCAGATTGCAAGCCAGCTAAAAGCCTTCGGGCTGGGCACCGGCTTTTCACCGGACCTCGATATTTGGTCGAACCCCAATAATACGGTAATCGGCGAACGCGCTTACGGTACGGACGCGCAGTCCGTCGTGAAATACGGTATCGCCGCAATGAAGGGCATGCGCGACGGCGGCGCCGTCCCTGTTGTAAAGCATTTCCCCGGGCACGGAGATACGGACGCGGACTCACACTACAGCCTTCCGGTAATTTCGAAAACGAAGGAAGAATTGTTGTCCCAGGAGCTGGTCCCTTTCAGGGAAGCCATAAAGCAGGGCGTTCCCGCCGTCATGGCAGGCCACCTGCAATGTACGCAGCTTGATGAAGAATACCCCGCGAGCCTGTCGAAAAAAATTGTTCAGGAGCTGCTGCGTGATGAGCTTGGGTTTGACGGCGTCGCCTTCACGGACGACCTGACAATGGGCGCCGTTGCTGAAAACTACAGCCTTGGTAAGGCATGTGTACTGGCTGTAAACGCCGGCTGCGACATGCTGCTGGTCTGCCACGAATATGAAAACGCCTCTGCGGCCCTTGCCGCGCTCAAGGAGGCTGTGGCAGCCGGCGAAATATCGATGGACAGGCTCGACGAGGCGGTTACAAGAATATTAAAGATGAAGGCCGACTATAATATAACGTCAGCGCCTGTGGAAGCACCCGACGTGGCAGCCCTAAACGCACGGACGCAGGCGTTTTATTAACATAGAAAAAGCCGGGTTCCGGCCTGGGAATAAGGAAAAGGCAGGGACAACGGAAAAAGTCCCTGCTTTTTCTTCCTGTTTTTGTTGCGGGAACACTCCTGATTATGGTATAATTTTATTTCGATATGCGCGGCGCGGCGCACCTTATTTTGCAAAGGGAGGGCGGTACGATGTTTACAGAAATCGGCGGCATTAAAATCAACTACGACGTGCGCGGCCAGGGCGAACCTGTACTTCTGCTCCACGGCTGGGGCGCGAACATCAAGCTGTTCGATAATTTAATGAGCCTGCTGGCAGCCAAATACCAGGTTTTTGCGCTCGATATGCCCGGCTTTGGGGAAAGTATGGAGCCGCCTGCCCCCTGGTGCGTAGACGATTATACGGACTTTGTCCTCAAATTCATAGAGGAACAGGGCATAAAGAAGGCGACGCTGCTGGGCCACTCCTTCGGCGGCAGGGTTATCATTAAAATGCTGAGCCGCGGTTCCCTCCCATTTGAACCGCTGCGCGTAATATTGGTTGACGCCGCGGGCATCAAACCGAAACGCAAGCTCAAAAACGTCATTAAGGTGCGCATTTTCAAGATGTCTAAATGGGTACTGGCGCTCCCGCCGGTCAAAAAGCTATATCCCGACGCGCTCGAGCAGCTGCGCAAAAAGAATGGGTCGGCCGATTATAACGCGGCTTCCCCCCTGATGCGGCAGTGCCTTGTGCGCGTTGTCAACGAGGATTTGACCCACCTGCTCCCGAACATCAAGGTGCCTACCCTTCTGGTTTGGGGCGAAAACGATACCGACACCCCTTTAAAAGACGGGCAATTAATGGAACAGCTTATACCGGACGCCGGGCTCGTAACGCTGAAAAACGCCGGCCACTTTTCCTTTTTAGAGCAGCAATTTACCTTTAACAGGGTAATCGCGTCATTTATGAAGCTTGGCTAAGCTTTTTATGATATTTCTCTCCGTGTGAGAAAGGACGGATGATATTGGATACCGCTACCATTGTCCTGCTGGTGCTTGTATTGATGGCGTTCCTTTTGAGCTGGTCGCTCGCCGCGCGCCATTTCCTGCATATGTTCCAGCTCAACTCGTATAAACCGAAGGTACAGCTCGACTGGCTGAAAAAAAACCTGAACAGCCTGGTCCCCAAAACACTGCTGGCGCTGTTTACCGTCCCTGCGATTATCCTGTGGGGCAAAACGGGCCTTGCCATCGCGGGAATTATTTATATTATCCTTGCCTATTTCTATAAGCCAAGGCAGGCTAAGACTCCGCTCGTGTATACCAGGCGCATTGTCCGCATGCTGATTACAAGCGGAATCATTATGCTGGTATTGCTTGCCGCCGCCGTCATCCTATGGGGCGGAAGGCGGATTTTGTTCCCAGTGGTGCTGTTTGGGACGTACGCGCTCACACCTTTGATTATCCTGCTTGCCAATTTTATCAACAAGCCGGTCGAAAAGGCAATCAATCATGGCTTTATAAAGGAAGCGCAGCAGATTCTTGCGGATATGCCGGACCTTAAAATTATCGGCATTACAGGCAGCTTTGGAAAAACGAGCGTCAAGTACTACCTGACGACGCTCCTTCAAGCAAAATACGACGTCCTGATGACGCCGCAGAATTACAACACGACGCTCGGCGTCGTGCGTACCATCCGGGAAAACCTGCGCGCTACGCACGAAGTTTTCGTCTGCGAAATGGGAGCGCGCAATGTTGGGGACATCAAAGAAATCTGCGATTTGGTGCACCCGCAGTTCGGCGTGGTTACAGCCGTCGGCGAGCAGCACCTGGAATCGTTCAAAACACTCGATAACATTAAAAAGACAAAATTCGAACTGCCAAACTCCCTGCCGGAAAACGGTATGGCGTTTTTAAACGGCGACGATGAAAATATAAAAAGCGTACAGTATACGCGCCCGCACGTCACCTACGGCCTGGACAGCGGAAACGGCTATCAGGCGTTTGATGTCAGCTCGTCGGAAAAGGGCACTTCCTTTGAAGTAAAAGCGCCGTCTGGGGAAACAGCAAAATTCACGACGAAGCTCCTGGGCCGCCACAACGTGCTCAATATTACCGGCGCCATCGCCGTAGCGCACACAATGGGAATCAGCCTTCAGGCGCTCGTCCCCCAGGTGAAAAAAATTGAGGGCGTACCGCACCGCTTGCAGCTGATACGAAACGGTGAAACCCTTTTAATCGACGACGCGTACAACTCCAATCCCGCGGGAACGAGGGCCGCGCTTGAGACGCTCGGCTTCTTTGAAGCGCATTTCAAAATTCTCGTGACGCCCGGGATGGTGGAGCTCGGTGAAAAGCAGGATGAATATAACGAAGCCTTTGGCGCACAGGCTGCCAAGGTCTGCGACCATATTATACTCGTCGGCAGAAGGCAGGCGCCGCCCATTGAAAAGGGCGCGCTCGGCGCGGGCTTCCCGAAGGAGAAGCTCACCATCGTCGATACCATACAGGAGGCGTTTTCCCTGATAGCGCAGATAAACGCACAAGGCAAACCGAAGGTTGCGCTGCTTGAAAACGATTTGCCTGATAATTTTTAAGCTGTATTCTAATGAAAGCAAGACAGGAGTGAGTGGAAATGAAAATTAAGCTGGCCGTTTTATTCGGCGGAAAGAGCGTAGAGCACGAGATTTCCATTATCTCGGCAATTCAGGCAATCCAGTCTATGAACACGGGAAAGTACGATATTATTCCGATTTATATCACCAAAAACAACGAGATGTACGTCGGGGACCAAATTGGGGACATCGAGGCGTACAGGGATATCCCCGCGCTTTTAAAAAGAAGCCAGCGGGTCGTGCTGATGTGCGACGGGAACCGCACCAATATCATGAAGTTCCCGTTCAAGGCGTTTAAAAACAATGTGTACGATACAATCGACGTCGCGTTTCCAATCGTACATGGTACAAACGTGGAGGACGGCGCGCTGCAGGGGTATCTCCAGACCCTGAACCTACCCTTTGTCGGCTGCGATGTCCTGTCCTCCGCCGTCGGCATGGATAAATACGTCATGAAAACAGTGCTCAAGGACCAGGGAATCCCTGTACTCGACTGCCTTTGCTTCAACATAGCGGAGTATAACGGCGGTACGGATAAGCTGATGGACCGGATTGAAAGGGAAATCGGGTATCCCGTCATTGTAAAGCCCGTTAACCTGGGCTCGAGCGTCGGTATTAAAAAAGCCAAGGACCGCGCGGCCCTTTCCGACGCGCTGGAGCTTGCGTTTGAGTTTGCGCCGAAGGTGCTCGTTGAGCGCGCGATTGAACAGCTCAAGGAAATCAACTGCTCGGTCGTCGGCGACTATGAAAGCGCACAGGCGTCCGAATGCGAGGAGCCAATAGGCTCTGACGAAATTTTGAGCTATACTGATAAATACTTAAGCGGCTCAAAGAACGCGAAAGCCGCGTCCGGCACGCAGGGCGCGAAGGGCGGTATGCAGAGCCTGCAGCGCAGGCTGCCTGCCGATATCCCCGCACAGCAGCGGGAGAAAATCAGGTCGCTTGCCGTCAAAACGTTCCAGGCACTCGGCTGCAACGGCGTTTCCCGCATCGACTTTATGATTGATATGGCGTCGGGCGATTTATACGTCAACGAAATCAACACCATTCCCGGGTCGCTCGCGTTTTACCTGTGGGAGCCGGCCGGCGTTTCCTACACGCAGCTGCTCGACCGTATGATTTCGCTTGCGCTCAAACGCAAGCGGGAAAGCGAAAGCATTCATTATTCGTTTGATACAAACGTACTCTCCGGAATCAAGCTCGGCGGCGCAAAGGGCGCAAAAATGTAAAAACGCGGCGCGGGCAGCCAAGCTGCCTGCGCCTTTTAAAAGGGGGCGATTTGGTGATCCTTACAATTAACCGGGCCCGGCCCTGTGAGGCGCGGGAGCTTACGGATATTTCCTTTGCGTCCAAGCGGTATTGGAACTATCCGGAGGCCTATTATATCGTTTGGAAAGACGAGCTTACCATCACGCCCGAATACATAGAAAAAAACAAGGTATTCACAGCCCGCTCAGAGGAAGGGCTTATAGGCTACTGCTCCGTTGCGCAGGTGGAGCAGGATTTCCACGCGGGGCGCGTTTTCGTACATAAGGGCTGGTGGCTTGAACACATCTTTATTTTGCCGGAGCATCTGCACAAGGGGATAGGCAGCAGGCTTGTAGGCTTTGTGAAGGGCTGGTGCCGCCAAAACGAGGTTGAGATGCTCTCGATTTTCAGCGACCCAAACGCCTCCGGCTTTTACGATAAGCTTGGCGCCCTGTGCCTTGGGGAATACCCTTCAAGCATCGACGGCAGGAACGTACTGCTTTATGAGCTGGCGATTTAAATGTAAAAAGTCAAAATGCCCCGCACAGCTGTGCGGGGCATTGCTTTGTCAAAATAAATTACTCGGTTGCCTCCGTGCCTTTCTCCTCCTGGACGGGCGCGTCCTGGCCCAAATCTTCATAGGAGCAGCAAACGGTGATGTCTTCCCCGTCGTCCTCAAGCGCGGCATACTCGTCGTAGCTCACCTTGGCCTGCGCCTCAATCAGGCTTCTGTAACGGTCGGCCGCCTTCTGCATACGGGCGGAAGATTTGTCGATTGTTTCACAGCATTTCCTGTTCTGCTCGCTGTCGTCCTTACCGCGCAGGTTTTCATAATAATACTTGCCCAAAGCGATATACGAACGGTTGATTAGGTCTGCCTCGTTGCGCATGACCATACGCAGGCGGTTCTGCTGTGCCTGAATCTTGTTTTTCTCTACAACGTATTCCACAGCGTCGGATACGGCGCTGCCGATAATCTCCAAAACCTTCATGAATCTTGTCTCCCAACATTGTTGTCTTTTCCGCGCCGCAGCGCGTTCTTTATTGCTCCGGTCTTTCTCTGGATTCCTTTTCCCTGTGAATAATACTATTATTGCAGATAATTCCTGTAAGGTCAATATCTGCCGGAAAGAAAATTTGCCTTTTCCATAGTCCGGCTGTTCCAATTCCGGCGTAATATGTTATAATAATAAAACACAATCACAAAAGGCCCCGCCTTCTATTATCATATGTTTTTTGGCGCGCAAAATGTACCATGCGGTTATAAATTCCGTCTTTTTTGAAAGGATGTTTTAAATGTCTTTAAGCGAACTGAAAACTGTAAACTGCCCGAACTGCGGCGGCCACAATAAGGCGGTAATCTACCAGAGCATTAACCCGGCGGAGGATATGTCCCTGCGGCGGGACGTATTGAACGACAGGCTGTTCACCTACAGCTGTGTGCACTGCGGGTATGAGGCAAGGCTTTGCTATCCTGTTTTATATAACGACGTAAAAAAGCGGTTTATGGTTTATTTTATCCCGAACAGCGAAAAAACGCTGCTGACCGACCGTGTGCTGGAAAAGGAAAACGTCAAAATTGCCCCGGTCAAAAAACGTCTCGTGACTTCCTATAACGATTTTAAAGAAAAAATTATCCTGTTTGAGGCCGGCCTTGACGACATGGCCGCGGAGCTTACGAAGCTCGCGCTCGAGGAAGCCGTACGCCGGCAGGAAAAGAGGATTGTACGCGGCGGCTACTTTTCTGTTTATGACAAGTCAGAAATCGGCTTTACATATTTTACCCCCGATAAGAACGAACCGTGTGTGCGCACCACAAGCATGGAGGTCTATAACAAGTCGCGCAGCATTGCCGTCCGGCTAGGCCGCCGGGAACGGCAGGCGCGCGGGTTTGTAAAAATAGACCGCCAATGGGCGGAAGAAATCCTGTACCGCTACCAGAAATATGGTTTCGAAGAAAACGCATAGAAAAAGGAAGCCGCTTAAAAGCGGCTTCCTTTTTTACCTTTTTCTCCCCCGTTTTTCTGATTGCCCGCCAGCGGTTGGCGCCGCACCAAACATAGTGTAAGGCAATTATCTAAATACTCCAATCTTGCATTCATCATAATTTTACAATAAAGCCTGCTCTAATTTTCTTATGGGCAGGATAAATATTAGACCCTATACTTATTGACTTTTAATAATTACAAGAATATAATAAAATAAAGGTATATATGTAAACTTTTTAATAGAATGTTAAAAAGGAGTGTGCATAATGTATAAAAAGAAAGTGCGGCGTCTTATCTCCTTGTTCCTCTCCATTTTGGTTTTGGCTGCTTTTCCAGTCTTCTCTGCTGTAACTGCCTCGGCAGAGGTGCCTGGCCTGCGGACAGGCGAGACCTACTACCTGCGCAATGTCGCAACGAGAAAGTATATGGACGTTTACAATCAGGAAAAAACGAACGGAACAAATATCCTGTTATTCGGCTTCAACGGGCAGACCAACCAGAGATTCACGGTGGTGCATAAAGGGAACGGTATATACAGGCTGCGCCCCAAGCACGCAAGCGGCTATACGATGGATGTAACGGGCAGCAATGTGGATATCTGGCAGGAAGGCGCTGTGGTCGTTTGAAAAGGTTTCGCATGGTGATGCGGATATTTTTAGTACGAGGTATACATCTTTTGATACGACTGGGGCCGATTCTCATATACTAAGTTGTGTTGAAAATCGGATGGGATATTACGGGACAACTAATATTAATCCTTCAATAGGTAGTGTTACAGAAGCCCTATTTTATTCTGATATTGTCGTATGTTTCAGTCATGGCGATAATGGAAAAATTTCATTCTATAATGGGAGTGGAGCGAAAACCGGATATTTAAGTGGCTCCCAAATTGTTAACCTTCAGTCAAATCGGCTATCTTCTCTAAGGTTATTTGTCGTATGTGGTTGTAGAACCGGCAACACATCGTCAGAATTCGGTAACTTAATTAATTCAGCCTTTTCAAAAGGAGCTCATTTTTCGATAGGTTGGACAGAGGATATTAAGCTTTATTCTGCCACACATTGGCTTAAAAGTTTTTTCGACAAAATTGGTGATAAGGGCGCAACCATAAAGGATGCCATAGACCATGCGGAATTTTGGTCTCATTGCGGCGGACTCTATTATAAGGGGGATTTGTCACAACAATTATCCCACCTATAGGCATGTAAACTTATTAAATCAGGGAGGTATTCACCATGGAAAAAACAAAGAAGAATTCCCGTCATATCCTGCGGTATGTACTGCTTGCCCTGCTCGTCGTGTGCGCGGGCGCTCTGTGCGGCTTTTCCCTCTCAAGCACGGGGCAGGAAATTGTCCAGGACGCCTACGGCAGATCAATGGAATTACTCAAACAAAACTCCACAAAGCAGGTTACGTTGAACGGAAAAAGCAGCGGCACGCTCACCTATAAAGAGACGATGAACCGCAGCGACGCGCCGGTAAACAGCCGCAGCGACAATTACGGCACCTATGACGTTTACGCGGATGAAGACGGGAACGAGTATATATTTCTTTTAAATTCCGACACATTATGCGGCTACAAGGCCAAGGACGCTACCGACATTATGGATTACACGGGCAAAGCCGTGACAAAGGACGACGCAAGGACAACGGCCGACGCATACTTGCAGTCCATCTTTGGTGAAAACGCGCAAAAATACCAATTTGAAAGCATTGTGGTACAGCATACCGTTTTCTATGTGGATTACTGCTTTTATTTAAACGGCGTAAAAACGGACGACCAGGTAACGCTCTGGATTCGCACTACTGACGGCGCTGTCTCCGCATGGCACGCCTTCAACCGCGGCCGGTACGACGGCTATGCAAGCCGGAACCTTTCAACAAATGCGGCCAAGGCAAAGCTGGAGGAGCAAATTCCGCTTGTCAAATCTTCCGACTATGAAATTTTCGACCAGTATATCACCAAAACGGACGATGGCAGGCTTGTTATGCATTACGATATCGTCCATCACGACGACGGTATAGAAAAAACGCATACCTATGAAGCCCCCTTAGAGTAAAGGAACTTTTAAATATGACGATAAAAAAGAAACGTTTCATTTTGGCAGCCACTTTGTGTATGTTGTTTATTATATCTACGTTTGTTACATTCCTCGCGATGAACCATTGGAAGCTCCCGTTCCCAGACGATGACTTTACTTCTGCTATAAAAATTGAATTTCCAAAGGGCACCGTCTGCGCACAGGCAGAATTTCAAAATCTTGCGATTGATGGGAGCCAGTGGCACCAAATTAAAATGGTTTTTCCCGATCAGGCTTCGGCAAAAAAACTTTTTGAAATTGAGGAGTGGGCAAATCAATATCAAAGTGATAAAGACTTAAAAATGCTGCCTTGGGATTTCTCGGTTTGCTATCATCAAAACGGGAATGACAGCGTAACGCGGAACTACCGAAAGACTGGTTGGGATGAGGAGCTTGCCGATTTTGTTCAATCCAACGAGCAATATATAACAGAAAAAATTCAGGAAATACCGGAAAAATAAATTAGGTGGAAACAATGACTGCAAAGAAAACGCGCACAATTTGGATTGTGTCCTTCTGCGCCCTGTTCCTCATAGCGGCGGGTGTTACGTACCTGTCGCTGAGCTGGGACAGCTTGTTTCGGCCTGCTAGCCCACCCATTTCTTTTCCCGACAGCACGGTAAGCGCAAAGGCGGAATTCAACCATTTATCCTTGGAAGAGACCCCCTGGGACGTCATAAAAATGGAATTTCCCGATGCTACTTCTGCAAAAAAGCTGTTTGAAATCGAAACATGGGCGAACGATTACGAGTATGACCCACAAATTATGCTTATCCCGTGGAAAATGACTGTAACCTATACCCTTGCAGACGGCGGCACGGTACAACGCGTCTATCAAAAATCTGACTGGAATGGGGTTTTGGAAGCGTTTATTGGCGACAATAAGCAGTATGTCACAGAAAAGTATAATACTATTTCACAAAGATAGGGTTAAAACAATGACCAGAAAAACGCGCACAATTTGGATTGTGTCCTTCTGCGCCCTGTTCCTTATAGCGGCGGGCGTTACGTACCTGTCGCTGAGCTGGGACAATCTTTTTAGCGAGACGGCTCCCGCATATTCTCCTATTTCTTTTTCTGAAGATACGGTAAGCGCACGCGCTGAAATCAAGTACCTTACCGTTGATGAAATTACCTATGAAAAAATAAAAATGGATTTTTCAGGCCAGACGTCCGCAAGGGAGCTCTATCAAATTGAGAGCTGGGCAAACAACTACGAATATAATCCTGAGCTTTCGCTCATGCGGTGGAACCTTTCGGTAGAATATACCCTTGAGGATGGCAGCACGCTGGAGCGCTCCTACCAAAAATGTGGCTGGGACGAGGTGCTTGCCGATTTTGTAAAATCACATGAGGATAACGTAACAAAAATGCGGGAATTTGGTTCATGACCAATGCAGCCCGATGAAAGGAGCCCCGGCGTACAATCGGTTGTACGCCGGGGCTCCTTTTTTCTGCCTTATTTAAAATACCGAACGCCGCTTTCAAAGAGCTTCTGGTCTTTTTCAAACGGAACGTTTTGATAAAGATTTTTACCCTTGCGCTCGGAATGGCCCATTTTGCCGAATACCCTGCCATCAGGGCTGGTAATGCCCTCGATAGCGCAGACAGAGCCGTTCAGGTTGTACGCAATATCGTCTGACGGCCTGCCGTTCAAGCCGACATACTGCGTAGCGATTTGGCCGTTTTCCATCAGGGCCTTGACCGTCCCTTCGTCCGCGACAAACCGCCCTTCACCGTGCGAAACAGGAATGGCGAACACGTCGCCCGCGTTTGCGCCGCTGAGCCACGGTGATTTGACCGACGTGACCCGCGTATAAGCCATATGGGAGATATGCCTGCCTATGGAGTTAAACGTAAGCGTCGGGTCGGTTTCCTTAAGCTCCGTGATTCTGCCGTACGGTACAAGCCCCAGCTTGATGAGCGCCTGGAACCCGTTGCAGATGCCGAGCATCAGCCCGTCGCGCTGTTCGAGCATGTCGGTCACAGCCTGCGCGACCAGCGGGTTACGGAAGGCCGTGGCAATGAACTTTCCTGAGCCGTCCGGCTCGTCTCCGCCGCTGAAGCCGCCGGGCAGCATAACAATCTGCGCCTGCCTTATCATTTTTTCCATCTGTGCGATGGTTTGTTCTATATCGTGCGGCGTGAGGTTCTTTACGATAAGCACATCCGCCTGCGCGCCTGCCTTCTCAAACGCGCGCGCCGTATCAACCTCGCAGTTTGTACCGGGGAACGCCGGGATAAACACCCGGGGCCTTGCCGCCTTGATTGCGGGAGCTTTCTGGTTCCTCTGCGTATAGCAGGGTATATCAAACGCAAGCTTCGGGCATTCCGCTTTCGTTGGGAACACCTTTTCAAGCTTTCCGGTCCATATATCAATCAGCTCATCGAGCGCAAGCGTTGCCCCGATGATGTCAATCTGCTTTTCCGCGGCTGTTTTTCCAAGCACATACTGCTGTACCGCGGCGTCAAGCTGCGCGCCGTCCTCCATTTCAAGCACCAGGCCGCCCGACAGCGGCGCGAACAGCTCTTCCATGGTAAGCGCGTGATTGAATGTAAACCCGATTTGGTTGCCAAAGCACATCCTGCACACAGCTGCGGCCGCGCCGCCCTCCCGCAGTACGGATGCTGAACGGATTTTCCCCTCCTGCATCAGCTTATAAACCGCTTTGTACATCTCCTTGAGCCTGTCCCACTGCGGCATAGCTGTGTCCCTGTCCTCAGGCACGGGAACAAAAAGAACGGCAGAGCCTGCTTTTTTAAATTCCGCGGATACCGTTTTTGATGCTTTTGTCATCGCAACCGCGAAGCTTACAAGCGTCGGCGGGACGTCGAGCTGCTCAAAAGAGCCGGACATACTGTCTTTGCCGCCGATGGAAGGAATTTGAAGCTCCAGCTGCGCCGTCAGCGCGCCAAGCAGCGCGGCGGCAGGCTTGCCCCAGCGCTCCGGCTTATCGTACAGGCGCTCGAAGTATTCCTGGAACGTAAGGCGGGCGCTCAAAGGGTCGGCCCCGACCGCAAGCAGCTTGGAAAGCGATTCCACCACGGCGTACGCTGAGCCGTGGAACGGGCTCCAGCGGGAAATTCCCGGGATATAGCCATAGCTCATAGCGGTCGCGTCGTCTGTTTCTCCCTGCTCAAGCGGAATTTTTGCCGCCATCGCCTCCTGCGGCGTGAGCTGGTACCTGCCGCCAAACGGCATCAGGACAGTCGCCGCGCCGATGCTCGAGTCAAACCGCTCGGAAAGGCCAATCTGCGAGCAGACCTCGAGCCTGCCAAGATTTTCTTTAAAAGCCCGCGCCCTGTCCATACCGGAAAGGCACTGCGGTACGGCGCGCCTGTAATTCTTTGTTTCATCGGGCGGCGCGATAACCGCGCTTGCACGCTGCGTCACGCCGTTGGTATTCAAAAATGCCCTGCTTAAATCGACAATTTTATCGCCGCGCCACGTCATGGAAAGCCTCGGGCTCTCCGTCACCTGCGCAACCGCCGTAGCTTCAAGGTTTTCTTTTCCCGCAAGGGCAATAAATTTTTCCACGTCTTTTTTATCGAGTACGACAGCCATACGCTCCTGCGATTCAGAAATCGCAAGCTCCGTACCGTCGAGCCCCTCGTACTTTTTGGTCACGCGGTCAAGGTTGACCGTCAGGCCGTCCGCAAGCTCGCCGATGGCGACGCAGACGCCGCCCGCGCCGAAATCATTGCACCGCTTAATCATGGTGGAAACCTCTTCGCGCCGGAACAAGCGCTGGATTTTGCGCTCCGTGGGCGGGTTGCCCTTCTGCACCTCCGCGCCGCACGTTTCAATCGACTGCGCCGTGTGCGCCTTGGAAGAGCCTGTCGCGCCGCCGCAGCCGTCGCGTCCGGTCCTGCCGCCGAGCAGGACGATAACGTCTCCCGGAAGCGGCACCTCGCGCACGACGTTTTTCTTCGGCGACGCGCCGATAACAGCGCCGATTTCCATGCGCTTTGCGGCATAGCCCGGGTCGTAAAGCTCCGTGACCTGTCCGGTCGCAAGGCCGATTTGGTTGCCATAGGAGCTGTAGCCTGCCGCCGCGCCCGTCGTGATTTTGCGGGTGGGGAGCTTGCCGGGAATGGTGTCCTTAAACGGAACCGTCGGGTCACCGCTGCCAGTGACGCGCATCGCCTGGTATACATACGAGCGCCCGGAAAGCGGGTCGCGGATTGCCCCGCCAAGGCACGTCGCCGCGCCGCCGAACGGTTCAATCTCCGTCGGGTGGTTATGCGTTTCGTTTTTAAACTGGACGAGCCATTTTTCCGTCTTGCCGTCGATTGTCACCGGCACTTCAATGGAACAGGCGTTGATTTCCTCGCTTTCGTCAAGGTCGGGGATCAGCCCGCGCTTTTTCAAAAGCTTCATACCGGCAAGCGCCATATCCATCAGCGAAACATCCCTGTCCGTATCCTTGCCGTAAACCTCATTACGCGCGTCATAATAGGAGTTGAGCGCCTGTTCTATCACGCCGGAAAGCGCGCCCTTTTCTATATCAATCTGCTCAAGCCTTGTTAAAAATGTGGTATGGCGGCAGTGGTCGGACCAGTAGGTATCAATCACGCGCAGCTCTGTCACGCTCGGGTCGCGTTTTTCCTCGTCACGGAAATAATCGCGGCAGAAGCACAAATCCTCAAGCGTCATCGCAAAGCCCATGGCTCCGTAATATTCGCGCATCTGCTCGTCCGTAAAAGAATTAAATCCCTCCACGCGCTTGACGTCCTCCGGTACCTGCACCGCCATATCGAGGCTTTGCGGTTTTTCAAGCGAAGCCACGCGCGATTCCACCGGGTTAACCAAATATGCCTTTACCTTTTCAAAATCCTCGCCGGTAATATCGCCTTTCAGCGCGACCACCTGCGCAGAAAGCACCTGCGGACGCTCTCCCTGGGTTAAAAGCTGTACGCACTGCGCCGCGCTGTCTGCGCGCTGGTCGTACTGCCCCGGCAGGTATTCCTTTGCGAATACGCGCCAGCCGTCCTCAACCGGAAAATCCTCTTCATAGACGATATCCTGGTTCGGCTCGGAGAATATCGTACCCCGCGCGCGCGCAAATTCCTCTTTCGACAGGCCGGACACATCGTACCTGTTGAGAAGGCGCAGTCCTTCTATCGCTTTGAGTCCCAGGTTATGGCGCAAATCCCATTTCATCTGGGACGCCTCAACGTCGAACCCCTTCCTTTTTTCCACGAACACTCTGATTACATCTGACATGTTACGACCCCCATACCGTGTTATTCACTGCCGTCTATTTTACCATAAAGGACGGCATATGACAATTCAGCCGGAAAAAATTTCAAAGAATCTTTTCCGGCTTGTTCCTTATTCCTTATGAAATTGCTGGCGGGCAAAGACTGCCTTTGCCTCTTCCGCGTTTTTAAGTATCTCTGCCTGGAGCTCCTTCACGCCTGGAAACTTTTTTTCCGGGCGCAGGAATTCAAGCAGGCGCACCTCTACCTGCTCGCCATAAAGCTCGCCGCAGTCCACGCCGGGTACCCATGTTTCAGCAAGCGGCCTGTCGGCGCCGACTGTGGGGCGCACGCCAATATTGGTCACGCCGCAGCGCAGCTCCCCGCCAATCTCAGCAGCGGCAGCGTATACGCCGAATTTCGGCAGGATAAATCCGTCGGGAATCGGCTGGTTAAAGGTAGGCGTCTCCATCCTCCTTCCAAGCTGGTTGCCGCGCACAACCGTAAAGTCAAAGGAGAACGGGCGTCCCAGCATGGCGTTCGCGTTTTGAATATCGCCGTTTGCAAGCGCCTGCCTGATTCGTGTGGAGCTCACAGGCGCTCCGCCGTACCGCACGGGCGCGACCGTTTCCACAGGGATATTATCGCCGCGCGCTATCATCTCAAGCGCGTGCGCGTCGCCCGCGCCGCCGCTGCCAAAATGGAAATTAAACCCACAGAACAGTTTTCTTGCGCACAATTTATCTATGAGCACCTTCTTTACAAATTCCTGCGGGTTTAAATTCCTGACTTCCGTAAAGTCAATGACAAAGAGCGCCCCTATGCCGAGCCTTTCCATTGTACGCGCCTTGCAGGCAGGGGTCATCAGCGCCAGCGGCGCTTCCCCCGTCAGCAAGCCCTGCGGGCTGTTTGCAAATGTAAAAACCGCGGGAACAAGCCCCTCTTCCTTACAGGCCGCCGCGCGGGATATCACCGCCGCGTGTCCCAAATGGACGCCGTCAAAAAAACCAAGCGCCACGCTCGTGGGTGTTTCCATCTGTTTGAGCCTTGTATATATCTCCATGGACAGCTTTCGCCCCCGTTATTTTCTCTTTACTCTTGTCGTCGTTAAAGCCTGCTGATATATTTTCCTGCGCGCTTATGCCATTCACGACGCGCTTTACCGTGCGGAGCGCCTTATACAGCGGAACCACGAAAGGCCCTTTCAGGCCATCTCCGCTTCGTGTTCCCTCTGCTATCCCCTTTTTAGCCTTCCCTCGCAGCCGGATAAATCCCATGCCCCAGCACCCGTCGGGAAACAGGCCCGTTAGGAAGCTTGTCCCGCGGCAGTTTTCCTGCACACAACGGGCCGCCGATGAAACCCAGCCGTTTTATAAGTCCAGCCGCCCTGTATATATTTTCTTACTTTTTTCCGCTGAACGTGAAGATGTGCTTGACCTCTATGACCATAGCAACTACAGAAATAATAATCAGCGCGATATCAATCATCGCGTAAATAAAGAACGAGCCCTCAAGCTGCGCCGATGTCGGGTTATTCTGTGCGGTCAGGAAACCGACCACGCCCCCTAGCATCCTGTTAAAGGACGCGTCTCCCCCGCCGGAGCCCATCCCCATATTAATCAGGGTCGACAGAATAAGGAACACGATGAGCATTCCAATGGACACGCCGGTAAAAATCGGCTTAGTGGGCTTGTTGATAATGCAGTAAATCAAAACGCACAGCATGATGGTCGTCGCCGCAATGACAACAATAGGGTTGATGAGCATGAATACCACCTCCGCGGGTCCTCTCTTTTTTTGTTATGCCTGCGCCGCGGTCATACCGTGCCGCGCTTTAAAAGCAGCGCGGTTTTCAGCACAGCCGTCTGCGTTTTTGCGTCCGGAATTTGGTTTTGGAGCACCATCTCTACCGCTTTTTCGAGCGGTATTTTTTCTATGCTTAAAAATTCATCCTCATCAGGCGACGGCTGTTCAACACTTTCTACCCGGCAGAAATAAAGATGGATGATTTCCGCACAGTAGCCAGGGGAAGGGTATAGCTGGCCGAGCGGGTAATAGCTGTGCCCTACGGCGCCCGTCTCCTCCAGAAGCTCCCGCTTCCCGTTTTCAAGCGGGTTCTGCCCAGGCTCGAGTTTGCCCGCGGGCAGCTCGAGCACAACCTCGTGATAGGGATAGCGGAACTGCCTGACAAACAGCAGCTCATTTTTTTCCGTAAGCGCGGCAACACAAACGCCGCCGGGGTGGCCTACGACCTCGCGGCTTGCTTTCCTGCCGTTTTCCAGCTCTACCTCGTCAAGTGTGACGTTGATAATACGGCCTTGAAACACTTCCCTGCTCTGCAGCGTCTTTTCAAATAATTTCATATAAGCTTCCTCCCTGCTCCGGGCCTTGTCATTTTGGGCGGCCGGTTCACATATCTATATAAGGGTATCGTATCCTTTCAAACAGCGCGTGTTTTGTCACATTTTACGGAGGTGACTTTTTATGACAAAAAACAAAGGGGTCTGTACCGGCGCCGATAACAGCCACCGCGCCCGGCTTTCAGCGGAGCTGGTGCGCCGGTACCATTTCTTAAAGCGCGGCGTCATCGGCCAAAGCCGCTGCGGCCGCGAAATTGAAGCGTTTGCGCTGGGCAGCGAAGAGGAATCCGTCCTCTACTGCGGCGCGTTCCACGGGATGGAGTGGATTACCAGCCTTCTGTTATATAAATACCTCGACTGTGTCTGCGCGGCGGCAGACCGTGGAGGCTGTGTTTCTCAAATTAAGCTGACGCGCTTTTTAAAGCGGCGTGGATTGGTCGTCATACCGTGCGTGAACCCAGATGGGGTGGAGATATCTCTCCACGGCGCGCAGTCGGCGGGCGCATACGCAAACCTTGTCAGCCATGTTTCCGGCGGGAAGACGGCGCACTGGCAGGCGAACGCCGCCGGAGTCGATTTAAACCACAACTATGACGCGGGCTGGGAAGCGCTGCACAAGGCGGAGCAAAAGGCTGGCTTTGTTTCCCCCGGCCCCACGCGGTTCGGCGGAAAACAGCCGGAAAGCGAACCCGAAACACAGGCAATGTGCGCCTTCTGCCGGAAAAACAATATCCACCACGCGGTCGCCTTCCACAGCCAGGGTGAAGAAATCTATTGGCATTTCGGGGAACACACGCCCGAGCGCGCCGGCGTTATGGCGACTGTTATGGCACGGAGCAGCGGTTATAAAAAATCAAGTCCGGAGGGGCTTGCTGTCGGCGGAGGATTCAAGGACTGGTTTATCACGGAATTTAAACGCCCCGCCTTTACAGTCGAGGTAGGCAAAGGACGCAACCCACTCCCCCCCGAAGACCTTGGGCCAATCTACGACAAGATAGAGGAAATGCTGACTTTATGCCTTATTATGTGATGGCAACGGGGTACATCCCCCACATTTTGTATTTATTATACCAAGTAAGTAACAATAATGCAACGAATTTGTAATGTATCTGTAGTTGTCTCATGACGAAAAACATGGTAATATTTGTTCAGTGAAAGAAATTCCCATCCGCTTTTGATTACAAGCACACAAGGTCTGTGTATTATATTTTTTGGACTCTTCCTAAAATTGAACTGTAAACGGGTTTCCGTTTACAGTTCTTTTTTGTTTTAAAACCCCCGGCCGGGGCTGTCCGCGGCGCGGGGGCGTTTTTTATGCTTCATCCTTAAAATAAATGTCGTACCAGACCAGGAAAATATATATCGTCCAAACCTTGCGGCTGTTGTCCTCTTTGCCGCTGTAGTGCTCGTCGAGGAAGCCTGTGATGACGTCCGGGTTAAAGAATTTCTTCGCCGTATCGGAATGGAACATTTCCTTCACGATATTATAATACCTTTCATCCCTGAGCCATACGCGCGTCGGCACGGGGAACCCAAGCTTTTCCTTCTGCGCCGTTTCAGGCGGCAGATGGCGCATGGCAGCCTGGCGCATGGCATACTTTGTGTTCTTCCGGTTGACCCTGAGCTTTGCCGGCAGGGAGGAGGCAACCTTGAACACCTCTTTGTCCAAAAATGGTACGCGCAGCTCCAGGGAATTCGCCATGCTCATGCGGTCGGCCTTGAGCAGGATATCGCCAACCATCCATAGGTTGATGTCGAGGTACTGCATTTTCGTTACCTCGTCGTAATCCTTCACCCTGTCGTAATATTTTTTGCATAAATCCTGCGGCTTCGTCACAATGGACGGGTCCTTCAGGATGCGCTTTTTGTCGTCCGCGTCGTACATAAACGCGTTGCCGATGAATTTTTCCTCGATTGGGCGCGCGCCGCGCATGATAAACCCGCGGCCCTTGATATCGGGCAGCTTTTTTGCGAAACGGTAGAGCGCCATGCGCAGCCTGTAGGGCAGGAGCCTCTGGTACCATTTGAAAACGCGCGGCTCGTTGTATACGGTATATCCTCCGAACAGCTCGTCCGCGCCCTCGCCGGAAAGCACGACCTTGACCGATTCGCTTGCAAGCTTCGACACAAAATAAAGCGCGATACAGGACGGGTCGGCAAGCGGCTGGTCCATGTGGTACTGCACCTTCTCAATGCTTCCCCAGAATTCCTCTGAGGTAATCAGCTTTGTACGGTGGTCTACGCCGATTTTCTCCGACAAACGCTTTGCCCAGCTTATTTCATTGTAACGCTCCCCAAAATCGAACCCGACGGTAAATGTCTTCTGGTCGGCAAAATAGGTGGAAACGTAGCTTGAATCGACGCCGCTGGATAAAAAGCAGCCGACCTCGACGTCCGATATTTTATGCGCGTTGACAGAATTTTCAAACACCTGCTCGATTTTATCGACGGCTTCTTCCTCCGTCATGCTCTCGTCCGGATGGAACTGCGGCTCAAAATAACGCGTCGTCGTGACCTTCCCATCCTTATACCACAGGTAATGGCCGGGCAAAAGGCAGTATACGCCCTCAAAAAACGTTTCGGGCGGCACCACATACTGGAAGGAAAGGTAATTGTCGAGCGCACGGTAATTAAATTTTTTCTCAAAGCCCGGGAATTGTAATATGCTCTTGATTTCGGAAGCGTAGACAAAGCTGTCCCCCACCTGCGTGTAGTGCATCGGCTTAATTCCAAAAAAGTCGCGTGCGATAAACAGGGACTTGTCCTTTTTATTGTAAATAGCAAATCCGAACATTCCCCTCAGCCGGTCGAGCAGCTTTTCTCCCCACTGCTCAAAGCCGTGGAGCAGCACCTCGCTGTCCGTTTCGGTTGAAAAAACGTGCCCCTGCGCAAGAAGCTCCTCCCTGAGCTCCCTGTAATTGTAAATCTCGCCGTTAAAGGTCAAAACGAGCGTTTGGTCTTCGTTGTATATCGGCTGGTGGCCGGTACCCAGGTCAATGATGCTCAGGCGCCTAAAGCCCATGGAGATGCCGCCGTCCAAATAAAAACCGTTGTCATCCGGCCCCCTGTGGGTGATGACCTCGGTCATGTTTTTAATCGTTTCATCCCTGTCTATGATTTGTCCCGTAAATCCGCAGATTCCGCACATATCGTATCGCTCCCTTTTTCCGCTGTGGCAAAACATTATGCTGTCATAATTAAAAATTCTACCACATCGCGTGTGCCCTTGCAAGCGTTTTACCGCCTTTATGCAGGAATGATACATCCCTCCCAAAAAAAGGGAGCCGCCGCCGCAAAAAATGGGCAGGCCCTTTTGCGGCGGCGGCTTTTATCAATACTCTTTATGCTTTACGACCGCAAAGGAAAGCCACAGGGAAATCCCGAGCAGCAGCACGCAAAAGGCCGCACAAAGCAGCAGGAGCAGCGGCGGGTTCCCCAGAATTACATCGAGCCGCGCAAACGCCCCGCTGCTGTCAAGCGCATCGAGCGCGCCCGTCTTGCCTAAGATAAGCGCCGCGCCGACCGGAAGCAATACCATAAGCATCATGACAATTCGTCCCTTTTCCGTCCCAAGCTTGAGCATGACAGGCATCAGCACAGACAAGAACAGGCAGCCGATGGCAGCCGCAAGCGCCAGCCGCAAAATCGTCTCCGTATAGTTGACAGGATAAGCCGGCAGGAACCCATGGGCGAACATGATAAACAGAATCATCAGTACAAGCGAGACGCCAAGCAGGATAAGGCCGAGCAAATATTTTCCTGCGACCAGCTTTTTCCGCGTAACCGGCATAGTAAGCGCATATTTTTCCCAGCCGGCACGCTCGTCGTACGCAAGCGCCGTTACCGGCAGCATCATTGCAAGGATAATAAAATAAAGAATTGCGAACATCTGCATGGCGGGGTTGAACAGGGACGCCGTGAGTAATATTAACTCAATCACCAAATAAAGCATTGCGGTCTTTCTGAGCACCAGCAAATCCTTTAAAACCAGTCCCTTCATCCTGCATTCCTCCTTCTTGCGCCGCCTTTGTCCTGCGCGGCGGTAAAATAGAGCATAATATCCTCAATACCCGCGCGGTCGACAACCAAACCGCCCGGCATTTTATCGCGCCGCACGAGCGCTTCCACGCCGAACATGCCGCCGCGCTTTGAGACAACCGCGCTGTCCGGCAGCTTACCCAGCTGCTCCTGCGTACACTTTAAGACGCCGTACATCTCGAGCAGGCGGTCCTTTTCCTCCGAAAAAACAACCTTTCCCTGATGCAGGAACGTGATATAGTCGCAAACCTTTTCCAAATCGCTTACGATATGGGAGGACATCAGGATGCTGTGCTGCTCATCCTGTATAAAATCAAGAAACGTATCGAGTATTTTATCCCGGACCACCGGGTCCAGCCCGCTGGTTGCCTCGTCCAGGATTAACAGCCTCGTATCGTGCGAAAGTGCGCAGGCAATGGAAAGCTTCATTTTCATCCCGCGGGAAAAATCCTTGACGCTCTTTCCCAGCGGCAGGGAAAATTCTTTGAGAAACGCCGTATATTTTTTTGTATCCCATGTTTTATAGATGCTGCGCAGCACGTTTCCCACCTGCTTTGCTGTCAATACTTCGGGAAAGCAGCAGTCGTCCATGACCACGCCGATATTTTCCTTGAGCGTACCGCTTAATTCGCCTCCGCTATTCCCCAGCAGGGATATTTCGCCTTCCTCCCTGCCTGCCAGTCCGAGCAAAAGCTTGATGGTCGTCGATTTTCCCGCTCCGTTTTCACCGATTAAGCCCATAATACAGCCTCCCGGCAGGGTAAATCCAATATGGTCGAGCGTAAAACCGTCGTAGGTTTTCGTCAGGTTCCTTACGGCAATTGCGTCGTTCATATGTCATTCTCCTTCGTAAAAAAGCTTGAGCATTTCTGAAAGCTCCGTTTGTGAAAGGCCGCACCTTCTGGAAAGCGCGCAGGCCTCCTGCAAATGCTCTTCGATTTCTTTTAAATGCTGCTCCCGGATGAGCTCCAGGTTTTTTTCCGCAACAAAGCTGCCCTTTCCCGTGACCGAGTAAATGAACCCGCCGCGCTCCAGCTCCTCATACGCGCGCTTCGTCGTTATGACGCTGATGCGAAGCTCCCGCGCCAGAAGCCGCATCGACGGCAGCGCGTCGCCCTCCTTAAGCGCACCGGAAATAATAAGGTCTTTTATCTGCGAGACAATCTGCTCATAAATTGGAGTGGCCGAGCTGTTGCTGATGATAATATTCATGCGCCGCCTCCTTTAACAATATTGTATATACTCATTATATACAATATGACAACCTTGTCAAGCTTTTGCAAAAATTTTTTCTTTATAAAATTTTCCATAAACACGCTTTTTCCATTCATACTCTTGATACGTTTTGTTTTCTTAATTTTTTTATATAATTTTCTATGTTTCATAAATCAAAGGGGAGGGAACAGTTGCGGCTGTTCCTCCTTCTTTTTTGAAGCAGCCTGCTTCTTCTTTTTTATTAAATGAAGCTTTCAAAGAAGGAATCTGTTTCTCTCTTTTTAAAAAAACCATCTGCTTCTTGGATTTTCATAGTAAAACTTTATATGTTTAATCAAAAGAGGAGAAACCGTTTCGGCGGTTTCCCTCT